>JABUBP010000131.1_pt1 | contig 16906 bp, 14 predicted proteins | sample 7240331 | NCBI WGS metagenome assembly JABUBP01 (sample SAMN07256347, study PRJNA390944) | subsurface metagenome | isolation source: Methane hydrate marine sediment | place: Pacific Ocean: Eastern North Pacific, ODP site 1244 | collected 2002 | reverse complement strand
CAGGTTTTTTGACAGCTTCAGGATAATTTTCCATCTTTTGGTAATTCATTCCTAAATGATAAAATGCCTTACCATAATCCGGTTGGAAACGTACAGCTTTTTTAAAATTATCAATTGATTTCTGATACTCGTCGATTTGCTCATAAGTAATTCCCAAACCATAATAAGTTTGAGCATCATCGGGGTCAAGTAGTAAAGCTTGCTGAAAGGCAGCAATAGATTCATTATATCTTTCTAATTCATTATACGCCAATCCCAGGCCATAATGGGCACTGGCAAAATCTGGCTTACTGCGAATGGCCTGTTTAAAGGCTTCCAATGCTTCCTTCTTTTTTTGAAGCTCCAGATAGGAAAGCCCTAATCCGTAATAAGCTGAACTGTAATCGGGTTTCAAATTAATAGCATTTTTATAGTGGGTTATTGCTTTTTCGAATTGACTAGTATTTCTAAATATTTTTCCGATTTGGAAATAAGCTTCTGCGTGACCCGGGTCTAATTCGATAGCCTGTTGGAAATAAGTAAGCGCTTCTTCGTATTGCTTTTCATTTTCTAATAAATAAACACCCTGAAAGTACAGTTCTTCTATTGATTTATCCTGACTAAAACTGACACTACTGCCCGAAGCTACAAAGATAATAATCAAGACCAAAGAAATAATGAGTGTATGTGGATTTTTCATTCCCTACCTCCTTAAACTCTTCATAGGAATTTTCCTCCTGTGCATAGGAGACAATTGCTGCTAAAGCCAAAACTGATACTACCATAAAAACTATAATTAACTTTTTCATAAAATAACCTCAACTCTTTAATTTTCTAACATTTTATACCACAAAAACAATGAAAAACCCTCTTTTTTAGCTAAAATTCCTTAAAGATTCTGGCTAAAGATTTACCGGGTGCTTTTAAATCCAAATCTAAAAAATACCCAAAGGGAGTTTGCCGCGTCTTATAACCCGTATTTTCTAATCGCTTTTCAGCATTATTAAATATTAACTTTGTTATCTCCGGATCAGCTTTACTTAAAGATAGATGAGCAAAAGAATGCAATATAATATTGTTTGTGTCATTCTTTTTAGCTGCCCATTTTAAATTTTTAATTAATTTAGTTTCAACTTTGTCAATTTTTTCTTCATCTTCTTTTTCAACTTGAATAAATCCTACCAAAACATCTTCTGTTTGCTTATCTTCTTCGTATACTTCAACCATTTCTAAAGTCTTCTTGCTCGTTTTATAAGCAAACTTATCTGCATAAATCATCAATAGTTTCATATCTTTGTCCTCTTTGCTTTTTTCTCCTTGTAAAATATTTCAATCGTTCAAGTCATAAAAAGTTACACTTTATTAATGAGTCTACAAATCATAAAATAAAATACAATTTAAAAAATTATTCGACTGTCCATAATAAAGACTTGGTCCCCGTTTTTTTGCATGTCTACTAACGCCTCAGCATACATGCCGTTACGGCTAAGTGGAGCAATCTCCCATTAATCTTTATCTTGCTAATACCTGCTTCGAATTGTTTCTTCGAAAAATAATAAAATTCAAAATGAAATCTTTTTAAATTTTTTTAAATCTTTTATCGAACCTTCCCAACGGGCGCCATATAAATGGTAAATTCCTCCACACCGTCAATCCCCAGAACGCTATCTGCAAATTCCTGATCATAAGCAGCAATAGCACAAGTCCCGGCACCAATTGCTTCACACGCCAGGTAGAGGTTTTGACAAACATGGCCGGCATCCAGGGCTATCACTTTGTAAGATGCCCTGCCGTATCGCCATTCCATGCGTGCCGGTATCGTCGTCCAAATAAAGGTCACTGCGCTTTTGCCAGCGAATGATTGACCAAGGGCAGCCTGGGTTAGCAAACCCTCAAGATCTTTGTGTTTAACCACTTCAACCAGTTGATGACTCATCGGTAAATAACGATAAATCGCCTTAGGAATCCCCTCAATCCTGAAAGCCGCAATATAGGTTTCCAGAGCATGTCTACATCCGGCTGAAGGCGCGGTTCTGTAATTTCTAGTTGCAGATCTTTTTTCTCGAAGACCTTGAGTTGCCCATAGAAGAAAAGAAAGTTCTTCGAGTTTTATTGCATCTTCAGTATAAGACCTTCTCGATTTCCTTTGGGCAATCGCAGTCTCAACACTTACTTCATGAATTGATTTCCAATTCCCTGGTTGGACAAGATTTATTTTTCTATCTTCTGGATTGCAAGGTTTTTCTGCCGGTGGTGGCTTGATGCCTCTGCTCTGGTCTGTCATCGAAAAATCAATCGTCTTTCGAATACTGTTCTTAAGAAAGTCTCTAAATTTTTCAGACATAGTAATACCCTCTTTCAAATTTCAGTTAATACTCTAGTAACACATGCATTCACTTTTATCGGTGTTAGGGGGGCTTGCGTATATCACCCCCTATGAAAAGCTAGAAAAAGTTACCGAATTATTGAGCTAGTACGCCTGTTCATGCTCCAACATCAAGAATTTTTGTCTCTTTGGATTCTTTAATCAAACTGTGTACACAACTTAAAACATTATAATAACCTTCAAAGGGGTATCCTTCACTATGTCTTTTAATTGAGGCATCATATTCCCCTGCCCATTTATCGAAACCTTTATTATCTAGCATGTAAATCCTCTAAAAAATATTTTATATATAGATTAATTTTATAATTCGATAAAATATGCAAAAATCCTCTTTTTTTGGGAGAAAGTTTTTGGTTATGGGTTTTTGGTTCACAGTCGGAAGATGATTAGAATTTTAAGGATTGATGGTATTGAGAAAGAGTTGAATTACTTTTGCTCCACCGATAAATGTCCCTGCCATGCTTCCCAAATTGGCAAAAGCCACTACCAGTAATATTTTGGTAACCCGATTACGGAAAAAGTCTTTAAGGGTAGTGATATCCCCCAGCTGTTCGAAATCTTCCACCCGGGGACGTCTGATTAGGGCTTCCACAATACCGGCAAACCACCCGGCAGCCAAAAGAGGATTTAAGGAACTAAAAGGAGCCGCGACAAAAGCAGTAATAATAGAGAGAGGATGTGCCAGAGCTATTAATGCCCCCAGGGCAGACAGGGAACCGTTCCATAGAAACCATTGGGTAATTTGGTCAAAGCCGGCAGGAGGAGAATAGGTAAAAGTTGAGGCGATAATAGCAATTATTGCCAGGGGGATACCCCAGACCAATACTTTTACGTAGTTGGAAGTAGAGGGTATTTTAGTAAGGGCAGTTAAATCATGCTCCTTATCTATTTCTTTTTTAATCCCCGGAACATGTCCGGCACCAACAATAGCAATGACTTTATTGCCCGGGGCTAGTTTTATTTTTTCGGCCAGGTATTGATCTCTTTCATCTATTAAAGTATTTTTCAATCGGGGGAATGAGCGGGCTAATTCGCTTAGGGCCACGGTAAGAACATCTTCTGATTTTAGCCTTTCAATCTCTTCTTCCGAGATTTTTTCTTTGCTGAACATGCTGAAGATTAACATAAAAAGTATGCGCATTTTTCCCCAGAGACTGAGCTTTTTCCAGACACGGGTAAAGGTAACCTGGATATCTCTATCGGCAAGAACCAGATGAGCATTAATCTCTTTTGCTGATGAGATGGCCTGAATCATCTCCTGCCCTGGGTTAATTCCTAATTGTTGAGCTAATCGCTTCTGAAAAGAAGATAAAATTAAATTAACCAGAAGAAGCGGAGCCTTTTTTTGTTTGATTATGGTGATAATATCCATATTTTTCCATTTGTTCCGATTGTTTATACTGTTATAGCGGGCAGAACACAGCTCCACACAGACACTATCCGGCTTTTCTTGCTCAATTAATTCTTTCACTTCCCGAGCACTATCTTTGGAGACATGAGCAGTGCCTACTAATAAAATTTCTTTTCCCTCTTTTTTTAATATGTGGATATTCCTACTATTCAGTAACAATTAATTATTCCCTCCGGGTAAAAATAGTGTTAATGTGTTTATGTTTGTAAATATGTTTGTAAAATTGAAATAATATTATACCATAAAAAATTGTAAAGAATAATTTTGGGGGGGATTTCTTGAGGAAAAAGGTGCATAAAACCTGCCAAAGGACCGTCCCCTGGTAGGTTTATTTATTAATTTTTCTAATTTCTTCTTTGAAAAAACTTTTTACTTCTTGCCAGGAAGTGGGGAGTATCATTCTTGGCATTGGATTATTTTCGGCGTTTTCGAAATACGCTAAGCTTTTTAAAATATGCAACATATTATAATTTACGCTTTTGTATTTCTTTTTAAACAAGCTTAGAAGATTTTTTAGAGAGATTGCTTCTCTACAGATAAAAAACAAGTCAACAAAATCCCTTTTCGTTCCTCGGGAGGAAACAGCATCAATTTTCATACAACCTATATCTCTGAGATCTGCAATTTTAATCCCTTTTATTTGTTTAAGTTCAAAAAGCAAGGGATAATCATATTTTAAAAAGCTTACCCGGCTACACTTAAATATCCCAATCAAAGTGTTTTCTGTCTCTCTTTCTATTGAAAATTTTCCCTTGGTTTTAATTTTTTGAATTAAGGTTTTGGTATCAATGTCTTTATTGGTAAAAAAATCTAAATCAAGAGAAACACGATGCTTTAATTGTAAGGCCGCACCTGTTCCGCCAGCCAAATAGAAATTTATAAGCACCGCTTCTTTGGTTAGTATTTCCAAATTGGTTTTTGTTTTTTTTGAAATGATTTCCTGAGGCATAAAATTTTATCTCTCTTTAGATTAAAAATTAGTTGCCAATAATTAGCACTTCTGGGGGAAAGATTCTTAGAATTATAAAGTACATTTTTTATCTGAGCGAGATTAAAATTGTCTCTCATCCACCTTGTTGCTTTTTCGTCCCCTTCTTCTAAAATTCTTTCAATAATAAACGAAGCATATATTTCACTATCTAATTTAGAAAAATCTACATCCCAAAAATATTTTTTCAGAAATTGAGGAGGCGTCTTCATGATATTTATTTTATCAGATTATTAGACAAAATAAAAGAAACTACTGAACCGTCCTGGTGTTGCTTCATTTTACCGGATAATCGATACCAAATCATCAATGCAATCCCTCTCATCAATCTTTTTCCGCGCAACAGTGAATAAGTTTTTCCGGTGACTTTTCCGGGTTCCTGAACAGCAATTTCTACACATAATTTCCCTACTTCTTCAGAAGACACACTGAAAGCTTCCAGGGCGTAAGGTAAATTCTGAAAATCTTTAGTTAACTTGGGGCTCACTTTGATATTATTATAAAAATCGGTTTTGACCATGCCGGGAATTATCATGTGAATGGAGATAGGATGTTCTTTATATTCTTCGGCTAAATTCTTAGTAAAGCTGGTAACCGCTGCTTTAGTAACTGCATAAGCAGTTAAATGAGGAGATTTTTCTCCTCTACTTCCCAGACCACCCATATTAATTAAAATTCCTTTTTCCTGTTTAATAAAATAAGGAATAATTATCCGAGAGGCCTGCATAGTTCCCGTAATGTTTACATCTACTATTTCTTTAACTTCTTCTTCGCTTAATTCATCAAAAAAACGCATTCCTGCGGATAAACCAGCATTATTTATCCAGATATCTATCTTTCCCCAAGTTTCTAAAGAATGTTTAAATAATTTTATCAGATCAGCAGTAACAGCAACATCCGTTTTTATTCCGGATACTTTAAAATTTTCTTTCTGAAAAGTTTCGCAAGTTTCTTTCACTGCTGATTCTTTACGGGAACAAATTACTATCCTGGCACCCTGCTGGGCACACGACCGGGCAATTGCCCTGCCTATCCCCCGGGTTGACCCAGTTATTACCACAACTTTATCTTTAAGTTTCATAGTTATTCTCCATTCATATTATAAAAAAACCTGCCAGAGGACCGTCCCCTGGTAGGTTTCTGGTAGGTTTCAATTTTTTTTAAAAATAATTCTCTTTCAATAATTTTCTCGGCGATCTGAACCGCGTTTAGGGCGGCGCCTTTTCGTAGGTTATCAGATACCACCCACATCACCAGACCGTTTTCGGTAGAAATGTCCTCTCTGATTCTTCCTACAAAGACTTCGTCCTTTCCCTCAGCAAATAAAGGCAGAGGATATTCTAATTTTTCCGGATTATCGATCACTTTAATCCCGGGGAAGGCACTTAATATTTCTCGAGTTCTCTGAAGAGAAATTTTCTTTTTAGTCTCTATATGAACTACTTCCGAATGAGCCCGATAGACCGGGACTCTCACCGTAGTGGCAACAACCCGAATATTATCGTCTCCCAATATCTTTCTAGTTTCATCTAACATCTTCATTTCTTCAGAAGTATAACCATTTTCTTCAAAAGAACCGATATGAGGGAGTGCATTATAAGCTATCTGATAAGGATAAGCTTTAATTTCAAATTCTTCACCATTGGCAATAGAAGCAGCTTGATTCTTTAGTTCTGCTATAGCTTCTTTCCCGGTTCCGGAAACGCTCTGATAAGTAGCCACAATAACTCTTTCTATCCCCACTTCATCATAGATAGGTTTTAAAGCCACCACCATCTGAATGGTAGAACAGTTGGGATTGGCGATTAAACCCTTGTGCCATTTTAAATCATCAGGATTCACTTCCGGAACTACCAGAGGAACATTGGGGTCCATACGGAAGTATTTACAATTATCTATCACTATCGTCCCCTGCCGGACTGCCAGGGGGGCAAAACGGGCACTTACTTCATCGCCGGCTGAAAAAAGGGCAATATCAATCCCTGAAAAGGAGTCTTTTTTTAACTCCCGAACGGTAATTTTTTCACCGTTAAATTTATATACTCTGCCCGCTGAACGGGTAGAGGCGAGGAGGCTTAATTTTTTCACCGGAAATTTTCTCTCTTCTAAAACTAATCTCATCTCTTCTCCTACCGCTCCGCTAGCTCCTACGACGGCTACATTGTATTTTCTCACTGTTCATCACCTGCTTTATCTAAATTAAATTCTTTATGGATTGCTTTTACCGCATCCTCTATGCGGGAAGAACCGATCAGACAGGATATTCTAATTCCGGAAGTGCTGATCATGTCTATATTTATTCCTTCTTTGGCCAAGGCACCGAACATCCGGGCGGCTATAGCCGGGTCGCTGGTGATACCTGCTCCCACGATGGATACTTTGGCTACTTCCGGTTCTGATATTACTCCTTCAGCTCTGATCTTTTCTGCTAACTGCTCAGTGATTTTGATAGTTTTATTAAAATCGCTTAAAGCCACGGTAAAGGCTATGTCATTAACTTCATTACGATGAGAACTTTGTATAATCATATCTACAATTATTTCTTCTTCGGCTAAGGATTTAAATAATTTATAAGCTACACCGGGAACATCCGGAACCCCCTGGAATACAATTTTACCTACATTGGTCTCCTGGGTTACTCCCCTCACGATTACTTTTTCTAACATTGAGTCTACCTCCTTTATAAGCGTACCTTCTCCTGGAATAAAAGATGATTTAACTAAAATCTTTACTTTATAATTTCTGGCTAAATCTATAGCCCTGTAGTGCATTACTCTTGCCCCCAAACTGGCCATCTCGGCCATTTCATCATAGGAAATTGCCGGAATTCGGCGGGCCGAAGAGACAATTCGCGGATCAGCAGTATAAACTCCATCAACATCAGTGTAGATTTCACATCCGTCTGCCTCCAGCTGGGCGGCCAGGGCGATAGCAGTAGTATCTGACCCTCCTCTACCCAAAGTAGTGATATCACCATTAGCGTCAATACCTTGAAAGCCGGCTACGATAACTATTTTACCTTTTTCTAAAGCTGACTTTAACTTTTTGTGGTTTACGGCAGTAACCTTGGCCCTGGTATGAACTGCATTGGTAACAATCCCTGCCTGCATTCCGGTAAAAGAAATGGCCTCCCAACCCAGGGAGTGAATAGCCATAGTTAACAGGGCGATAGAAACCTGTTCGCCGGTAGAAATTAACATATCTAATTCTCGTTCATCGGGAGAGGAAGTAATTTTACCAGCCATCTTGATTAATTCATCGGTGGTCTTCCCCATCGCTGAAACTACTACCACCACTCTGTTCCCCTCTTTTGCTCTTTCTACTATTTTCTCGGCTACCTTTTTTATCCGCTCGATATTTGCTACAGAGCTTCCTCCGTATTTTTGTACTATAATATTATTCATCAGTAAAAAATTCACTCCTCTAACCAATTGACCAATTGACCGATTCACCAATTTGCCGATTAGTATCAATTCACTAATTGATCGATTGCCCAATTATATTCGTTAGCATTAAATAAAAGTTCTCGGCTTTCGGTTAACAGTACCTTTGGGCACGATGCATCGTGCCCCTACACTGACCCAGTATTAATTCTTTAATTGGCTAACCAGGCAACCAACTAGTTAATCCTAAACGAGATACGAGATACTAGTTTGGCTTCTGGCTTCTTTTTTTATCTTAATTTTAAATTTTGAATTATGGTTTTGCGCTTTTCGCTCTACGCTAGTTCTCTTCACTATATACTATATACTACATACTATATGCTGTTTTTGTTCCGTCTAAGTCTGCCTCTAATACAAGGGTCCGGCAAGTTATCCCTGCATTTAAAAAAGCGTCTTTCATTATCTTGCTTATTGTTTCCTCTCTACCCTTTTTGGTTAAAGAAACCACCGATGGTCCGGAGCCGCTTAAGGCAATACCCGCTAAGCCCGTTTTTTTAATTTTGGAAAACATATCTTCAATTCCCGGGATAAAGGGTGTCCTATAAGGTTGATGCAGTTCGTCTTCCATGGCCTCAGCTAGCACTTCCCAATCGGAATTTTGTAAGGCGTTAACTAAAAGAGCAGACCTGCTTAAATTAAATATCGCCTCAGGTAAAGCTACTTTTTGGGGCAAAACTTTTCTCATTTCTTTTGTATTTAAAGCAAATTCCGGTATTGCCAGCACAATTCGTAAATCAAGCGGGGTTTTTATCCTGGTCCACTTTATCTCCTCTTGACCTGTTTTATAAGCCAGGGTAAGTCCCCCGATTAGAGCAGGGACAATATTATCCATATGCCCTTCTAAGGAGAGAGCCAACTCAAGCATCTCCTGATTGGTTAAATCAATATTATAGAGTTTGGCTGCCCCCATTATCCCCCCTACTATTGCTGATGCACTACTGCCTAATCCTCTGGTAACAGGTATTTCGTTGAGCGCTTTTATCTTTAATCCTTTTTTATGTATATCTTTATGAGTTCTTTTTAGAACCAGGTTTATAGATTTCCAGATTAGGGTATCCTCTTTCTTTTTAGCCGAAAACTTTTCCGCTCCTTCTCCCTGGTATTCAACAACAAAACCCTTTTCTATCTCTTCTATCTCCAGATTTAAATATAATTTTAAAGCCAGACCCAGACAATCAAAACCGGGGCCTAAATTGGCGGTAGTCGCCGGAACTCGTATTTTTATCATAGATTCTCTCCTTTATTAGTCGATAGTGAATAATACAACGCATAGTACCTTTGGGCACGATTCATCGTGCCCCTACACTGACCTTGTATTAATTCTTTGACTAGTTAACCAGGTAACTAATCCAAAACGAGATACGATTCACGAGATACGTTCTTATTCTGACTCCTGGATACTGTCTCCTGACTTCTTCTTTCTTCACTATACGCTAAACGCTACACGCTCTACGCTAATTTAAATTTCCACCACTCTGATGGCATTACATATTTTTACTACACATTCTAAGCGGGCAACTTCCTTTAAGGCCTCCTGGACACTACCTTCTTTGGCTTGATGGGTTAAGAAAACAATATCTGCTACTTCTCCGGCCTCCCCCTTTTGTATGACCGAAAGAAAGCTGACTTTTTTCCGAGCGAAAACACCAGCAATCTCTGCTAAGACCCCGGGCCTATCTTTTACCCTGATCCTTAAATAATAAGGAGAATAAGTTTGGCTGAAATCCCTGATATCCTTCTTTTCAAAATAATTATACTGGTTATGATAATTATCATAATTTTTAATTATTTCTACTATATCACTGACAATCATGCTTCCCGCAGGTAAAGCCCCGGCTCCCAGACCAGAAAAAGTTAAGTCCCCAAAATCTCCTCCCCGAACCAGAATTCCATTGTAAGCACCACCGATATTAGCCAAAGTATGCCTTTTGGGTATTAGTGCCGGATGAACCCTTATGTCTAAATCCGTACCTGTGTTCCGGGCTAAAGCCAGGAGTTTAACTGTATAGCCCAGCTCTCGGGCATATTCAATATCCAACTTTGAAATATTTTTTATCCCTTCATAATAGATATTTTCCGGATTAATCTTTGCCCTGAAGGCAATGGCGGAAAGAATAAATATCTTGTTAAAGGCGTCAAACCCATCAATATCTTTACCGGGATCGGCCTCGGCATATCCTTTCTCTTGAGCTTCTTTTAAGGCTTCTTTATATTCTTTACCTTCTTCACTCATTTTGGTGAGAATATAATTGGTAGTACCATTTAAAATCCCTATTATTTCTTTTAATTTATAGGAAGTGAGAGAATGAGAAAGCGCTCCGATGATAGGAATGGCACTGGCGACACTTGCTTCAAAAAGAAAATGCATCTTATTTTCCCTGGCCAGGTTCAGAATTTCGTATCCTGCTTTGGCTATCACCTCTTTATTGGCAGTAACTACGTGTTTCCCTGCCTTCAAGGCTTGCATAATCAAACTTTTTGCCGGCTCAAAACCGCCTATGGTTTCTACTACAATATCTATTTCCGGATCATTTACTACCTCTTGGGCGGAATCGGAAAAAATTTTATAGAACTTTTTGTCGGGAAGAATTTTAGTTTTATCTTTATCTGCCAATTTCTTTAAGATTATTTTTTTAGGATATATCTTTTGCTCGATAAACTCTTTATTCTCCTGTAAAATTTTAAGGACGCCCTGACCTACCGTGCCTAATCCTAATATCCCGATATTTATGGTTTCTTTTTTCATAATTATCAACCAACCTTTCTGTTTAGTCGTTAGCATATAAAAAAATCTTTCGCCTTATACACAAAGACGAAAGATTTTCGCGGTTCCACTTTATTTCTCTGAAATAAATATTTTCAGAACTCTCTTGTAAGCTTTAAGGGTCTTCTCCCGTAAGATTTACTCTTTTTATAAGATTCATCTTAAGCCTCAAGGGCGGTTTTTAATAAGCGTTTTCTAAAGCAAAAACACTTACCTACTCTTCCTATCAACGGCCTGTTATTAAATTTTTATAATTTTAGCACCCAAACTTAATTTTGTCAAAATATCCAATATGTTATCGAGTTAAGAAAGCGAAAGAAAAGAAAGAAAAAGTAGTAATCTTCTTTCTATCTAACTGCCTCGTTAAAGTTTACACCAGCTTAAGCTCCCGGTGTTGGCATAACTATTTATATTGCTGAATAAGTATTAAATGTTGGTTTTGTTTTTGTTTTCCTGAACTTGTTTAGCTTAAATCAACATTTTCACTCGACACCAGGGCAACGCTGGCCACTATGTCCTCTGGGGCAAGTTTCATTGCCTTAACTCCTTGCGAGTATCTCCCGGTTTGACGAATCTCTTTAACCGGAACCCGAATTATAATTCCATTTTGGCTGATTAACACTATTTCATCTTCTTCTTTTACCACTTTAACTGCTACTATCAGGCCTTTTTCTTTGGTTAATTTAATAGACCTTGCTCCTTTGCCACCCCTTTTCTTGGCTTCTCTAAACTTCTTTAGGGGGGTTCTTTTAGCAAGGCCACCTTCGGTAACTATTAATAAGTCTTCATCTGTTTCCGGACTAACTAAACTTATATTCAGAAGATGATCATTTTCATTTATAGATATCCCTCTTAAACCACAAGCGACTCTGGTTAAGGGCCTTATTTGGTTCCCTGAAAAACAAGTAGAATTTCCTCTTTTGGTAGTTAAAATGATCCTTTCTTCTTCGCCGGCAAGCCTTACTCCAATCAATTCATCCCCTGGAAGAAGACGTATAGCGATAATTGCTACATTTCTTAAATTATAAAAATGGGAAAGTGGAACCTTTTTTATTTTTCCTTTTTTGGTAGCCATAAACAGATACTTTCCGCTTTTTTCTTTCGATTCTGCAATTTCATTGCCTTCTATGGGAATAATCGTAGTAATATGTTCATCTTTCTCAATGCCCAATAAATTAACTATGGCGACTCCTCGGGAAGTCCTCCCTCCCTCGGGAATCTGGTATGCTCTTCTTCTATAAACCACCCCTTTGCTGGTGAAAAATAAGATATCATGAAGGTTGGTGGTAACAAATACCTGGTCTACAAGGTCTTCTAGTTTAGTGGTCATGCCAATTTTGCCTTTCCCTCCCCTTCTTTGTTTTCTATAAGTGCTCAAAGGAAGGCGCTTTAAATATCCATCCCGGGTGTAAGTTATTACAATGTCCTCTAAACTAATGAAATCTTCAATCTCGTACTCTTCTTCATCTTCTACTATCTCGGTCCTTCTTTCATCACCGTATTTCTCCTTCATCTTCAACAGTTCGTCTCTAATTATTAACATAAGCTTTTTTTCGTTTTGTAATATATCTTCTAAATAAGCAATGCGTTTAATTAATTCTAAATATTCTTCTAGGATCTTTTTGGTCTCCAAAGATGTAAGACGCTGCAGTCTCATATCCAAAATAGCCTGTGATTGAATATCGCTTAAGCCAAATCTACTTTTCAGCTTGGAGTGCGCCGTTTTTACATTATTTGATTTTTTAATAATCTGTACTACTTCGTCAATATTAGACAGGGCAATTTTCAGCCCCTCTAAAATGTGGGCTCTTTCTCTGGCTTTTTTTAATTCATATCTGGTTCTTCTTTCCACAACATCTTTACGGTGGACCAAAAAGCATTCTAACATCTCTTTTAAATTAAAGAGCTTGGGACGCCCTTCGGAAATCGCTAAAAGATTAATCCCAAAGATGGCTTTCATCTGGGTGTGCTTGTACAGATTGTTCAACACTATGTCAACATTAGCACCTCTTCTTAATTCAATAACTACCCGCATCCCTTTCCTGTCTGACTCGTCCCTCAGGTGTGTGATGTCAATAAGCTTTTTATCCTGAACCAGTTTAGCAATATTTTCTATTAATTTTGCTTTATTCGTTTGATAAGGGAGTTCTTTAATTATTATACGGGGGATTTTCTTGTCTCCGTTTTTATCACCATCTACTCCTTCGGTAAATACTGCAGCTTGTACTTTTATGATTCCCTTTCCGGTTTCATATGCACTCCTTATTCCCATTTTACCGCAAATTATGCCGCCGGTAGGAAAATCGGGGCCTTTAATTACGGTCATCAATTTATCTATGGAAACTTGGGGGTCTTCGATTATCATTACTACACCATCAACTACTTCTCCTAAATTGTGCGGAGGGATGTTAGTAGCCATTCCTACAGCAATCCCCGAAGCGCCATTAAGTAAAAGGTGGGGAATTTTAGCCGGTAAAACTTTCGGTTCTTTAAGGGAATTATCAAAATTGGGAGCAAAATCGATTGTTTCTTTGTCTAGGTCAGTCAATAATTCCTGGGCAATCTTCGACATACGTATTTCCGTGTATCGCATGGCAGCTGCGGAATCACCGTCAACCGAACCGAAATTTCCCTGCCCGTCTACCAAGGGGTAGCGGTAGGAAAAATCCTGGGCCATTCTTACAAGCGTATCATATACTGCTACATCACCATGAGGATGGTATTTACCTATTATATCTCCTACTATTCGGGCCGATTTTTTATAAGCCTTGTCGGGGGTGTTGCCCATTTTTTCCATAGAATATAATACCCGGCGATGAACCGGTTTTAATCCATCGCGGATATCAGGCAAGGCCCGCCCTATTATTACGCTCATAGCGTAACTGAGATAAGCATCTTTTATCTCATCTCCGACATCGGTAGGCAAAGCTCTGGTTGTCTCTGCAAATTTTTCTTTTAGTTCTTCCTCTCCTGCTTTTTCTTCTTTGTTATTCAAATTGTCTTTTTTTTCTTCCTCTTTCATGATTCTCCAATTCATCAATTTGCTTAGTCGTTAGTGGATAGTGAATAGTCGTTAGCATTAAATATAAGTTATAGTTATCGGTTCACGGTTTTTCGTTTTCATTTTTTACTACACGCTATACGCGATACTAATTTAAAAATCCAAATCTTTCACTTCTAAGCCGTGTTTATATATAAAATCTCTTCTGGGCTCAACCTTGCTCCCCATTAGAATTGTAAACATGTCTTCTGCTTCTATATTGTCTTCCAGCTCTATTCGCTTTAAAAGTCTGTTTTCCGGGTTCATGGTGGTCTCCCATAACTGTTCAGGGTTCATTTCGCCTAAACCTTTATACCTCTGGATTCGGGGATTGCCTTCTATCTCTTTTAGCTTATCTTCTAACTCCTGGTCATTAAACAAGTAGTGGCTCTTTTTATTATGTTCCACTTTGTAGAGAGGTGGCTGGGCAATATAAATATTTCCCCTTTCGATTAACGGTTTCATATAACGGTAGAAAAAAGTTAAAAGCAGAGTTTTTATATGGGCTCCGTCGACATCTGCATCAGTCATTATAATGACTTTATAATATCTTAGTTTTTCTATGTCTAGATCTTCCCCGATGTTTATGCCTAAAGCGGTAACCATGGATCTTATTTCGTTATTTTCTAATATTTTATGCAAGCGTGCTTTTTCTACGTTCAGAATCTTACCCCTTAAAGGCAGAATGGCTTGAAACCTCCTGTCTCTCCCTTGTTTGGCAGAACCTCCGGCGGAATCGCCCTCTACTAAAAATATCTCCCTAAATAGAGGGTCTTTTTCCGAACAATCAGCTAATTTTCCGGGAAGAGTGCCCAATCCTAATATTCCGTTTTTTTGTCGGATTAAATTTCGAGCTTTTCTGGCTGCTTCCCTGGCATTTAAGGCAGAAATAGATTTAGCCAGTATTCTCTTGCTTACACTTGGATTCTCGTTAAGGAAATTATTTAAGCCTTCTCCGACAATATAAGATACTACTGATCTTACCTCACTGTTTCCCAGTTTGGTTTTAGTCTGGCCCTCGAACTGAGGGTTTAATAATTTTACGCTGATTACAGCGGTTAATCCTTCTCTTACGTCATTACCAGAAAGATTGCTTTCTCCTTCTTTTAAAGGTGATTTTCTGCCATTAGACAATAAATTGTTGCGGGCATAATCGTTTATTACTCTGGTTATGGCCGCTTTAAATCCTGCTAAATGGGTCCCGCCTTCTTCTGTGTTTATGTTGTTAGCAAAAGAAAGGATGTTTTCTATATAACCGTCGTTATATTGTAATGCGGCTTCTACTTCTATATCGTCCTTCTTCCCTTTAAAACAGATAGGCTTCGAAAACAAAAGGCCTTTGTTCTTGTTTAAATAGCTGACAAATTCACTTATTCCTCCATTATATTTATAAGAAATTTCTTTGTTCTCTTCCCTTTCATCTTTTAAATCAATCTTGACCCCGGCGTTCAAAAAAGCGATTTCTCTTAACCGGTGAGTAATATTATCAAAATTAAAGGTGGTGTCTTCGAAAACAGTCGGGTCAGGTTTGAAGGTAATTTTAGTCCCGGCGAGAGAAGATTTTCCTATTATTTTTAAACCGGATACAGCATCCCCTTTTTCAAATCTCTGAAAAAATACTTTTTTCTTTCTGGTTACCTCTACTTCCAGCCATTCCGAAAGGGCGTTTACAACTGAAATACCCACTCCGTGCAGTCCACCGGCAACCCGGTATCCACTTCCTCCAAACTTACCGCCGGCATGAAGCTTGGTTAGCACTATGGTTACCGCCGGTAATTTGGTTTCTTTGTGAATGTCTACCGGAATTCCCCGCCCGTCATCAATCACGGTAACACTGTTATCGGGGTGGATAACCACTTCTATCTTTTTACAATGGCCGGCCATCGCTTCATCAATGCTGTTATCTACTACTTCATCTAAAAGATGATGTAGTCCTCTACTTGAAGTGCTCCCGATATACATGCTGGGCCTTTTTCTAACTGCCTCTAAGCCCTCTAATACCTGTATCTGTTTAGCGGTATATTGATCGTCTGACTTATTAATCTTCTTTTTTCTTTTTGGCAACAGTACAAACTCCTATCAAAATGAAACCGCAGCTTTCCGCTACGGTTTTTATTTTTATAATTTGTTGTGAAGATTCAATTTATTATTTTAAAAACCTTATTAATTTTACTATATTATAGCGCTTTTGTCAAAATTAACCGCCCTCTTTAACGTCTCTTAACTCCCTGTTTAACCATCTTTAAACTGAGACCTTCGGGTCTTAAACAGGATGTTAGAAATTATTTTTTCCCCCGCTTCCCGGTTAATTTTTTCAATAAGCTCGCCTTTTCTTAAATTCAGTTCGTTAGCCCAAACATTACTTTTTACAGCCAAAAAAAGGCACTTGTCCTGAATTTTAATTGGCTGGGAAGATTGGGCAATCTCCTTGCCTGCCAGATTCCCCCAATTACTAATTATTTGATACCCTTTTATCTTTTTAGTCCATTTTTTCTCTTTAAAAAATTCTTCCAGGGCCTGCCTAAAAGGAATTATTTCTTTCTTTTTCATAGGCTGGTTACCTTCCCATCTTCTATTTTAAATATCCTGCTTTTTTCTTTAATATTACTATTAAAGTAGTCCAGATTTATACTGGTAATAAAAGTCTGGACCTTTTTGTCAATAATTAATCCTAATAAAAAATGTCTTCTGTCTTCATCTAATTCTGACATAACATCATCTAAAAAAAATATAGGGTAAACCCCCTCTTTTTCTTTAATTAGTTCTAATTCGGATAATTTCAGAGATAAAACAGCTGTTCGTTGCTGGCCTTGTGAACCGTAGGAGGCAATATTAAACCCGTTGATATATACTGAAAAATCATCCCGGTGGGGGCCAAGCAAGGTGGTTCTCTGT
>JABUBP010000129.1_pt1 | contig 17039 bp, 15 predicted proteins | sample 7240331 | NCBI WGS metagenome assembly JABUBP01 (sample SAMN07256347, study PRJNA390944) | subsurface metagenome | isolation source: Methane hydrate marine sediment | place: Pacific Ocean: Eastern North Pacific, ODP site 1244 | collected 2002 | reverse complement strand
AGCTAACCCTTTAATCACCAAACTCAGGAGTGACATTACCCCGTCACTTCTAAGTGAGTAACCTATCTGAAGGCGGCTGGCAGAAGGATGAGAGGGAAAACATTTAAGCTGGGCATGTTATGTCGCCTGATATTTGCCCTTATTTTGGCGCTGTGCTTCATCCCTGTCGGCCATGCCCCGGCAATTGCCCTGAGTGTAGACGACTACTTCACAATAAGCTATTCGGCGAAATTCAGCAAGGATGAGATTCAAGGCAGTGAGGTTTTCTATGCCACGGTTACCGGTGAGGCAACCTGTATTAAAGACCTACCCTTATCGGTAAGTGAAGCCTTTATCACCGGCCGCATCATAGCCGAGCACAAGCCCAGTGGCACTAAGGTAGTGCTGAGTTCCGACTACACCCTATCGATAAGTCCCTTTCCCAATAAAGAGGGGGAGGTTACTCAAGCATCACAGTCCTTGGTTCTGCAATTTCCCCCCGACAGCAAGCCCGGTAGCTACAACGTAGTCGGAGAGCTTGTCGAAGCCAGGGTCAAAGCCATACTATGGTTTACTGTTACCTCTTTCCTACCCCCATTCCAGCAAATGGGCTCGGTTACCTATGGACAGGTTGCTACTGAACCAACGCCTGCCGGAACAACTATTATTGCCGGCAAGATTAACTGGCAAGGGATAATTACCGAAACCATCACCGCCCCTTCCGCAGACTCAAAGTGCACCGTTACCATTTATGAGGGCACAAAAGCCCTGGATAAACACGGACTCCCCTTGCAGGAGATTAGCATAGTTGACATAAAGGAGCCGCCAGCGCCACCTGAGAACCGCCAGGTCATTGGTCTTACCTATAATATTCACCCCGATGGTGTTACCTTTGAGCCGCCGGCAGTCCTTGCCTTAACCTATGATGAGTCACAAATACCAGAAGGAGTTAGTGAAGAGAACCTGGTTATCGCTACCTGGGACGAGGCTAATGGGGAATGGCTTGAGCTTGAACTCTTCATCGTTGACCCAGTAACTAACACCATAACCGCCCCAGTCTATCACCTCACTGCCTTCGCTGTTATGGCTCACACAGCACCCCCTGCCTTTACCATCTCTGAACTGACTATAGCCCCCACCGAGGTCAAGGCCGGAGACAGCGTAACCATCACCGCCCTGGTGACCAATACCGGCGACCTACCCGGTAGTTATGAGCTAACCCTTATGATAAATAACGAGATAGTGGAAACCAGGGTCATTACCTTGCCCGGTGGCGCTAGTGAACTGGTTGCCTTCAACATAACCGAGGATACTGCTGATTTCTACTTGCTCAACCTAAATGGCCTGTCAGGCTTTTTCTTGGTCAAAGGGAGTGCTGCCCCGGCCGTAACACCCGACCAAACAGCAACACCCAACCAAGCATCAACACCTGTCCCGGCTCCAAATGAGCCTACTACTAACTGGTGGCTGGTCGGTGGCATCTACGCAGCAAACATAGCCCTTCTTATTATTGTCCTGCGCCTTATTAGACACCAAAAACGGAAAAATCTACGGTCTAATTAGAAGACCTTAAGAGGCTAGTTCCACCTTTTGATGGTGTGAATGGTGGTCGCCTTAAAGCTGGCATAAACCTCTTTACCGGTAGTAAGGTCGAGCTCTTGTACCGACCTCTTGGTTACCACAACCAGCAGAGGAAAACCACAGTCCACTTCTATTCTCACAATAGGTCCTATAGGGGTTATTTTGGTTACAATGCCAATGAATCTATTTCTAGCGCTGCTCATCCCCTCTAAAACTGTTAATGTTATGTCCTCGGGCCTGATGAGGACATAAACCCTGTCACCTAGCGCATAATCTGAGATTGCTTGAAGGGCAATGTCATTGACATTTATTGTGACCAGATCACCATCTTTTGCTGACACCACTCCGCTTAATATGTTCTCGATGCCAACGAACTCCGCTACCTGTCTGCTTTGGGGTGAACTGAATATATCACTGGCACTGCCTGCTTGTAGTAGTTCACCATTCATCAGCACCCCGATTCTGCCCGCCAGGTGCTGTCCCTGGGATAGGTCATGGGTGGCCATGACTACGGTTGTTCTTTGTTCTCCAATAATGCGCGCCAGAACCTCCTCTATCTTTGCCGAGGCAACCGGGTCAAGATTGGCCGTGGGCTCATCAAGCAGCAGCACCTCTGGCCTGGTAGCCAGAGCCCGGGCTATAGCTACCCGTTGTGCCTCACCACCAGAAAGTGTTCTAGCATTCCGGCTCTTATAGTCCGCCAGAGCCACCAGTTCCAGGACATCTCCTACCATCTGCTCTATAATTTTGCCTTTCTCGTGTCTCCACCTAAGGCCACAGGCGACATTATCATAAACACTCATACTGAATACTATCGGCTTTTGCTGGACAAAAGACATCCGGCGGCGCACCTCAAGCCTATGGCGCCCGGAATGGGTAACATCTATTCCATCAAAACAGATGCTGCCTGAGGTCGGTAGTTCTAAAAGGTCTAAGAGCCTGAGCAGGGTAGTTTTACCGGCACCCGTAGGCCCGATTAAAGCCAATACCTCGCCCTTTTCAACCTTCAGATTTATGTCTTTTAGGACATACCGCTCCCCATATTTTTGCCCCAGATTAATGGTTTCTATTAAAGCCATGGTCACCTCTGCTGGAGCCTGTTTAGAGCTATATTTATTACCAGTGCTATAAAGATTAGCACCATACCCAAGGCCAGTGCTAGCTCAATATCACCCTTGGATGTCTCAAGTGAGATGGCAGTAGTCAGGGTCCTGGTGAAGCCTTTGATATTGCCACCGACCATCAGTGCCAGACCGACCTCTGACACAGCCCGGCCAAAGCCCATCATTACCGCTGTCAGCACGGCGAATCTGGCGTGCTTCAGGGTGATAATAGCCGCCTGAAACCGGCTGGCACCAAGGGAGAGCGCCGTTTCTGTAATGGCTTTATCAACACCGCTTAGGGCAGAAATGGTAAGACCAAGCATTACCGGCATTACCAAGAACACCTGACCGATTACCATAACAGTGGGGGTGAATATCAAATTTAAGCCGCCCAGCGGCCCAGACTGGGAAAAGAGGACAAAGATAAACAGCCCGATGGCTACAGTGGGAACACTGTATAAGGTTTGTACTACACTTATTAGTAGCCTCTTACCCGGAAAGCGAGAGAATTGGATAAGGCTGCCCAGTGGCAGGCAGATTAGAGCGGTAATACTGCATGAGATGGCGGCGATGGTAAGCGACCTCAGGCTTGCCTCCATCACCTCAGGGTCAAAGGTTATTACCAGTTCTACTGCTCTACCTAGTGCTTGCCACAGCTCTTCCAATGTTCCTCAGCCAATAAGTATTCCTACGATGTAGGTTCGTTCCCGGCGCAAGGGATAAATAAGGGTGTGCCATACTCTTGAATACAGTAATCACCGATTATCTCCTGTATTTCAGGTGAAGTAAGAAAGTTGACCAGGTTAATTGCCATTTCATAACTCACATTGGGATTTTTCTCCGGGTTACAGGCGATTACCGAGTAAACATTAAGCAGTATGCCGCCCTTTTCCACCATGGGTACCAGGCCTATTTTGCCCTTATAAGAAAAAAAAGTGCCCATATCAGTCAGCGTGTAAGCCTGTTTTTCACTGGCCATAAGAAGGGTCGGCCCCATGCCTCTGCCGACCTCTATATACCAGTCTCCAGCCTGCCGGATTACCTCGTAGTCATAGCCAATGCTCTGCCAGATTGCTTTCTCTTTGGAGTGGGTCCCGGAGTCATCACCACGTGATATAAAGGCCCCCAGGCCGGTATCAGCAAGTATCCTAAAGGCATCCTCAGGCGACATTCCATTAATGCCTGCCGGGTCACTTTCCGGCCCGACAATGAGAAAATAATTGTAAGCAAAGGGCACCCGCTCTACACCATAGCCAAGAGTTACAAACTGTAGCTCTTGGCTCTTGGAATGCACGGTAATAACATCCACATCTCCCCTTCGGCCATATTCTAGGGCGATACCGGTGCCGGCATAAAGTATGTCCAACTCAACGCCATATTCTTCTTCAAAAATCGGTTCCAGATAATCCCAGATGCCAGTATCATAAAGGCTGGTGGTGGTGGCTACTCGGAGCCTTTCCTTCGGCTGCGGTACCGCCCCACCGGCACCGCAGCCAGCGCCCACCAGAAGACTAAAGACAGCCACAACGACTAAAAGGTGGGGGACAACTACTCTCTTCACTATTTACCCCTGATTTTCAACTAAGGCCTCTCTCATTAAAAAGATTAAGCACCCCATGGAAAGGAGATGCTTTAGACAAAGCTTAGAACAGCTCCCCTTTCCAAGAATGGGAGGCACCACCGTTTCCAGTGATACCCTACCGGCCAGTCTCCTTAGGTAAACCCCTTAGGAGAGAAGGCTCGGAGAGTTTTTATTCAGTGTTTTCAGAACCTGTTAGTGTATATCACAGGCTCTGTTCCAGTGTCAAGCCCGCGATAAGAAAGAATTATCTGAATATCAATCCAAAACCCTTTGTTGTATAATGAAAAAGACAGGAGATTTGGGCAAAAAGCCGATAAGGAGCCAATAATTGCCATCCAGCCTTGATGCTTACCTAGATATTGAGACTACTGGCTTGTGGCCACCCTATAGTGTTATAACTGTGGTTGGCATTTATCTGGTCTGCGGTCAGGATTCTAGGTTTGTGCAACTAGTAGGTGAGCAGGTGACCAGCGATAATCTTCTTGAAGGCTTGAGCGGTATAAGCACACTATATACCTACAATGGCAGCCGTTTTGACCTGCCCTTTATCAGTTTTTATTTGGGAATTAATCTGGCTGAAGTCTTCCAGCACCGTGATTTAATGCATGACTGCTGGCGAAATAGCCTAAAAGGCGGACTGAAATGTGTCGAACAGCAATTGGGAATAGGGAGACAGTCAAGGGGTCTTAATGGCTACCAGGCTATCAGGTTGTGGTGGCAATATGTTAATGACTATGATGAGCATGCTCTGGCAACACTACTTGAGTACAACAAAGAAGATGTAGTCAACCTTAAGGCCTTGAAGGAAATATTACTCAAGCCTGTGCCAGTAGCACATCTGTCAGCCAAGTAACTACATTCAAGGTAATTTAAGTTGATTTTTGGGAGGTGCCTTTTTCCGAAAGTCTCTTCTCAATAGCCACAACCGCATCCATAACTGCCAGTTTTAGTAACTCAGCCAGCTTAAGAGCGCGCTCAGCTTTTTGGTCAACCCGGGCAATGGCCTTAGCAGCCACTCGGGCAGCTTCACTGGCTGCCTTTTCCCCCGCCTTGCGGGCTTCCTCGGCGGCTTCTCTGGCATTTCTGGCCGCCTCATCGGCTGCCCCAATGCTATCCTCAATCTCATCAAGGATTTGAGGTAGCGGCTTGGTCATTATTTTCTTGGCCTGGATTTCGTTAACCATTTTCCCCTCCGTTTAACTATTTTACGCTTATATTATACTACGTATCATTGGTCATGATAAAACTGGCCTCAGTACCACCTTGACACAATCGGCCAATGAATCTACACTGTTAATAATTCGTTTGGGGACTGGTTAAGATGATATGCCCTGTCTGCAAGAGCGATATGATAGATGTTGAACACAATAGGATTGAGCTTGACTATTGCACCAACTGCCAGGGAGTCTGGTTTGATGCTGAAGAACTGGAACTCCTGCTAGAGAGAACGGGCTTTGAGAACCATGGCCTGCCTCTAGGTGATATAGTGCACGCCCCGGCAGCCGAGACCTCGGAACAGAAACGAAAGTGTCCCATCTGCGGCCTGAAGATGAAGAAGATGGCTTTAGGCCAGCAGCCAGAAATACTGATTGATGCCTGCCCACAGAGAGAAGGGCTATGGTTTGATGGCGGTGAGGTTGGCCAGCTGATAAGACAGCTAGCCAAAAGACCATCAGGAAAGGGAGGTTCTGAGCAGCAGGTGGTCACCTTTCTGGGAGAGGTATTTCAAGCACGGGAGTAGCCATAAAATAAGACCCGAATAATAACGGGGATATTTTTGAAGTAAATAGGGAAATCAATAAGGAGGTGTCCTGTGATAGCACTTTGGGTAATTCTCGGCATTTTGGCGGTTCTTCTTTTCTTTTTTATTATTATCTATAATGGCCTAGTCAGATTGCGCAACCGGGTGAAAAATGCCTGGGCGCAGATTGATGTCCAGCTAAAAAGGCGCTATGACCTTATCCCCAACCTGATAGAGACGGTCAGGGGCTACATGAAGCACGAGCGGGAGACACTGGAATCAGTAACCAAAGCCCGCAACCTGGCCCAGCAGCTATCAGGGGGCAGTGTCGGTGCCCGCTCCAAGGCTGAGACTGAGCTCAGTTCTGCCCTAGCCCGGCTGCTGGTCGTGGTTGAGGCCTACCCCGACCTCAAAGCCAACCAGAACTTCCTGGCCCTTCAGGAAGAGCTGACCTCAACCGAAAACAAGATAAGCTTTTCCCGCCAGTTCTACAACGATTCGGTGCTAAGGCTTAACAACCAGACCCAGATGTTTCCCTCTAACATAGTGGCCAGTATGACCAGTTTTAAGGCTGAGGAGTTCTTCGAGGTTACCGTAGCCGAGGAGAGAGAGGCACCCAAGGTCAGCTTCGCTTAGAGCGGGGATAAAATAGCATATGTGGGAACAGATCAGGTCTAACCAGATAAGGTCGGTAATTCTGGTGGTCGGGATGGGGATGCTGCTGCTCCTGGTCGGCTATTTCCTGGGACTGTCCTTCCTTGGCAGTGGCGTTGGTGGTCTGGCTATCGCCTTAATAATATGGGTGGTGATGAGTCTGGTCGGCTACTTCCAGGGGGACAGTATCCTGCTGGCGATGTCGCGGGCGAAAAAAATTAGCCGTGATGACCACCCCCGCCTATATAACATAGTTGAGGAGATGAAGATTGCCTCGGGGCTGGAAAAGATGCCCAACATCTACATCATTGACGACCCGGCACTAAACGCCTTCGCCACCGGACGGGACCCCAGCAAAGCCTCGGTGGCCATCACCTCAGGACTGCTGCAAAAGCTCAACCGTGATGAACTGCAGGGTGTCATTGCCCACGAAATATCTCATATCAGGAACCGTGATGTGCTACTGATGGCAATGTGCAGCATACTGCTCGGCAGTATAGTTATTCTGGCATGGTATGGCTCGCGAATAATGATCTTCGGTGGCATGGGCAGGTCAAGGAGGAGTTCCTCATCAGGAGGCGGCCAGGCTCAAGTGATAATCTTTATCGTCGCCATCGCCCTGATGATACTGGCACCGATTTTAGCCTATTTAATCTATTTTGCCATCTCCAGGAAGAGGGAGTATCTGGCTGATGCTTCAGCGGCCCTGTACACCAGATACCCCGAGGGGCTGGCTTCAGCGCTAGAAAAACTGGGCGCTTCAACCGGACAGCTTAAATCGGCCAATAAGGCAACAGCGCCGATGTATATAATAAATCCCTTCCGTAAGAAGGGCAGGGCAGCGACTAACCTCAGCAGCACCCACCCGCCTATTTCGGAGAGAATACGTATCCTCCGCTCTATGGCCGGGGGAGCTTCTTTTACCGACTATGACCAGGCTTACCGGAAGGCACACAAGGGAGGTGGCAGCATAATTCCCGCCTCTGCCATAGCCCTCGCCGGGGCTCCATATAAGGCAGTAACACCAGAGGTAACAGCCAAGGAACCGGATAAACTGACACAGACTCGCGAGACCTCAGACCTGATGTGGCGGCTCAGTAACTACAAGACCATAACCTGTGACTGTGGCACCAAGCTAAGGCTGCCACCCAAGTTCAAGGAGCCTGGCATCAAGTGTCCCCACTGCGGCCGGATTAACCCGGTTTGAGAACAGGGTTATCAGTAACCGGTCTATAATTTTTAGCTGTCGCCCATAGGAACTAGGATAACAACACCAAAGAAAGAGCCCCCCGAAGTTCGGGGGGCTCTTGTGAAGTCGGGTTATGGCGTTAGCCGCCTGACTAGACTACCCTCCTGGTTCTAATGATGAGGATAATCACCGCTATGACGAGCAAGGCACCTATAGCCACAATCGCCCAGATATAGGCCGGGGTCACTTCATCCGGCCATTCAATGACCGGTTCAACAATGGTTGTGGTTGCTGGTGGAATATCCACTGTTATATCTGGAGGTATCACGGTTACATCTATATCTGGAGGTATCACGGTTACCGTCGGAGTCGGTTGGATAACGGTAATCGTCGGTGTCGGTGGCGGCTCAACCGTTACCGGTGGTTCCGCTTCGGCCACAGTGGTGAACACACTGGTTACCCAGGTGCTGACACCAGTAGCGGTAACAGCCTGCACCCGCCAGTAGTAGGCGGTCTCGTATTCAAGTGCGGTCCCCCACACCAGATAAGGTACCGCCGGGCTGGCCTTTCCCACGGTGATGGCGGCGAATGTCGGGTCAGTGGTCAGCTCGAAGTTATAGCCAGTGATACCAGGCACTCCTGCTGGAGGCGCCCAGGCAAACGCCGGACCCAGAATCGGGATGTTGATAGCACCGTTGGCCGGTACCAGGTTGGCCGGTGCTACCGGCGGCGCGGGTAGTGTGGTGAATGGTACAGCCGCGGCATTAAACAGGTAGCTGGACACCGGTGCATTAGCCCACACACTTACATTGTAGGCAACACCAGGCACCAGCCCGGTAAGAGCCGCTGTAGTCCCCACAACGGGAACATTGGCGTTATTACCATTGACCCAGGGACCAAGAAGGGCAGTACCACTATTGCCTGCCGTGTAGAAGTTGGTCTGCGCCGTGGTATTGACCACCACCAGGTAATTGGTGGCGTTGGCCAGAGCAGTCCAGCCCACTGTAGCCGTTGTAGTCGTGATTGCGGAAACGGCAACACCAGTGCCGCTCACATTCAGGGTATCGGTGTAGGTGCGGACTCTCCAACCAACCGTGTCAATAGCATACAGCGTATTGGAGCCAGCCCACAGGTTATTAGTATTGGAAAGCCCGGCAAAGGAACCAAAGGTACTGGCTGCGTCAGCCATCTGCTCGGCAACCGTCCTCGGCTGCCTGACTCGGGTAACACCCTCACCAGCAACAGCGTCAGAGGCATAGACCATTTCGGCGCCGCTAACAGCAGTAGTAGCCGGACCTGCTACCAGGCCGGTTCCGTTGGTGATATCAGCCGGAGCGCCACCGCCATCAACCTGTGCCCAGGCAGGAACAGTAGCATTGTAGTCGTATCTGTACACGTTGGCCGTATCATTACCAACCCCGTCGGTAGTGATAGTACCGGTGGCAAAGATGGTGCCGCCATAGTTGTTGCTGAAGGTGACAATTACATTGGTAGCCACATCACCAGCAACATCAACAACATCCACGCCAAGCGGCACAGCCGCTGCTATTACCGCCCAGCTAATGCCCTGGTTCTGGCTGCGGGCAACCATAGCCGCGCCAGCGCCAGTAACACCGCCAGCCAGCAGGTCGCCAGTGCCGGCATCCCTGGCCATAGATGTTACCGGGCCGCCCACATTGCAGACCCTGGTGAACCAGAAACCGCCGTTGGTGGTCGTGGTGTAAACAGTATTGATATTGTTACCATCGCCGACTACCAGCGTGTTGGCGTCAATAACCGCAAGGTCACCGATAATACCAGTACCAAGACCGGTGCTGGTAATGTTATTCACCTGTAACATCCAGGTCTGACCGCTATCGAGTGACCGCCAGATGCGGGTACCAAGTATTTCGGCAAGGAATACGGCATCACCAGCCGGTGAAACATCAACCTGGTACCAAAAGGCAGTGGCGCCAATATTCAGTGAAGTGCTGAAGACCCTCTCCCAGTTGCCATCGTTGCGCCAGACACTCTCAATCCCGCCACTCCAGGTGGCCATGAAGAAGCTGCCGGGCTCCAGGTCGTCAATCGTGCCGATAGCATCGTTAACCAGGGAAATGGTATTCCAGACGGCACCGTAGTCATTGGTGATGGAAACGCCACAGTCAGCACCGTGTGTGCTTACCAGGGCTGTGGTGGAGTCAAGCACCAGTATTGATGGTAGAGCCCTTGTTATAGGGAACGGAGTGGCGCCACCGGTAGGCCGCTTAATGTCGCCTAGCCAGGTAAAGCCACCAGGGGTGCTCCGGAAGACTCGCGGTACAGTAAGTAGCGTTTGTGTAGAGCCAGCAGCCAGCAGTGAGGCACCGGCAGCAGAACCAACACCGTCAAGACCGGAAACATGGGTAGCAACAGCTATGCCACTGACATTCAGGTCAAAGGCAGCGGTCGCTGGAACTGCCGGTACGGCAAAGAAAGCCAGGAAGACATCTCCCTGGGCTGCAGTCATCGGGTCAACACCAACGAATGCCTGCATCAAGCCGCTGGTCAGGCTGGAGCTGAAGTCATCGGGCAGCCACAGGCTGGCCGTGTAGAGCGCTGAGGCAACACCGGGCAGGTTGACATCGTTAACAATAGAATCCCACTGGGCACCACCATACTTGGTGGATATTAAAGTGGGAACTGCACCACCCCTGTCAGTGACAACTGCCATGACCATCTGGGTGGTAGCGAAGTTAGTCGGGTCAACCCTTATGTCGGTGACATCAGGCAAGCCAGCTAAAGGTGCTGCTCTGTCTGTGTCTATTAACAGGTTTGACCAGGGCATGCCCCAGACTGCCTCCTCGCAGACATAGGCACCACCACCGGCGGGAGAAAAGCCAAAGCCGCTAATGCCGGCGAAGATGTAGGGCGAAGCGCCCAGATAGCCGACATCAAGGCTGACAATATAACCGTTTCCAGCTGGTGGGCCAACTGCAAACCCAGGCGTAAGCCCAAGGCTGGTGAACAGGCTGGATAGGGGAGCCCAGGTGGTACCGCCGTTAATGCTCTTCCAGATGGTAGTACCGTCGGTTACATAGACGGTATTGGCATCAATGCTGGAGCAGACGATGTCGGTAAATGTCCCCGGCACACCAGCTATGGTGGCCGTGAAGCCGGTCAGCGCCGCCCAGGTGCGTCCGCCATCGGTGGACTTGACCAAAGCAGCACCACCACCGCCAACATTGGAAGCGGCATAAATGGCAGTTCCGTCCTTGTCCATGACCATGGGACCGGTAAAGGTGTTACCGGCATCCAGAACCAGATTGCCAGCAGCGCCTTGTAGTGGCGTGGGGTACGTGGTCCATGACTGCGTTCCAGCGCTTACCGGAGTGGACACTATAGCCAGACTGGACAAAAGCACCAGCGTCAGCACCACTCCCAGTATTCGAGAAATTTTCTTTTTCATCGACCTTAAATTTTTCCTCCTTAAATTTATATCCTACGTCCCTACATAAGCAAAGATAACTCTATAACCTTACTTTCTATAGAGACAAGATAACTTCTAGATTTCTGCACTGGAGTATAATTACTCCCTCCCCTTTCGGGCTCTTATTATGGCATCACCTCCCTCCAATTTACTACACTATATATGATACCACGCCTTGTCAAGGGGTATCCAAGGAAATATAGCAAAAAAATCTTTTTTTCCCAAAAAACTGCCGGAAGTTAATAAGTTAGCCGAGAATTAACCCCTAAAAACCCGACAGATGCCAACCGCCATTACCAAAGAGGGGGTTACTTTTTTCTATGTCTCTATGTCTCTCGGCCCAGACCAGCCAGAAACTCGGCATTGGTCTTTGTCTTGCGCAGGCGTTCCAGAACCCTCTCCGTGGTCTCCACGGAATTAACCGAGTTAGCAGCGATCATAGACATCATGCGCCTTAGCAATTGCATCTGTTTTATGGTATTTTCATCAAGAAGCAGCTCCTCCCGCCTGGTACCACTACGCTGGATGTCTATCGCCGGAAAGGTATGGCGCTCAGCCAGACGTCGGTCAAGGTGGAGCTCCATATTGCCCGTTCCCTTAAACTCCTCATAGATTAGCTCATCCATACGGCTGCCGGTATCAACAAGGCAGGTAGCGATTATGGTCAGACTACCACCGCCATCCACATTGCGGGCGGCGCCAAAGAAGCGCTTGGCCGGGTGCAGAGCAACGGGGTCAATACCACCGGATAGGGTGCGGCCGCTGGAGGGCATGGCCAGGTTATATGCCCGGGTGAGCCGAGTGATACCATCCAACAAGATAAGCACGTCCCTACCATCTTCTACCATTCGCTTGGCTCTGTCCAGTGCCAGTTCGGCGACACGGGTGTGATGCTCCACCGGCTCATCAAAGGTAGCACTTATCACCTCACCCTTAACCGAGCGCTTCATATCAGTAACTTCCTCGGGACGCTCACCAATAAGGCACACCATCAGGTGAATATCGTTGTAATTTGTGGTCGCCGCATTGGCTATTGCTTTGAGGAGTATCGTCTTGCCCGCTTTGGGTGGGGAAACAATTAACCCCCTCTGTCCTCTACCGATAGGGGCAATCAGGTTTATTAGTCGGGTGGAAAGGTTTTCCGGTGAGGTCTCCAGGTTAATCAGTTTGTCGGGAAAGATAGGAGTAAGTGAGCCGAAACCGGGTCGGCTTCTGGCCAGCTCAGGATTAATATCATTAATTGCCTCAACACGGAGCAGGCTATAGTATTTCTCGCCTGCCTTGGCTGGTCTACCCTGACCCACAACCATGTCGCCAGTCCTGAGACCAAAGCGGCGGATTTGAGACTGGGAGACATAAACATCAGAAGAGCTGGGCAGCAGAGTGCCCTGTCTGAGGAAACCATAACCATCAGCCATGATGTCCAGGATACCGCCAGAAAAGATGTTGCCCTGCTGCTCGGCATTTGCCTGGAGTAGACGCATAACCAGGTCCTGCTTCTTAAGGCCGGTATAGTTGGTGAGCCCATTTTCTTTGGCCAGCTCAAGCAACTCCTCTCTGTTCTTGTTTTCCAGTTGACTTATGTCCATTGTTTACTTCCTCTTTTTACCCTTATCCTCATTCAAGGAAGGATTTATTTTTAGTAACAGGAGCCATCTTTAACATTCCCCCCTGCTTAACCTTTGCCTAGGATGCTTTGCCAGTCAGCAAGAAATTGGGCAATACCGATATCAGTAAGCGGGTGTTGCATCATCTGCAATAGTACCTTGTATGGAACAGTGGCAACATGAGCCCCGGCTTTAGCCGCCGCCACACAGTGTAGCGGGTGACGAATACTAGCAGCCAGCACCTCGGTTGTCAACCCATATTTATTAAAGACCTCAACGATATCTCCAACTAACGCCATGCCATCATGACCGACATCATCAAGCCGGCCAACAAATGGGCTAACATAGGTGGTACCGGCCAGCGCCCCGAGGAGTGCCTGGTTAACCGAGAAACAGAGGGTCATGTTTACTTTTATATTCTCCTTGGCCAGAGTTGATATCACCTCCAACCCTTCGGTGGTAGATGGGATTTTGACCATCACGTTATCTGCCCAGGTGGCAATATCCCGAGCCTGCTCAAGCATGGCTTGAGCACCCTCCACCACCACCTCAGCCGAAACAGGTCCGGGAACTATAGCGCAGATTTCTTTGACCACCGCCTTATAATCTTTAATCCCCTCCTTGGCTACCAATGTGGGATTAGTGGTCACCCCGGTGACGACGCCAAGCTTGACACCGTGCCTTATTTGGTCGACATTGGCGGTGTCTAGAAAGATACGCATTTAGGTCTCCTTAAATTAAGATTTAAGGGGTAGTGACGGCTGAGCCCCTTCACGCATTACATCTTTGGCAGCAGCGACAAAGCCGCAGAACAGGGGATGGGGACGATTGGGACGGGAGCCAAATTCAGGGTGGAACTGGCAACTGACCATCCATGGATGGTCAGTCAGCTCGCAGATTTCTACCAGCCTGCCGTCAGGGGACAGCCCACTGTAAACCATCCCTGCTTCCTCTAGTATAGCACGATACTCATTATTAAATTCATAGCGGTGTCTGTGACGCTCATAAACCAGACTCTGGCCATAGGCCATGGCCGCCCGGCTGCCTGAAACCAAGTGACAGGGATACACTCCAAGACGCATTGTACCACCCTTGTCCTTTATAGCCCGCTGCTCCGGGAGGAGGCCAATAACTGGGTAGGGAGTGGAGGCATCAAACTCGGTAGAGTTTGCTTTATCTGAACTTAGCACATGGCGAGCAAACTCAATTACCATAACCTGCATCCCCAGGCACAGCCCCAGATAGGGAATCTTGTTCTCCCGGGCATAGGTGGCCGCCCTAACCATGCCCTCTATTCCCCTGATGCCAAAGCCACCTGGGACTATGATACCCTGAGCTTGCCGCAGTAGGGCTTCACCACCATCCTTTTCCAATTCCTCAGAGTGGACCCACTCAAGATTAACATCTCTATTGTGATACAGGCCGGCATGGCATAACGCCTCGCGAACTGAGTAATAGGCATCCTCCAGTTCCACATACTTGCCTATCAGAGCAATGTTAACCGGCTCACAGGGTTCTTTGAGGCATTTGACCATCTCCCTCCATGAGTCCAAGTTTGTCTTCCCTTCCTTAAGACCGAGCTTACTTACCACCAGCTGCCCTAATCCTTCCTCTTCCAGTACGAGTGGCACCTCATATATGGTGGGCACTGTGGGCAGTGGAATGACTGCTTCCCGCTCAACATCGCAGAACAGGGATATTTTATCCCTTATCCCGTCCGAGATCGGGTAATCACTGCGGCAGATAATAATATCCGGTTGGATACCAATGCGCCTGAGCTCATTAACACTGTGCTGGGTAGGCTTGGTCTTTAGCTCCTTAGTGGAATTGATGTAGGGGAGAAGCGTGACATGGATATATAGCACGTTATCCCGGCCAGCATCTTTCCTCATCTGCCTGATGGCTTCTAAGAACGGCTGACCCTCAATATCACCTACCGTGCCGCCCACCTCAATAATAACCACATCAGCCCCGGATTTCTGAGCCAGCTTCTTAAACCGCTCCTTAATCTCGGTGGTGACATGGGGCACTACCTGAATTGTGCCCCCCAAGAAGTCCCCCCGCCTCTCCTTGGCAATAACGGCGCTATAAATCTGGCCCGAGGTAACATTGGAGTCAGCGGTAAGCTCTATATCTATGAAACGCTCGTAATTGCCCAGGTCAAGGTCGGTCTCGGCACCGTCCTTGGTGACAAAAACCTCGCCATGCTGATAGGGGGACATGGTTCCCGGGTCAACATTGAGGTAAGGGTCCAACTTCTGAACCGAGACGCTCATTTTACGGCTCTTGAGGATGTTACCTATAGAGGCAGCAGTGATACCCTTGCCCACTGAACTAACAACACCACCGGTAACAAAGATGTATTTTGACATAAGGGAAATCTTATTCCATATACCCGGAAAATTTCAAAACTTTATCTGGAAACAGTTATAAGCAGACCAAAAAGAAAAAGTTCTATGCTCTACCTTACCGGGGGGGGATAAGAACAGGTTTTCTTTATTATAAACGGTAACTATTTGGTTGTCAAGTGTAAGCAGGCAAATATTTATTTGTCAAGTATTCATGATTACTACCCCTCTTTAACCCCAAAGGTGGTAGAGCACATCCTTAAAGCAACTTCTCAAACCGCCTCTTCAGATTAAAGCAATGGTTAATCTAAGGCTTTAGTACCACATAATGAGTTTTCTGGGGCAGAATGCACTTTCACTATTTTAGTTTATTCACAATATTTTATTAAGTTTCTTGAATTATATTTGACAATTATCATAATATATAATTATAATATAATAGAATTAAATTGACCGAGATAAAAGATGGCTGGTAAAGACTATTATAGCATACTAGGCGTTAGTCGCAACGCCAGTGAAAAGGAGATAAAGCAGGCCTTCCGCCGGCTGGCCCGCAAGTATCACCCTGATGTTAATCCGGGTGATAAATCCGCCGAAGAAAGGTTTAAACAGATAAGCGAAGCCTACGAGGTTCTCTCTGATAAAGAGAAGCGAAAGAAGTACGACCAGTTTGGCGACCAGTGGCAGTACGCCGACCAGTTTGCCAAAGCCGGAGGACGGGGAACACCATTCCAAGACTTTGATTTCGGTGACCTTTTTGGCGGCGCCAGGACCTATAGTTTTAGTGGGGGTGGGCTTGACAGCCTGTTTGACGAGCTGCTGCGCGGAGGTCGGGCCGGTACTTACACCCGCCGTGCCCAGCCCAGGCGGGGGCGGGATATAGAACATCCGGTTGAGGTAACCTTAGAAGAAGCGTTTACTGGCACCAGCCGCATCCTCAGCCTGCAGTCCGAAGAGCCCTGTTCCACCTGTCACGGTACTGGCCAGATACAAAATATACCCTGCTCGGTATGTCGGGGGTTGGGAGCAGTGCCCCAGATGAAGCGGCTTGAAACCAAGATCCCGCCCGGGGTTAAGACAGGCTCTCGGGTGCGCATCGCTGGCAAGGGTGGGCAAGGCTATGGCGGCGCCAGGGGAGACCTTTACCTGATGATAACGGTTAAACCACACCAGTTGTTTGAGCGCCAAGGTGATGACCTCTATGTTAACGTAGATGTCCCTCTAACGACAGCAGTACTGGGTGGCGAAGTTAATGTACCTACCCTGAGGGGAAGGCTAGAACTAAAGATTCCACCGGAGACTCAGAATGGACGTGTCTTTCGCCTGGCCGGGCAGGGTATGCCTCACCTAAGGAAAACCTCCCGGGGTGACCTGAAAGCCAGAGTAAACTTGGTGCTGCCGACCAACCTATCTCAAGAAGAGAAGGAGTTATTCAAAAAACTTAACCAGCTTCGCGCCGTTAAAAAATAATCTATAACAGATGAGGAGTTGTTATGGATACCAAACCATGTTATGTAATAAGTATAGCCGCCGAGATGCTTGGTACCCAGGCTTATACCTTGCGCTACTATGAAAAGGTAGGCATAATAAAGCCGGCTCGGTCACGGGGACATATCCGGTTGTACTCGGATATGGATATAGCACTGCTGCGCCGGGTGAGGACACTGATGGAAGACCTCGGCATTAACCTGGCCGGCGTAGAAGTTATCCTGAGAATGTCGCAGCAAATTGCCCAGTTGCAGAGAGATACTGATGAGCTGGAGGCAGAGTTAGCCAGACTAAGGAAGGAAGAGGCATGAGACAGGAG
>JABUBP010000128.1_pt1 | contig 17043 bp, 18 predicted proteins | sample 7240331 | NCBI WGS metagenome assembly JABUBP01 (sample SAMN07256347, study PRJNA390944) | subsurface metagenome | isolation source: Methane hydrate marine sediment | place: Pacific Ocean: Eastern North Pacific, ODP site 1244 | collected 2002 | reverse complement strand
TGGGTTTAATTGTTCTGCTGAAGCTATATTTCACAAAAGAAGAAATTCTATCCTGGCTTGCATCGACCTGGCAATTTGCCCGACTTATCCTGCCCTGGCTTTTGGTCGGAGTATTTGCTGCCGGGATAATCAGGGCAGTTCTTCCTCCTCAGGTAATCCAAACCTGGGTGGGAGGAAATGCCTTGAGATCTAACTTCATCGCCTCAGTGGCAGGCGCTTTAATGTATTTCGCTACCTTAACCGAGGTTCCCATTCTGAAAGCCTTTTTAGGTCTTGGTATGGGAAAAGGTCCCGCTTTAGCCTTACTTCTGGCAGGACCGGCATTGTCTTTACCCAATATGCTTGTTATAAGAAGTATTATGGGAGCGAAAAAGGCCTTAGTTTACATAGGACTTGTAGTTATTATGTCCACTTTTATAGGGATGATATTTGGAAATCTTGTTTTTTAAGAAATATTAAAAAAAACAAGGAGGATGTAAGTATGAAAGTGCAAATTCTTGGAACAGGCTGTCCCAGGTGTAAAAAACTGGAAGCGAATGCCAGAAAAGCAATTGAGGAGCTAGGAGTTGATGCCGAGATTGAAAAAGTGCAGGACATAAAGGAGATTACTAAATTCGGGGTAATGATGACTCCGGCTCTGGCAATTGACGGTAAGGTCAAATCCTCAGGTGAGATAGCACCTCCGGAGAAGATTAAAAAATGGCTGCAGGAGGTAGGATTACATTTCAGAAGATGATGTTGAGAGATTCAGAAAACAGGTCAAGTTGGTCAATCTTCTCAATGAGGGACATCCCGATATGGTTAGACAAGCAGTTTGGTCTTGTTATCAAGAAGAGCCCACTCAGTTTCGAGCCTACATCTTGTACGATCCAGGTGCCTATCCTGGCAAAGCCATATGCAGGAAAATTACCTGGAGAGTAACTCGACCTCAGGCTGAGCCAAAGGATGAACAGGAACGTAGACAAGTGCAAAAGCTCCAAGATATAATGACATTGGTGAAGAAAAGGGTAGAAGAACAAAAGAAAAGAGAACCAAGAGAGGAATAACCCGGATGAATAAAAAGATTTGGACAAACATAATAGTTCTAGTGGTGATAGCCCTCGTTCTCCTGGGAGGCTTTCTATTTAACAAAGCTCGTCAGTCGTCCGTCCCCGACGAATCGAGAATAGTCGTGCCAGTCCCTGAGCAAAAGAGCCAAAAGGAGATGGATTTACCCAAAAAAGAAGGGGAGGTCTCAGAGTTCCCTTCCAAAGTCGTTATACCAGAAGACAAAAAGATGGTAATACTGGCCAAAGTCAATGGGAAAATCATTACCTCTGAAGCGTTTGACCAAGAATTGGCCAATCTTTCCGCTCAATATCGAGAGATTTTTGAGCATGACAAGGAAGAACTTCTCAATCAGCTCATCATAAAGGAAATCCTACTTCAAGAGTCTGAGAGGCAAGGATTAGAAGACGAGAAAGAGGTTCAAGAGAAAATTGAGAACGACAAAGAACGCAGAAAAGAGATCCTCATTCAGGAGCTGATTCAAGGCGTAACCGAGGAAGTGGAGGTCTCACCGCAGGAAATAAGAAAGCTATACCAGGAGCTTAAGAGTGAAAACCCAGGAAAGTCCTTCCAGGAAGTAAAAGCTCAATTGAAGGTTTATCTTCTCCAGCAAAGAAGGAAGGAAAAACTGGAGCCATGGATAGAAGAGCTAAAAAGCAAAGCAAAAATCACCAGGAACGAGGAGTGGCTAAAAGCCCAACGGATGGCAAAAATGAAGAATCCGCTTGATGAAGCCCTTAAAAAAGGCAAGCCCGTACTGGCTGATTTTGGACGGGGTGTTTGCATACCCTGCAAACAAATGAAGCCCGTTCTTGAGGAACTAGCTGCCGAATATAAAGAGAAAACATCTATTCTTATTATTGAAATCGATGAGCATCCCGCTCTTGCCAGACGTCATCATATAAGGCTCATCCCCACACAGATATTTTTTGATGCTCAAGGGAAAGAAGTCTATCGCCATGAAGGATTTATGAGCAAAAAAGCTATAAAAGAAAAGTTTAAAGACATAGGAGTCAAATAGTGCTGGAAAATCTACTAGGAAACATAAGCCAGATTATCCAGACCAATCATTGGCTTGCCCCTCTGGCTGCATTCCTAGGGGGACTTTTAACTGCTTCCAATCCGTGCGTTCTCGTAATGGTTCCTCTCATGATTGGCTTTATCACTGGCAATGAACAAACCGTAGGAATCAGAAAATCACTTATTTTCTCTGGCCTTTTCGTGCTCGGTCTTTCCATCACTTTCACTATCTTGGGAATAATTGCTGCCCTGGGGGGGAGACTTTTCGGCGACGTGGGTAGTTATTGGAAGTACATCGTTGCCTTCATAGCTCTGGCTATGGGGGTACACCTGTTGGGTTTTTTACAATTTAGCTTTTCCATACCGGTAAACACGAAGTTTTTGGGGAAAGGTAAGCTCAGCTCGTTGGCCTTAGGTATGCTTTTTTGGAATCGTATCTGCTCCTTGTGCCGTTCCCATCCTGGCGCTGCTTTTGACCTATATTGCTGCCAGGGGAAGCAGTTTATTCTACGGAGGTATCTTATTACTTTTTTACGCCCTGGGGCATTGTTTACTCATCCTTATTGCCGGCACGTCTATGGGTGCAGCCAAAACCTTGATCGAGTCAAAAGGAGCCCAGAAGGTTAACTCCATATTAAGAAAGGTGGGTGGGGTTTTGGTGATACTCGTTGGCCTTTATTTTCTATTTTCATAGAGGAGGAAAAAAATGGCTTCTGAAAGAAAAGTTCAGGAGAAAAAACTTAGTATATTCGAGAAATACCTGACCGGATGGGTAGCCCTGTGTATTATTGTGGGAATCCTTATAGGAAGAGCCTTCCCCTCATTCTCCATTTGGCTGGATAAGATGAGTATTGCCCAGGTTTCCATTCCTATCGCGATCTGTCTTTTCTTTATGATGTATCCAATTATGGTTAAAATTGATTTTTCTCAGGTAATAAAAACGGGAAAGACCCCCAAGCCAGTGCTTTTAACCTTATTTGTCAATTGGGCTATAAAACCTTTCTCCATGTTTTTCATTGCCTCCTTTTTTCTGGGAGTTTTGTTTCGCCCTTTCATCCCGGGGACCGAGATTATCCGAGGACAGGAGGTACCTTTGTATCGCTCCTACATCTCAGGTGCTATCCTCTTAGGAATCGCCCCTTGCACGGCCATGGTACTGATGTGGTCCTATCTTGCTCGGGGAAACGATGGTCTTACTCTGATTATGGTAGCAATTAACTCTTTAACTATGCTTTTTTTATACGCTCCCTTGGGAGGATTTTTATTAGGAGTTAACAGAATGCCTATTCCCTGGCAAACTATAGTTTTATCTGTCCTAATATATGTGGGACTTCCTCTTTTAGCGGGATATTTCTCTCGCAAACAGATCATTAAGAAAAAAGGTGTAGAATGGTTTGAGGAAAGATTTGTGCATCGACTTACCACAGTCTCCATTATGGCTCTTCTGGTCACCTTAGTTGTTCTTTTTTCCCTTAAGGGTGAGGTCATCCTGAAACATCCTCAGAGCATAGGTCTTATTGCTATACCTCTATTTGTCCAGATCTGCTTCATCTTTGCCATAGGTTATGTTCTGGCAAAACTTTTAGGCCTTACCTATGAAAATGCTGCCCCTGCTGCCATGATTGGAGCGTCTAACCACTTCGAGGTAGCAATTGCCACCTCCACCATGCTTTTTGGCCTTGCCTCAGGTTCATCCTTGGCTACAGTTGTTGGCGTTCTGGTCGAGGTTCCCATAATGCTTATGTTGGTAAAGATATGTCTTGCAACGAGGAATTGGTTCAGGAGAGAAGAATAGCTCTTTCTAACCCTGTATCAGCAAGCTTTTCATTTCTAACTGCTCATATTTTGGGTGTTTCTTCTTCTGGACTACCTTCAGAGGTCTAAATCTCGCTTCCTTTTCCAGGCAAACTTTTATAAATTCCTTATATTGCTTTTTAAATCGTCCGTTGAGAATTATTATTAATTCTTCAAAAGATAACCTGCAGATGGGGTCACCCTTCAAATAGACTCTCTTGTTTATGCCGGGGTCAAGAGGACACAGGGGCGCACTACACCTTAGAGATTTAGGGCATCTTTCCATCAAGCTATGACAGTTAATTCCTTTTAATATCTCATCCATAATAAGCTGAGAGTAGTGCACTATCACTTATCTCCTCCGGGCTTCATCTCTTCACCCGTTGTTTCATGGCTCTCATAAAGTCCTTAAGATCCTCTTCTTCTATTCTCCAGACTCTGCCAAACTTCATTGCTGGTAGTTTTCCTTCTTTGGCGTATCTGCGAAGAGTGTTAGGATGGAGCTTCAACCTCTCTGCCACTTCTTTTAGGGTTAGTACTGTCACTTCATCTCCCTCATATCTTTAAACTTATCCACATTATAGCACTTTAATTTTACTTTGTCAACTCTAAAACATCATAAAGCAAGTTAATTAAACAGCGCGACATTTGAGAAGCCCTTCGATTTGTGTTCAGACGAGCACTTGGAAGTTTTCAGAACTCTCCAAAGCACTGGTACTAGCACGGGACAATAGAAGACAGCGCGTCTCAAACCCACTTGTTCAAACTCAACATGGGGCCGGGAGGTCCCCGGCAGTGTAGGCCAGGTCTCTTGCCACCTCCACTATGCTTTTTGGTCTTGCCTCAGGTTCATCCTTGGCTACAGTGGTGGGAGTTTTAGTTGAGGTTCCCATAATGCTTATGTTGGTAAAGATATGTCTTGCTACCAGGAACTGGTTTGAGAGGGCACCTTAGCTTGCTACAACGGGAAGAAGGGAAGTGTAAGATAAAATTTAGGAGGAAGCCCTGCTGGAGTAGAAATTTATCTTCGGAGGGAAAGTCAAGGCAAGTTTTGCAATAACGAATTGAAATTCACAGATTCTGAAGACAACAGTCTCTCCTGGAGCGCACCAGCTAACAATCTATTTCAATATTCCCCTTATCTCTTTTATGGTCTTATTTAAAATGTCAATTACGGCCTGGGAGCTAATGGTAGCCCCGGTTATGGCCTGGATTTGATTAGACTCTTCGGGGGGCTTGCCCTTAACGAGTTCAATGAGGGGCCTGATTACAAGACCCCTGAATTTGTCTCGGAAGAGCTTTCCAGTGATCTTTGCTCCCAGACCTGGGGTTTCCACCGATTCCAGAATCTCTATTCCTGTAGTTTTTTGGAGCTCAGGATCCACACCAATCATCACTTCAATAGTACCCTGATACCCCGGTCCATTTCCCGTAAAGGCATATCCAATAAGCCTTCCTGAAGAATCGAACCCTTTATAAATCGTTTTACCTTCTTTCACTATAGTCTCGTGAGTCTCTGCCCCAGGTAGTACCTCGAAGATAGCTACTCTGAGAGCCCTTTCCTTATTCACCTCTATTCGGGGTTGGGCATACCGGTATATTCCCACCAGAGCTCCTCCAGACACAACGCCCACTACGGACAAAACCAGAACCATCTGGGCCGATTTCCTCAAAGCTCCTTGCTCCCGAAAACCTTTGGCTTGATATATCTATCTAACAAAGGGGTAAAGGCGTTCATAAGGAGAATGGAAAACATTACTCCTTCCGGATATCCTCCCCAATTACGAATGACTACCACCACAATCCCCGCTCCCAGGCCAAAGATCCATCTACCAAGCTTGGTAAGCGGTGTGGTAACTGGATCGGTGGCCATGAAGAAGGCTCCCAGCATCAGCCCTCCCGCCAAAAGACTAAACAGGGGAGTTCCATACTGATGGGGGTTAATTAAATAAAATACTCCGCTTAATAGGGCTACAGTACCTAGATAGGAAAGGGGAGTCCTCCAATCAATATATCTTCTAATGAGTAAATAGGCTCCTCCTATAAGGAGAGCCAGAGCTGAGGTTTCTCCTAATGAACCTCCCACATGGCCATAGAAAAGTTTAATAAGAGAAGTTGACTGGGATTCAAACCTCATGAGTCCCAGAGGGGTAGCTGTAGTTATGGCTGCCAGGCTAAAAGACTTTACCCAGGTGGTCATGAGGACGGGAAAGGTAGCGGCCAGAAAGGCTCTTCCAATAAGGGCCGGATTGAATATGTTGTAGCCCAGTCCCCCGAATATCTGTTTACCCACAATAATAGCAAAGACTGCTCCTAAGGCAGCGCTCCATAAAGGTAAAGTAGGAGGAAGAACCAAAGCTAAAAGAAGCCCACTAAGGAGAGCGCTCGGTTCTTTGGGAAAACTCTTGCCTCTGAGCCACAGGAAAATATATTCTGCAGCCAGGCTAGCCAAACTACAAACGCCAATTAACTTTACTGCCTGGAGACCGAAAAAGTAAATACTAGCTGCCACAGCTGGACTAAGGGCGATTATCACTCCCCACATCAGTCTGGCTACGGTAAGCCTGTCCCGGATGTGTGGAGAAGAAGAAAGAATGAGGATTCTTTGAGTGGCTTTATCTTTTTCCATGGCTGATTAATTCAGGTCAATTTTCTTAGAAAATAAGATAGAGTTTCCAGTTGCATACTCAAGTCTACGTTCTTTAGTCTTATCTCTTTAGGAACGGATATTCTCACCGGAGCAAAGTTTAAGATTCCTTTTACTCCACCTTTTGCCAATTTATCAGCTACTTCCTGGGCAGACGTGGCCGGAGTAGTAATGACACCTATCTTTATTTGCCTCTCTGATAGAACCTTTGGAATTTTGTCTACATGCTGAACCTTTATTCCCCGCCACACCTTCTCAATTTTTGACTCATCCCTATCAAAGGCAGCTCTTATCTCAAATTCCTCTCTTTTAAAGCCAGGATAGGTGAGAAGTGCTGCTCCTAGATTTCCTATTCCCACTATGGCTATTCCCCAGGTTGAATCGAGTCCCAGAATATGGCGAATTTCCTGCTTGAGTTTTGCTATTCTGTAGCCCTGACCAGGAACACCGAACTCCCCGAAATAGGCAAGATCCTTTCTTACCTGTCCATCGGAGGTTCCCACCAGGTCAGCCAATTCCTGGGAAGAAAGAATCTCATCCCCCTCCAGGTCCTTGATGGCTCTAAGATAAATGGAGAGCCGTTCTACAGTCACCTCTGGCACTTTAAATCTGGGCATCCTTTTCCCTCAAAATTTTCCTTCAGCAGATCCGGGGGAGCTGATCCCCAGAAAGCATATCCAGTACCCTGGTAGTACCGATACAGGTTCTTAGATACACTTTTCCTCTGGGTTCCAGGATCACCCTACCAATGATCTCACTCTGCTTTCCCAAAGGATGAGATCGTAATATTTTGATGATCTTTTTAGCTTCTTCATCCTCTACCATAAATATAACTTTCCCTTCGTTAGCCAAATAGAGAGGATCAAAACCAAGCATCTCGGAGATAGCTATAGTTTCTTGCTTAATGGGAACTCTTTCCTCCCATAGTTCAATGCCAAACTCTTGCTCCATAGCCATCTCATTTAATATGGTCGCCACTCCACCGCGAGTTGGATCACGCATTAGCTTTACCCCGGAGGATTGACTCAAAACCTTCCCAATTAAATCATTTAAGGGAGCACAATCGCTCTTCACCTGGGTACGAAAATCAAATTCTTCCCGCCCGGAGAGAGTGGCGATGGAATGATCTCCTATGCTCCCATTGATGATGATCTTATCTCCTGCTTTAATTCTGGGCGAGGAGTTTTCACTCTTAGCAGAGAGGAGTCCGATCCCGCTGGTATTGATAAACAATCCATCAGCACTCCCATGCTCGACCACTTTGGTATCCCCGGTAATGATTTCGACCCCGGCATCATCCGTTGTTTGCCTCATAGAAGAAATAACCCTTTTTAAAGTAGAAAGACTCAGTCCCTCCTCGATAATAAAACTGCAGGAAAGAAAAATCGGCTTTGCCCCCATTACAGCTAGATCATTGATGGTTCCGCTTACGGCTAATTTTCCAATGTCTCCCCCCGGGAAAAAGAGGGGTCTGATGACATAGGAATCAGTAGTGAATGCCCACCTAGCTCCCTCATAGTCAAATACGGCAGAATCAGTCAATTCTCTTAAGAATTTATTATCGAATGCGGGCAGGAAAAGCTCTCTTATAAGATCGTGGGATAATTTGCCTCCACTTCCATGGGCTAAGAGAATCTTTTCTTTCATTCATCCTTCCAGATATTCTTATAGAAAGATTATAGTCTTTGAGTTTCTTTGTCAAGAGAATCTCGGGACTCTTCCCCTCCATCGCTGTATATCGACTTTGGATTGTTTCTGCTCGTCTTCTCGTCTCGGGAAAGACGTGAAACTCGTCGCTCCGCTCCTCAGACAACACGTCTTTCTTCTTCCTCAACTCGAAGACTCGTTAAGGTGGCTGATATAAGGCTCCTCCGGGGAAAGTCCCTCGATACGCGTATAAATCTTCTCAATACTTTCCTGATACCAAGTCTCATGCAACAAATGAGTTGACTAATTTATTTGTTCCAATATCATTAATAATGCTAAATTTTTTCCAAATGGGCCAGGTATAGCTATAATCCGCAGGCAGAATAAGATTTTTCTTTAAGTATAAGTGGATGATGAGGCTGGGATTAAGATATAGTCTTTAACCTGTGGGAGGTAAATAATGCAGGTGTTATGGCAAACGCCGTATTCAGCTTGATTCCGGAAGAAGAATGGGATCGTGTTATTGCAGTACACCTTAAAGGAACGTATCTGTGTAGTAAACTTGCCAGTACCTTCCTGAAGAAGTGATCGTTAATTGCTCCTCGGGCAACATCAGCAACCTAAAGTAAAGAGACCGCACATGAATACATCGAGTTCTAAGAGGTTAATTTCTGTATTGAGCACTAAGCGCATCGAAGCACTGACCGATGGTGTATTCGCTATTGCAATGACCTTGTTGGTTCTAAATCTCAAGATTCCAGCTATACCAGACGGAGCAGCCGCCAAGGTGCTACCCAAACTGGTGCTAGACCTATGGCCTGATTTTTTCAATTATGCGCTGAGCTTTATCCTTTTAGCCATATTCTGGACTGTCCATCACCGCCAGTTCCATTTCATCAAAGCTATTGACCAGAGGCTCCTCTGGATAAACATTCTGGGCCTGATGTTCATCGCTTTGATACCTTTTTCCACATCCCTGACTGCGGAACACGGTGATGTGCAAATTGCAGCAATATTTTTCGAATGCAATCTGCTCGCTATTGGATCGATATTCTATATGCATTGGTCGTATGCCACGGGCAAACGCCATCTCATAGACCCTGACCTCAGCGCACAGACGATACTCTTGAATAAAAAAAGAAATCTAGTTATACCCACTATTTCGCTAGTTTGCATTGGATTATCTTTTTTGACTCCTGATTGGAGCGAGGTTCCTTACTTTGCCATTCCATTTATTATGGCAAAATATCGACGACGCTAAGCTACTCTAACCAAAAGGAAGAAAAGAAAAAAGGTAGAGAAAACAGCAGAGTTTTAATAGTTGAGATGCTTCAGTATCAATGGGATTCTACGAATCATTAAATCGGTTCAATTCCAAAGGAGAAATAATGAAAGTCATTAGTTATTTATGGCTGGTAGTATTTTTTGTTATAGTTGTAGCTATATCTGGATATTCAAGTGTGCAAGAAAAAAAAGATGTTCTATTTCAAGCCTCAACCGTTAATGCTCTTTTAGAAGGGGTCTACGATGGAGAAATGACTTATGAACAATTGAAACGATACGGTGACTTTGGACTAGGTACTTTTAATGGCCTTGATGGAGAAATGATTGGATTGGAGGGCAAATTTTATCAAATAAAAGCAGATGGGATAGCCTATCTTGTTGATGGCTCAATGAGAACACCATTTGCTGTGGTAACTTACTTTGAACCGGATAAGACGGTATTGTTAGATAAGTCAGTGGATTATAAAGAGTTGCAACAATATTTAGACAATTTGCTGCCAACCAAAAATATTTTCTATGCTCTCAAAATAGAGGGAATTTTCAAGTATATCAAGACAAGGAGTATCCCCAAGCAAAACAAACCATATCCTCCACTTGTTGAAGTAGTAAAGAACCAGCCAATATTTGAGTTTCATAATGTAAAAGGTGCAATAGCAGGGTTTCGCTGTCCTATCTATATAAAAGGGATAAATGTTCCGGGTTATCATCTTCATTTTATTACTGAAGATAAAAAAGCGGGAGGACACTTATTGGAATGCCAGCTACAAAATGTGAGGATTGAAATTGATTATACTTCTGAATTTTATATGGTATTGCCGGAAGGTGCCGAGTTTTACAAAGCGGATTTAGAAAAAGAGAAACATCAAGAACTGGAGAAAGTGGAAAAGTAAATAGTGAATATTAATACCGGGAGGATGGTATGAAAAGTAAAAAATCGCGTTGGGGACTGGTATCTCTCGTTTTAGGGGTCTCTCTGGTAGTTTTGCTATTTTCTGGCTGTCAGAAAAAGTTTACCAGACCTTCTGTCGAAACAACAATTGCCATCATGACGACTGCTGATCTGCAGAGTTGTATAACGCCTTACACTGTTGATCATGATGGTAAAGCACTTACAGTGGGCGGACTGGAAAGAATCGCCTCAGCCGCAAAAAAGGTTCGTGGCCAGGTGGATGGCGCTCTATTGCTTTCGTCGGGCGACGATTTGATTGCCCCCCTGTTCTCACTGTTCCAAGGCGAGCCGGAGATGCGTGGTATGAGTCTGGCAGGTTACGATATCGTTACCCCCGGCAACCATGAGTTCGACAACGGAGCTCTGGTTTACAAAAATGCGCTCAATTTCGCGGATTTCGATGTGGTCTCCGTCAATCTAATTATTGATGACCATGAACTTGCAAATCGAATACAGCCCTATGTGATCAAAGAGATCGTTGGTATTAAGGTCGGTGTTTTCGGCATGATGATACCTGATCTTCCCAGGATATGCAAATTGCCCGGCGGCGGCGTTAGTGTAGACCAAGATATCATCTCGGCAGCTCAGAATGTGGTGGATAACCTGATAAATAAAGGATGTGACATCATAATTGGTCTAACCCACATTGGTGTTGAGCTTGACCGTGAGCTTGCACAAAAGGTAGATGGTATAGACGTTATCATCGGTGGCCATGACCACATATATGTCCATGAGACCATTAGCAATACAATAATAGTGCAAGACGGTGCCAGGGGCGAATATCTGGGTGTCCTCAAGTTCACATTCGAGGATGGTGAGATGGTGAATCCCACCTGGAAAAAAATCTTGCTCGATTCAACAGTAGGTTATGACACTGAGATTCACAACCTTATGGCGCAGTACATGAAGGACTATAACGATCGCCTGAGCCAGGTTGTTGGTAAATCTACGGTTGATCTCGATGCGCGCAAAGATGTGGTTCGTAGCAAGGAGTCAAACCTCGGCAACCTGATAGCAGACTCGTGGCTTGAGTGGTTCACTCATGCGGATGTCGCTTTGGTTAACAGCGGGTCAATCCGCGGCAACAAAATATATTCTGCTGGGCCAATGACCTATCTCACAGTAAACGAGATTCTGGCGTTTAGAAATGAGGTGATGAGCGTCGAGATGAATGGTGCTGACCTGAAACAGACACTTGAGATCTCAGCATCAGCGCTGAGGATCGAAGGTGATGGATGCCCGGATACCTGCAGATCGGGTTCAGGTGGGTTTTTCCAGATCGGTGGCCTCAGGATAACTATTGACATCACGAAGCCACCGTTCTGTGCAGTTTATTCGGACCGGGACGTTTCCAAAATAACCAATCCGGGTTCAAGGATTGTCAGTACCAAGGTTTATCGCAATGGTTCATGGGTTCCGCTGGACTCATCCGCAACCTACACGGTGCTGGTAAACGGATGGACTGCCAGTGGCGGTGATGGCCACTACATTTTTCTGAAAGAGGATATTTCCAAAGAGAACACTACCATGTTCACTACCGATATTCTAGCCAGTAATATTCAGCGTCATGGAACGATTTCACCACAGGTTGAGGGAAGGATAAATTTTTTAAGCAGGTAAAAGGATCAAATTATTTCTAGTTGAGACAAGGCATCCGATAAAGAGGGAGGTTTGATTTTCCTACACTGAAATGACAATTCTAGACTGATGAATATTTGTAATAGGCCGCGCAGGTTCCCTCTGCTGAAACCATGCAGGCTCCCACAGGATGGGAGGGATGACAGACTTTTCTAAAAAGGCGGCAGTCCAGAGGAGTTTTTAGACCTCGAAGGATATCTCCGCAGATACATCCAGGATTCTCTCGGGATTTTTCAATACTTACGGGGTATCTTTTCTCGGCATCGAAACTTTCGTATTTTCCCCTGATTTTAAGTCCGCTCTGCTCAATTTTTCCAATTCCCCGCCAATTGGAACTTTCCGGCTTAAATACCTCTGCCATCAGTGCCTGGGCTTTCAGATTCCCCTCCCAGGTTACGGCTCGATTATATTCATTTTCCACCTTAGCCTGACTCGATTTGATCTGGGAAAGAATCAAATAGATACTTTGCAATATGTCAATTGGCTCAAACCCGGCTACCACGCAAGGAATCCCATAATCACGAGACAAAAATTCATATATTTTACTCCCGGTGATAGTGCTTACATGCCCGGGGCAAATGAAGCCGTCTATTTTTAGCTCGTGATCCTGGGCTAAGGCACGCATTATGGGAGGCATTATTTTATGACCGCTCAAGACAAAGTAGTTGGAAAGTTTATCTTCGCCGGCCGTGAGGATGGAAGAGGCTACAGTGGGTGCGGTTGTCTCAAATCCGATACCAAGAAAGACGACTTTCTTTTCCCGATTCTCCTGAGCTATCTTGAGCGCTTCCAGGCTGGAATAAACTACTCTTATCTCAGCCCCGTTAGAGGCCTCTTCAGCCAGACTCGAACTTGATCCAGGAACCTTCACCATGTCTCCAAAGGTAGCCACAATCATTCCCTCTTTGCGAGCATAAGCTATAGCCTTGTCCAGATAGTCATTGGCTGTTACGCATACCGGACAGCCAGGCCCGGATAGAAGATGAAGATTAGCGGGAAGCAGGTCCTTAATTCCATACCTGAAGGCGGCCATGGTGTGGGTGCCACAAACCTCCATCAGAGTAGCCTTTCTATCAATATCAGCCATTAAGTGCCCAATCCCTTTGGTCAGTTTATCTACTAGTTCTTTTTGCCGAAATTCATTAAGATACTTCATTTTCTTAGGCCTTTACACGTCAAGAGAGGCTAGCATTTCAAGGAGCTCTTCCGCCTCTTCTTTCTTAACTTTGCTTATGGCAAATCCCGCATGCAATAAGACATAATCTCCCACTTTTACCTCATCTAAAAGGAGGAGACTCACCTTCCAATTAACTCCCCCTACCTCTCCAATTCCTAATTTACCCTTAATTTCTATTATTTTTACCGGGATAGCTATGCACATTTTCTACTCCTGCTGTGAGCGATTACCGCCTGGCCCAAAGAGATCCCTCCATCGTTAGGAGGAACCTGATGATGGGTATAGACTGAGAACTCAGCTTTAGTCAAGAGATCACAGGTTTTTTCCAAAAGGTAGACATTTTGAAAAACTCCTCCACTCAAGGCAACCTCGTTCAAACTCTGTTTTTCTCTAATTTTCTTACAGGTTTGAAGGATGATCCTGGCTATGGTATTGTGGAAGCGAGCAGCGATAACTCCTTTCCTTTCATGATTTAACAAATCAGAGACTACGGATGCGATAATAGCTTTCGGATCAATGAGGATAATTCTTTCTTCAGAGCCAATTTCAAAAGGGTAGCTACCCTTTTCTTTCTCCTCCACCAACATCTCTAGCTCAATGGCTGCCTGACCCTCGTAATTTACCCTATCTCTGAGGCCTGTCAAGGCAGAGACAGCATCAAATAATCTACCCATGGATGAGGTAAGAGGTGAGTTAATTCTTTTTTTTATGATCTTCAGAAGGAGAATTATTTTATCTTGCTTTAAAGTTTCGAGAAAAGGAAGGGGAAGATTCAGAAAATCAGGTCCATAGACCTCATTGAGGTAGGTCACTGCCATCCTCCAGGGTTCTTTGATAGCCATCTCACTCCCCGGCAGGGGCACATATTTTAGCTGAGCGACCCGGGTGAAATCTGTTAAATCGGCCACCAAAAACTCTCCTCCCCAGATTCGCCTATCGGTCCCCAAACCAACTCCATCAAAAGCTACCCCAATTGCCTTCCCTTCGAAGTGGTTGTCTATCAAGCAGCTTACAATATGGGCGTGATGGTGCTGGATAGAAATAAGCTCAGGCTTAAAAGATGAATTCTGGCAATACTCCCGGGCAAATTTGGTGGAGAGATAATCAGGATGTAAGTCGCAGGCAACTATTCGGGGCAAAGCATGAAATATCCTCAAAAAATGCTCTATTCCCTCCCCAAAGGAAGTAAGAGCAGAAAGGTTTTCAAGATCCCCAATGTGATGGCTGAGAAAGGCATAATTTCGGGTAGCCAGACAGAAGGTATTCTTAAGCTCCCCTCCCACAGCCAGGACCGGCTCTTCAAAAAAAAGGTTCACTTTTATGGGCTGGGGCACATATCCCCTGCTGCGTCGGAGAATCATCTCCTGGTTATCAAAGATTCTTGTTACAGAGTCATCAATTCTCGTCTGGATTTTTCGGTTGTGGATAAGAAAATAATCGGCTATCCCAGCCAGTTTTTTGAGGGCATCTTTATTCTTATAAGCTATAGGCTCATCCGAGATATTACCACTGGTCATAACCAAAACCATACCAGCCTCGCGCAATAAAAGATAGTGAAGAGGCGTATAAGGAAGCATCATCCCCAGGCATTTATTATGGGGCGCTATTTCATCCGGCAGCCGACAGTCTGTTTTCTTCCTCAGGATAAGGATAGGTCTTCGAGGCAACAGGAGGAGTCTTTGCTCGTATTCATTGACCCGACAAAACTCTTTTATTTTCTCCACGTCCAAAGCCATAAGAGCAAATGGCTTGTCTTCCCGGTATTTCCTTTTTCGCAAAGTTTCAACCGAGGTCTTATTAGCCGCATCGCAGGCAAGATGAAAACCTCCTAATCCCTTGACAGCCACAATATATCCCTTTTTGAGAAGGCCAGCCGAGGTCTTTATGGGATGGGAGGAGTGAATTTTCCTTCCTTTATTATTAAATAAGTTAACCTGGGGACCACAAACCTCACAGGCATCGGGCTGAGCATGGAACCTTCGATTAAGGGGATCATCATATTCTTTCTGACATTCCGGACATAACTTAAACTCCCTCATGGTAGTGCGGGCCCTATCATAAGGGATGTTCTCAATAATAGAAAAACGTGGTCCGCAATTGGTACAGTTAATGAAGGAGTACTGGTACCTCCGATCGGCTTTATCAAAAAGCTCACGCAAGCAATCAGGACAGATTGAAATATCAGGTGAGATAAGGGTAAATTTTTCTTTTTCCTTTTTACTTTTTTTTATCTCGAAATGATGGTAGCCTATGGGGGGAAGCTTCCGGCAGTCTATTTTCTCGATTAAAGCTAAAGGAGGAGCATCGAGAGTTACATGCTTTAAAAAATCAGCCATATTTTTTTCTTTTCCCTCCACCTCTATTTTGACTCCCGAGGTATCATTTAACACAAAACCAGATAGAGAATACCTGGTAGCCAGAGAATAAATAAAAGGCCGAAACCCTACTCCTTGCACTATTCCCGTAATATGTATGAAAAGTCTCTTTGACTTTTCTTTCCGAGATCTTTTCTTTCTTTCAGTCAGAATCCTATTCATTTTTAAAGCAATTTTTCTGGAAGAAATCAGCCAGATCTCTTAAAGTCTTTTTTACCTCCAGGCTTAATTTTTCTCCCAATTTGATAGATTTGGGTTGGATGCCAAGTAGGTAAATCTTAGCTTGGGTCTCTTTTTCTAGATAGGAGCCAAGAAACCTCAAGGAGAGACGGTGGGTAGAAAAGCTACCCTGAGGAATTTGCCGGATAGGAAAAAGCTTTGTGGTCCCGGGACGGCTGCCAAAATCGACCACATCCACAATGATTACTAAATTTGGTTTTAGGTTGGCGATGGGGATGAGGTAATTTTCCGGCAGCTCCCCCCCATCGAATAAGAAAATTTCCTTTCTTCTATCTGGTGGTCTCTTTTTTAAAATCCCGATTAATTGAGGGCCGGCTGCGTCATCCCCTCTTATTCTATTACCAACCCCCAGAAGAACAACTCTTCCCTTAAGCTCGCCTCTCAGTGCCTGAAGCGACACAGTATTGATACTCGATTTATCTTTAAAATAATCGTTTTTCATGTTTTTGGGAAATTTTGAATTCAGGAAGCCGTGCTATTTGGGCCACTGCTTTTTCGGAAAATAATTATAAGCAAGAAAATACCGGTTAATTACAGCATTAGGCCATCTACTAATTATTACCATTTTTTTCTTTTTCAACCACTTACGTGAATCTATGTATTGGGAAAAATTAATAAAATCTTTATAGTCTCCCTCAAATCTTTTAGGCCAATTTCTGGCCAGGGGATGACCTGGATTTTTAATGCTTTTACTTAATTCCTGGTATCTTTCAGGCATATCTTTTATTTTAAGTTTTTTGCCAATTTTTTCATACACAGCTTCCGGCTTTAGCCTCTCCCATCCCAAAGGTAAAGACCCATGTCCACCCCATTGAACGTTTATTCTTGCCCTTTGACGATGGAGGTTGGCATCCTTAACCGCCTCTTCTGTAAAAAACACCGCTCTATGAAAATACATATATACCCCGGTTACTTTCCGGATATTTTGGTTAAATTCTATCCATACTACTTCATGATCCGAGGGATCATTATCTCCTGGATGATCAATATCATTGTCCCAGAAAAGATTATAAGCAATAATCGGTTTTTCCGGATGAATTACTGCTACTAGATCCTTAAGATCGAAAAATTCCTCTGGGTTTACAAACAGCCTGGGAGCGTACTTATCTGCCAGTTTTAAATCATCCTCTGATGCGCTACGGGGAGGGTCTAATTTTAACACCACTTCATATTCACCACTTGCTTCGGTTAATCTTCTCATCAGGTGGTAGGCATAACCAAGGCG
>JABUBP010000127.1_pt1 | contig 17076 bp, 14 predicted proteins | sample 7240331 | NCBI WGS metagenome assembly JABUBP01 (sample SAMN07256347, study PRJNA390944) | subsurface metagenome | isolation source: Methane hydrate marine sediment | place: Pacific Ocean: Eastern North Pacific, ODP site 1244 | collected 2002 | reverse complement strand
AAACAGGTCGAACTGGCCCTGGAGCGCGGCCGGCAGATTGATGAAAACCCGCGACGAGCCCTGGATGTAGTCCACCGCGGCAACCGACATGAAGGTGAGGCCGATCGTGAACAGCACCTGGTCGAGATGGCTGCGCGCATAGAGGTGGCGGTACAGCGTACGCTCGAGCGCGATGCCGATTGCCGCCGACGAGAGGAAAGCGAGCGGCAGCGCGGCGAAGAACGGCCAGCCCATCCGGTTGACCAGCACCATGCAGACATAGCCGCCCGCCATCGCGAAAGCACCATGGGCGAGATTGACGAAGTTCATCAATCCGAGCGTGACGGCGAGCCCGCAGGCGAGCACGAACAGCAGCATGCCGTAGGCGACGCCGTCGAACAGGTTGGTGAGGATTGCGGTCATCAGCAGTCGAGGGTCATCTCAAGTGTGGCCAAGGGCCGTGCTGCACTCCCTCTCCCGCTTGCGGGAGAGGGTTGGGGAGAGGGTGCTTCAACAACGAAGACTCCCCCAGAGGAGAGAGCCCTCACCCGGCGCTTCGCGCCGACCTCTCCCGCAAGCGGGAGAGGTAAACTAGCACGTCACTTCTTCGTCTTGCCGAGATCCTTGACGGCTTCGAAAGTCGCGAACTCGACGTTGTAGAGCTCGCCATCGACCTTCTCGACCTTGCGGATGTAGATGTTCTGCACGATGTCACGGGTCTCGGGGTCGATCGAGATCGGGCCGCGCGGGCTCTCCCATTTCTGTCCCTTCATGGCTTCGATCAACTTGTCGCCGTTGGTATCGCCGCCCGTCTTCTTCAGCGCTTCGTAGATCAGGTGGATGCCGTCATAGCCGCCCACGGCCATGAAGCCCGGACGGTTGCCGAACGCCTTCTTGTAGGCCGCGACGAAATCCTTGTTCATCTGCGAGGGGTGCGCTGCGGAATAGAGATGCGCCGTCACGGTGCCGAGCACGGCATCACCCATGTTGTTGAGAAGGTCGTCGTCCGTGACGTCACCCGGTCCGATCACCTTGATACCGGCCTTGTCGAGACCGCGCTCGGCATATTGCTTCATGAAGTTGCCGCCCTGGCCCGCCGGCACGAAGACGAAGATCGCGTCCGGCTTGGCGTCCTTCATGCGCTGGAGGAACGGGGCAAAGTCGGGGTTCTGCAGCGGCACCTTGACCTCTTCGACCACCTCACCGCCGCCGGCCGTGAAATGCTGCTTGAAGAAGTTGAGGGCGTCATTGCCCGGAGCGTAGTCCGAAGTGAGCGTCGCGACCTTCTTAATGCCGTTCTTGACGGCCCAGTCGCCGATGATGGTGGAGGACTGCGCCAGCGTGAAGCTGGTGCGCACGATATAGGGCGATCGCTCGGTGATGATGGAGGTGCCGGCCGCCATCACGACCTCCGGAATCTTGGCCTGCGTGGCCAGTGGCGCCGCGGCGAGAGCAGCCGGCGTCACGCCGAAGCCGGCGATGAAGCTAACCTTGTCGTTGACGATCAGTTCCTGCGCGGCGGTCTTGGTTTTGTCCGGGATCGCGGCGTCGTCCTTGACGATGATCTCGATCTTCTTGCCGGCGACGGTGTCGCCCTTCTGCTGCATGTAGAGCTTGATCGCGTTCTCGATCTGCTTGCCGGTAGAGGCCTGGCCGCCGGTCATCGGCAGGATGAGACCGATCTTGACGCTGTCCTGGGCCTTGGCAGGCGCGAGGCCCGCGAGGCCCGCGATGGCAGCGATCACTGCGCTTCGTGAAAAAATCCTGCGTTCGAACATCCGATGTCCCTCCCCTTCATTCCTTGCTCTTGTGAGCCGGACCGAGTGCCCGGTCTTGCCGCGCTTCACTTAACGACAAGCCATGCCGTGCGGCCACATGGCGTCCTCTGCAACCCCGTTGTCAATCGGACGTTGGGCGACCATTCGACGAAAACCGCGTGGCCCGCCTCGACCGCGCCAGGAATTGATTTGTACGATTGTACAAATGACATGGTCCTGTCAACGAATAGGCCTTCATGCACCGGGCCGACCAGCCCACGGCATGCCGATGCGCCACCTTAGGCGAGCCGCAGGACGCAGTGGATGGAGGATTCTTCCCGCCGTTTGCCGAATCCGGACATCTCAACTGCTTTGCGGCACGGTCAAACGGTGACGCTAAACCGAACGAGAAATACGCGCTGTATACCGTACCAGCTCATCGCGACCCTTCAAGAACGAATTTGGCTTACTATAATACCAATAATGTATACACCTTCGCTCACCCTCGAATAGGCCAATTTTACCTGTTGAGAGCTATGGTTCGCAGCTGGCGCCTGTCCGGCGTCCCCAATCCGCGCCCGATCGGGCACGACCCAGAAGATTGTCCATGCGTTTCCGTTCGCTTTCGATCGCTGCTGTGGTCGCTCTGCTCGCTCCCAACCTGGCAGGCTGCGGCACGGTCAACGAGAAGCTCTCCGCCGGGATGGGCGACTACGTTCCGCAATGGGCCGGCGGCCTGCCCGCCGATGCCCCGCCACGCCCGGGCACACCGCAATACGACGCCTACATGAGGGAACGCGAGCGCAAGCGGCTGCTGCCGGCCGCGGAGCGCGAGAAGGAAGAGCAGGCGCAGAAGGGGGCGGCGTCGGGCGGCACGGGACAGTAAGGAAGCGGATGGCGGATAGGATTGCCGAAGAAGGCGGTCTCCCGCTTCCACTCCCTATTCTCCACCCACCATTCGCTAGTCGACGAACACCACCGTCTTGCGGCCGTTGAGGATGACGCGGTCGTCGAGATGGTAGCGGATCGCCCGTGCCAGCACGCGGCGCTCGATGTCGCGGCCCTTGCGGACGAGATCATCGGGCGTGTCGCGATGACTGATGCGCTCGACGTCCTGGTCGATGATCGGGCCTTCGTCGAGGTCGCGCGTGACGTAATGCGCAGTCGCCCCGATCAGCTTGACCCCGCGCTCATGTGCCTGGTGATAGGGTTTTGCGCCCTTGAAGCCAGGCAGGAACGAGTGATGGATGTTGATGCAGCGGCCCGAAAGCTTGGCCGACAGATCGTCCGACAGGATCTGCATATAGCGGGCGAGCACGACGAGATCGGTCTTCGTCTTGGCGACGAGGTCCACGATCTCGGCCTCCTGCTCGCGCTTGGTATCCTTGGTGACAGGCAGGTGGTGGAACGGAATGCCGCCGAAATCGAGCCCGGCATAGACTTCGCGCGGATGGTTGGAAACGATCGCCGTTGGTATCATCGGCAATTCGCCGGTGCGCCAGCGATAGAGGATGTCGACCAGACAGTGGTCGGATTTCGACACCAGCAGCATCACCTTGCGATGCGCGGCCCGGTCGCGCATCTGCCACTCCATGCCGAAACGTTCCGCGATCGCGGCGAAGCCGGTCTGAAGGGCCGACAGTTCCACGGCAAGATCGGCCGCCGTGAACACGACCCGCATGAAGAACTTCTGCGTCTCGACGTCGTCGAACTGCTGGGCGTCGAGGATGTTCTGTCCGTTGTGGGCGAGGAATGTCGAGACCGCCGAAACGATGCCGGGGCGATCCGGACAGGACAGGGTCAGGACATATTGATGATCGGGCATGTTGATGATCAGGCTTGGCTCTGATGAAGGTTTGTGCGGCGAACTGTCTGCGATCTGCGCCCTGCTCTAGCACCGACGCGGGTCTTGCGCCAATCCCGTGCGCAGAGTCAGGATGAACGGACGATTGAAATTCACGACCGGAGCATACCCATGGCCGACCGCTTGAACGGCACCCGCATCCTCATCCTGGAAACGCGCGAGGAGGCGCAATTTTCCAAGCTTCTGGTCGAGCAAGGCGCCGAGGTCGTGCAGTGCCCGATGTTCACCATCCACGATGCGCCGGACCCGGCTCCCGTCGAGGGCTGGATTCGCCGCGCCATCGACAGGCCCCTCGACGACCTCGTGCTGATGACCGGTGAAGGCCTGCGGCGCATCGTGAAGCTCGCCCGCACCCGCGGGCTTGACGCCGCCCTTATTGCGGCGCTCGCCAAGGCGCGCAAGTTCACCCGCGGCCCGAAGCCGGGCAAGGCGCTGCGCGAGATCGGACTCGAGGCGCAGCAGACCACGGAGAAGCCGACCACCGAGGGCGTGCTCGAGATGCTGGCCAAGCTCGACCTGAAAGGACGGCGCCTCGGCCTCCAGCTCTATCCCGACAAGGACCACGGCGCCTTGACCGGCGCGCTGGCTGCACAAGGTGCAGAGGTCGATTGTGTGCTGCCCTATGTCTACGATTCCAAGGCAGCGGATGCGAACATCGTCGCCGCCATCGACGCCATGGCCGAAGGGCGGATCGATTCCATCGCACTGACCAACCTCGGCCAGGTCCGCCGTCTGATCGACGCTGCGAAAGCTCACGGCAGCGAAGCGAAGCTGCGTGCAGGCCTCGAACGGACATTGATCGCCTCGGTCGGGCCGGCGGTCTCAGGCGAACTCGCCGCGCATGGCTTGCGCACGGACGTCTCGCCGGCAGACGAAGCATACTTCATGCGGCCGCTGATCTCGGCGATGGCGAGTGCACTGGCGGAGCGGAAACCGGCCGCGACCAGATAAGAGCTGAGCGCTGGAGCGGCATGCGCCGGCTCTGATTGACACGCGCGTCGGCGGCCCTACGTTGCGGGAAATGAAAAGAAACCACACGGGCCAGGGAATCGCCGTGACACGCGTCATCGCGTCTTGAGCACAGCCGCACGACCTTCCGCGCTCGCGCCGTTCCGTATCCGCAATTACCGCTTTCAGTGGCCGTCGGATCTGCTCACCTCCTGGGCGTTCGAGGTCGAGACCCTGGTGCTCGGCTGGTACATCATTGTCGAAACAGGCTCGGTGCTGCTGCTCACCGTGCTCGCTTCACTCCAGTTCGTCGGAACATTGGTCGCGCCGGTGTTCGGCATGATCGGCGACCGCATCGGTCATCGCGATCTCCTGGTCATGATGCGTCTGGCCTATACGATTCTGTCGTCGACCATCATGGTCCTGGCCCTGACTGGCCACCTCACGCCCTTGAACGTCATGATCATCGTCGCGATCATGGGCCTGATTCGTCCTTCGGATCTCGGCGTAAGGGGCGCGCTGCTGGCCGAGATCATGCCGCCCGGGCAATTGGTGGGGGCTATCAGCGTCGCACGCACAACGCAAGACAGCGCGCGCATCGCCGGAGCGCTGACGGGCGCAGGGCTGTTCGCCGTCCTCGGCATTGGCCTCGTCTATGTGGCGATCACCTGCCTCTATCTGATGGCCGCACTCCTCATGCTATGTCTGAGCCGGCCGAAACGGACCGTCACGATGAGCGATCTTCCCGCGAACAGCGGCGCCATTTCCCGATTGTTTGGCGAGCTCAAGGAAGGCGTCGTCTATGCCTGGAACGGTCCGGGAATGCTCGCGGCGCTGTGCGTCGCCTTCCTCGCCAATCTCACCGCATTTCCCTTCACGGGCGGATTGCTGCCGTACATCGCGCGGGAGATCTTTCATACCGATCAGACCGGCCTCGGCTATCTCTCGGCGAGCTTCGCCGTCGGCTCGCTGATCGGCTCCATCACGCTCAGCCTCGTCAGCGGCGTGCGCATCGCCCGGTTGCTGATCGGCGCGACGCTGGCCTGGTACGCCATGCTGCTGGTGTTCGTCGAGTCCGGGACCTTGCCGGTGGCGATGGCCTGCCTCGTTCTCGCCGGCATCGCCCAGAGCATGTCGATGATCTCGGCCGCCGTGATCCTGATGCGCACCGCGAGCGCACATCTGCGCGGCCGGATCATGGGCGTACGCATGATGGTGATCTACGGCCTGCCGATCGGGCTGCTCGCGGCTGGCAGCCTGATCGACATCATCGGCTATTCCGCGACAGGTGCGCTCTATGCCGTATCGGGGTTCGTCGCGATGCTGGCGATCGCGGTACGCTGGCGCGCCGACCTCTGGCCGGTGCACGCTCCCGCCAACGCGAGCTAGAGCCCCGTTCCGATGAATCGGAACGGGGACATAGATTCTCGTTTCGCCGCGTTTCCTTGACGCGAACCGGTGTCCCCTTCGCTCGAGAACGCGCTAATCGCCGTAACCGCGCAGCCGCTCTATATCGAGGATGGTGACGCCGCCATATTCCAGCCGCAGCAGCCCCTCCTTCTCCAGCCGGTTCAGCGCGCGATTGGCGTTCTGGCGGGACATGCCGGAGAGGGCGCCGATCTCCTCCTGGGTGATTTCCAGATGCGCGGTCGATTCGGGATAGAGGATCGGGTTGAATAGCGAGGCAATGCTGCGGGCGAGGCGCGCGGTGGCATCGAGCGTGCGGTTGACCTCGAGCATGCCGATGAACTGGCCGAGCCGTTCGTTGAGCTGGCGCACCAGGAAGCGGTTGAATCCGACGCTGTTCTCGAACAGCCACATGAAGGCGCTGCGTTCCATCAGCGCGACGCGGCTGTCGCGCAGCGCGACCACGTCGTAGCGGCGCGGCTCGTTCTTGAGCACGCTGCCCTCGCCGAACCAGGCCCCTGCCGTCAACCCGGCAAGGCTGGTCTCCTTGCCATCGCGCGAGACCCCGCCCATCCGGGCAAGGCCACTCACCATGCCGGCCCAATAGGCAAAGATATCGCCGCGCATGAACACGCTCTCGCCGGTGCCGTAGGACCGCTCCGTAATTCCGGCACGCGCAACCTCGATCTCCGCTCGTGTGAGCTCGCGTGACCAGGCGGCGACGCGCTTCAGATGATCCTCTGAAATCATGATCTCGCGGCCAGCCGCACCGTTTCGTCACTCCGCCGTCTTTTGCATTGCAGCATGATGATCCCGACTGCCATTCGACCAAAGATGAAAGCCGCCACCGCCCCGCCGAACTTTGTCGCAGAATTGTCAGCCGGGAGACATTTCAAAATAGCGCTTTCCCCTATTGAGGACCACCTTAGGCGATACGGCTCTTGATCCCTGATGGGGAACGAGAGCGAGGCGGCTACGGTCGAGACCATCTGCTGCATGGTCTCACCGCGACCGCCGTATTAGGATCGCCGGGAGAACGGACGAAGAGCGCGGCTAAAAAGCGCCATCACCGGGAGGGAATCGTTTGGTGGCTACCAGTCTTGAAGTTCGCGGCGTGTCCTTGCGATTCGGCGGTGTCCGCGCGCTGACCGATGTCAGCTTCGCCATTAAGGAGGGCGAGCTGTTCTCGATCATCGGCCCCAACGGCGCCGGCAAGACCTCGATCGTGAACTGTATTTCCGGCCGCTACAAGCCGACCGAAGGCCAGCTCTTCTATCAGGGCAGGGACATCACCGGCTTGACGCCGAATGCCCGCGCCTCGCTCGGCATTGGCCGCACCTTTCAGAACCTGGCGCTGTTCCACCACATGAGCGTGCTCGACAACATCATGGTGGGCCGCCATCACCTCCTGAAGAACAATTTCCTCACGGGCTCGCTGTACTGGCTCACCGGCGCGCGCAAGGAGGAGCTCGAGCACCGCCGCAAGGTCGAGGAGATCATCGACTTCCTCGACCTCCAATCGGTGCGAAAAGCCACCGCCGGCACGCTCTCCTACGGCCTGCGCAAGCGTGTGGAGCTCGCCCGTGCCATGGCGCTGGAGCCGCGCCTGATCCTCCTCGACGAGCCGATGGCCGGCATGAACTTCGAGGAGAAGGAGGATATGGCCCGCTACATCGTCGACCTCAACGAGGAGTTCGGGATGACGGTGGTGATGATCGAGCACGACATGGGCGTGGTGATGGACATCTCCCATCGCGTCATGGTGCTGGATTTCGGCAAGAAGATCGCCGAGGGCGATCCCGCAGCGGTCCTTGCCGATCCCCACGTCAGGCGCGCCTATCTCGGCGAGGAGGACGAGGTGCTGGTCGACCCGGACGACGCCCCGGCGGCGCAGGAGAGCGCGGCATGATGGATTATGCGGGCCGCGTCGCGCAGGCCGACACCTATCCCAAGATGCTCCGGCTCAACGCCAGGGAGCACGGTGGCGAGATCGCACTGCGCGAGAAGGATCTCGGGCTTTGGCGCATCTTCACTTGGAACGATTATCAGACAAGGGTGCGCGATTTCGCGCTCGGCCTCGTCGAACTCGGCCTTGGCCGCGGCGATGTCATCGGCATCATCGGCGACAATCGGCCCGACTGGGTCGCTGCGGAAATTGCGACGCACGCGATCGGCGGTCTCAGTCTCGGCCTGTATCGCGACGTGCTGGACGAGGAAGCCTCCTATCTCCTCACCTATGGCGAGGCGCAGCTCGTCGTCGCCGAGGACGAGGAGCAGGTCGACAAGCTGCTGGCGCTCGCCGAGCGCGTGCCCAGGCTGAAGCACATCATCTATTCCGATCCGCGCGGGATGCGGAAATATGACGACCCACGCCTGATGTCGGCCGAGAAATTTGCCGAGCTCGGCCGCGCCCGCGCCGCGCGCGAGCCGGAGCTCTACGACAGGCTGGTCGATGCCACCAAGGGAGAGGACGTCGCGATCCTCTGCACCACCTCAGGCACCACCTCGCATCCGAAACTTGCGATGCTCGCGGCGGGCCGCGTGCTCGGCCATTGCGCGACCTATCTCGCCTTCGACCCCAAGGGACCCGATGACGAATACGTCTCGGTGCTGCCGTTGCCCTGGATCATGGAGCAGGTCTACGTGCTCGGCAAAGGCCTGCTCTGCCGGATGAAGATCAACTTCGTCGAAGAGCCCGATACGATGATGAACGATCTTCGCGAGATCGCACCGACCTTCGTGCTGTTCGCCCCGCGCGTCTGGGAATCCATTGCCGCCGACGTCCGTGCTAGAGTGATGGACGCGACGCCCTTCAAGCAGCGCCTGTTCGACATCGGCATGAAGAGCGGCCTCGCAGCGCTCGAACAGGGCAAACGCTCCGGCTTTGCCGACGCGATCCTGTTCCGCGCGCTGCGCGACCGCCTCGGCTTCACCCGCCTGCGCTCGGCAGCGACGGGCGGTGCGGCGCTCGGCCCAGAAACCTTCAAGTTCTTCCAGGCCATGGGTGTGCCACTGCGCACCCTGTACGGCCAGACTGAGCTGCTAGGCGCCTATACGCTGCATCCCGAGGGCAAGGTCGACCCCGATACGACGGGCGTGCCGATGGCCGACACTGTCGAGATCCGCATCGATAACCCTGATGTCCACGGCGTCGGCGAGATCGTGGTGCGGCATCCCAACATGTTCCTGGGCTACTACAAGAATCCGGAAGCGAGCGTCGCGGATATCAAGGACGGCTGGATGCTCTCGGGCGATGCCGGCTATTTCAACGCCAACCAGCAGCTCGTCGTCATCGACCGCATCAAGGATCTCGCCGAGACCTCGCGCGGCGAGCGCTTCTCGCCGCAATTCATCGAGAACAAGCTGAAATTCTCGCCCTATATCGCCGAAGCCGTGGTGCTTGGCGCCGGCCGGGACGCGCTCGCGGCCATGATCTGCATCCGCTATTCCATCATCTCGAAATGGGCGGAGAAGAACCGCCTCTCCTTCACGACTTACAGCGACCTCGCCTCGCGGCCCGAAGTCTATGCGCTGCTTCACAAGGAGGTCGAGACCGTCAACGCCACGCTGCCGCCGGCCCAGCGCATCTCGCGTTTCCTGCTGCTCTACAAGGAGCTCGATGCCGACGACGGCGAGCTCACCCGGACCAGAAAGGTCCGCCGCAGCGTCATCAACGAGAAATACGAAGGGATCATCGACGCGATCTACCGCGGCGATTCCGATATCCCCGTCGACACCGTGATCCGCTTCCAGGATGGCACCACCCAGCGGGTGCGGACAACCCTGCGCGTGGTGGATTTCGGCGGCCACGGGCACATGGCGGAGGCGGCGGAGTGAGCTTGCTTCCAGTCCAGCACGCGATGCCTGCCGATGCGCCCTCTCCCCTTGTGGGAGAGGGCATCTCCGCCGTCAGCCACACCCTCACTCGGGTGAGGGGTCCTCTCTCCGCACCGTCACTGCGGAGACGACCCCTCACCCAACTTCGCTTCGCGAAGCCACCCTCTCCCACAAGGGGAGAGGGAAAGCGCGCGCCGGGTCCGTCACCGAGCATCACGACATGAACACCGCCTTCCTCATCCAGCTCCTGGTCAACGGCCTCGTCGTCGGCACGCTCTATGGCGTGGTCGCGATGTCGTTCGTGCTGATCTACAAGGCCACGCAGGTCGTCAACTTCGCGCAAGGTGAACTGCTGCTGGTCGGCGCCTGGGTCTGCTGGGCCTTGCTGGCGAAATATCAGGTGCCGTTCTGGATCGGCATGCCGATCACGCTGGTATTTATGTTCATGTTCGGCATCGCGGTGCAGGTGCTGATCCTGCGGCCGATGATCGGCGAGCCCATCATCTCGGTGATCATGGTGACGATCGGTCTCTCCACCGTGCTGCAGGCGACGCTGAAATGGATATTCGGTGTCAATCCGCAGCCGTTCCCGCGCGTGTTCGAAAGTCAATCCGTCAGCCTGCTCGGCCTCCAGATCCAGACCGTCTACGTCATGAGCCTCGTGGTGTCGGTCGCCATGATGATCGGCATGGCCTGGTTTTTCCGCGCCTCGAAGTACGGCCTCGCCATGCGCGCCACCGCCTTCAACCAGCAGGTCGCGCAGTCGCTCGGCATTTCCGTCAAGAGCGTGTTCGCGATGGCCTGGGCGATCTCGGCGACCGTTTCGGCGGTCGCGGGCGTAGTCGTTGCCGTCGTCAACGGCGTGTCCTCGGGCCTTGCGGCCTACGGCATCAAGGTGTTCCCGGCGGCGATCCTCGGCGGGCTGGATTCAGTCGGCGGCGCCGTGCTTGGCGGCATCATCATTGGACTGCTCGAAAACGTCGCCCAATATGTCGACAGCGAGTATCTGCACTGGGGCAATCTCTACGAGATCGCGCCGTTCTACGTCCTCATCATCGTGCTGATGATCAAGCCCTACGGGCTGTTCGGCACCCACGACATCGAGCGGATCTGACCCATGGCCGGCCCTGCCCTCATTCCTGCTGGTGATTTCCGCACAACCTACGCCGCGGACACGACGATCTTCCCGACCGCCACGAGCCGCAATTTTGCGATTTTCGGCATAGCGCTGCTCTGTCTTGCGCCGCAGTTCTTCAGCGGCTACTGGCTCAGCATCCTGATCCAGATCGGCATCTTCTCGATCGCGGCGCTCGGCCTCAACATCCTGGTCGGCTTCACCGGGCAGATCTCGATCGGCCATGCCGCCTTCTTCCTGCTCGGCGCCTTCACTTCGGCCTACATCTCGAACAACGCGCCGATCCCGGTGTTCTTCGCGATCCCGCTCGCGGGTCTCGTCACCGCGCTGGTCGGGTTGATCTTCGGCATTCCGGCGGCTCGGCTGAAAGGTCTCTACCTCGTCATCGCCACGTTGGCCGCCCAATATATCCTGCTCGACTTCTTCTCGCGCGCCGAGTGGTTTTCCGGTGGCTCGGTGCCGGCAAGCGCCGCGCCTTTCTCGATCTTCGGCTATACGCTGCGCGGCGACAGGCAGTACTTCTACGTCGTGCTGGCCTATGTGCTCGTGAGCTACATCTTGGTCACCAACCTGATGCGCACCCGCGACGGCCGCGCGCTGGTGGCGATCCGCGATCATTATCTCTCCGCCGAGATCATGGGCATCAACCTGACGAAATACCGCACGCTATCGTTCGGCCTTGCCGCCTTCTTCGCCGGCATCGCCGGCGCGCTCTACGCGCACTATCAGCTCGTCGTCTCCCAGGAAGGCTTCGGCATCGAGCGCTCGATCCTGTTCCTTGCCATGATCATCATCGGCGGCACCGGCTCAATCATGGGTACGCTGATGGGCACCGCCTTCGTGGTGCTGCTGCCGGAGGCGATGGAGTTCATCAGCCATCAACTGAAAGGCGGCGCGATCGACAAGGCGCTCTCGCTCAACACCAACATCACGTTCCTGCGCGAGATCGCGATCGGCGTGATCATCATCGCGTTCCTGATGTTCGAGCCCGACGGCCTCGCGCATCGCTGGCGGCAGATCAAGGCATACTGGAAACTCTACCCGTTCTCGCATTGAGGGCGGGCACTTCACTTAAACAATAAACAGGAGGAACCGACCCATGACGATGAAGTCCCTTTTGAGCACCGCATCGCTCGCGATCGCGATCGCGGCATACTCGGCCGGTGCGCAGGCGCAGATAGCGATCGGGCATCTCGCCGACTATTCCGGCGGCACTTCCGACGTCGGCACGCCCTTCGGGCAGGCCGTCGCCGACACCTTCGCCTGGGTCAACAAAAACGGCGGCATCGGCGGCAAGCAGGTCAATCTCGACACCAACGATTACGGCTACCAGGTGCCGCGCGCGATTGCGCTCTACAAGAAGTGGTCGGCGCCGGACAACAAGGTCGCCGCGATCATGGGCTGGGGCACCGCCGACACCGAGGCGCTGACCGGCTTCCTCGCCCAGGACAAGATTCCCGACATGTCCGGCTCCTACGCGGCCGCACTGACCGATCCCGAGGGCGTCAGCGGCAAGGCCAAGCCTGCGCCTTACAACTTCTTCTACGGTCCGAGCTATTCGGACGCGTTGCGCGCGATGCTGATCTGGGCGGCGGAGGACTGGAAGGCGAAGGGCAAGTCCGGCAAGCCGAAATTCGTGCACATGGGCGCCAACCATCCCTATCCGAACGCGCCGAAGGCCGCCGGCGAAGCCATGGCCCAGGAGCTCGGCTTCGAGGTGTTGCCGCCTCTGGTATTCGCGCTCGCGCCCGGTGACTACAGCGCGCAGTGCCTCAGCCTGAAATCCTCCGGCGCGAACTATGCCTATCTCGGCAACACCGCCGCATCCAATATCTCGGTGATGAAGGCCTGCAAGACCGCCGGCGTCGAGATCCAGTTCCTCGGCAATGTCTGGGGCATGGACGAGAACGCCGCCAAGACCGCGGGAGATGCCGCCAACGGCGTGATTTTCCCGCTGCGCACCGCGGTGAGCTGGGGCGGCGATGCACCCGGCATGAAGACGGTGATGGAGATCTCCAAGATGTCCGATCCCACCGGCAAGGTCTACCGCCCCGTGCATTACGTCGCGGCCGTCTGCTCGGCGCTGTACATGAAGGAAGCGATCGACTGGGCCGCGAAGAACGGCGGTGCCACCGGCGAGAACGTCGCGAAGGGCTTCCACCAGAAGAAGGACTGGGTGCCGGCCGGGATGGAGGGCGTCTGCAACGCCTCGACCTGGACCGAGAAGGATCATCGCGGCACGCTGAAGGTCGACCTCTATCGCACCAAGGTCTCGGGCGCGACCGACGGCGACCTCAACGATCTCATGACCAAAGGCGCGATCAAGCTCGAGAAGGTCAAGACTGTCGAGCTGCCGCGCAAGGCCGATCTGCTGGGGTGGTAACGAAAATCTCCGACGTCATGGCCGGGCTTGTCCCGGCCATCCACGTCTAACGACGCTTGCAAGAAGTACGTGGATGCCCGGGACAAGCCCGGGCATGACGAGCGTAGCAATTTGGTAGGCTCACCAATGACCGACACACTCGAAGCAGCCCGCGCCAAGCCAGCTGCGGTGGCCCCCGCCCCCCTCCTCGCCGTGCGCAACATCGAGGTCGTCTATGACGACGTCATCCTGGTGCTGCGGGGCCTCAGCCTCGACGTGCCCAAGGGCGCGATCGTGGCGCTGCTCGGGGCCAACGGCGCCGGCAAGTCGACGACGCTGAAGGCGATCTCGGGGCTGCTCAAGACCGAAGACGGCGAGGTGACGCGCGGCGAGATTCTGTTCGAGGGCGAGCGGATCAACGGCATCGATCCCGACAAGATCGTCCGCCGCGGCATCTTCCAAGTGATGGAAGGCCGACGCATCGTCGCGGACATGACGTCACTGGAGAACCTCAAGCTCGGCGCCTTCACCCGAAGGGACCGCGAGGTCGGCTCCGATCTCGACATGGTCTTCAACTATTTTCCGCGCCTCAAGGAACGCACCGGGCTTGCCGGTTACCTCTCGGGAGGCGAACAGCAGATGCTCGCGATCGGCCGCGCGCTGATGGCGAGGCCGAAGATGATCCTGATGGACGAGCCTTCGATGGGCTTGTCGCCGCTGCTGGTGAAGGAGGTGTTCTCGATCATCCAGAAGATCAACCGCGATCTCGGCGTCACCATCCTGCTGGTCGAGCAGAACGCACGCGCTGCGCTTTCCGTGGCGAGCCACGGCTACATCATGGAACAAGGCAAGGTCGTGCTCGACGGCAGCGCAGACGAGTTGCGCGACAACGAGGACGTCAAGGAATTCTACCTCGGCGGCGCCGGCGATCAGCGCAAGAGCTTCAAGAACCTCAAGAGCTTCAAGCGGCGCAAGCGCTGGCTTTGATCCATCAGAAGCCTAGCCCAGCACCTGTTCCGCTTCCGTGACTGCGCAGAGAACATGATAGAACGACGACGCAGGAATGGTGTCGATCAACGATTTGCCGTCGCGATCGAACTGGTCGTACCAGCCGCCCTTGACGGGATGGCTGAGATAATGCCGTTCGAGCCGCACCAACGCCGCGCGCGCCTCGTCGCCCGCCCCCGCCTCGCCCGACTCGGCTTGCGCGATCCACGCCTTCGCGATCTCGGTCTGCGGCCACAGCCGGCGCGTGCTGCGGCGGATGTTGCCGCTTGCGTCGCCCTCGTCGACGAGGCAGCCGGTCGTCTCGTCACGATAGCGCAGCGAAGTCTCCAGCAGTTCCGCGCGTCGCTGGCCGGTCGGGCAGCCCGTGATGCGTTCGAACCCCTTCAGCAGCCAGACCCATTCCGCCTGGTGGCCCGGCTCGACGCTGACCGGCTCGATCTTCGACCAATCCTCCTCGAAATACTCCGTCAGGATGCGCTTCTGCTTGTCGTAGAGATTGGCCAGGAACAGCGCGAAATATTCGCCCGCACGGTTCTGGAACGACAGGTCGTGCGTCGCATCGAAGCACGCGATCATCGCCTCGAACAGGTGCATGTGCGGGTTCTGCCGGCGCGGCAGCGAGACCGGAAGACCTTCGTGAACGCCGCCGTGGGGCGAGCGCAGATGGCCGTCGAGGAAGGCGAGCAGCGCATCGATCTCGGCGCGAACCTGCGCATCCTGGTCGAGCGCGTAAACGCTTGCGAGCGCAAAGAGGATGAAGGCGTGATCGTAGGCATCGCGCCGGGCATCCAGCACCGCACCCTCCGGCGTCAGCCGGTGAACATAGCCGGGGCGGCCGTCGGGCGCCTTCGCTTTGGTCAGCAGGTGCTCCAGCCCCTTCAGCGCAATCATGCGCCCCTCGGGATACCAGCCCATCTGCGCCGCCTTGGCGTAGCACCAGATCTGTCGGGCCTGCACGAACACGCGCCGCGGCGCGGCCGCATCCGCCGCGCCGTCGCGGTGCAGCCTGTCGATGAAGCCGCCCGCGGCGTGATCCCAGCCCACCGTGGACCACAGCGGCAGGGCCTCGTCGATCATGCGGCGCTTCAGGCGCGCGACGACGTTCGACGCCTCGTCCGCCGCAATGATTCCTTCGTCCGCCATCGGATCCCTTTCAAGCCTCACCAATGGCGGTCTGATAGCCATGCCGGCGGCAGCGCGCAACGGATGCCAACACGGAAAGAACAGCCATGACCGCCTACTACGACGCCCGCGAGACGCGCGAGCAAGCCGCGCGCGAGGCCGACCTGTTTGCCCATCTCCCGGAGGTGCTGCGAGCCGCGCTGGCCGCCCCGGCCTATGCCGAGCGGCTCAAAGGCATAGATCCCGCCGCCGTGACCTCCAGGTCGGCTCTGGCGCAGCTACCGGTGTTGCGCAAGTCGGAACTGCCCGCCCTACACAAGGCATCCCTGCCCTTCGGAGGCTTCGTGGCGGGGGCCCCAGGCTCGTTCGCCCGCCTCTTCACCTCCCCAGGCCCGATCTTTGAGCCGGAAGGGCGACAGGCCGATCCCTGGCGTGGCGCAAGGGCCTTGTTCGCGGCCGGGTTCCGCCCCGATGACATCGTTCTTAACACCTTCAGCTACCATCTCACCCCCGGCGGCTTCATCTTCGATGCGTCGGCGCGCGCGCTCGGCTGCGCCGTGATCCCCGCAGGGCCCGGCAACACCGAGCAGCAATTCGAGCTGATCGAGGCCTACCGGCCGGTCGGCTACAGCGGCACGCCGGATTTTTTGAAGATCCTGCTCGATGCCGCGGCAAGCTCGGGCCGTGACGTGTCCTCGATCAAGCGCGCGCTGGTCTCGGGCGCCGCGTTCCCGCCCTCGCTGCAGTCCGAGATCAAGGGGCGCGGCATCGACGCCTACCAGGCCTTCGGCACCGCCGATCTCGGCCTCATTGCCTTCGAGACCGACGCACGCGAAGGCATGGTCGTGAACGAAGACCTGATCCTGGAGATCGTCAAGCCCGGCACCGGCGATCCGGTCGCGCCCGGCGACGTCGGCGAGATCGTCGTCACCTCGCTCGACCCGCATCATCCCTGGATCCGGCTCGCGCTCGGCGACCTCACCGCGGCCCTGCCCGGCACGAGCCCGTGCGGGCGTACCAACATGCGCATCAAGGGCTGGATGGGCCGCGCCGACCAGACCACGAAGATCAAGGGCATGTTCGTCCGACCCGAGCAGGTCGCCGAGATCGGCAAGCGCCACGCCGGGCTCGGAAGACTTCGCCTCGTCGTCACGCGCCAAGGAGAGACCGACGCCATGACGTTGAGAGCGGAAGCCGCGGCCGCCAACGATTCGCTGCGCGACGAGATCGCGGCCAGCTTGCGCGCCGTGACGAAGCTCGGCGGCGCTATCGAGCTGGTCAGTCCCGGCACGTTGCCGAATGACGGCAAGGTCATCGCGGACGAGCGCTAGCCTCAGCTCGATCTCGACAGCAGGTCATTACTAGTTGATCACATCCTCCGCGAAGCCGGAGCGCGCAACGAGCGCGCGGCATGACTGAGATGACGAGCGTAGAGCCCAATTTTGGGCTTTGGCTGCGATGCCGCTGGGCGCAGGAACCTTGCATCGTCCCTGCCGCTCCCGTATTACCAGACCCTGCTGCGATATGGCCGGAATCGGCCCTTTCTGGACCCCAAAACGTGCTTGACCGAACCCTCGTCACCATCGCCGAGACCGAGACCATTGAGGAAGCCTTTCGGCGGCTGAATGCGAACATGCTCGGCATCCTGTTCGCGCAG
>JABUBP010000126.1_pt1 | contig 17097 bp, 15 predicted proteins | sample 7240331 | NCBI WGS metagenome assembly JABUBP01 (sample SAMN07256347, study PRJNA390944) | subsurface metagenome | isolation source: Methane hydrate marine sediment | place: Pacific Ocean: Eastern North Pacific, ODP site 1244 | collected 2002 | reverse complement strand
CCAGAACGGATATTCCTTGTCCGGCGATTCCGCTGGCGGCTCGTAGGGCAGCGCGAAGATACGCGCCTTGCCGTCGGCATGGCCGTAGAACTGGAAGTTGGTACCCTGCTTCACATAGGGGTCGGTGCCTTCCTTGAAGCGCCACTTCGTCTCCTGGCCGTTGACGACGGGCCAGCGCAAGCCGCGCTCGCGGTGGTAGGTCTCGAACGGCGCGAGGTCATGGCCATGGCCGCGGCCGAAGGTGGCGTATTCCTCGAACAGGCCCTTGTGGACATAGAAGCCGAACGCCTTCGACTCGTCGTTGGCGTAGCCGGCCTCGATCTCGGAGACCGGGAACTTGTCGACCTGGCCGTTCTTGTAGAGCACGTCGAACAACGTCTTGCCGCGATAGTCAGGCTTCTTGGCGATCAGCTCTTCCGGCCAGACTTCCTCGATCTTGAAGCGCTTCGAGAACTCCATCACCTGCCAGAGGTCGGAACGCGACTCGCCCGGCGCCGACACCAGCTGATGCCAGAACTGCGTGCGCCGCTCGGCATTGCCATAGGCGCCTTCCTTCTCCACCCACATTGCGGTCGGCAGGATCAGGTCGGCGGCAAGCGCGGTCACCGTCGGATAGGCGTCCGACACCACGATGAAATTGTCGGGGTTGCGGAAGCCCGGATAGGTCTCTTCGTTGGTGTTGGGGCCGGCCTGGATGTTGTTGTTGACCTGCACCCAGTACGCGTTGAGCTGGCCGTCCTTCAGCATCCGGCTCTGCAGAACGGCGTGATAACCGGGCTTGTCGGGGATAGTGCCTTCCGGCAGCAGCCAGATCTTCTCGGTGATGTCGCGATGCGCCTTGTTGGTCACCACCATGTCGGCGGGCAGGCGGTGCGAGAAGGTGCCGACCTCGCGCGCGGTGCCGCAGGCCGACGGCTGGCCGGTGAGCGAGAACGGGCTGTTGCCGGGAGTGGAGATTTTTCCGGTCAGCAGATGGATGTTGTAGACGAGGTTGTTGCACCAGACGCCACGGGTGTGCTGGTTGAAGCCCATGGTCCAGAAGCTGACCACCTTGGTCTTGGGGTCGGCATAGAGTTCGGCCAGTGCCTCAAGCCGGTTGAGTGGCACGCCCGACATTTCGGCGGCCTTCTCCAGCGTGTATTCCGACACGAACTTCGCATACTCGTCGAAAGTCATGTCGGTGGCGTCGTTTGCCTTCGCCGCGCCGGTCGCCTTCTTCTGCAGCGGATGCTCCGGACGCAGGCCGTAGCCGATGTCGGTCTGGCCGCGCTTGAACACGGTGTGAGTGCTGATGAACTCCTTGTTGACGCGCCCGGTCTTGATGATGTGGTTGGCGATCGCATTGAGCAGGTAGAGGTCGGTCTGCGGTGTGAACACCATGCCGATGTCGGCCAGATCGAACGAGCGGTGCTCGAAGGTGGAGAGCACGGCGACGCGGACATGCGACGCGGAGAGCCGGCGGTCGGTGACCCGCGTCCACAGGATCGGGTGCATCTCCGCCATGTTGGAGCCCCACAGCACGAAGGCGTCGGCGGCCTCGATGTCGTCATAGCAGCCCATCGGCTCGTCGATGCCGAAGGTGCGCATCATACCGGCGACGGCGGAAGCCATGCAGTGGCGCGCATTGGGGTCGATGTTGTTGGAGCGGAAGCCCGCCTTGTACAGTTTGGCGGCGGCATAGCCTTCCCAGATCGTCCACTGGCCGGAGCCGAACATGCCGACGCCGCTCGGACCGCGCTTCTTCAGGGCGTCCTTGAACTTCTCCGCCATGATGTCGAACGCTTCGTCCCAGCTGACCGGCGTGAACTCGCCGTTCTTGTCGTACTTGCCGCCCGTCTTGCGCAGCATCGGCTTGGTCAGCCGGTCGTGGCCGTACATGATCTTGGAGAGGAAGTAGCCCTTGACGCAGTTCAGGCCGCGATTGACCTCGCTCTTGATATCGCCATGGGTGGCGACCACGCGGTTATCTTTGGTGGCGACCATGACGCTGCAGCCGGTGCCGCAAAAGCGGCAGGCGGCCTTGTCCCACTTCAGTTCGGCGGTCTCGCGCTCGGTGACGAGATTGGCGGCGAGCGCCGGCACCGGCATCCCGGCGGCGGTGGCGGCGATTGCGGCGGCCTCCAGCTTGAGCAGCTGGCGACGGTCGAGTTTGGGGGCGGTCATTGCAAGTCTCCCGGCATATCTGGGAATGAGGCGCTAGCTGGCGTCGGCGGCGTGGAATACGAGCGAGGCCGTATGCACGTGCGGCAGCAGTGAAATAGTGTTGAGCATCGTTCCAAGCGCGCCGGAATCCGGCGCTTCGGCGACGACGATCAGCTTGCCCTTGGCGTCACGGGCGTGGACCTCGCATCCGGCGATCGCCGTGATGGAGGCGGAGACCTCGTCGAGATTCTCAGGCCGCGCCTGCACGATGATGCTGGCGATTTCGCACCCGGGCGGCGTCACAACGCGATCAGGATTAATGATGCGGCCCGTGATCAAGGCGCGGCGGTTGATGGCAGGTTGGGACAAAGCCATATGCTTTTCCTCTTCCTTTTCTGATTAGTTCCTGGAGGGAGGGCCGGGCGGACCGGCGGCGATCTGGTAGATCCAGACCGCCAGGCCGTAGCTGCCGACCGCAGCCACCGCCAAGGCCGGCATCATCACGGCCGTGAGGAACAGGAAGGCAAAAATTTCCATCCGCCTGCGGCGTGCGCGTGTGCTTGTCCCGTCGCCAGCGACAGACATCGAGTCTCTCTTTCAAATCAGTGGGATATCGTGGCGCCGTTGCCGGTTGGAACAGTAGCTGCGAATCTTTTCGGGGGGTTGATTTGAATCAATCCAGATAGGGGAAGCCCATTGGAGCGGCCTTTGGTCGCCCCCTCGATCGGTCCGCGGTAACAGGCATGGGTGCCGGGGAGCGCCGCGAGTGGTCTCTCGATTCACCGCAAGCCCTTCTCCCGCACAGCGGAATTGCGTTTCGCTGGACAGCAATCCGCGCGGGACTAAACTCCGCTCAACAAGAACAGGGCAAATCGCGGGAGAGACGTCATGAAGTTCGGTATCTTCTATGAGCTGCAGCTGCCGCGCCCCTGGCAGGAAGGCGATGAACTCAGGCTTTACCAGAACGCCCTGACCCAGCTCGAGATCGCGGACCGGACGGGCTACGATTATGCCTGGGTGGTCGAGCATCACTTCCTTGAGGAATACTCGCACTCGCCGTCGCCGGAATCCTTCCTTGCCGCCGCAAGCCAGCGGACGAAACAGATCAGGCTCGGCCACGGCATCTTCCAGCTCACCACCAACCATCCGGCGCGCGTCGCCGAGCGAATTTCAGTGCTGGATCTGCTTTCCAACGGCCGCGTCGAGTTCGGCATGGGCGAGAGCGCCTCGATCACGGAGCTGACGCCGTTCGGCCGCGACATGGAGACCAAGCGCGAGGTGTTCGAGGAAGCAGTGCAAGCGATCTTCCCGATGTTCACCAAGGTCGGCACTGAGCATCACGGCAAGTATTTCGACATTCCCCTGCGCAATGTCGTGCCGAAGCCGGTGCAGAAGCCGCATCCGCCGCTCTGGATGGCCTGCTCGCAGCTGCCGACCATCGAGCGCGCCGGCGAGAACGGCTTCGGCGCGCTCGGCTTCCAGTTCGTCAGCGCGGACGCCGCGCATGCCTGGGTGCATGCCTATTACAACGCGATCACCAAGCGGCTGAAGAAGCTCGCCGACTACCAGATCAACCCGAACATGGCGCTGGTTTCGTTCTTCATGTGCGCGGAGACCGACGAGGAAGCGCGCCGCCGCGCCGACGGCGCCACCTTCTTTCAGTTCGCGCTGCGTTATTACGGCCAGTCGCAGAACCGGCAGCGTCCGGCGCCCGGCACCGTCAACATGTGGGACGAGTACAACAAGTGGAAGCGCGAGAATCCGGAAGCCCAGGAGTCCGCGCTCCGTGGCGGCCTGATCGGCTCGCCCGAGACGATTCGCAAGAAGCTGCGGCGCTTCCGCGCCTCGCATATCGACCAGGTGATCCTGCTCAACCAGGCCGGCAAGAACAGCCACGAGCATATCTGCGAATCGCTCGAACTTTTCTCCAAGGAAGTGATGCCGGAGTTCAAGCACGATCCCGAGCACGAGGCCTGGAAGAAAGGCGTGCTCGACGGCTCGATCAGGCTGGAAGAAATAGACACCGAAGCTTTCAAGGACCGCTACGGCAAGCTCGCGGTCAGCGTGGCGCCGAAAGTGGCGGCGGGCTAGCGCGCGCTGTCGAAGGAAAGTATCTTGGCGTGATGAAACGTCTCGCCAAGCGTCTCGCCACCTGGGCCTTCTACGCCATCGGCGCGCTCGCGATCGCCTATCTCGCGCTCTACGCCTATGTGACTTTCAGCGGACGTGACTTCCAGCCCGGCGATCCCATTCACATTTTCCGCAAGCCGGACGCGCCGAGCTATTCGTGAAGGCGATCAGCTACAGCAGGTGCCTACAGGGGTTTAATCATCTCCAAGACGTTCAGCCCGCCAGAATGAATGACCGGACTACCGTTTGAAGCATTGCCCGTATCGAATACGTGCTCCCAAAAGCCAGCGCTCGACTTTCCCCCGAACGTGGTTAGAGACTGCTGATAATCTATCCAAAGCGGCAATCGCCCGAGATTCGCCAGAAAATTCTTTATGTTTAACCAGAGTTGCTCAGGAAATTGATACTGGAAGAGCTTCTCGGTGCGAACATTTCTGCCGTTATTCTGGAAATAGTTGACGATCACCTTGCTAACGAAAGGGAGCCATGCACTAAGCACCTCCTCACGACCAATCCGATAGGCTCTGAGATGATTGTCCGGAACGATCTCGCCCTTCTGAATCTTATTTTCTAGCTTATCGGTACCGCGAGCAAAGTCGTACTTGCCATCGGTGTAGAACGCTTCCGCTATCAGGCTCATCAATTTCACGATCTGACGCCGTTCTAAATCGCGCGGATTTTCTCCTTGGACAGACACTCCATAGAACGAGGTCTCCAACATGTCCTTTCCAATGAATTGCGAGAAAAATGTCTTCTCTACAGAGGAGTAAGAAATCGGCTTGTCGCCCCCTTTCCCGCCCCATTCGATAAAATCTCGAAGTTTGTTTTCCTCGCTATGAGAGATTGCATTGCGTTGCGCGTCCAAGATGTATCGACGCATCTGTCGTTGCTCACCGCGGAAATGTTCGACGAGGTCTTTCTCGGAAAACTGTTCGTCGCCAGGAGATTTTGCCTTGTCTTGTAGGAAGCGTTCGATTCGGTCACCAAGGATGCTCGCACCTAAGTGGCGTTGTGTAGACTTGTCGAACGCGACTTGGCGCAGGTTTGTCCCGGCGTTTGTGTTCGTCGTGATCAATACATCGGTGTCTGGGTTCACGAAGATGCGAAGTGGCAGGCTTCTTTGATCCAGCAGTATCTGCGCGGCCGCTTTGTGTTGTCCGTCAAATAGCCTGACCTTCCCATCGCCGTCGTTCAAGTCAATCCAAGCAAGAGGAACGTGGAGCTGCGGGCGCTTCCGATGAAATTCCTCAATTAGCCCCCGAATGGAATTGCCAATGGATCGTGGATTTATCTTATCGTCGTGATGCAGATATTCAATTGGTAGCTTTATGAAGGCCGTCCTCATTCCCGAGAGCTGATCTAGCCAAATCGGAACAGACGTCGATTGGTAAAATTCTAGCTCAGGAAGCGAGAACGACATCTGATCTTGATCTATTTTTGCCTTCAGCGGAAATTTCCCTCCACCATACTCAGCTAGAACATGGCCAAGGTTAGCGCCGCGAGGGTCATTTGCCTTTTTGCGAATTTCGTCTAGCCGATTAAGTACACGTGCAACGTATAAATGCGAAGCTTGCTTGCTTTCGTTCGCTCGTGCAAACACCAGCGCCCAATTGCTTTCTTCGTCTGGCCCCTTATCGCGTGTTGGAATAATGTGATCTATTTCGAGTTCATCGGAGCCCAAGTCCATTTTGTGGCCGGTGATGAAACACGTTCCACGTTGGCGCTGCCAGAGCCGTTCCCGAAGGGACTTGCGCTCCTCCGGAGAAAGTCTTTGAAGGGCAAAAGACGACATCAAATCCCCAATGCATTTTTCGACCTAACGGCCGATAATGGATTGACGGGACCTTAATTTCAAGTAGATAAGGGCAATTCTGCAACCTGTATGCCGTTGGCGACTAGCTCGCCACTGCTCGTCGATATGTCGGCGCGCTCGCGATCGCCTATCTCGCGCTCTACGCCTATGTGACTTTCAGCGGACGTGACTTCCAGCCCGGCGATCCCATTCACATTTTCCGCAAGCCGGACGCGCCGAGCTATTCGTGAGCAGTACACCGGCATGACAGCCTCCTGGCTTTGCCGCTAGCGTTCTGGCGACGATCCTCGGATCAGACCGCCGCGCGTTGATAGTCGCCGGCGCCGGCCGGCGTGATCGGGATGCCGCCGTCGGCATACTCATTCAGCTTGTTGCGCAGCGTGCGGATCGAGATGCCGAGGATATTGGCGGCATGGGTCCGGTTGCCCAGGCAATGCTTCAGCGTTTCCAGGATCAGGTCGCGCTCGACATCGGCGACGGTGCGCCCGACCAGCGCGCGCGTCACCTGCTCGGCGGCGAGCGTGGCATGCGCGACCGCTGGCGCGGTCTTGGCAAGGTCGAGCCGGTCGCCGTCGGGCGTCATGATGGAGTCGGCGCCGATCTCGTCACCCTGGGCGACCAGCACGGCGCGATGGATGGTGTTTTCCAGCTCGCGGACGTTGCCTTGCCAGCGGTTGGTGCCGAGCACGCGCTTGGCTTCAATGGACAGCGGCCGCAGCGGCACGCCGTTGGCCTCGGCATATTTCTTGGCGAAATGCTGCGCCAGTTCCATGACGTCGGCCGGGCGCTCGCGCAGCGGCGGAATCTTCAGGTTGACGACGTTGAGGCGGAACAGCAGGTCCTCGCGGAAAGTGCCTTCGCGCACGGCGTCCTGCAGATTGCGGTTCGAGGTCGCGATGATGCGGATGTCGACCGGCACCGGCTTGGTGCCGCCGACGCGGTCGATCACGCGCTCCTGGATCGCGCGCAGCAGCTTTGATTGCAGCCGCACATCCATCTCGGAGATTTCGTCGAGCAGCAGTGTGCCGCCGGTAGCCTCCTCGAACTTGCCGATACGGCGGGCGATCGCGCCGGTGAAGGCGCCCTTTTCGTGGCCGAACAGTTCGGACTCCAGCAGGTGCTCGGGAATGGCGGCGCAGTTGATCGAGATGAACGGCCGCTTGGCCCGCGCCGAGCGCGAGTGCACATAGCGCGCCAGCACTTCCTTGCCGGTGCCGGATTCGCCGGTGATCATCACGGAGGCGTCGGACCCGGCGATCTGCTGCGCCAGCTTGATTACCTTGGCCATCGCTTCGTCGCGCCAGACGAGGTCGCGCGAGTCGTTGGCGACCGCGGCCAGCACGGCGGCGATCAACTCAGGGTCGGGCGGCAGCGGGATGTATTCCTTGGCGCCGGCGTGGATGGCGGCGACCGCCGCGCGGGCGTCGTTGGTGATGCCGCAGGCCACGATCGGCACGTGGATGTGTTCGGCTTCGAGCCGCATCACGAGGTCGCGGATGTCGAGGGCGACATCGACCATCATGAGGTCCGCGCCCTTGCCGCCGCGCAGCACGTTCATGGCCTGCTCATTGCCCTCCGCATGGGTCACCGAGGCGCCGTTGTCCATCGCGATCTTGGTCGCGGTGGTGAGCTGGCCCTTCAATGTGCCGACGATGAGAAGCCGCATGATAGTCTCCTGTTCTTGTCCTTCGCGCCCTTATCCAGCGCCTTGATGCCCTGAGGGACGCGTTAGCTGCGTTCCGCCTTGATGATTTCCGTCATGGTCACGCCGAGCTTGTCCTCGACCAGCACGACCTCGCCGCGCGCCACCAGGCGGTTGTTGACGTAGATGTCGATGGATTCGCCGACGCGGCGGTCGAGCTCCAGCACGGTGCCGGGGCCGAGCTTCAGGAGTTCGCCGACATCCATCTTGGAGCGGCCGAGTACGGCGGAAACCTGCACCGGCACGTCGAAGACAGCCTCGAGATCGGCGGCCATACGCGAGGCATTTTCGTCCTCGTTGTAGGCGATATCGTCCGCTGTCGGCGGTGCTTCGGCCGCGTTGAGGTCGGGCAGCGGGACCTGTCCGTCGGTGTCACTCATGGCTTATCCTCGCCTCATCCTCAGGCCGCTCCGGCCTCGTTGCGGGACGCCAGATAGCGCCCGACAAGTTCACTGATCTTGGCTTCGATGGCGGCGCGATCCAGCACCACGCCGCCGTCGGCCCATTCGATCCGGCAGTCGCCGGTGGCGATCGAAGGCTCGGCCAGGATCACCAGCCGGCCCTCGAAACCGGCCTGCGCGGCAAGCCGTTCGATCTGCGTCTTCGCGCCGTCGTAGAGCGCGTCGTTGATCCGCACCACCAAATGCGGCGTCGCCACCAGATGCGAGAAGCAGTCGGAGACCAGCGCCATGATCTCGCCGAGCGGCTCGCGCGCGATCAGTTCCGCGCAGAGCTTTCGTGCCGCTGCGATGGCAACGTCGACCGCTTCCGTCTCCATCCGCGTCTCGATGCCGCCGACTCCGGCCGCGATTCCCTTGACGGAAATACCGATCTCCTCGAGCGCCAGCGCGGCGCGGCGATCGCTTTCCGCCTTGGCTTCGTGCTGGCCCGCGTCGTAGCCGTCGCGATAGGCGCGCGCCTCGGCCTCGGCGATCTTGGCCGCGATTTCGGCCGGCGTCACCGGTTTCTCCTTCTTGTCGGGAGCGGCGAAGTCGACGTCGAACAGGAATTTGGCGGGAGCGCTCATCAGTACACCAGTTCCTCGTCGGCGCGGTTCTTGGTGAGCGTGATTTCGCCCTTGGCGGCGAGATCCTTGGCGAGGTTGACCAGCAGCGCCTGCGCCTCATCGACGTCACGCAGCCGCACCGGCCCCATCGCCGCCATGTCGTCGAGCAGCATCTTGCCGGCGCGAGAGGACATGTTGCCCATGAAGAACGCGCGCACTTCCTCGTTCGCGCTCTTCAGCGCGATGGCGAGCTTGTCCTTGTCGACGTTGCGCATCAGTGTCTGGGCCGACCCGGAATCCAGCTTGATCAGGTCGTCGAAGGTGAACATCAGCGCCTTGATGCGCTCGGCCGCCTCGCGGTTGTCTTCTTCCAGCGAGGTAATGAAGCGGGTTTCGGTCTGGCGATCGAAATTGTTGAAGATTTCGGCCATCACCTCATGGGCGTCGCGGCGGCGGGTCTGCGACAGGTTGGACATGAATTCGGTGCGCAGCGTCTGCTCGACGCGCTCGATGACTTCCTTCTGAACCGCTTCCATTCGCAGCATGCGGTTGACGACGTCGAGCGCCATGTCTTCGGGCAGGATCGCCAGCACGCGCGCCGCATGCTCCGGCTTCAGCTTGGACAGCACCACCGCGATGGTCTGCGGGTATTCGTTCTTCAGGTAGTTGGCGAGCACTTCTTCCTGCACGTTGGAGAGTTTCTCCCACATGTTGCGGCCGGCAGGGCCGCGGATTTCGTCCATGATGCCGGTCACGCGCTCGGACGGCAGGTATTGCTGCAACAACCGTTCGGTCGCGTCGAAATTGCCCATCAGCGCGCCCGAGGCCGACATGCGCGAGACGAATTCGAGCAAGAGGTCTTCGACGGTTTCGACCTCGACCGTGCCGAGCGTGGACATGTGGACAGATAATTCGCGGACTTCGTCGTCGTCCAGCAGCGACCAGACCTTGCCGCCGTATTTCTCGCCGAGCGCCAGCATCAGAATGGCTGCGCGCTTCGGTCCGGTCAGCGCCTGGGCCTTGGGACGGTTGCCCTGGCGGCCCGCGAGCGCCGAGATGACGGTGGTGATATCGTTGGCGTTTGCCTGGGGTGCGGCCATGTCAGATCACGCGGGCTCGGCTTCTTCGGCAAGCCATTGACGAACAATGGCTGCGGTTTCGTTGGGATTGCGTTCGGCGAGCTCGCCGACACGGTGGACGGCCTGGGCGTGCACCTGGCCCTGAACTGTGGCGACATCGATCTGGTTGGCGGCGCCGCCGGGCGGCAGCAGCGCCGTGCTTTGCGGGCCGGCGCCTTCGACTGCTTCGGTGAGCGTCGGCTTCAAGGCCGGAATGACCTCGGCTGCGAGGATGCGCTTGACCAGCGGGCGGATCACCATGAACAGCACCACGAGGCCGAGCAGCATCATCACGCCGAGCTCGATGACGTACATGACGTCGTCCTTGGTGAAGTGGAACATGCCGAGCAGGCCGGTCGGCTCGACCACGGCGGGAACGCTGGGCGGATCGGCAAAACGCAGATTGACCACTTCCACCTGGTCGCCGCGCTTCTGGTCGAAGCCGATGGCCGAGCGCACGACGGCTGCGATGCGGTCGAGCTGCTCCTTGGTGCGGTCGGAGTAGACCATCTCGCCCTTGTCGTTCTTGCTGTAGATGCCGTCGACCAGCACGGCGACCGAGATGCGGTTGACCCTGCCAGCCTCGGTCACTTCCGTCTTGGTGATGCGCGAGATCTCGTAATTGTTGGTCTCTTCGCTCTTCTTGCTCTGCTCGCGGGCGGCGGTGGTGTTGTCGTTGCGCTGCTGGCCCGGCAGCTCGTTGTTGACGGTGACCTGGCCGTTGTTCTCGGCGGTGGCGGAGGATTCTTCGCGGGTCTGGCTCGAGCGCAGCACGCGGCCTTCGGGGTCGTACTTGTCGGAGGTCTGCGTCACCTTGTTGAAGTCGAAATCGGCCGACAACTGCACGCGGGCGCGGCCCTGGCCGACCACGGAGGAGACGATGTCCTCGACCTGCTTGCGCATCCGCTTCTCGTAGGCACTGCGGCGCTCGTCGCCCACAGCGCCATCGGCTTCGGTGGCGGCACCGTCGGCCAGCAGCTGGCCGGACTCGTCGACGATCGAGACCCGGCCCGGCTTCAGCCCGTTGACGGCGGAGGCGACGACATGGCGGATGGCGCGGATCTGCTGCGGATCCAGCTGGCCGCGCACCCGCACCACGATGGAGGCCGACGGCTCCGGCGTCTCGCGCGAGAACAGCGGCCGCTCCGGGATCACCAGATGGACGCGGGCGGCCTGGACGCGGTCGATGCCGCGGATGGTGCGGGAGAGCTCACCTTCGAGCGCTCGCAAATGGTTGATGTTCTGGACGAAGCTGGTGGTGCCCAGCGCATCCGACTTGTCGAAGATTTCGTAGCCGACGCCACCGCCCTTGGGCAGGTTGCCCTCGGCGAGCTTCATCCTAAGCCGCGTCACCTTGTCCTTGGGGACCATGATGACCGCGCCTTCGTTGCGCAGCTCGAAGGGGATTGCCTGGCGCTCGAGGTCCTTGATGATGGCCGAGGAATCCTCGACCGAGAGGTCGGTGAAGAGGGTGGTCATCTGCGGCGTCGTGACGCGCATGATGACAAAGGCAAAGAAGGCGATCAGCGAGGCGGTGACCGCCACCATCGCCGCCAGCCGTCCTGCACCCAGCCCTCTCAGGAAAGCAACGAGACCTTGCACCAACTGCCCCCAGGGATTCGGCCCAGATCGGCCGAGGTGGGCAATTATTGCCTAGGGTATGGTTTCTAACTGGTTAACGAGGGTTAACGGCGGTGAAGGAATTCCAAAAATGAAAAAAACCGGCTTCGCAAATCGAAGCAGGTTTTCATCAAATCCGATATGTCAGGGCTTACTGGCGGTACTGCTGGATGCGCGTGGTGCGCAGGCCGGCCAGACCATGCTGGTCGATCGAGAACTGCCAGGAGAGGAACTCGTCGACGGTCAGCGTATAGCGGCTGCAGGCTTCCTCGAGGGAAAGCAGGCCGCCACGCACGGCCGCGACAACTTCGGCCTTGCGGCGGATGACCCACCGTTTGGTACCGGGCGCGGGAAGATCCGCGATCGTCAACGGACTGCCGTCAGGCCCGATGACGTATTTTACCCTCGGGCGATGGGGTTCTGTCATGGCGTACTCACAAACTCTCAACCACTGAACTCACATTGCTAAAACTACGCCGCCCCGCTTAAAATTTACCTAAGCACAGCAGAACAATACGAATCTCCTTGCAAATGACCAAAAGCCCGCTAGCCGGATCAACGGCTTGCGGGCTGATTTGGTTAATTCGCGTTAAGAAGTTCTAACGCAACATTAAGAAGTTCAAGCTTCAGGCTGCGCCGGGACGCACCACGCGCTTGATCTGGTCGGTGGTGTAGGTCTGGCCGCCGACCGAAAGCAGCGGCGGGGAGGCGGTGAGATCGACCGAATCGACCACGCCCTGGACTTCGCTGGGGATCGCAACGTTGTTGCCGGCGGTATCCTTCCCGCTGGCGTTGATGGTGTAGTAGCCGGCCGGCCACTGCGTGCCGTCATTGCCCTTGCCGTCCCAGGTGAAGTTCGCCTTGCCCTTCGAGATCGGATAGTTGCCGGAGAAGACGGTCTGGCCGGCGGAATTGGTGATGGTGACGGCTGCGGTGGTGTCGTTCGGGGCTTCGAGGGTCCAGGCCGCTGAGTTTTTGCCGTCATACGCCGCCTTGCTGCCGTCCACCGCGACGGTATAGCCGACATAGCCCAGCGCCTGGGTCGATTGCGCTGTTTTCTGCAGGCTGATCAGCGTGGCGAGCTGGTCGTTCTGCCGCAGCTGCTGCTCGACCCCGGCGAATTGCACGAGCTGCGCCGTGAACTGGTTGGTGTCGAGCGGATCCAGCGGGTTCTGGTTCTGCAACTGCGTGGTCAGCAGCGTCAGGAAGGTCTGGAAATTGTTGGCGATGGTCGTGTTCGACGACGCCTTGTCGCTGGTCGAGTTCGTTCCGGTGTGGGTCGACGTCACCGGAGGGGCCGTGGTTGCACCGACTGCCATTACGCTCTCCTTACACCCTGATGTCCAACGCGCCGCTCGCGCCGAGCATGCGGCCGTAATTGCCGGCGACAACAGCCGGCACGGCTTCTTCCTCGGTGATGATCAGGCGCTGCGCGTTGGGATTGGACTGGTTGCCGTTCTGTTGCCCGGACGACGACTGGTCGCGCAGCGAGAACTGCAGGCTGCCGTCGCCGGTCGAAAGGCCGGCATCGTTCAGCGCGCGCTGCAATTGCGGCGCGTCCTGGCGCAGCATCGTCAGCGTCTCCGGCTTCTCGACGGTGAGGTGCGAGGTCACCTGGCCCTGGCGGTCGACGTCGATGCGGACATCGATGCGGCCGAGTTCGGCGGGATCCAGGCGAATTTCGAACCGGCTCTTGCCGCTCTGCACGGAAGCCGCGATTTCCATCGCCAGCCCCGACAGCGGCACGCTGGCGGTCGGCGTCGCGGTGGTGACGGTGTAGGACGTCTGCTGCTGCACATTGGTCGTCTGCAGCAGCGGCTGGAAGGTGACGCCCTGCGCGTTGCCGGTTTGGGCGTTGGTCTGGCCGGCCGCAACATCTTGCTGGCCGGCCGGATTGAGATGGGCCGTGGCAATTGCAGGCGACTGTGCGCCCGCGGTTTCCGTTTTCGCCGCCTCGACATGCGCGCTCTTGATCCCGGGCTTGGCGATCGCGGCTTGCTCAGGCGCGACGGTGGCGGCCGGAGTGGCAGCCGGGACGGATGGTTCGGTCGAGGGCGCGGCCGCGTCGGTGCTGTCGCTTGAAGTAGCAGTTTCGCCCGTGGAAGCGGAGGGTTTGACCGACGCCGTGGTCTTTGGCGCAGCCGGGCGGTCGGTCGCGGCGGCGGCGAGCACGATGCCGGCCGTCGTGGTTTCGCCGGCCTCGGCATCCGTTCCCGCCTTGGCCGCGGGCTCGCCGGCAACCTTGGCATCTGTCGTGATGATCTTGGCGCCATCGGCCGCGGGCGGCGCCGGCGCGGGAGTGGCGGCCTCGGCCACCGGGGTGCCGGCAGCGATCGCTGCGGCGGCGATGGCGAGCGGATCCTTTTCGGGAGTCGCGGGCGCCGACGGCGAAGCAGGCGGCGGTACGTTGGTGGCGACGACGGCCACGGTGAGCGCAGCGGCGATGGCATCGGCAGTCTCGATGCTCGCCTGCGTCGTTGCAGCCTCGGTGCCGGTGGAATCGCCGGCTTCGGTCACATCCGAATCGGACTTGCCGGCCGGCTTCGACTCCTCGCTCTTGCTGGCGTCGGTCTTCGCCTTGCCGCTCTTGGACGAGTCGGACGGCGTGGCTTGATCAGCGCCGGCGTTCTGGTCGTTGGCGGCGACGTCGCGATCGTCGGTATCGTTGCGCGTGGGCTTGTCGGCCTTGGGGTCGGGCTTGGTGTCGGCCTTGGCATCGCGCGGCTGGCTCTTGTCGGCGCTGGCATCGTCGCGGCGGGAAGGGGCCGGGCGCTTGTCGGCAGCCGCCGGTTGCGGCGCGGGCGCAGCGTCCTGCGTGCGGTCATTATTATTGGCTGCGGCCGCGTTGTTGCTGTCGACCAGCGCCGAGAAGCTGTCGTTGGAGGATTGCGGATCGGCCTTGCCCCGCGGGGGCGGGGCCTGAAAGGAGGGACTTGCGATGATATCGGGCGTAACGCTGACCACGGGCGGCCTCTCGAATTGAACTCACCTTGACTGTCAGCAAGGACCGGGCCAGCCGCGCCGCTTCATAAAATGCTCTATTTTTCAATAGGTTGATAAATTTACGGATGGCCTTCCAACGCCCGCCAACCGCCACCTTTTCTGCCCGGCGGCAAGATTTGCCGGAGCCCCTGGAGCGTCCAAATGATCCCGGCCGTGATTGCTTCACGCGGATACGGCCTATATTAGATGAGTGCCTGCCGGAGCATGCAGATCGGGCGGCTTTCCGCCATCTTCCGTCCCCGGCAAGACCTTCTAAAGCAAAGATATTCCGAACCAGGGCCATCGCCCATTCGATCGCCGGAGCCATGCGCAACAGTCTCGATCTCGAAGGCCGTCCCGAGAATACCCGTGTCGTGGTCGCCATGTCCGGCGGCGTCGACTCGTCGGTGACGGCTGCGCTGTTGAAGTCGGAAGGCTACGACGTCGTCGGCATCACCTTGCAGCTCTACGACCATGGCGCGGCCGCCCATCGCAAGGGCGCCTGCTGCGCCGGGCGCGACATCCACGACGCGCGCAATGTCGCCGCCGCCATCGGCATTCCGCATTATGTGCTGGATTACGAAAGCCGCTTCCGCGAGTCCGTGATCGACAATTTCGCCGACAGCTACGCCCATGGCGAAACGCCGGTGCCCTGCATCGAGTGCAATCGCACGGTCAAGTTCCGCGACCTCCTGGAAACCGCGCGCGATCTCGGCGCCTCCGCACTTGCCACCGGCCACTATGTTTCCTCGCGCCGTCTGGCCGATGGCTCTCGCGCGCTGCATTGCGCCGCCGATGCCGATCGCGACCAGAGCTATTTCCTGTTCGCGACCACGCGCGAGCAGCTCGATTTCCTGCGCTTTCCGCTTGGCGATATGGGCAAGCCCCAGGTGCGCGAGCTTGCGCACCGCTTTGGCCTCGAGGTCGCCGACAAGCAGGACAGCCAGGACATCTGTTTCGTGCCGACCGGCCGCTACACCGACATCATCGGCAAGCTGCGGCCGAACGCCATGGAGCCCGGCGACATCGTCGATCTCGCCGGCCGCGTGCTCGGCCGCCATCAGGGCATCGCGCAATTCACCGTCGGCCAGCGCAAGGGCCTCGGCATAGCCGCGGGCAGTCCGCTCTTCGTCGTTCGGCTCGACGCCGACAATCGCCGCGTCGTGGTCGGCCCGCGCGAGGCGTTGCGCATGGATCGCATCGTGTTGCGCGACGTCAACTGGATCGGCGACGGCGCGCTCGATTCCGTGATCGGCCAGGGCATCGAGAGAGGCATCGAGATGTTCGTGCGCGTGCGCTCGACGCGTCCGCCGCAGCCGGCATGGCTGCGCACGGGTGCGGACGGCTACGAGGTCGAGCTCGTCGCGGGCGAGGAGGGCGTCTCGCCCGGACAGGCCTGCGTGTTCTATGACGCGCCATCGGGACAGGCGCGCGTGCTCGGCGGCGGCTTCATCAGGAGCGCCTCGGCGAAGATGAGCGAACAGCCGACGGCAGTGCCGCTCGAAGCCGTGCGACAAAGACTTCAAGGGCAGGGGATGGGGGACATCAATCTTACCGGCGTGACGAAGGCGTATGACCGCTGGGCGCCGGTCTACGATCTCGTGTTCGGCAAGGTATTCGACGAGGGCCGCCGCTCCACCATTGCGGAGGCCGATCGCATCGGCGGCCGCGTGCTCGATGTCGGCGTCGGCACGGGCCTTTCGCTGTCGGACTATTCGCGCAGCACGAAACTGTGCGGCGTCGATATCTCCGAAGGCATGCTGCGCAAGGCGAAACAGCGCGTGCGCGAGTATGGCCTGTCCAATGTCGAGACGCTCGCGGTGATGGATGCGAAGAACCTCGCTTTCGCCGACGCGTCGTTCGATGCCGTGGTGGCGCAATATGTCATCACCGCGGTGCCGGATCCCGAAGCGACGCTCGATGATTTCGTCCGCGTGCTGAAGCCCGGCGGCGAGATGATCCTCGTCAACCACATCGGCGCCGAGAGCGGCCCGCGCCGCGCCTTCGAGCTCGCCTTTGCGCCGCTGGCGCGCCGGCTCGGCTGGCGTCCGGAATTTCCGTGGCAGCGGCTGGTGAACTGGGCCGCGAAACACGGCGGCGTCACGCTCGCCGAGCGCCGCCCGATGCCGCCGATGGGGCATTTCTCGCTGATCCGTTACCGCAAGACGTAAAAGCCTGACTCAAACATTCCACCAAGTTCGTCATGCCCGGCCTTGTGCCGGGCATCCACGTTCTTGGTCCCATCCGACTCAAAGGACGTGGATGGCCGGGCATAGGCGAGCGGAAGCGACGCCGTCCTTCAGACGGCTATGCCCGGCCATAACGGCTCCGTGGTTGTTCCGCGGGAACATCGCGCCGCTTCGGCCGTTTGATTCCCATGCGGAAAAACCACGCGCTTCTCATTGCATCGATTCTGCTGGCGTCAGCCGGTTCCGCGGCCGCGCAGGCGCCGCCAACGCCTGCGACCCCCGCGCAGCAGACCGCGCCGCCCCCACCGGACCGCTCCACCTGCGCCGCCATGGAAAAGGGCGCCCACCCCGGCGCCGTTGCGCCCGAAGGGCAAACCACCGGCCAGGCACGCGAG
>JABUBP010000125.1_pt1 | contig 17101 bp, 19 predicted proteins | sample 7240331 | NCBI WGS metagenome assembly JABUBP01 (sample SAMN07256347, study PRJNA390944) | subsurface metagenome | isolation source: Methane hydrate marine sediment | place: Pacific Ocean: Eastern North Pacific, ODP site 1244 | collected 2002 | reverse complement strand
GGTTTCCAAGAGTCGAAGGTGTCTCAGTCTGCGGTAGGTTGCCCCGCCACGTAGCTGAGAGGCAGGCTAGATCTGCTGAGCGTGTATTGGAGGAGGCGGGTATTAATTCAGAGATATCCATGACAGTAGCTGAAGGTGATATTACTCCACTCTCACCTGGGAGCGTCATAAGTCTGTGGGCGGTCTCAAGTCCCAAATTGTTCGTCGGGGCCAGTGCTCTTGGTGAGCGGGGTAAGCCTGCGGAGAGAGTGGGTGAGGAGGCGGCCAATTCTCTCGTTGATGAGCTCAGGGTAGAGGCATCGGTGGATCAGCACACCGCCGATAACCTAATCCTTTGGTGTTCACTCGCCGGAGGGGAGTCATCATTCACCACGAGCACTCTGACCCGCCATACCAGGACGGCGATCGAGATGGCCAGGTTATTCACAGGTGTAGAATTCGCCGTTGACGTCGAATCCGGGAGGAGGACGCGAATCAGCTGTGAAGGTATCGGTCTGAAGAATGGGTGGGTTTGAGGTTTTATATGACTCTGCTTAGTTCTATCCCTGCACTTCATCGAGGGCACTGAGGCACCGGGGGTCAGTCTTGATACGTCTCTCTTTCGACAGGGGTAGCGTGGTATCAGAGGGTGGGCCCGTTCCCTACGGAAAAGTAGACGCAAGATCTGGCACATACAGGGCACCCGCTTTCCGTTACCGGCAGATAGTGGAACACCTGGAGAGAGAGGGAGTCGCCTTCAGCGATGAGGTGTTTAGGAAGGGATCAAGGCTTCAATTATCCTCAAGCATTGTACTTAGGGATTATCAGGAAGATGCTTGAGCTCGTCTCCAAGGGGACGGCTGAGACCCGAGTCAGCAGGAGGCGCAGGGGCCAGTGATCCTGCCGTCAGAGGTCGTCAGGGTGCGCAGGCGTAAGGGGGTCATCAAACCGGTCTACGCCTCTGAGGCCGAGGAGAGCCTTGCGAAGACCCTCGTCTCCGTCTTCGAGGAGCATGTCGGCCGGACCCGTGGGGAGCTGAAGGAGGCTCTCAGCGACTGCGAGATGCTGGGATTCGATTACAAGCTGGTCAGGGGGCTCTCGTCGGTGCTGGAGGATCGCTGCGTCTTCGGGAGCCGTGGTGTCATTGATCCCTTTCGGGCTCGGAGGGCGGTCTTCGAGGAGGCGGGAAGGCGGGTAGTAGTCTCCGATGAGGGTCGGAGAGGGATTCTTGGAGCGGCATCATTCCGACTGGGCGTCTCAGTCTATGATCTCGAGAGGAGCCTGTATGCCGATCTCCAAGCTGAGCAGGAGCTGCAGGAGTTTCAGTCGGCCCCTCCCATGGACCTGCTGAGGGGGTATAATTTCAGTCTCCTTGTAACCCTTCTAGCGCATGCGAGGCATCTTGAGGTTGTCTACGAAGGTGATGACCCCGATGTGCGTGTGCTGTGCTCTGGTCTGGGGAAATGTAATTTCTCCGAGGGACAAGGTTCCTCTAGGGTGTCCGTTGATCTGCCGGTGAGGCTCTCAGGTTACCGGGCGTCGCATCTCCATGACCTCCTCGTCATATTCCTGGGGATGAAGCGGTGGAGTCTGAAAGCCGAGGTCGTGTATCCTCATCGTTCTAAGAAGTCTCATACGTTTGAGGAGCGTAGCGAGAACGGGGAGATGATTAGCCCCCTTCAGGCTAGAGAGGAGCCTTTAGTTGAGCCATCAGCACGCCAGTCGCCCCGGGTTCGCGTCCGGAGTGAGGTCATTGACGTGCAGAGGACGGCTGAGAGGCTTGGTGTGACGGAGGAGGAGGTGAGGGGTATGATTGAGGGCAGGGGCTACGTCGACCTCGGGGGGGTGCTGGTCGCTGAAGGTAAGCTCCGTGAGGTTAAAGAGGCTCTCTCCGGTCTCTCCGACATGAGGTTCGGAGAGGTCCGTCGGGTCCTGAGGGGGCTGGGTGTCAGGGAACTGGTGCCCCTTCTTGAGGCGCTGGGGTACGTGGTGGAGTGGAACCGGGACAGGGATGAGAGCCTCGTCTACAGGATCTAGGGGTTCAAGTCCCTGTGCTAAACCTTAATATCTTGCCTATCTTTATTCGTGTTACGTGATCTGAGATGAGCTATCAGAGTATTCAGGGAGCCACCGTCGTGGGACTCGTCTGCAGCGACGGCGTGATCCTGGCAGCCGAGAAGCGGGTGAGCTGGGGCCGGATGGTGATGAGCAGGTCCGGGAAGAAGGTGTTCGGAGTGACGCCTACGATGGGGCTGGCCTTTGCGGGTCTGGTGTCGGATATGCAGGCGTTGACGAGGGAGGCGAGGGCCTACGCTAATCTCTACAAGCTGGAGAAGAATCGGACTATCTCCGTGAAGGCTATGGCGAAGCTCATCTCGAATCTGCTGTTTAACCGGCGTATGATGCCGTTGCTGATGGAGACGTTGGTGGGAGGGGTGGACGAGGATGGGCCAACCATCTACTCGATGGATCCCGTGGGGAGCCTGATCCCAGATAAGTTCATCACGGCGGGTTCGGGGGCTCCCATCGCTATGGGGGTGCTCGAGGCGAGGTACTCCGAGGAGATGGATCTGGAGGCTGGGGCGGAGTTGGCACTTCGCGCTATTCGATCCGCGGTGGCCAGGGACGTAGTCTCCGGTGACGGGGTGGACATGCTGGTCATCAGGGCGGACGGGACTGAGGAGCGGTCCTTCCCGATGCGGGACTAGCCTCGTTCCTTTTACTCGGCGTGTGCGGCTGGCTTAGGATAAGCGTTCTGTGTCCTCGGGTCACTGTTCCGTGCTGTTTCGTTTCCCATCGGTGTGGTTTTCCGCGCCGTTTTATGGTGAGGAGTGTAATTCTGAGTCTGACGGTGTGATCGCCCCTCTCCTTTCATGTCTGATAGGATCTTTCTCGGAATCGGCTGTCTTCTTGATCGGAATATGATCTTAGGGGAGCATTATTCATGTTCTTTCAGGCATCAGGAGGGTTATTCATCGGTGGCTTGTAGATCTCCTCCTTTTTTTGGTTGTGATAGGCCTCCCACGTGGCTTGGGGGGTTAAGGGAGCTGGCGGTAGGCTTATCTGTTATGTTAAAATAAGATTTCTTGTATCTTCGGAAGTGTACGGGTAGTCGATTTGAGAGTCTCCTTTGTGAGTCCCAGCCCTAATACGGAGATTAAGGATCGGATAAAGGGCGAGGCATCCTGGCCTCCTCTGGGTCTCCTCTATATGGCGACTATGCTCAATGAGCGGGGTGTCGAGGCCTCTATTCTCGATCAGCCGGCTAAGGGTTACTCCATCGAGGAGACCGTGGACTGGATCCTACGGGAGGAGTCTGATGTTGTGGGCTTCTCAGGGCTCTCCATGTCGGGCCGGAACGCGGCCCTGATGAGCATGGAGGTGAAGAGGCGGAACCCGGATATCACGGTTGTCTTCGGTGGCCTGTACGCAACCTTCAACTTCGAGAGGGTCATGTCCAAGTACCCCTCGGTGGATGTCATCGTGAGGGGGGAGGGGGAGGCGACTATCGTCGAACTCGTGGATGTCTTGGAGTCGGGTGGGCCCCTCAAGGATGTCAGTGGGATCACGTACAGGGACGGGGACACTCTGGTCTCCACGCCTGATAGGCCTCTCATTGAAGATCTGGATTCGCTGCCCTTCCCGGATCGAAGCCTGCTGGATGACGAGTACCACTCCGAGATCAGCGGGGCGACCATCGCCGTGGACAAGTTCACGAGCGTCGTCTCCTCCAGGGGCTGCGCCTTCAGCTGTAGGTTCTGCTGCTGTACGAAGCTAGGGAGGGGGCGTTGGAGGGCTAGGTCCGTGGATAACACCCTTGAGGAGCTTCACTACCTGGCGTCCGAGGGCTACGAGCAGTTCATATTCGTCGATGACTGCTTCACGCTTAGCCCGAAAAGGGCTATCGAGATCTGCAGCAGGATGAGGAAGGAGGGTCTCGACTTCGAGTGGATCTGTGAGGGGAGGGTGGACAGCAGCTCGTACGAGATGATGAGGGAGATCTCCCGGGCTGGCTGCAAGTTGTTGTATCTGGGCATCGAGAGTGCTAACCAGCGGATCCTAGACCAGTACAACAAGATGACTACTCTGCAGCAGGCCGAGGATGCAGTGAGTTCTGCGAGGAAGGCCGGGATGGACCTCATCATGGGCACATTCATCGTGGGTGGGCCTGATGAGACCAGGGAGGAGATCCAGAATACCCTGGACTTTGCGAAGAAGATCGACATAGATATCCCGCAGTTCAATGTCTTGGGCATTCATCCGGGGATGGATCTCTGGGATGAGCTACTGTCGAAGGGGGTCGTTGACGAGGAGGCGTACTGGGAGACCGGGGTCGGGGTTTCGAGGATCTGCCCCACATCCGTCCCGTTTGAGGAGATCGTTGAGATGATCACCGCCGCGGTGAAGTCCTTCACTTTCAGGCCGGGATTCCTGCTGCGGGGTTTGGGGCGGACGCTTGCGAGCTCTTATAGGAGGGGGGTCGTGTGGCATAATCTGGGTAACTGGAGGGCGGTTCTGGAGACTTTCCGGAATCCCATGGGCTGAGGGCTCCGGTATTTCTCGTGTGCGCTTTGGTTAAGATTTAAATCTGGGGTTCATGGATGTGTGTATAGCATCCGTGCTCCTGTCGTCTAGTCCGGTCAAGGATTCTGGCCTCTCGAGTCAGAGATCCCGGGTTCGAATCCCGGCGGGAGCACCATTCTTCTGAGTATAAGAGGATTCAAGGATTGTTGTATGTCATCAGTGCATGTAGGCCTTATAGAAGGAGAATTGTATATCCTAGAGATATAGTTACATTCACACGAGAAGGAGGTCTATAGGCGTTTTTCAATAGGCTGAGGCTCCCGGAGTTCTTCGACAGGGACATGACTCTCCTAACTTTCTCCATGTTCTTTAGGAGGATCGACATGGGCTTCCTCCAGGTCGTGAGGTCAATCTACTTCGCACTCCTAGGGTTCAGCCCTGTCGAGATCGGCCTCCTCCTCTCCTTCGCCACCTTCATCAGCGCCGTCCACCACATCCTATTCGGGTACCTCTCCGACAGGTACGGCAGGAAACCCTTCCTCGTCCTCGGCAGCGTCTTCGCCACAGCCAGGCTCGCCATCTTCGCAACCAGCTCAGATTTCTGGATGCTCGCTCTCGGTCAGGGTATAGGCGCAATGGGAGAGGGAGCCGGGGCAGGTCAGCCCGTCGTATCTGGGTACATCACAGATAAGACGGAGATCAGGCACAGGGCCTCCGTCTTCAGCACCTTTGCCGTCACCAACGCCCTGGCGACCACAGTTGGCTCCCTCATGGCCGGGCTACCCGCCATATTCCAGAGGAGTTACAGCTTTGACGTCATCGGGGCCCACTCGGTCCTTTTCTGGATCGGAGCCCTCGGCAATATCATATCCCTCGCAATCCTGCTGATGCTCAGGGACGTAAAATCTATCCACGTGGAGGATAACTCCGAGGAAGCTCCAAGAAAGCGTTCCTGGGGGGTTATCATGAAGTTCTCCCTGGTCCGCTCCACGAGCGGCCTGGGCCAGGGCCTCATATTCTCACTGATGCCCCTCTACTTCTTCATTAATTTCGGCTTGGGAGGCGAGTTCCTGGGCCCAATCTACGCCGGCGCTAGGTTCATCTCTATGTTCAGCTATTCTTTAATCCCCCGGGTCGTCGAGAGGTTCGGCGATGTGCAGACTCTCGTTGCTTCCAGGCTGATCACCGCCTTTCTCACGGTCGGCTTCGCTTTGAGCACTCAGCAGCCCGTCTCAGTGGCCCTCCTCATCGTTATCCGGGTGGTCATGAGCTTCTCAATGCCCATCCGCCAGGTCTTCGCTACAGGCATAGTGAGCCCAGAGGAGACCGCTACCGCCATCGGTGTGAGCAACTTCGCCCGCATGGGGCTGAGGACCGTTGCTCCCACAGCCGCGGGATACATGTTCGAGGCCGTAAGCCTCGCATCCCCTTTCCTCGCTGGCTCAGCATTCCTCGTGGTTAACGCTCTTCTCTACAGATCCTTCTTCCAAGTGAAGGCCATAGACTAGGAAAAAATCTTGAGTATAATCCGAACAAGGGTGGTTAATCTGCTCTCAGAGGAGGATGACCGTGACCTCTTCTCCCTCCTCGACGACGTCGAGGTTCACCGGCAGGATGATGTACCCGTCGGCGTTAGCCATGCTCGTGATGTCCCCCGACTTCTTGAACACCGGGTAGGCCACCCCATCCTCGACCGCCACGGTGAGGAACTGCTCCCTCCCCGACGATGAGACAACCCTCTTCCCCATCCTCACAGTCACCGTGCGCGGCTCAGACGGAGGAGCACCCGCGAGCTTCCTGAGGGCCGGGGCAAGGAAGACGTAGGCGTTACTCAGGCAGGAGGTGGGATACCCGGGCATGCCGAAGATCGCCGTCCCCTCGACCAGGCCGAAGAGCGTGGGCTTCCCGGGCTTCACCTGCAGCCCGTGGAACAGCACCTCCCCCAACCCCTCAACGGTCTCGGCGAAGAGGTCCCTCGTCCCCACGGAGCTCCCCCCGGAGAAGACCCCCAGGTCGTACCCCGAGGCCTCCCGCACAGCCGACTCGATGGCCTCCCTTTCGTCGACCACAATCCCCTTCCTGACGGGGATGCATCCGTTGCGAGAGATCACCGTGGAGAGCGTGTACGAGTTCACGTCGTAGATCTGACCCGGCTCAAGGTCCACCCCGAGGGGCCTGATCTCCGACCCTGTGGAGTAGATGGCCACCTTTGGCTTCTCGTATACCTCCACGGACTGGATGTTGAGGGCGGCGAGGGCTCCCACCTTTGCGGGTGAGAGGACCTCCCCAGCCTTGACGACGGCGTCACCGGTCTTGATGTCCGCCCCCTCCGGGGAGACGTTGGCGTTGGGGTAGACGGGGCTCTGAATCTCGACGTACTCGCCGTCCAGCTTGGTGTATTCCACCATCACGACGGAGTCGGCGCCCCCCGGGAGAGGGCTGCCGGTGGCGACCTGGATGCACTCCCCGTCGCCTATCTCCCCTTGGAAGACCTCCCCCGCGTGCTGTTCGCCTATGACCTTGAGCCTCTTGGGGTTGAACCCCGTGGCGCCGAAGGTGTCCTGGGCCTTGACGCCGTATCCGTCCATGGCGCACCTGTCGAAGGGGGGCACGTTGAACGCCGCCACCGCGTCGGATGCTAGGACCCTGCCCGAGGCCTCCTCGAGGGGTACCTTCTCGACCCTGTCGATCCTCTCCAAGTTCTCCGCTATGATGCGGAGGGCCGTCTTCCTGTCCATAAGCCGTTTAAACGGTTTCATACTCACTTCCTGTTCAACTCCCATAACATGTGCCCCAATGCCGGAATTATGATCTCCATGAGGGCCATCTTCATAGCCCCCCTGGAGCCGGGGAGGCAGAAGACGATCTTCCCGCCGGACACGCCCGCGGTGGCCCTGCTGATCATCGCTGCGATGCCGATGTCATCGAAGCTGAGACGCCTGAATAGCTCCCCGAACCCCTCCAGCCTCCTGTCGAAGTGGCCTGTGACGGTGTCGACGGTCTTGTCCTTGATCCCTATCCCCGTCCCGCCGCTGGTGATGATGACCTGGACGCCCTCGTCGTCCCTGAAGGCCTCGAAGGCCTCTCCGATCTTCCCGGCGTCGTTCTTGACGATGGTGTAGGCGGCTATCTCGTGCCCGGCTTCCTCAAGGAGCCTGATGGCCGTCTTCCCCGTCTCATCGGTCTCAGGAGTCCTGGTGTCGCTGGTTATCATGAGGGCGATCCTAGCCTGAACCTCCTGGTCTCTGCGGTGCTCGTGCATCTCCTAGCCCTTCCTCTTCTCGGTGACCCTGATCCCCGTGATGACCGCCGTGGGGTACTGCCCCTCCTCGTCCTTCTCAAGGTACTTCACCATGTCCCAGATGTTGAGCAGTGCCACGGTGACCCCCGTCAGGGCCTCCATCTCCACGCCGGTCTTGTAGTCGGCGACGACCCGGCAGCGCGCCTCTATCTCGTTCTCCCCTATCTCGAAATCCGTGGACACGGAGGTGATGGGGATGGGATGGCAGAGGGGTATGAGGTCGGGGGTCTTCTTCACGGCCTGGATGCTGGCGATCTCGGCGACCGTGAGGGGGTCCCCCTTCTTGATCTTCCCCTCCCTGATGGCGGTAATGGTCTCCTTCTTGAGCTTGATTCGGCCTACGGCCTCGGCTTCCCTGTGGACGACTTCCTTTTCGGAGACGTCTATCATCCTGATCGGGTCAGTCCTTCCTCCCATGCTCCTCCCCCTCAACCCAGAAGTCCCCCTCCGGGGTTATCTCCTTTTTCCATATGGGCACACTCTCCTTGATGCGCTCCAGGACGAACCTGCAGGCCTCGAAGGCCTCCGGCCTGTGCCCTGCGCCCACGGCTATCATCATGATGTTCTCCGAGACCTTGAGGCTCCCGTACCTGTGGACTATGGCCACCTCCTCGACGCCATACTTCTCCACCGCCTCCTCACGGATGGCCGCTAACTGCGCTTTCGCCATCTCCTCGTAGACCTGGATCTCGATCCTGTCAACTTCCCTCCCCTGGGAGCGGCCCCTGACTATGCCTATGAACGTGACTAGGGCGCCCATCTCCTTTGAGCGCAGTTCTTTCAGGACCCTGTCCACTGAGAAGTCATCCTTCGTTACTACGATCATCATTAACCACCGCTCACGGGGGGGAAGACGGCGATGATATCCCCCTCATTGAGACTCTGATCTGGTTCCATATATTCACCGTTTACTGCCAGGAGCACCCTGTTCCATTCTCCCAGGACCTCGTGCGTCGCCTTTAGCTTCTCGTAGAGGGCGCCGAGGGTGGTCCCCGAGGGTGTTTCCACCTCCTCCTGATCTCGGCCTATGCGGTCCCTGATGGAGGCGAAGTACCTGACCTTTATTTTCATGCTCTCACTTCCAGAAGGGCTCACGGGCGGCGACTGCCTCCTTGAAGGCCTCCACCAGCTGCTCCCTTCCGCCGTTTCTCATAAGTGAGACCGCCTCTAGGTGGTTGTCCTCCCTCATGAGGCAGGGCTTGAGGTGGCCGTCCGAGGTCATCCTCAGGCGGGTGCAGTAGGCGCAGAACTCGCTGTTGTGCATGGGCCTCACCACCTCGACGATCCCGCCACCCTTGAGGTGGTACTGCTTCCTCCTGTGCATCTCCCGCTCGACTATGGACTGGGAGCGGGCCGCCAGCTGCTCCTCGAGGGGTCTCAGGTCGAAGTGATACGAGTCGTATTCCTCTACCCCTTTCTCTAGGGCCTGGTATTCGATGAGCTGGAGGGTGGCCCCTGTCTCCTTGGAGAAGGCGATCATGTCCTCGATCTCCTCGTCGTTGATCCCCTTCATGACGACCATGTTGAGCTTGAGGGGGCTGAGGCCGCACCTGATGGCCTCCTCGACGCCCTCCCTCACGGCCTGAACTGACTCGCGTCCTATGATCTTGCAGAACTTCTCAGGGTCGGTGGAGTGGAAGCTTACGTTGACCCTCTTCAGCCCGGCGTCCCTGAGGTCGCATGCCTTCTCCTTCAGCATGTAGCCGTTGGTGGTCATGGAGACCTCGTCGACGTAGGGCGAGATCCTCCGGACGATCTCGACGATGTCGTCCCTGAGCAGTGGCTCCCCTCCCGTCAGTTTGACCTTGTTGATCCCCAGTTCAGCTGCGACGGAGACGATGGTCTCTATCTCCTCAGGCGTCACCTCCCCGTTGGGCCCTGACTCTCCCTCCTGGTGGCAGAAGAAGCAGTCGAAGTTGCATCTCTGGGTAAGGGAGATCCTTAGGCTGTTCACCTGGCGCCCGTGTGGGTCCACGAGCCTGTCCGATGCTTTAACCTGCACGCGCTTCAACTTCCCGTTTATCTGCGTAGAGCTTGGTAAAAACTGTTATGCATGGAGGAACATAACGGCTTTTAAAGGGAAGATCCGGCTCACCCAAAGGCTTTTACGATATGTATGTGTAAACACATCGAATCGTGTAGGAAATGAACAGGGACAGAACCGCGATCGTCGTAGCCGTGTTCATCGTTGCATCGGCACTCGGGAGCATCTACATCCTGCAGTCACAGGTCAGACTCAGGACGATGAAGCTGGTGATCTCGACCACGACGAGCCTGTACGACACAGGGGTCCTCGACTACCTGGAGGAGGCCTTCGAGGCAGAACATGCTGTGGACCTGAACTTCATTTCTTCGGGGACGGGCCTCGCCATCGCCCACGCCGAAAGGGGCGACGCGGACATGATCATCGTGCATGCCCCTTCGAAGGAGCTCTCCTTCCTGGAGAGCGGTGTAGGCGTCAATCGGAAGACGATTGCGTACAACTTCTTCGCCATCGTTGGACCTCAGGATGACCCCGCGGAGATAGAGGGCATGTCTCCCTGCGAGGCCTTGAAGGTACTCGTTGAGACGGGGTCTGAGGGGGGTTCTGCATGGGTGTCTAGGGGCGACGATTCGGGGACGCATACCAAGGAGAAGGTGCTGTGGAGCATGGCTGGCTTCAACGCCTCAAACCTCAGGGACCTGGGCTGGTATCGTGAGGCGGGCGCCGGGATGGGGAAGACCCTCCAGGTAGCCGAGGAGTTCGGCGCATACACGCTTACAGACGTCGGGACCTACCTGAAATACCGCAACGAGGGGCTGATCTCGTTGGAGGCTATGGTCGAGGCTGGGGAGGAGCTTCTCAACGTCTACAGCGCCATCGCTGTCAACCCAGTGAGCGACGGTGATCCCAACTTCATCGACGCGACGACGTTCATCGAATTCCTCGTGTCAGAAGAGGGTCAGAATATCTTCCAGACGTACGGCGTCGACGAATATGGTGAAGTCTTGTTCAATCCAATCGTTGAGCTCATGGAGACAAGGTTCGACCCCCTAACCGCGGATTGGGTGGAAGGAACTGCCTACTTCGGCGGCTCAGAGTGCCCAGTCGAGTTCAGGACGGATGAGACGAGTCTATACGATTAGGCCTGTGTGATTCATTCCATGATAAACGGAAAAGTTGGTGAAACGAGATACCCTCTCTGATACTGGAAGGATTCGCTGAAGCGATCTCTCTCATCCTGGCAGGTGACCCCATACTCTTGGAGATCACCCTAAGGTCCCTCGCGGTCTCGTGGCTCGCGACCCTCCTGGCCGCCCTCTGGTCCATACCCCTCGGTGTTCTCATCGGGTTGGGGCGGTTCAGGGGCCGGATAGTTCTGAGAGGCGTCTTCAACTCCCTCATGGGGGTCCCCGCTGTTACCCTCGGCCTCCTGCTCTACCTGATGATCTCAAAATCTGGGCCCCTCGGGTTCATGAACCTGCTCTACACTCCGTCTGCACTGATCCTCGGTCAGGCGGCTCTCGTCACACCTATCATAGTCAGCTTCGTGGCCCAGTCCATCGAGTCCGTTGACCCCCAGGTGAGGCGCCTCGCCTTGACTCTGGGCTCCACGGAGATTGGAGCCGCCCTCACGGTGCTCAACGAGTCCCTGGCGGGGGTCCTCCTCTCGGTCACAGCCGGCTTCAACAGGGCCATCGCCGAGCTCGGTGTAGCCCTCATGATCGGCGGGAACATCCGAGGCGTGACCAGGGTGCTGACGACGTACATCGCGCTGAAGACCGGCCGGGGGGAGATAGCCCTCGGGATCGCCTTCGCGGTGATCCTCGTGGCGATCGTGGCCGTCGTCAACCTGACGATGAACCTGATCCAGAGGAGGTTGAGTTAGTTGTTCGAACTCGTCGATGTGTCTATGCGGTATGGGGATGTGCGTGCCCTGGATAGGGTGAGCCTCAAGGTGAACAGGGGGGAGGTACTCACCCTCCTCGGGCCAAACGGCTCAGGGAAGACGACGCTCCTACAGGTAGCAGCAGGTCTGGTGACTCCCTCACAGGGGCGTGTTCTTTTCGATGGCGCCACAGTAGATGAATCGAACGTGGTCTCCGTCAGGCGGAACGCCACGATGGTGTTCCAAAAGACCGTGGTCCTCAAAGGGACCGTCTACGGCAATGTAGCCTACGGGTTGAAGCTGAGGGGGGTCAACGCCGAGGAGGTGAAGCGGAGGGTCGAGGGAGCCCTCAGGCTCGTCCGGCTTGAGCACCTAGCGGACCGCAGTGCCCGCGCTCTCTCCGGAGGTGAGCAGCAGCGCCTCTCCCTCGCGAGGGCGATAGTCCTAGACTGCGAGGTCATTCTGCTGGATGAGCCCACCGTCAACCTCGATCCCGACAGCCTCATCATCGTCAAGGACGTCATCAGGAGGCTGAACCGAGAGAAGGGGACCACCATCATCATTGCCACCCACAACCTTGAGCAGGCCGAGGACCTCTCCGACAGGATCGTCCTGCTCAGGGAGGGAAGGGTCGTCGAGGAGGCGCGCCCTGAGGAGCTGTTCGTGGAGCCCTCAGCCGCGATGGCGAGGTTCACCCGGTCGGAGAACGTCTTCTCCGGCGTCTCAAGGATCGTGGAGGGCGTTGCCCACGTCTCCATCGGGGGAGGCGTCGAGATCATGGCCGCCTTCGGTCAGGAAGGTCAGGTCCTGGTCAATGTGAGGCCCGAGGACATCATCATCTCCCGGGGCAAGATGGAGTCCAGCGCCCGGAACAACCTCCTAGGGCGCATCTCCAGCATCGCCGAGCATAACTCCATAGTCAAGATGAAGGTGGACGTGGGGTGCATCATTATCGTCCAGATAACGAGGAAGTCCCTGGTCGAGATGGGCCTCAACGTCGGTCAGGAGATATACCTCACGTTCAAGGCGTCCTCCGTCCAGGCGATCTAGACTCCCTCCCTAGTCACAAGTTGTGAGTATCCCACGTGTCTTACCTTTAAAAGGCGAGAGACGACGATGGACTCGTGAAGTAATTGACCGAAGATGTTGTGATACCCCGCAGAGGCAGGATGGAACTCGACAGCATTGAGGGCAACCTCATAATGGACAAGGGGACTGTGAGCACAGCGCAGCTAGGAGGGACCATCCACGTCTCAGGGGCCACCGAGTGCAAAGATGACTGCATCTTCGAATCCAGCCTCACAACATCCGAGCTCACCGGGCGCAACGGCGACATCATCGTGAAGGGTGACCTAAACGTCGAGACTTCCATCAAGATCCGGAGAGGCAGGCTCTTCGTGGAGGGCAGCCTGACTGCGAAGCGGATGGAGGTGGACAAGCAGGTCGAAGTCGACGGGGACTTGGACATCACAGACGCAAGCGTAGGAGGATCCATAAGGGTCCGGGGCAACTCCAAGGCGGACAGGATCGGCGTCGGCGGCTCCCTGGTGGTCGACAACGACGCAGAGATTGGCGTAATAGACGTTGGCGGATCCGTTCACATCCGAGGGAAGACCAAGAGCAGAGTCATCGACGTCGGCGGCTCATACACAGGAGACGGCCCCGTCGAGGTCGACAGCATCGAGGTAGGCGGCACCGTGAAGATCAACTCCGAGGTCTTGGTCGGAGACATCGACGTAGGTGGGTCTGTGAAGCTTGAGGGAGGAGAGTCAACGGGCAAGATAGACGTCGGCGGCTCCTTCAAGGCGTCGAGGCACCTCGTCTTCAGGAACATAGACGCAGGCGGGAGCGCCAAGATCTCAGGTGGGAAGGGCGGAGACGTCGAAGTGGGAGGCTCATTCAGCAGCGACGGAGACCTCACCTTCGACAGGATAGACGTCGGCGGCACCGTGAAGATCTACGGGAACGCCTCAGGTAGGCTCATCGACGTAGGAGGGACGCTGAGGGTCGAAGGAGACCTGGAGCTCACAGATGAGCTGGACGTCGGAGGGAGGGCATCCATCGATGGGACGCTCAAATCCAGGAGGGTGAACGTCGGAGGGAAGGTCGAGGCGTACAAGGTGGAAGCCTCAGACGAGATAAGGACCAACACCCTGCTGACACAGAAGGGCGCCATCGCCGACTACATAGAGATAAGCAGGCGGGGAGAGGTCGAGGGCCCCCTCATAGCGAAGAGGGTGACCGTGAAGAACAGGGCGAGGGTCGAGGACATCTACGCCGAGGTCGTGGAGCTCAGGCGCGGGTGCAGGGCCAACAACATCTACGCGGCCAGGATAGACGTCGAACGAGGCTGCAGGATAAGGGGCGAGGTCAAGTACACCGATTCCCTGAGCGCTGACAGGAACGTAGACTTCAGTAGCCCCCCCGAAAAGACTGAAAAGCTACCTCCGCCACCCATATGACAGGGTTCTCGCATTGCAGAGGCGTACGCGCTATGACATCTACATGGACACCCTAGACACGATCAGGCGGAAGGGCATCAGCGCGATAACCCGGATCTCCTACGGCGCCAACCTCCCCGTCGACAGGGCGAAGGAGGTGATGGCCTTCCTCATGGAGCGGGGGCTCGTGAAGGAGGAGGAGTACGGGAGCACCCGAGGCTACCGGATAACGGCACGGGGAGGCGAGTTCCTGCAGGCCCTCAAGGTCATACGGAAGTACGTGGACAGCGAGGAGACAGAGGACCTCGAATAGGACATACCATAAACTACTTATCGTCATTAATTCAAAAACCAGAGGACCCGAGGTCATACCTTGCCGCGATACAGGATCTACGTTCTCAAGGAGGGAGTTTACCAGTCAATGAGGGCGAGGTTCGGGGATGACTTCAGGTGCTCCCAGTGCGACAGGGAGTTCCAGCTCTACGATGTCGTCATGTCCAAGCCGTCCCGGAGGGGCAGCAGGGTTAATTGGTATCATCTCTCCTGCTACGAAGCCCTACTCCTAGACTTTTGAACGTGTGTAATCTTCCCCATTTGGATAGATTATTAACCCTCAAACCCTGCAGAGATGGTGTGCAAGCCAACGTCCAAGGAAGAGCAGTCCTCTGTATGCTCAAGACCAACGTCCACGACCGCGTGGTCTACCATGTCAAGCTTATAGAGCTGCGGCGCCTCGTGGAGACTCTGGGGATAGAGGTCATCGGGGACATAGTCCAGACACGTAACCGCCCTTTCGCCCGTTTCCACGTCGGAACGGGTAAGGTCAAGGAGATTGGACGCTTCATCCGCAGACACGACATCAACCTGGTGGTCTTCTACAACAACCTCCGTAGCAGCCAGAAGTTCAACCTGATTCAGGCCCTGGGAGTCGACGTCGTGGACCGCTTCGAGGTCACCCTGGAGATCTTCGACCAGATGTCCTCGGACAACCTGAGCAAGCTCCAGATAGAGTCTGCGAGGCTGGCCAAGCTCGCCCCGTACTTCAAGCTGGAGGCGAGCATGCGCTACCACAACGACCGCCCCTTCTTCCGCAGCATGGGCGAGTACAGCTTCCGGGGACAGCTCCGCGAGATCACCCGCCGCCAGGCGCGCATCAAGAAGCAGATAGACGCCATCGTGAAGGAGAACCGCCAGAGGATCAGTAAGAGGAGGAAGCTGGGCTTCCCCACGGTCTGCATCGCCGGGTACTACAACGCCGGTAAGACGAGCCTCTTCAACGCCCTCACGGGGGACGACAAGCTGGTGAGCGACCGGCCTTTCACGACCCTGAGCAGTAAGTATCAGCGCCGGTACATCGACCATGAGACCACCCTCCTGTTCATAGACACCATCGGGTTCGTCATCGACCTAGATCCCAACCTCATCAAGCGGTTCGAGATCAACCTCGAGGACATGAGGAGCGCCGACCTCGTCCTCCTCCTCCTCGACTTGACCGACCCCATCCTGAACCTCAGGATCAAGCTGGCGGAGGGCGTCAGGCTCCTGAGGCAGATGGAGGTCCCCAGGAAGCGAATCATCGTAATATTCAACAAATTAGACGCGGCCCCAGAGGCAGCCCAGACCATCGCCGAGGAGTTGAGACTTGAGCGCCTCGACCTCCCATGGATGACGGTCTCAGCCAAGAAGAGGACCAAACTCGATGAGCTCCTGTCCCTCATCACCGGCAGGTTGAAAGAGATCAAAGAGACGCCCAAGCAGCCTGAACCGGATCAGAAGGTCGAGGCGGTTGGAGAGGGCTGAGGAGATCTTGAGACGCCTCCTCTCTCACTACGAGAGGACGTGGAGGCCCAGCTCGGGCGACCCCTTCAGGAGCCTCATCAGGATCATACTCAGCCAGAACACTAACTACAAGAACGAGGCCACCGCCTATCGACGCCTAGATGAGATGGTGGGGGTGGAGCCCCTCAAGCTTGCGTCCTCCTCGACGGAGGACATCGCCGAGGCAATACGGCCAGCGGGCATGTACAACCAGAGGAGCAGGGTCATCAAGGGCGTCGCCGAGATCGTTCTGGACCGGTACGGAGGGGACCTGGCTCCGGTCCTCCAGAAGCCCCATGAGGAGGCGAGGGAGGAGCTTATGACCCTCCCCGGCGTCGGACCAAAGACCGCAGACGTCCTACTGATGTTCGATGCAGGAAAGGCGATCATCCCCGTGGACAGGCACATATTCCGAATCACAAAGAGACTGGGGCTGGTTCCAGAGAGGGCTCCCTATGACCAAGTCCGCATGGCCCTGGAGGCAGCTGCCCCGCCTGGTAGACATGAGGACGTCCACGTGTTCCTCATCAGGTTCGGGAGGGAGGTCTGCAAGGCCCAGAGGCCGAGGTGCCCAGAGTGCTTCCTGAATGACCTGTGCCCCCTTCCCTCAGGCGGGGGAAGAGGTTGAGAGCATCAAAGGAAGGATGTAAACATACACAATGACGTTTCACACCCCTCATAATTACGCTTTTTTCTGCTATCTTTCCGGGAAAAAGAGGTTTTCCCCCATCCGTTCCCGATTTGCATCCTTACGAATCATTTAAATGTTGGCCGCGGTGATTGTTAACAGCTAATCCAAAAAAGGTGATATTCAATGCCCAGAGTAAGGTCGCCTAAAAGAGGCTCACGCAGTTTCTCACCCCGTAAGAGAGCCAAAAGCATAATCGGCAGGATCAAATACTGGCCTGAGCATGAAGGCGACCCAACGCTCCTGGGCTTCGCAGGCTACAAAGCCGGCATGACCCATGTCTTCCTCATCGAGGACCGGGACAGGGCCCCCGACTACGGGAAGGAGATGAAGAACGCAGTCACGATTATCGACACCCCTCCCATGATGATCATCGGGTTGAGGGCCTACGAGAAGACCTACGACGGCTTAATGGCCCTGACCGAGGCTTGGATGGACATCATCCCAGTGGACGTCTACAGGAGGATCAAGACCCACGGCG
>JABUBP010000124.1_pt1 | contig 17126 bp, 29 predicted proteins | sample 7240331 | NCBI WGS metagenome assembly JABUBP01 (sample SAMN07256347, study PRJNA390944) | subsurface metagenome | isolation source: Methane hydrate marine sediment | place: Pacific Ocean: Eastern North Pacific, ODP site 1244 | collected 2002 | reverse complement strand
GTCTTACCGGTGCATCCCACCATAGACAAAGCCAAAATCAAAACCAGTAAAATAGAGGTGACGATAAGAAATTTTTTACTCATTAAGTTACTCCTTTATTATTTTTCTCGGCTGCTCCCCTGTGCCGGTTGTGGGTTTCTCTGCCCCCCTAGCTCGCTCTCTTCTTCTGGGTTTCTCCGGTCCACTGGCTCGCTCTTATATTTACCTCCTTTCCGATGGTGTGCAATAGCTTTGATAGCCTGCCTAAACCGGCGATAAGCCTCTTTCCTCATCTGCTTCAGCTCATCCAGCGTCAGCAGCTTGAGGACGGGTTGTTGCCGGCAGTGAGTTAGCCCAAAGAATACCTGCCACCCCATAAAAGTAAGGGTGTAATCCATCTCATCACCCCCCAGCTAGTTTAAGCTTAATGGGAGCAGCCAACGAAAGGTTAATATCTACCGACCAAATCTCCTGCCAAAAGTGAGATAAAAGGCTCACTAATTTGATACCAAAGTTACCTATGCTATGCCCGTGCTCGGCGAGTAAGCGGGCTATCATCACTACCAGTTTATCAAGGCGGTAGAGATTAGAGATTTGGCGGTGGTTAAAGTAGCGATTAACTACCTGAATAAGACCCATATTGCGGAGCTTGGCAACGGCATACCAGAATGTCCGCCTTGAGATGTATTCATCTTCCGCTACCTGTTTTGCCTTTGGGTAAACCTTCCCGTAGTGGCAATAAAACTCAAGTAGCTTGAAGATGGCATCCCGCTGTCTGGGGGATAAACCTAGTGATGAAAGAAACCGGCAAATCTCATCGTGCTGCTTATGGAAAAGGCCCATCGTGAGTATTCGCCGTGTCTGTTGCACACCATAACCTATATCCTCCCTAATACCTTTCTTATAGTATAGTCTTCTAAGGCGACGGGGTAAGGAGTTATAGTGTGCAAGAGCTTTGGATTCCTCCTCGGTCAAGGGTTCGGTGCCCGGGTTCTCATTGACATAACATATATTGGTTGGTTCTTTTTGGGCGACTGCTGTTGCCATTATTGTCCTCCTGTAGTGTATGACACTTTTTTATTTTTGTGGAAGCCCAAGCTCTTTTTGGGTGAGCATTCTGATAAAAACAGTGTAGGGGATACCCTTCCTGGCGGCCTTTGCCTTGAAAGCAGCCAGAAGGTTATCGGGCATCCTGATGCTGATGCGGGTTGTGTTTCTTCCTTTAGACATTGCTTCGTCTGACACTATACTATAATTTATTATAAATTGTCAAGCCCCCTGGGGAACTATTTTTTGAGTCAAAGAGGGCCGGTAGGGTTGACAAAAATATTAGATAATGTTTAATATTAAATATAAGGTTAAAAGTTAAGGGTTAAGGTTTAATGTAAAATGTTGAATGTTGCAGAAGCTATGAATGACCTTGAAGTCCTTTGCCCAGTATGTCATAAACCTATGGAGGGCAGAGCGGAGAGTAAGAGTGTATTTTATATTTGCCCTTGGCACTCTATAACCCGTATTAGATTGGAGGCATTGAATGAAAATCTCAGACTTAAATCCAGCGAGATTATTAAGGAAAATATTCAGGAACAAGGAGGTAAAAATGAGCGAGAAGAACCTGGAACAGAGGGTGCAGGAGTTGGAGCAGGGACAACAGATGTTAGGGGAGGAGATGAAAGCCATCTCACCCGCCTCAAAAGAATACTGGGACGGTAAATTTGAGGAGCTAGGCGCTAAATTAGTTGAGCTTACTAATCACCCGGATGAAGGAGAGGTTGAGCAATTGAGAAATGAGGTTGTTCAACTTAGGCAAAGCACCGCTGAAAGATTTGTTAGTGCCTTTGAGAGAGCGGAGCTTAACCCAGGGGAAGACCAGTATGCTCAACGCATCTTTGATGCCATCTCTTCTAAGGGCTATGATATTGTTCCCGCAGGGCGATTAGCTGAAGCGACCGGGGAAGCTGAGGGGATACCTGAGCCACCATACTTGCATATAATAGACGAGGAGAGGTGGGGAAAGCTATCTGACGAGGAGCGTAAAGGATATTCACCCTGGACGGGGGGTAAATTCGCTAGATTAGTGGAGGCAGTATAATGAATATAGATGAGCTTATGGCACAGGCCGGCATATCAAAAGACGACCTCAAAGCTTTTGTCAGTCCTCTAATTAAGGAAGCTATCGGCGAAGAGCTTAAGGGTGAAATTCAAGATACAGTAAGGGCAGAGGTAACCCCTATCATTCAAGCTTTGCCTGAGCAAGTTAATGCTTTCGTTGTCCAACAGGTCAGTAAGCTAGCTGACGAGGTTAAGAGCGAAGCTGATAAAAAATTAGATAAAGCTCTTCAAACCGCTAGTAGTAATTCAGGTAGCAAGGAGAAGGGTAAAAGTGACATCTCCCCGGAGTTGAAGGAGAAGCTTCTTAATCGGTTTATTGATAAAGCCCTAGGGGCTGACGAGGATAAGCTAGGAGAGCAGGTTGAGAAGTTAGTTAAACGGCAGCAGTCATTGAACACGGCGATGGCAGCGGCTGGGATTTATCAACCCGGTCCCGAGGTAGTCTGGAAGGCATATCAGGATGCGACGGCGAAAGCCTATGCGTCTATGATGAAAGGTGGTGGCTTCCCTTTACCAGTAGTGGACGAAACAAAAAAAGGTTTAAGCACCTCAAGCCCTCAAAGCGAGTCAAGAGACAATTCCTCAAAGAGGTCGGGGGTGTTTGATAAATTTCTGAGGTGATATGGCTACTATTGCTGAATTATTAGAGGTCAAGCAGGATGATGTAGAGTGGGATGCTTGGTTCACCGACAAGATGTCCATTACCCACCTGGCCCTCCTTGAGGACCACCTCCTAGACTATAGCCAACGCTCGGCTGATGACCAGTGTAAAAACTGTATGCTGTGGCACTGCGAGAAGCTTAAAGGCTATTCTATTTACGAAGCTCCTAAATTCTTTGATGGCGACCACGAGAGCACCTATCAGAAGGCAGGAGAACTAGCTCAGGCGGTCCAAGATAGACTAGTCAACCTTGCTCAATCAGAGGCATTAGACTATGCTAAAAAGGTCCGGGATTTGAGGTATGAGCTAATAGGCTACGGTGTGTATGATTTTACTGTAGCCCAAGGACAGGACAGGCATTTTGAAGAGCTAGAAAGGTATATTAAGGAGGCAGAGATGGAGGAATTTAGTCCTTGTAAAGAATTAAGCAGAATGCTCCAGGAAACTCCATTAGGAGCAGAAAGTATGCTTGCCTGGGCCAGTAGATTGAAGTATCAAGCTGATAGAGCAGAGGGTTGTCGCTCATTACAAAAGGCAGCTTATGAAGAGGCAGCCAGGATTAAATTAGCTGTAAGCCCGGTAATTAAACCGGTTAAAATGAAAGAGGCCGAGATGGAGCAGGAAAGCCCTAAGACCATCCAGCAACTCCTTCAGGAGCAGACCCTTTTAGAGCAGCACCAGAAAGACCGGCCGCAGGATATTATTTTCTTCAAGGACACTATAATGAAGCACTACTATCCCAAAGAGGATTTTCACCCTGATAGCTTCCGGGTAGTTAAGCCAGAGCCGGGGGTGATGGTTACCCTCGGCTGCCTTAAGGAACATAAGTGGTATCCTGAAAAGCTGGAGTGTGTGCCAACGCAGACCTTACATAGAACCATAGTGCCCCGAATAGAGAAATATATCAAGGAAGCTGAGGAATGGGAGGCGGTCGGCGTGCCAGCACAGCACCGGGAGACTGAGGTCGGTATTGTGCCAAGGGAACTGGCTGAGGTAATTAGTGGTAGTTGAAAAGGGAGCAGTAATTTGCTGCTCAAATAAAAAGTGCACCCTCGGGCCGGTGAGTAACGGCACGAGAACCAGGGTAATGATTAACCTTAAGTGTCCCCCAGGGACGAGACCAGTAGGCACTTGGCACACTCATCCCGGGGGGCATTCTTACCCTTCACCGGCCGATGTCAGAAATTTGCAGAAAGCGGGACTTAATATGAGTTGCGTTACCGGCCGGCAGGGGTTAAAGTGCTACAAAATCAGCCCAAGGACATAGGCAGAAATGGACGGCTGGAATCAGGCGGAACGCTTACTCAAAAGGTATAATATCAAGTGGAAGGATATTACAATACAGCACGGTCGGGCAGTAAACTCAGTTGCTCGCCAGATATATGCCCCACGCCCGGTTGATGCTAGAAGTTTTGCTATTTTCTGTCACGAAGTAGGGCATATTTTAGGTTACGATGAGGTTGGAAGCTGGAATTTTGCCATTGAAGAAGCCAGAAGTTTTGGATTACCGGTGGGAGAGGTTAAAAGGGTAATTCGTGTTTATTTGTTTCAGAATGCTCCATCATTACTGCCCCATTTTCAGTAATTTATAAGGACTTGACAAAGTAATTTTCTAGCAATATGATTAAATTGTAGGGCGGAGACCCAAAGTCTTTTACTCTGGGGTTGTCCCGCAAAATAAAAGGGGCGTAGCACTCTCGGATAGAGAGTTGGAAGGCTACGCCCCTTCCTTTTATCCGGGAGTGCCTGTCCCAAAGGAAAAGGGAGGGAAGAGTTATGGAAATTAGACTTCCTGATAGAGGTTCGTTTGCCAGGCGATGTCTAGGGCCTGCTTCAACAGCCTGTAAAAGTAGAAAGATGCCCGGATTCCAAGCTTGCCGAAGAGCTAAAATTACAACTTGTCGCTCTAGGTTAAGTTATCTCCCAGGGTATCCAATTTAAGTTAAAGGAAAGGAGGGAATCTATGGGGAGGGCAACACAATGGCAGCCCAGGGGACAGAAATGTGTTCGCTACAAGGTTGTCTCCGTAAGGACTGCTAAAAATGGTAGCGGGCGCCGGTGCGCCGAATTCAAATAAAGGAGGGTTCTACTAATGGGTAAAACAGTAGTTCAACAAGTCAAAATGAGACCCGGCGAGTGCCGACGCACCAAAGCAGGAGTGCAGTATTGCTACACTGCCAAGGGTGTGCGGTTCGTAGGGAAATAGGAGGGAAGCAATGATAACAGAACAAGATATGGCTGAAGTGGCCGTGGCTCTAAAGCCTATAGTATCTGACCGTGTAAATCAGACTGAAACGAAGCTTTCAAAGAAATTTGAGACTGACTTAGCAGAAGCCTTTGAGAATTACCACAAAGAGCACAAGGGCGAAGAGAAGGAAGAGAAGTCAGAGGTTGAGCAGAAGCAGCTTGGTGGACTAGCCGAAGTTGAGGTTATGGGTATCCCACTGGGGCAGGCTGCCATTGGTGGCGGCATAGCTCTTCTAATCTCTGAGTTGGTTGACGGCATCATTGGCGGTGCTGTCACCGATAGGTTAGGAGAGACCTGGGGTCCGGCCTTAATCAAGGGTGGTTCTGCCTGGGCTGTGAAGCAGTGGGGTGCTGGCGTTATTGGTGCCAAGGCTGCCGATACCGCTGCCCTTTTCCTCGTCTGGGAAGCTATCCGAAGCCTTGTTCCTATTGACGAGTGGATTAAAGACCTCTTCAAGAAGAAGGAGGAAGAGGAGGAAAGCGAAAGCAAAGGCTCTAGCTCATCCTCTCATTCCAGCGAAAGCTCATCTCGCTCCGAACATTCAGCTGGCGGCAATGGGCATCAACCTGATGCTATGACTACTCTGAGAACATCTTTGGCGATAGGAGGTAGTAGATAATGACCACAAAACGAGTTCCTTTGGTCTCAACATTACCCTATGCGGCCAGTGCCACACGCAGTCTGGCTCTGGAGAGGGTAGGGCTGATAACCCACCTTGACCTTTTACTCAGGCTTAATGCGACCTTTACCGGCACCATACGAGAAGACGGTATGGCAAGAATCATCAAGGGTTTAGCCATTCGTGATGGTCAGGGGCATACTTGGGAAGCCTATGGTGATGGTCGTCAGCTTTACTGGAAGAACTACCTCCAGTATCAGGGCCAGGTCAGAATGGAAACCCCGACAACCGGCGTAGATGCTTATGCCTTATTCCAAATACACTTCGGCCCCAATCCGCTTAATCCCTTTGACCCGGTGAGTGGTATTCCAGCAGTTGAGCTAGGTCAGCTTGCCCTAGAGGTTACCTGGGGACCCATAACTACTTTGGGCTCTGCTGTTACCGTTCTTACCGGTGAAATCACAGTAACCCCAGCCATTGTTCTGGCTGGAACCCAGTATAATGCAGTGCGACCGGCTCTTCTCCTGCCTAATAACCGCTGGGAGAAGGTGGATATTGGCGCCATTATTGGTGAGATAGGACTGCGGCGAGAACTGCCCGCTGGCTCTATCCTGCGAAAGACCGACCTTATGGTTACCGATGGAGCAGCTGCCGACGCCGATGTCCGCTCTGATACTGATATAAGCGAGGTAGGTTATATTAAGGCATTGGAGAATGTAGTTGCCTTCAGGGAGGGTTGGCAGACCTTGCTGGGTAGAGCACAAGCCAAATATGGGCTTCCTTCTCTGCCATCAGGTATTGCTCGCATAGACTGGGGTGAAGTAGCTGGTGATGTTGCACTGGATTTGAGGGGTAGACTACCCGGGCTTGATTTGCTTGGCTTTACTACACTGACTACTACTGGCGACATCTGGATTGCTCATTCAGCTTATAGTGCATCATAAGCCATAGGAGGTTAAACTGCTATGGCTTATGTAACGATTGCTGAAGGCACGGCTATAGGGAAACTAGAGTCAACAGTAGGCGATTTTAGCCTGCCACACGGGACGCCAGTGCGGGCTATTATTGACCTAACGCTGCCGGTTGCTTATCTCTTCAATCTACCCGGTGTTGAAGCCCTGTTTCAAACCCAGACTAAAGGTATGGTAGTGAAGGATGTCCATTCTGAGGGGGCTTCAAGGGTTATTGTTGAGATGGAAGCCGCCTCTCCAGTTTGGTGGATGGTTGCTTTGGCTTTTATTAAGGCTCACTGGCTATTGATTCTAATTAGCGGTTTCTTGATAGCAGCTCTAACTATGTTCATCCGACTGGAAGCACCGGAGGAAGTAGTGAAAGGGGTAGGGGAGGTAGTTAAGTGGGGAGCGATAGCCTTGATAGCTCTAGTAGTGCTTTCAGCAATCCCAAAGCGGAAAAGGAGGGAATGATGACTACTACACAAGTTGTAGAGCAAGAGCAGGTAAAGAAAAAAGAGGTTGCTGTTGGTGCTGGCGCCCTAATACTTCTGCTTATTATAGCTTTTGCCTTTGCTAAAAAGAAGAAGGACGAGGAACCCCCACCTGACCAAGGAGTAATTACGCCTGTTGTTGAAATTGGCGAGCTTGAAGCTACTGCATCACCAGGTTTGAAGGGTGGTTCTGTTACCCCGGGCACAAGAGTTCAGATTCAAGCTCAGATTACCAATAGGTCAACTAAGAATACTGCCTATATTGATTTACCGGTTAAGATAAGGTATAGCATTTATGAAGGCTCTCAGTGGATGCCTACACCTGGCACTTTACTCTGGACCTTTACTGCATCGGCTACTCTGAAAGCTAATGCTACTGAACCACATACCTCAACTTTCTATACTACAGTAAAGACAGACGAGGAGAGGCGTGATGTTAGAGTGGAGGTGCTCTATGAAGATGAGGTTATCGCTGAGGAGAAAATAGATACCCTTTTCTTCGTAAAAGAAGAGGAGCTAAAAGCGGCAGTAGAGGTTCTCAGTATAGCTTGGATATAAGAAGGAGGTAGTAGGTTATGGATTTGGCAGACCATAGACATACCCCTGATGAGGGGGGCATTCTTTTTGAGGGTTATATTCGGTATGCTGAGGTAGAAATCTCAGCAGCCGATATTCTGGCTCTTTTCACCACGGCGAAAGAGCTGGTGGCAGCGCCAGGGGCCGGCAAGGTTCTAGAATTTATCTCGCTGGAACTTGCCCTTGATTATGTATCTGCTGCCTACGGCACGACTAATGTTGGCAATATTGCGGTGCGCTATACTGATGCTAGTGGTGCTGCGGTAAGTGTTGACTTGGCCTCAGTAGGCTTTATTGACGAGGAGGCAGACCAGCTACGCCTTCTAATGAAACTGGCTACTAATGTAACACCTGTGGTTAATGCGGCTCTGGTTCTGGCGGTAGATGGAACTGCTGACCCAACTGGAGGGGATAGCCCGATACACGCCAAGATAGCCTACCGGGTCCACGAGACCGGTTTATAAGCCTTAAAGGGAGGTGATTTATGCCTGAAAAGCCTAATAAAAAGCCTAATAAAGGGGAGATAAGGGAATGGGCCAAATCTCACAGAAGAGGCGATGAGCTGGTAGTTGAGGAAGCCAAGCCAACCAACACCCCGGGGATAGAGGCTTTGAGAAAGGTGGTAACGAAGTTATGAATGGTGAGAAAGCCCTTAATGAAATAGCTTCAGCCTTAAAGCGGATAGCTGAAAACTACCCTGAGATAGAATCTACTCGTGTCTTTGCTTGTGATACTGATGTTATTGCCGCCAGCACTTCCCTTACTGTTACCTTTCTGCTTAACTGGCGGCACTTCCGAATTAAGGTAAGTGAACTATATGCTGATGCCCGGACAGACTTCACCTATCAATGGAAGTTTGCTGGTAATACCTATGATTTTAATGAAATAACCTTTGATTTTGGAATGAAGGCAGTAGAGGACAGCTACCACGAGATAACCTTAGTTATTGCCAATACTGGAACTGTTGACCAAGAAGTTGGCTATTATGTCCGGGGTTGGGCAGTTTATAAGGAGTAAGCGATGGCTAAAATTCCTAAGACGGTAAGCGCCTTAGAGCCTATATCAGAGATAAAAAAGGTAGTTGAGCCTATCACGATAGGCTTCGCCGGGGCTGTCTATGAGAACGAGGACACGGCTACTACCGACGACCCCAGAAGGTTTGAGACCAGCCAAGTGAAGCTCCGAGATGTCATTATCCAAGTAAGCGGCAACGACCAGCTATTCGGCGATAAAACTAACCAACGCTATCTTGTGGCTGTTGGAGAAGCCATAGGCTTCACCCAGGTTGACCTCAGCCTTCTTTACTTCAAAAACGCAGTTGCCGGACAGAATGGCACGGTCAATATATTGGGGATTGATGGGGCATTTTTGTCTATTGATATTGGTGAGGCAGCAGTATGGAGAGCTGGCTCAAGTGGGCCGGGTGATACCTACATCAATACAGGCAACCCGGCTAATGCCAGTGGCATTATAGACACCGTGGAAATCTGGGCTAAAGAAGATATGACTGGTTGCAAGGTTGGCACATTCTATAAGACGAATGGGAACACTCTAAAATGCCGGTCAGTCGTGGAGATAGGCGATGTTCCTTCTGGCTCAAAACAGACTTTCACTGATTTGTCTCTCGCAGTCGTAACTGGAGATTATATAGGCATTTACCCCGATTCAGGGAGGGTGGCGTATATCTCTTTTGGGGGTGCAGGGGTATGGATTAAAAGTGGTGATGGTTGTGTTGTTGATACTGAAGCTACTTATGATTTCCTCTCTGATTGGATAATGAGTCTTTGTGGCACAGGGTGGGTAAAGTAAGATGAGCGTTAAAGCAGTTCAGGTGGTCAGAGTAGGTAGTTCTGTTGGGGGGGGCCAGAAGGGGGTTGGCTGATGGGAAGTCATAGCAAGGCAGCAACCTTGATAGCTGCCCACGCTGCTATCCCTGCCGCTCACCACACTAATCTTGCTGACATTACCTTTATAATTGACGGCGGCGGCTCGGCTATTGAGGCCGGGAATAAGGGGCACCTGGAGATACCTTTCCCCTGTGAGATAATCCAAGTAACTATGCAGGCTGACCAGTCCGGCTCAATCGTGGTTGACATCTGGAAGGACACCTACGCTAACTTCCCACCGACCGACGCTGATAGTATCACGGCGGCAGCTCCGCCGACAATAAGTTCCGCCCAAAAGTCTCAGGACTCAACCCTGACCGGCTGGACAAAGAGCATAGCCGCCGGCGATATTCTGGCTTTTAATGTTGATAGCATCACTACGATAACCAGGGTAACAATATCACTCAAGGTGGCTAAGAGCTAGTGGACATTGAAACGCTGAGACCAAGTGCACCAGGCACTAAAACCGAGTGGGATATTCAGTATCCGTATTCAGGTGCCCATTGGGAGAAAGTGGACGAGGTGGACCCTGATGAGCTTGACACCTATCTTTCTCTTGACCTTGGTTCTGGGACTGTGATTGACCTTTTCAACATACCTGACCATAGCGGTTCAGGAATTATAAACAGCGTAACACTCTATCTTAGAGGTAAGACTGACTACGCAACTGGGTTTGTGCTACGACCTATCATATTTACCAACGGAGTTGAATATGCCATCTTTAAGTCCGTCTATGAGGATTGGCTAACAATCTCCAACACCTGGGATGTTAATCCACAGACAGGTTTACCTTGGACTTGGGCTGAGATAGATGCTCTGGAAATCGGGGTGAAGGCAGCTAGAAGTGCAACTTACCATCTATGGTGCACTCAGGTCTATGTTGAGGTTGATTATACGCCAGCCAAAGGTGGCTCCAGGGGGTATATTATAGGATAATATGTTTTACGACTTTGCTATCAAAATAGATGGCGAGGGCTAATAGTCCTTCAGAGGGGGGGCTAATGCCTACATTCGGCTATGAGACACAAGGCGGGTCTTATCACGAAGGCGGAGCTGGTGGCCAATTCCTCTTCGGCTCCAAGTTCCCTTTAGCCGAACCAGGAAAGTTGATAAGTATTACCGCTTGGTTTGATGCCTACTACTCCGCCTATGAATATCAATGTGCTATCTATGACAGCGCTCTTGACCTTATTGAGATTACAGAGAGGGTGGCAAAGGGTCCTCCCAACAATGAGTGGACAGTTATGGAGATGCTAATGAACCTGCTATCCAATCCTGTAAGGGATGCGGGCGACTACTGGCTGATGTGGAAACCTTGCCAGACTGAGAAATCCTATGTCTGGAAAGACCCTGGCGATGTGAACCAGGGGAAACATCAGATGGCCTCTTATACTGACTTCCCTGCTTCCATAGCAGAAATTGACCTAAACGATAACAAATACTCTATCTACTGCACCTATGAGGCGGTGGCACCACCGCCGGCTTTTAAGGGCTCCAGGGGGTATATTATAGGATGAGCGTCAAAGAAGAACCCAAAAAAGAAAAGGGAGGAAAGTGATGACTACTACTAAGGCTGTAGAACAAGGGAAGGTAAAGAAAAAGGAAGTTGTGATTGGAACAGGCGGCCTAATACTCATAGGGATTATTGCCTATTTTGTCCTGAGACCAAAGCCGGCTAAGGAAGCATTAACGATTAAAATTGAGGTTTATGATGCTGAGCGAGGGTGGCATACCCCGGATATTCTGACAGCGGGGAAAAGCTATCCAGTGTGGGTATTGACGACCAATACCACAACTAAAGCAAAAGACTTTAGCCTGACGCTAACAGGCTTCTTAGAAGGCGCTTCCTTTTTCCAAATCGGACCGGCGTCGGTGCACCTTGCCGCCAAAGATTCCTTGGCGGCTATTAAAGGGGTTGCTTTTGGCGTGCCTGCTGGAACTGCTGGTAAAACTGGGTCAATTCTCGCTGAGGCACTTGACCCGGCAGGTAAAATTATCGCCAAGGCTGAAGAACCAATAACCATCCAGTATTGACATAGGCATTGACCGAAAGTTAATATTTATTGTGGCAGGGTGCTGTTATGGATTTATCCATCGGGAAATCAAGGCTAGGTTTGATGAACTACCTAAGAGAAACCCCGTCCCGTGTGGTGCCTTGACTGTAATCGGGGTCAGCACCCTGCCGAGTCGGAGGTAAAAGTAGTATGAGCGTGAAAGCAATTCAAGCCTTAATGACCGGGCTGGTCGTGCTAGCCTGTGTCATCGGAGGCATTATCTTGCTAGTCAAGGGTATTGACAGCACGGTAGGGGTAATCTTGCTGGTCATCGTTGGCAGCTATCTAGGGCTAGACCTGATGCCCTGGATACCACTAGGGAAGAACCAGAAAAAGAAAAAGGATTAAAGGGTATGAAGGGACAGGTTATACTTAAAAATCTCCAGTGGCTAGGAAGGCATAACCCCGCATTCACACCCGGGTCAGTTCAAACCGCTGTCGCTGAACTACTTAATCCTACTAGCTCTATTCTGCCCTATAGCGGCAGGCTTTGCTTAGATAAACCAGCGATAGTTTGCACGGGAACGATTTTCTTCAATATAGACGCTGGGGCAACAAAGGATGTCAATTTTCAAATACTTATGCCTACTGCGGAAGGGACTTATCCGGTCCACCTTGATATTTTCTCAAACGACCAATTGCTTGAAGCCTACCAGGCTGCTGAAGAGGTGGTGATAGGAGTAGCACCAGTTATTAAGATTATGGTTACTCGGGCTTATCTTAGGGAAGACAGTCCCAAGGTCTCAGAGGCATACTCAGGGTGGTTAAGTATAACCCCCGGCAGTGAGCTTAATTTGGGGCTGTTTGGGCGGGTTATCCAGGCAGGCGCACTCATAGTAAATCAATCCTCCATACCTGTGACTCTTGACTTTGAGGCTTGGAACCATCATTGGCTGCCAGAAGAAGAAAGGACTAATGGAAGCTATACGGATGCACCACTTGTGTTGCCTCAATTTGAGCCTCAAAGGTTTCCGCCGGCACCAACAGGCTTGGCGTATAGTAGTTACCAGTATGAGGCCGATAAGTTTTGCCCGCCTGGGACTACCTTAAATCCAGGTCAAACGGGCTTTGTCTACACGGCACTCTACTCACAAGGCAGAAGGTGGAATTACATAAATCTGAAGATATATGCAAATGGACAAGAAGTGGGCACGGTGCGTCTGTATTGGGGCTGGTATAGCTATTAGGGAAAACAGTTACCAATGGAGTCCTCGCTAGGTGTCATTTAAGAAATCATTTCTGACATTATCGGTAAGCCCAAAACGGCCACTGTTATAAAGCCTACCCCGATTTTTGGCTTGTTTTCAATCTGGCCAGCTGACTTTTCAGCGGCCTGGCTGGCGGTTTCCACCTACCCTCAATGACATCCCTGGGGGTAGTCCCAAACTTCGCCAGCTCCGCATAAATGTATGACCGGCTGCAACCCAGCTTTTCTGCCGCCCGACCAACGCTAGAATACTCCCGCAACTCGTCATAAATGCTGATAACACTAACATCCAGCAATTTGCGACCGATATGTTTACCCTCAGCCTTAGCCCGAGCCATCCCTGCCGCCACCCGGTCACCGATGATTGAGGATTCCAGCTCGGCGATGGCAGCCATAATCTGCAAAATAAACCGGCCCTGGCTGGTGGTGGTGTCAATAACATCCTCGGCTATGGACTTAAACCTTATGCCCCGGTCATACCAATCCTCAACCAGGTTGACGCATTCCCGGACCGACCTGAAAGCCCGGTCAAGCCTGAACACCAGCACTACCTTGAACTTGTGCTGCCGGGCATCCTTCTGGAGCTGCTGCCAAGCCTCACGGTGTTTATAGTCCTTGGCCCGGGCATAATCAACATACTCCTGGTAAATTTCCCAGCCAGCATCCTGGCAGAAGTTCCTCAGGGCAAAAAGCTGGGTCTCGGGGTTTTGCTCCTTATCGTCAGTTGAGACACGGGCATAGAGGGCTACTTTCATTTCCTTACCGACTCCCTAGAGCTAGGCGTATTTACTTCCCTATCGGGGAATAGCTTGCTAAAAGCTAGAAATAACAAAACCAGAAGCAGAAACAGCCAACCTATCAGTTTATCTTTCATCTTTTCCTTGCCTCCTTACACCACTCAGAAACAGTCAGCCCTTGCCAGTTTTCTTTTTCTCTTGCTTCTTTAGGAATTCAGTAAACTCTAAAACTAGCCTCAGTCCCTCATCTGGCAGCCTTTCTAAAGTAGCCTTCAGCTCCGCCAGTTTATCAGCCACAGCTCACCCCTTTTTATAGCGTTAACACTTTTTATGGTGAGTCCTAACTTTACCATCGGGCAGTAGCCCCGCAGACCGAGCCCTTTTTATTCACTACTCCTAGTAGTAGGAAGAGGCATCGCCCCGTCAAGTTTACTAAGCTCCGAATCAAAACCCGCCCTACCCGCCACTTTCGTCAAGCGCCGGTCAAAAGCCCGCCTACATCTACGGCTGCAAAAATAAAAGGTTGTCTCCTCTTCGGTATCAGCCAACTGAACAACAATTGACTGATATGAGCCATCGCTAATTCTAGCACCACAATAATCGCACCACATTCATAACCCTCCTTTAAGCAATGCCTGGGGCAGTATTAAGCAGCTACCCCTTGCCTGGTTTCTTTTTATCCCACTTCACGGCCACAGCGGACTTGCTGACTCGCACTACTGTGCCTGTTTTACCAAAAAGGGTCACCCGGTCCCCGACCTTTAGTTGCTTCTCTTTTTCAGGCACAGCTCACCCCTTTTATAGTGTTAACGCTTTGTGTGGTGAGACCTAACCCCACCATCCGGTATCAGCCCCGCCGACCGGGCCAAGTTAGCCTTGCACCACTCGGAAACAGTCAGCCCTTGCTTATCAGCTAGAGCCTTAATCCTAGTGTAAACACTATCTGGCACTCTAACCCCGACTACCTTTGTGCTCCTACCTTTAACCATAGCGTAAACACCCTCTACTTGGTATTTTATCACAGTTGTTTACACTATGCAACCCTTTGCCCACGCCTGAGAGGGTAGGTGTCGTAGTATTGCCTGGCCGGGCAAGGGGTCTAGAATTCAATCCTAGAGGCAGAACAGTTGTGCTAGTCAGTAAAAGGCAGGTGTTTACACTATAAAAACCACTTGTTGACTTGTCCGCAAAGTGGTATAATGTAGGTAAGGCTATAAAAAGGAGGAGCCAATGAGGATAGACTGGAAAGGAACGATAATCCCAAAGGTAAAAGAGCTGCTAGGCGGCTTCAGCTACCGGCCGACCCTGAGACAGATATTCTACCGCCTAGTGGCAGCCCTCTTGATACCCAACACCGAAGTAACCTACAAGAGCCTGAGCCGGTCCACAGTAGAAGCCAGGGAAGAAGCCCTTATTGACCCCCTGGCGTTTCAGGACCGGGTCCGGACCCACACCCAGGGCGACTATGGCTATCAAAGCCCCGACGAGTTCGTTGACGCTATGCTTGACCAGCTCAGGGACTCACCGGATGACTACACCCGACCAATGTGGACCACTCAGCAAACAATGCCGATAATCTGGCTAGAGAAGGACGCCCTCTTTACACCGGTAACCGAAATCGCCGGCCGATACCGGGTGAAAGTCTACGCAGCCAGAGGCTACTCTAGCTTTACCAGCGTCTATGAGGCTGCCCAGGACATCCGCCGGCTTATGATACCAGTCAAGGTGCTCCAGCTCACCGACTTTGACCCTAGTGGTGAGGATATGGTGCGAGACCTTGAGGATAGACTTACTAGGTATGGCGCTGCCGACATTGAGCTTGAGAAGATAGCCCTCACCAGCGACCAGGTCGCTAGTCTAGGCTTACCACCAATGCCAGCCAAGAAGTCAGACCCCCGGTATGACAGGTTCGCAGCCAGCTATGGCGACCAGGTGGTAGAGCTGGATGCCTTGCCACCCGACGAGCTGGAAAGGATAGTCAGCACAGCCATTAAAGACCTTATTGACCAGGATGCCTGGAACGCCGAGATAGAGAAGGCAAGGCAGGAAAAAGAGGAAGTCCAAAAGAGAATTGATGAGCTGCTAGACCAGCTAGAGTAGAGGTTAAGTGCCAAGTCATTAGGGGTTAACCTTCCCCCCTTATACTAGATATAGTGGTCGGGGGAGCTGCGGCGACCACTATATCTAGTATTGAGCTTCTTCGTGGGCTTCCCGTAATTGGTGGCTTTCCAGTAAGACCTTGACCAGTGTTACCGGGTCATAGGTTTGTAGAACTGCTTTATAGCGGTCAAGGTCTGATGGCAGCAAGATGCCCGCACTCACCAGATTGCTACAAATCCTGTTCGTGGTAGTTACTCGGTCAAGCCTTACCTCCGCCCAGTCTTTCTGTTCGTCCTTTGACGGCTGTTGCTCCATCTCTATGTCTCCTGCCTCTATCAAAATACTTTACCGGCACAGGGGAGCAGCCGGCACCCCTTTACATTTTTCCCTTCCCGTCTGTAGCCTTTAACTTGACTGTAGATGGGAGGGAATAAATCCTTCCCTAGGCAATTACCGGAGAAGCGGTGGCTCAAGCTCGTAGATTACGCCGCTTATGGTGATGTCGTCAATGTAGAGGTCACCGTCTGGGTTATCTCCTGCTATCACGACCAGCATAACACTGTCGGTGGGGTCTATCGGGCCGAAACCAGTGAACTCTTGGAAAGATGGGCCACCGACCCCCCAGTCATCGTAAACGCCGGTTTTATCAGCTATGAATACTCCCCCCCAGCTCCAGATTGAGTTAGCGAGGCCGTTCACCTCAATCCAGCCAGGGTCTACCCAGTCTGCCCCAATTCCGAAGATTGCATCCTCGCCCAGTAAACTAGATTTTCCCCAATCCATCAAGACATCTATGGCATCTTGCGTATTGAAATCTAGCTCTCCATCGCCATTGGCATCTATGCAGAGAAGCACCGAGGGGGCAGCATAGTCACATACCATTCCGTTTCTCCAGTAGGATAGCGTAGTAATTTGGTTCAACGGTATATCAACTGGGATGCCCAGTGCAAACGCATCTATCCCCCAATCCACTGCTTGAAACTTAACTGAGTAGCTTCCACTATGTGCATAATCGGTTGACCACTCTGCGGTGGCACTACCTACAGTTGCAAGCTCTATTACTGTTACTGGAGGATTTTCTAGAGCAGCAATCCGACCTTCCAAGGCATCAATCTGAGCCTGTAGGCCTGTGCAGTCCGCATCGCTACCCGCTGGTCCTGCCGGTCCCTGCGGGCCCGTTGCTCCAGTGGCTCCTCTTGCTCCAGCTCTAGTCAATCCTCGCTCACCTTGTTCTCCCTGTTCTCCCTTTGCGCCCGCAGGACCGGTGGCACCTGCTGCGCCAGTTGAACCCTTTACTCCTGGCTCACCTTGTAGCCCAGGCTCTCCTTGTAGCCCAGGCTCTCCTTGTAGTCCCTGAAGACCCATAGGCCCTTCGGGTCCTTGCGGTCCGGTGGCTCCTTTTGCCCCGGTCTTACCGGTGCATCCCACCATAGACAAAGCCAAAATCAAAACCAGTAAAATAGAGGTGACGATAAGAAATTTTTTACTCATTAAGTTACTCCT
>JABUBP010000123.1_pt1 | contig 17129 bp, 12 predicted proteins | sample 7240331 | NCBI WGS metagenome assembly JABUBP01 (sample SAMN07256347, study PRJNA390944) | subsurface metagenome | isolation source: Methane hydrate marine sediment | place: Pacific Ocean: Eastern North Pacific, ODP site 1244 | collected 2002 | reverse complement strand
GGGCAAGGCGCGCGTCCTCGGCTGGCCGCCCAACGCCGTGTTCGCGATGATGTGCGCCGCCGGCGTGCTGTGCTGCATTCCGATGGCGATGCCGCAGGCGCATCTGGTGGCCTTTTGCAGCGACCTCGGCATCACCAGATCGATGGGCGCGCTGATGCTGTCGGTGCTGCTCGGCACCGCGTTCCTGAGCCGGCAGATCTGGGGCGCGATCTCCGATCGCATCGGAGGGCTCATGACGGTCCTGATCGGGTCGGCGTGGCAGGCCGCGTCAATGACGGCGTTTCTGTCGACCCAGAATGAAACCGGACTGTTCACCGTGGCCGCCGCGTTCGGGCTCGGCTTTTCCGGAATCATTCCGGCCTATGTGCTGGCGGTGCGCGAACTGTTTCCGGCGTCGGAAGCCTCCTGGCGAATCCCGACATTCCTGCTGTTCAGCGGCAGCGGCATGGCCGCGGGAGGATGGCTCGCCGGACTGCTTTACGATCATTTCGGATACTACGCGCCGGCGTTCGCGGCGGGCATCGGCGCAAACCTTCTCAATCTGCTCGTTGTCGCGGTGCTGGTCGGGCGAAAACGCTATCACGCGGTCGCGTATCGGCCGGCCGTCTAGCTGTCCGCATATCGCGCCGCTACGCGGCGTCACGCCCCTTCGCGGACAGATCGAGCAGGCCCGCTTCGACCAGCGCATCGCGGATCCGCGCGATCTCTGCTGCCGTGATCTTGACCAGCGGCGGACGTACGACGGCGCGCGGCAGCTTGCCCAGCAGCACCAGCGCCTCCTTCATCCGGTTGTGCATGTCGACGAAGGGGTCGGCGTAAAACACCCGCATCAAGGGATGGATCAGGTCATTGAGGCGGCGCGCTTCGGCGAGATCGTTGGCCTGCACGGCGCGGAACAGCCGGGCCTGATAATCGGCGATGACGCTGCCGCTGCCGGAAAGCAGACCATTGCAGCCGAGCACCAGCGAACTCAGCAGCCACGCGCTATTGGTGGAGAGCACGTTGATCGGGCGCTTGCGGCCCTGAAGGCTGCGGATGTGTTGCTCGTGCTGCGGCACCAGCGGCGTCCAGTCCTTGATGGCGCGGATGGCCGGCACTTCATCGAACAGCCGCTCCAGCGTCGCCATGGGATAGCCCTGCCCCGTAGCCAGCGGATATTGAAACACGATGATCGGCAGATCGCAGGCATCGGCGATGGTCTTGAAATGCGCCAGCGCCATTTCCGGCGACTGACCCAGCGTGAACGGGGCCGGCGGAAACACGAGCAGCGCCGAGGCGCCGCCGCGCTGCGCCTGGCGCGCGATGCGCGCCGCCTCCAGGCTGCCGTCGGCCCAGACGCCGTGGATGACCGGCAAGACGCCGCCGACTTCCTCGCCGGCAATCTCCATGACGCGGCGCTGCTCTTCGCCGGTGCAGGAAGCAACTTCAGTCGAGTGCGCGTTGACGGTAATCGCCGACAGGCCCTTTACCGTGGCGACATCGCGCAAATGCGCGCGAAAGCTTGCCTCGTCGATCGACAGGTCTTCGTGGAACGGCAGCAAGACGGCGGGGATCACGCCCCGAGGCACGAAATCCGGATGGCGGCCCATAGCTCATCTCCATCAACGTCGCGGCAACAAAGACTAGCACAGGCCTGGTAGGATGGGTAGAGCGCGAGCGAAACCCATCAAGTTTGCGCCGCGCATCAAGATGATGGGTTTCGCTCTGCTCTACCCATCCTACGAGCTACATCTTTATGCCGGCGGATTGACCGCCGTCTCCTGTTTGCCGAGCGCCTGCTCGCGCAGGAAGATGTAGATGCCGGCGGCGATGATGATGGCGGCGCCGATGATGGTGGCCATCGAGGGCACGTCGCCGAACACGAAATACCCGAACATCACCGCCCACACGATCATCGAATATTGGTAGGGCACGACGACGGAGGCCGGCGCGAGCTTCAGCGAGCGGTTGACGCACATCAGCGCGCTGACCGAGATGGCGCCGGCGAGCGCAAACAGGCCGAGGCTGGAGAGCTGCGGCGCAACCCAGCCGAACGGCGCCATCAGCGCGCCGAGCGTGAAGGTGCCGATGAACTGCGTCGAGGCCAGCACGATGTCGGGCGCCGCGCGCAGCGAGCGCGTTATCAGCATCAGGAAGGCGAAAGAGGTGGAGCCCGCCAGCGCAATCAGCGCCGGCCAGCTCACGCTTTCGGACGAAGGGTTCAGCGCGATCAGCACGCCAGCAAAGCCGATCAACACCGCGCTCCAGCGCCGCCAGCCGATCTTTTCGCGCAGCAGGATGCCTGACAGCGCCGTGACGAAAATTGGACAGGCCATGTAGTAGGTGATGACGTCGGCGAGCGGCAGATAGACGGTAGCGAGGAAGAACGCCGCGACCTCGATGGTGGACAACGTCACCCTTAAGCATTGCAGCCATGGCCGCTCCAGGCTGAGGAACGCGGCACGCTGGCGCCAGATCATCGGAAACAGCAACACCAGCGCTGCGCAGGCACGCAGCCACAACAGCTGCCCGACCGAATAGGTGCCGACCAGGAATTTGCCGAGCGCGTCGCCGAACGAGAACATGAAGACGCCGAACAGCATCAGGCCGATGCCGGCCAGGCGCGCGGAGCGTTCGTCGAGGGTGGATGCTTTTGCGAAGACGGGCATGCCTGGATTGCTGTCGCCGGGTGATTTCCGGTCTTCCGTTTTGAGTGCTCCGCTGTTTTAAAGGCGTGGGCCGGTGGGGCAAGCCCCGCCGGCCCGAATTGAACCAATTGTCGCAGGAAACGCCAAGGAATCGTCATGACCGAGTTCGATCCCGCAACGCACCGCATGGTGCCCGCGCAAAAATGGTTCGAGGATTTCGAGCTTGGCGAGCGCTTCGTACTGCCGGGGCGCACACAGACCACCGCGATCTTCGCCGCGTTCCAGCTCGCCAGCGGCGACACCCATCCGATCCACTACGACGTAGAATATTGCCGCGCCAAGGGCATGCCGCATCTCTTGGCGCACGGTTTTCAGACGCTGGTGCACACCGCGCCGGGCGCGGGGCTGTTTCCCTTTGTCACCGAGGAATCGCTGGTCGGCTTCCTTGAGCAGTCAAGCAAATTTCTGAAACCCGTCTATGCCGACGACACCATCTATCCCGCGCTCGAGGTGATCGAGCTCGTGCCCGGGCGGACGACCGGCGTGGTGACGCTGCGCTCGACCGTCTACAACCAGCGCCGCGAGCTGGTGCTGGAGGGAACGCAGAAGTTTTTAATCAAGAAGCGGGCGGGCTGAGCGCCGTCACGCCCTTCACGGGCAGTATCCGGCACCTCTCACGAGTGCTTGGCTACCGATGCTTCCAGATCATCCAGCAGGGCTCGGGCGTCTTTCAGGTCGGGAGTATCGAAACCTTCTGTGAACTGTTGATAGACTTGCAAGAGAAGATTGCGCGCGTCACCGTGGCGATTCTGATCCCGCCATAATCGCCCCAGGCTCGTTGCGGCGCGAAGTTTGAAAGAAAGTGCGCCTTGTTGCTCGGACGTCTCGAGGGCCTTCAACAGAAGCGCCTCGGCTTCTGCGATCCGGTCGCCGCCTCGATTCCCGAGGCACATACCCATCAAGCGATACAGCTCGGCCTCGAACAGGCAATTCCCACTGCTCGCGATGCGATCGAGGGTTTCCTCCAGGACCTGCTGGGCCTGATCCAGCTCACCGGCCTTCAAGAGACCTTCGGCAAACACCAGAAGCTCGTACTCATAATAGAAGCGTCGGGCTGACTGGCGTGTGCGCGCCACCGCATCCCTCATCTGCTGCAAGCCCTTCTTGGCCTCACCCGACACGAAAGAGGTCCAGCCCAAAAGAAGCGGGCACATGAAGAACATGTTGCTTCCCTGCTCGCGTCCGATGCGGATTGTCAGTTCCGAAAGTTCGCGACACGGCTCGGGTGCGCGAAGGAGCTGCTGGAGCGTGGCCGACCACCAGGCCGCGTGCTGCAGGCTGGGTGGATGCCCGACCCGATGCCCCAATTCGAGCGCGGCTTCCGCCATTTGTGCAGCCTGATCCGGAAATCCGGAGATCCACAGCGTTACGGCACGATGACCATAGGCACACACGCCGGTGTCGTGACCGCCATAATTGTAGGTGTGGTCGTGATGCCGCTCGGCGTCATACAGCGCGATGCCAAGCTGCGTGTCAGCAAGCACAATCAAATTGAGGCCTATCACGTGGGAGTTCGCCCATCGCGAGTGATACGCCTCAAGCATCAGATCGGGATCGCCGAGTCGTCCGGCCACCTCGACAAGCTCGTTGGCTATTCCAAGCGCGTGTTCAGTCTGCCCGATGATCAGATTTGCGTACCAGTTTCCCCACATGGCTCTGAAGAGCTTCTTATCGTCGCCAAGCCCTCGCCCGAGCACCACGGCACGTTCGTAGTGTTTGGCAATTTCGGGGCCGAACGAACGGAACCCATGCGCCGTAATAAGCGCAGTCCCAAGACCAAGCCGAACGTCCAGTTCCTGTTGCCATCGGTCCACCGCATCAGGCAACTCCTCCAGAATGCCCAGGGCACTGGAAAAGTGCTTCAGGGCTTCACTTCCGGCCGAACGGCGCAGGGCTAGTTCGCCTGCGCGTTGCCAATGGATCGTGGCAGGCTTCTTCAGACCCGCTTCGGTCCGGTGACGCGCCACCACTTCCGGCTGACTCTCGGCGATTTCCGGAAACACTTCCTCGATCGCCTGCGCGATGCGCGCATGCAGAGCCCGGCGCGGGCCGCGCAGCAATGTGCTGTAGGCAGCATCCCGCAACAGCCCATGCTTGAACAGAAAGCTTGACCGCGGAGCTTCGCCACGCTGGAAAACGAGGCCGGCTTCCGCCAAGCGGTCGAGAGTATCGTTGAGCACATGCTCCGGGCGGTCGGCGACAATAGCCGTGAGTTCATAAGAGAACTCCCGGCCGATCGTCGCCCCGATCTGTGCAATTTCCCTGGCTATCGGCCCGATCCTGTCGAGCCTCGCCAACAATGATGCATGCAAAGTCGGCGGAACCGAGAGTGGCGGTCGTGCCACCCCTGGTCCCGATTGTTGTAACGGTTCGGCATCCACGACCGTCTTTGTTACCTCCTCTAGAAAGAGGGGTACGCCATCACCTCGCTCGACTATTTCTCCGATCAGATCGCTCGGTAAAGACACGGTTTTTGCGGCGAGCTGTCGAACCAGGGCCTCGCTATTGGCTCGACTAAGGCGATTGAGGCTCAGCACAGTGACGTGAGGCTGATCGGCCCACGGGGCCGTGAATTCCGGGCGCGAGGTTGCGATCAAAAGGACAGGAAGACGTTCGATCCGCCGGATGAAAATATCCAGCAACTCCAGCGTTGTCGGATCGATCCAGTGCAGGTCCTCAAATGTCATCAGCACGGGCTTGGTTCTTGCCAGGCCGACGAACTGCCGCCCTAACGCCTCGAAAACCTCCTCCTTGCGTCGTCGCGGGTTGTGCTCGACGTCCGGATAGCGCCCGGTCGGCAACAACAACAAGTCGGCGAGCACGGCGATGTCCCGCGTGGCTGCATTGGTTTCAGCCATCAGCGCTTCCAGCTTGTCCAGCTTGACCCCGGGGGTATCCTCGCGGCCGAATCCTGACGCACGCTCGAGCAAGTTGACGATCGGGAAGAGGGCGCTGTTCTGGTGATGGGGTGAGCAGAAATAGTGCAGATCGGTGTACGGCTCCGCACCGAGCAAGTCCCTCAGCGCCACCGTGAGGCGTGATTTGCCGATGCCGGGTTCGCCCGAGAGGAAGATGACGCGACCTTCGCCGGTTTTTGCCTGTGCCCAGCGCCGGAGCAGAAGTTCGAGCTCCTCCTGGCGATTGACAAGAGGCGTCTCGGCGGAACGCAGCGCTTCGAAGCGACTCCTGAAACGGTTTTCGCCCAGCACGCGCCAGGCGCGTTGAGGTTCTGCAAAACCTTTGAATTCCTTCAAGCCAAGGTCTTCCAATCCAAAGACGGACCCAACCAACCGTCGCGTGCTATCGGCGATCACGATCGAGTTGGGTTCGGCCACAGACTGAAGTCGCGCGGCGAGATTCGGCCCTTCGCCCAGGACCTCCGTGTCGTAGATAGTCCCCGATCCGGCAAGATCGCCGACAACCACTATGCCGGTGGCAATGCCTACGCGTACCTGGAGCGGCTCCCGACTCTCCACAAGTCCTATTCCGTCGACCAAAGCCAGGCCAGCTCGCACGGCCTGCTCCGGATCGTCCTCGTCCGCGTTGGGATAACCGAAATAGACAAGGACACCATCACCCACTCGACGAGCGACAAAGCCGCCGAACCGTGTCACGATTTCAGCAACGCGCTTCTGGTATGCAGCGATCACTTCATGGAAATCTTCGACATCGAGATGTACCGATAGCGCCGTCGAGCCGACGAGATCGCAGAACATCACCGTAAGCTGGGACCGTTCGGCAGACGTTGCGCGTGGCGACAGGCCTGAAGCGAGTGCGGGACTTGTCGTAACTCCGCTCGGTGCATGGAAGCTTGCGCCGCACGAGGCACAAAAATTCGAGCCAGGCGGCACGCTATTGCCGCACGAAGAACAATTGAGCACCAACGCCGAACCGCACTGACTACAGAACTTTGCGCGCTCCGGTGCTTCCGCACGACAGTTTGGGCACTCCATTCCGCACCTTATGAACTCAACAACCCCAACACTTGACAGAGTTGCCGCTCAGCAACCTCCAAGGTGGCTTAGCTCGCCCATTCAAGCAATAGCGGCCTTCGATAAGTCTACCGAGCCATGCAGCTTGCCTGTCAGAAGTGAAACTTTGCGCCGGGCTTCGCAAGACAAGAAATTGAGCTTGTAATCGCACTCGGCTTGACTGTTGAATGCCATTTTGACACAGGCTGCCGACCATACGATCTGAACAATTGTCAGGAATTGAAACGTTAGCCGGCGAAAGTCCTCTCTCGCGTCGGCCTTGCAAGCTTGAGAGATTGAGGCATTCTGCCAGTTATAAAAGGAGGATGGCTATGAGGACGACCGCGTTGATCCCTTTGATTTTTCTAACAATAACTTCCTCCGCAGAGGCCGGCAAGGCGTCCTACCAGAACTATCCGACCACCCCGCCCGAAACGTTCTTCCAGGGGACATGTGACAGTGATACTGACGGGACGAAATTCGCGGAGAAAGTTTGTTACACGACTTTCAAAAATCCCGGAGAATCCGTCTTCGCCCCTGATTACCGGCCGCCGACCTGCGACAAATCCAGGCAGCTGACCCCAGAGCAAAAAAGCGTCCTGGCGAAGGCTTACAGCCGTGCGCCCGATTACATGAAAGGGAAGCTTTGCCGACTGACGCAGGTGTTCGTGACTCGATCTCGATCGTGGGGCCCCATGGGTTGGGGTTTATGGCAAGGGCCAGATCGGCTGCCGGACAGCAAGAGCGTCTACATCGCCATTTCCGATCGGCAGCTGACGGGCAAGCAATCGTTTGTTGACGTCGAGAACCAAACCATCAGGGATCTTTTGCGGGCTGAATATCCTGGCCGGGGAAAAGGCCTGGTGCAGTTGAAGATGGGAGCCGCTCCGGATCCGGAGTTGGCGGTACTGGCCGAACTCGCTCACGAACTGGGTCACGTGCTGGTTGCCGATGCCAACATGGACGGCAACAGCCGTTATCATCCGCGGCGGAAAGTCAGCGGTCCGCCGAAGAACGCATGCTTTGAAACGGCCTTTGTCCAGGCGTCATGGGACGAAAAGCGGTACAACAAGCGTTTGCGGCGATGGGTCGACTTTGGCGAGCAGTACGGCAACAGGACGAAGAATCCCGACCTCAAGTTCAGCCTGGAACGTCTGAGGCGCGATGTACGGCGAGGAAACGTCGAAGCCGCAAACCGACTGATCAAGAACGTCTATTCCAGCAACGAGTTCGTCAGCGTCGCCTCGACTATCAACACACAGGAAGACGCTGTCGAAGTGTTCAAGTACAAGGTATTGGGAGACGCGATGGGGAATCAGAAGCCCGGATTTGACGTGGACGGTCGATCCTTCAATGTGTTCGACGCTCTCAATTCTGGCGTCCTGCAAAAGAAGGTGCAGTGCCTGAGTGACTTTGGATTTCTGTCGGGCCAGCCGTGAGGAATGTCGGAAGTTAGCGCTCTCCCAGTCAACGGTTGGCATGCGCCGCCAGGTCACGTGCCAGCTCGATCCGACGCCGGGCTTCCTCCCACGCGAAAGTGTGTGAAAATTCGTAGGAGACCTGCAGCGGGCTCACGCCTCCGGCAATATGCGCCGTGATGGCCTGGAGCATTTCGCTTGCGTCAATGTGCTTTTGATCGACTTTTCCGCCGGGAAGCCAATCCGCGAACCGCCGAGCGGCCTCCGGCGCAAGACCTTGCTCTGTCGCAGCGTGCAGGACCGCCTCATACGTCCTGTCCTTGTAAAATAGAGACTTGCCGATCGAAACAAGTCTCGCTGCGAACGCGGGCTCAACGATGCCGAGCTGGAGCGCGCGGTCGATCGTGGCACGAACATTGACCATGGCGTCGGTGACCTGCACGTAGCCCGTCTCCGCGGGCCCGTGCAGCACTGCGACCTCGTCGTCATCCATCAGTTGGCCGGCATGGAATTGGCGGTAGATATGACCGATACCCTTCATCCCGAAGTCTACAAGCTCTGCGGCCCGCAACGCGCCAATACTGGCGGCGCCGTAGACATGGATGCCTTGCGCCATGGCCCAGAGGATTTCCTTGTGCCAGACCGTCGGCACGATTTCGAAATAGCCATCGACGACGCCAATAATCGCTGGGTTCGACAAGGCTGCCAGATACAGATCGCCCTGCCGTACCGGCGGTCGCCAGTCGATTCCCGCGATCGGCAGAGTGGACGGCGGCATCGATGGACCTGCAAAGATGACGGCAATCATTCGCTGTGACCGCTCGCTTGCCGCGCTCGGGGACCCGCGACATAGTTGGACTGATTGGAATCCCATTCGAGACCGGGAATCACCACTTTGACTACGGGAATGCCAAACTCGGAACGCGTCAGATCCACCGCTATAACCCGCTGAATCCCGATCGCCCGCAACCGCTCAAGCTCCCATCGGAGGTCAACCGCGACATCATCCGTATCGTGGGTGGGAATGTCCCGAAATGAGCGTGCCCCGCCAGCTTGTGAAACGGCGTCGAGCAGGGCCGCGCCCAATTTCTGTTCTGCCCTTTCCGTGTAATCTGAAGCCGGAAGATCGTCACGAATGCCGGCGATATAGGTGAGCCTGATCTGCGCCGCCTCAGTCATCGCTCGAGCAAGGGCAACGCCTCGATCGGGATGGCAACCAGCCCCTCGAAATCTCCGCAGTGCGCTCGACGCGTCGTCGCCTTCAGCCGGGATGTCACAAACGAATGCCGGGATTCCAGTATCAGACGTCACATCCCAAAGCCGCGGCTGTACTTGCGCAGCCTCGTACAATTCCAGGATCGCACGGCAATCTCCGTCGTCGATCGAACCCGTATCCAGATAGCAGCGCGAACGCTCGCGAATGTTTCGGGCATTCCACACGGCGACTGCGTCGCGCTCGACAAGCTCACAAATTGCCGAGCTGACAGCTTCAACGAGATGATTGCCGGAAGCTAGTCCATTGGTGCCGGTGATGAAGTGGCATTGCTCGATATTATGACGAGTTGCCAGTGTGTAGTCGGTATGCACAACATCCCAGGGAACCCAACAGGCCCCACGCGCAAGAAGATCGTATCCCTCCATCCATCTCATTCTCGCCCGATCGAGCGACGAAATCTCACCGCTGGATAGCAACCCGGGTCGCACGACGCAGGCTTTCGCAGATAGCTCCATAAAACTCGCTTCCACGGCACGCCCGGGAGGCTCTTCGGCATGAAAAATCTCGATCGCCTCCATCAAGGCGGATGCGAGCGCCTGGGAAAGACCGAGTCCTTTGCCTTGGGAAACCGAAACCGAGCGCGAATTCGGGCGGACAGCGACGGTGACCGGGATTCCTATTCGATCGAGGCCCGTCACATTCCCCAGACGGGTGATGCCAATTTTCGGCGCCTTTGGCGCGATCCGGGCCAGCGTCTCATCCGGCGAAATTGTCCGGTGTGTGCCGCGCTTGAATAACTTCAGAACCGGCTTATCAAGCCCTTCGGCAAGTCCGGCAATTTTTGGGGCCTGCACGGACTAAGGCAATGCTCGAGAAGCAAGTTGCGATTGCAACGAAATCATTTTCCGCCTTCCGACGGCTTTGGCTTGGATTTCGAGCTCCATCCGGCGGCACCGCCGCCACCGCCTGCGACGATCATGGAGCCTGTCGGAACAGAAACAGACTGCCCCGCGCCGCCTGCATCCCGCAAGAGTTTTCTCAAATGCGCCGCCTCGGGCGTATCGCCCAGGTGCAGTTCTTCGAACACGCCTCCGCGTTGGGAAACGTAGATCTTCTCGCCGTCAAGCCGAAGCGCAACTTCATCAGATCTGGAAGACGATTGTCCGGATAGATCCGGTGTCAACTCCGGCGGCTTCGGTTGATCAGCCCGGGCATTCCCGCCGACAAGCACGCCGAGCCCGAGCATGAGCGCCCCCCAGGCCGGGATCCGCGACCAAAGATTCTTCAGCATCGCGCGCGACATGAGATCCTCCTCGAATGAACAGTCGATGGGATAGCCAATAGAACACGGCTGGCGGTCGGGAAGTCAAGTAAGCGACTTCACACACCTCCGGCCGATGATCCCCTCCCGGCGGCCCGCCGAGAGGCGCAAAACGCCCGTGAAAGTTAAGGCTTTTCGCGCTTTCCGGCTGCTTTAAGGGTTGCCGCTACGGGCACGCTGGCCTACCTACCTTCCATGAAATTCCTTGACGAAGCAAAGGTCTATGTCCGCTCCGGCGACGGCGGCAATGGCTGCGTGGCGTTCCGGCGCGAGAAGTTCATCGAGTTCGGCGGCCCCTCCGGCGGCAATGGCGGGCGCGGCGGCGACGTCGTGCTCGAATGCGTGGATGGCCTCAACACGCTGATCGATTACCGCTACCAGCAGCACTTCAAGGCGCAGAAGGGCACCAATGGCATGGGCAAGGACCGCCATGGCGCCAATGGCAAGCCGATCGTGCTGAAGGTTCCGGTCGGCACCCAGGTGTTCGACGAGGATCGCGAGACGCTGATCCACGATTTCACCAAGCTCGGCGAGAAGTTCACCCTGGCCGAGGGCGGCAATGGCGGCTTCGGCAACGCGCATTTCAAGTCGTCGACCAACCGCGCCCCGCGCAACGCCAATCCCGGCGCGCCGGGCGAGGAGCGCTGGATCTGGCTGCGGCTTAAGCTGATTGCCGATGCCGGCCTGGTCGGCCTGCCCAACGCGGGCAAGTCGACCTTCCTGTCGGTGGTGAGCGCGGCGAAACCGAAGATCGCCGACTATCCCTTCACCACGCTGCATCCGCAGCTCGGCGTCGTGAATGCCGATGGCCGCGAATTCGTGCTCGCCGATATTCCAGGGCTGATCGAGGGCGCGCATGAAGGCGCAGGGCTCGGCGACCGTTTCCTCGGCCATGTCGAGCGCTGCCGCGTGCTGCTGCACCTGATCGATGCGACCTGCGAGCACGCCGGCAAGGCGTACAAGACGGTGCGGACGGAGCTGGAGGCCTATGAAGGGCAGCTCGCCGACAAGATCGAGATCGTCGCGCTGAACAAGATCGACGCGGTCGAGCCGGAAGAACTGAAGAAGCAGAAGGACCGGCTGAAGCGCGCCGCGAAGAAGACGCCGCTGCTGCTGTCGGCCGCCACCGGCCAGGGCGTCAAGGAAGCGCTGCATGCGCTGGTCCAGGTGATCGGCGAGGCGCCGGTGTCCGCCAAGGCCCAGGGCGGCGCTGCGGCCATGGAGCCGTGGACGGCGTAAGCCACCCGACGCGCTTGTCATCCTCGCCTTGATGTCGCAGCATCGCCCGGCAGTTGCGACAACAAAAGACGTCCCGGGGAGCCATGGCGCGCGCGAAAAACGTACTCTGGATCATGTGCGACCAGCTTCGCCATGATTACCTCGGCTGTAGCGGCCATCCGACGCTGAAGACCCCCAACATCGACGCCATGGCAAAGCGCGGCGTGCGCTTCTCCCGGGCTTACGTGCAGTCGCCGATCTGCGGCCCGTCGCGGATGTGCTTCTACACCGGCCGCTACATGCGCTCGCACGGCTCGCACTGGAACGGCTGGCCGCTGCGCGTCGGCGAGCCGACGCTCGGCGATCATCTCAAGAAGATCGGCGTGCGTAACGTGCTGGTCGGCAAGACCCACATGGCACCCGATCTCGAAGGGCTGAAGATGCTCGGCATCGCGCCGGACTCCATCATCGGCGTACACGTCAGCGAATGCGGCTTCGAGCCCTATGAGCGCGACGATGGCTTGCACCCGACGCAGCGGCCGCGGCCGCGCTACGATTCATGGTTGCGCGAAAAGGGATTCGACGCCGAAAATCCCTGGGAGCATTGGGCCAATTCCGGCGCGGATGACAACGGCGAATTGCAGAACGGCTGGCTGCTGGTGCATGCCGACAAGGCCGCGCGCATTCCGGAAGAATTGTCCGAGACGCCGTACATGACGCGCCGCGCGATGGATTTCATCACGGAAGCCGAAGGCGACGGACGGCCGTGGTGCCTGCACCTCTCCTATATCAAGCCGCACTGGCCTTACATCGCGCCGGAACCCTACGCGAGCATGTATGGCGCAAAGGACGTGATGCCGGCGATCCGCTCGGAGAAGGAGCGCCAGGAAGCGCATCCGGTGTTCGCCGCCTATATGGACATGCGCTACTCCCGCAACATGGCGCGCGACGAGGCGCGGGAGAAGGTGATCCCGGCCTATATGGGCCTGATCACCCAGATCGACGACCAGATGGGCGTGCTGATGCGCTTCCTTGAAGAACGCGGCCTGATGGACGACACCATGATCGTGTTCACCAGCGATCACGGCGATTATCTCGGCGATCACTGGATGGGCGAGAAGGACCTGTTCCACGATCAGTCGGCGCGGATTCCGCTCATCATCATCGACCCCTCGAAGGAAGCCGATGCCACGCGCGGCACCGTCTGCGATGCGCTGGTCGAGGGGATCGATCTCGCGCCGACCTTCATCGACTATTTCGGCGGCACGCCGCCCGACCACATCCTCGAAGGCCGCTCGCTGATGCCGCTGCTGCGCGGCGAGCAGCCGGCATGGCGCAAGGTGCTGTTCTCCGAATACGACTATTCCATGCAGGACGTGCGGCTGAAGCTGAACCAGCCAATCGAGCAGTGCCGGCTGTTCATGGTATTCGACGGGCGCTGGAAATACATCCACGCGTCGGGCTTCCGCCCGATGCTGTACGACATCGAGAGCGACCCCGAGGAGTTCGACGATCGCGGCGAAGACCCTGCATGCGCGGAAGTGACCGCGCGCTTGCAGGCGGCGCTGTTCGACTGGGCGCTGCATCCCAGGATGCACATCACCACACCCAATGCGAAGATCGCCGCCTATGCGGAGAATCAGATGCAGGTCAAAGGCGGCATCCTGATCGGCATCTGGGACGAAGCCGAACTCGCCGCTATCCGCGCGCGCCTTGCGGCGCAATCGACGTGATGTTTTTCGTTCGACCAGCAGTGTGAAAGAAGAGAAAAAAGTGATCACCATCTACGAAGCCCGCAAGATCCTGACCATGAATCCGGCGCGCCCGCTTGCGACCCATGTCGCGGTCCGCGACGGCCTCATCATCGGCGCCGGCGCGCTGGACGAACTGACCGGGTGGGGCGAATACCGGCTCGAACGCGGCTTCGCCGACAAGGTGCTGATGCCGGGACTTGTGGAAGGCCACAGCCATGTGGCCGAAGGCGTGCAGTGGCGCTTCGTGTATTGCGGTTATTTCGACCGCACCGATCCCGACGGCAAGGTGTGGCCGGGCGTCAGGTCGGTCGAGGAGGTCATCGCGCGACTGCAGGAAGCGGCGGCAGCGCCGGCCGAGCCTGCGCAGCCGCTGACCGGGTGGGCGCTGGACCCCATCTATTTCGACAATCGCCGCGTGACCAGGCGTGATCTCGATCGCGTCTCCGCCACACGCCCGATCGGCATCATGCATGCCAGCGGCCATATCATGAACGTCAACAGCAAGGCGCTGGAACTGGCCGGAATGCTCCGGCCCGGGATCAATCATCCCGGCATTCCCCTCGATGCCGAGGGCTTGCCTACCGGCGAAATGAAGGGGCCGGAAGCGATGACGCCGCTCGGTCCTCACGTGGGGCTCGATCGTGGGCTGCTCTCGTCGGACGAGCCGGGGCTGCGCGCCTTTGCCAGACTTTGCGTGCGCTCGGGCGTCACCACCGCGGCCGACCTTGCCAACCTGCTGCCGCAACCGGCCGTCGAGATGATGCGTCGCGTCACCGGCGAGGAGAACTTTCCGGCACGGATCGTGCCGCTGCGCATCGCCCGCGAGATCGGCCCTGCGGAACTGATCGCGCGCGCCCTCGAATTGGGCAAGCTCTCCTCTGACCGCCTGCGGCTCGGCAAGATCAAGGTCGTCGTGGACGGTTCGATCCAGGGCTTCTCGGCGCGACTGAGGGCGCCCGGCTATTACAACGGTGCGCCGAACGGGCTTTGGTATGTGGCGCCGGAACAGCTCCGGGAAATCCTGGAGCGCGCGCTTGCCGCCGGGGTCCAGGTGCATTGCCATACCAATGGGGACCAGGCGACCGACCTCGTGCTGGACATGCTGGAGCTCGCCCTGCGCAAGCATCCCTCGCCCGACCACCGCTTCACGCTGCAGCACTGCCAGCTCGCCAACCAGGCCCAGTTCCGCCGCATGCGCGCGCTCGGGATGTGCGTCAATCTGTTTCCCAATCACCATTTCTACTGGGGCGACCAGCACTATGCGCTCACTGTTGGCCCGGAACGCGCCGAGCGGATGAACGCCTGCGCCACTGCATTGGCCGCTGGCGTGCCCATGGCAATCCACTCGGATGCTCCGGTAACGCCGCTCGGGCCGCTGTTCACCGCCTGGTGTGCGGTCAACCGCATGACCGCGAGCGGGCGCGTGCTGGGCACAACGGAACGGATCCCGGTTGCCGACGCGCTGCGAACCATCACGCTGGGTGCGGCCTATACGCTCGGCCTCGATGCCGAGATCGGGTCCATCGAATGCGGCAAGCGCGCGGATTTTGCCGTCCTCGAGGACGATCCGACGGAGATCGGCGGCGATCGCCTGAAGGACGGGCGGCCGGGCCTTCGCCGCCGCCACGATATGAAGACACGAACGCCGGTAACGCTGATCGGCGGCTACCTCGGTGCGGGCAAGACGACGCTGGTCAATGCGCTGCTGCGCCGCGCGGACGGTCGGCGGATCGCCGTTCTTGTCAACGATTTCGGGGATATTCCGATCGATGCCGACCTGATCGAAGCGCAGGAAGGAAATATCCTCAGCATTTCCGGCGGCTGCATCTGCTGCAGCTACGGCAACGACCTGATCGCAGCCATCCTGGAACTGAAGGCCACGGGCCGGATGATCGACCATCTCCTGATCGAGACAAGCGGCGTCGCGCTGCCGACCCCGATCGCGCAATCGCTGCAGCTTGTGCCTGATATCGAGATCGACGGCGTCGTCGGCCTGGCGGATGCCGAGACCGTCATGCAGCGCGCCGACGACCGCTACATGGGCGACACCGTGCTGGCCCAGCTGGCGTCGAGCGATGTCATCGTGCTCAACAAGATCGATCTGGTTTCGCCGCAGCAGGTGTCGGCGGCAAGCAGCTGGCTGAACCGGGTGGCGCCGAGGGCCCGCGTCCTTGCCGCCCGACATGCCAACGTGCCGGCCGAACTGCTCCTGACAAGGCTTGACGCGTGGCCGGGCCGTCGCTTCCTCGCAACCGGCCATGACGCCGCGCAGCTTGCTGCCGTCAGTCTCGAAATATCGGGCGCAGGCGACGCCGGGGCGCTGGCGCAGGCGCTCGACGATCCGTCCTTGCGGCTGTTGCGGGCGAAAGGCATCGTTTGCAACAGCGACGGCGTCTGGACCGCCGTCCACGTCATGGGCGCACGATGGTCGACGGCGCCGGCCCCGCCCGCGACCGCCGGCCCCGGCCGCCTGGTCTGTATCGGTCTGGCCGGCGAGATCCATGCCGAGGCCGTCGCGGCCGCGGTCGCGGCCTGCCCGCCGTTTGTTGCCAAACCCGCCTGACCCGCCTCGCCGGCTGTCGCCGCGGCGCCGTTCGTCTTGTCGCTGCCGGGCCGGTGATCTAGTCAGAGGCGGCAAGCACAGCGAAAATCAACCGGGCGGAAAAAGAGTCGGCGCGTGGATCGCCGCAATTGCAGCCGGAGCCTTCTGCCATGCGTACCCTCTTCGCCCTTGTCCTGCTTGTCGCCGCGCTGCCCGCGGCCGCCCAGACCGCGCCGACCGAGGCGGAACTGCGCGCCTATGGCGGGTTGCACGCTGCCGCCGCCCGCGGCGACGTCGCGGAGATCGAGAAGCGCATCGCTGCCGGCGAAAACAGGGAGGCGGTCGACAGCCGCGCGCGCACGCCGCTGCATGTTGCCGCCTACCAGAAGCAGTACGACGCCGCCCGCGCCCTGATCCGGCTCGGCGCCGATCCGAACAAGCTCGAGATCGACCGTTACGACATCATCACGATTGCTTCCGTTGCCAATGATTTGCCGATGCTGAAACTCGCGATCGAGGGCGGTGGAAATCCGAACGCCGTCACCAGCCGCTATGACGGCACCGCGCTGATTGCCGCGGCTCACCTCGGCCATGTCGAGGTGGTGCGCATGCTGATCGCAGCCAAAGCGCCGCTCGATCACGTCAACAATCTGAAATGGACCGCGCTGATCGAATCCATCGTGCTCGGCGATGGCGGCAAAAATCACACCGAGACCTTGCGGGCGCTGGTCGAGGCCGGAGCCGACGTCAATCTACCCGATGGCGGCGGCGCGACGCCCCTGAGGCTGGCGCGAAACCGCGGCTATCGCGAGATGGCGACGATCCTGGAAAAGGCCGGGGCGAAGTGATACGGGCCACCGGCCGCTGTTCTCAGTTGGTGATCTTGTAGCCCGTCGCCTTCACGATCGGCTGCCAGAACGCGGTGTCTGCCGCGAGCGCCTTGGTCAGTTCCTCCGGCGTCGAGCCGGATCAGGGCGCGGGCGGCGTCGTACTGCTTCTGGT
>JABUBP010000122.1_pt1 | contig 17140 bp, 20 predicted proteins | sample 7240331 | NCBI WGS metagenome assembly JABUBP01 (sample SAMN07256347, study PRJNA390944) | subsurface metagenome | isolation source: Methane hydrate marine sediment | place: Pacific Ocean: Eastern North Pacific, ODP site 1244 | collected 2002 | reverse complement strand
ATCCTCTCTTTTCATCCTTAAGGCGCTGCGCTTGGGCTTTGATGGTGTGCTGGTTTCAGGCTGCTACCCAGGTGATTGTCATTATCAAACAGGGAACTACCATGCTAGAAGGAGAATGGCCATAACCAAGAAGTTCCTTGAATATGTAGGTATTGACCCCCAGCGGATTCAAGCCAGTTGGGTCTCAGCTTCAGAGGGAGGAAAATTCACTGAAGTAGTTACTGAAGTGACAAAGGGGTTGAAAGAAATCGGCCCTAACCAATTGTTTGCTGATGAAAGATAAGGAAACGGAACAAAAATTAAGACAAGAGGCTAAGACACTACTAGAGCAAGGCAAGGTTAACTATATTATTGGTTTTGAACCAGGAAGCCTAAAATTCACTACTACCCCACTAATAACCAAGAATAAAGATAGTGTTAACCGCCTAGTAATTAACCCATTTGTAGTGAACAACCTCAGTGTATATCTAACCGAGCTCAAGGGTCGGGTTGGTATTGTCGCTAAAGGGTGCGACAGCCGTTCCATCGTCAGCCTGATACAGGATAACCAGGTAAAAAGAGAGGATGTAGTAATCCTAGGCATCCCCTGTTCAGGGATTATTGACCTGAGCAAAGTAGAAGGGCTAGTGGATAAGGATAGGGATGAGCTAGATGATATTACCCGCGACGGGGATAAAGTAGTAGTAACGGTTGGTGGTGAGAAAAAAGAATTCCCAGCCAGTGAAGTCCTGTCTGATAATTGTCTTGGCTGCGAGTTTCCTGCCCCCCAAGAATACGACATTCTTCTCAATGAGTCTAGTTCCCTAGTTGCTGATAAGATAGCTAGTGGAAAAGGGATAGAAACACTAGAAGGGATGCCTCAAGAACAGAGGTGGGATTTCTGGGAAAAGGAGTTCAGCCGCTGTATCAGGTGCTATGCTTGTCGAAGCGTCTGCCCAGCTTGCTTTTGTGAGCGGTGCTTCGTTGAAGAGTCCGAGCCACAGTGGATAGCTCCAGTGCCCCGCTGGCAGGAAAATCTTATATTCCAAGTAATCAGGAATATTCATGTAGCTGGAAGATGTACCGATTGTGGTGAATGTGAACGCGCTTGTCCGGTGAATATCCCGCTAAGAAGCCTAACTAAAGAGATGTATGACATAGTGGATGACCTTTACCATTTTAAAGCAGGAATGGATAAGGAGGCAGCACCGCTAATGACCCATTATGAGACCACTGACCCAGAGGACTTTATTAAATAGAAGAGACGGATAATGACCGATAGCAAGAGACTAAACAAGGAAGATGTAGTCAAGCTCCTCAATGAGTGGAGTAAAGAGTTTACGGTATTTATCCCGTCGCAAGAAACTGGCATAGCCACGATAGCTAGGTGGGATGGCAAGGATACTAGCTTTCTGGATTGGCATAGAAATACTATCGTCCCACCTAAAGCTATTTTCTTCCCCCCAATGGAGGAGATGTTCAGCTTCCAGAAAGATAAGCAGAGTTACCATATAGAACTACCATCATCCAATGAACAAAAGCAGCTAATTTTTGGTATTCGCCCCTGTGATGCTAATGCCATGACTATACTAGACAAGACCTTTGAGGATGCCTACGAAGACCCTTACTACCTTTCCAAAAGGAAGAATACGGTGTTAGTTGGGCTAGGGTGTGCTAAACCTTACGATAGTTGCTTTTGCACCTCTCTAGGAAGCAGTCCCACCGATTCCGCTAATGTTGACCTAATGCTTACTGATATTGGTGATGAGTTCTTGGTTGAAGGGGTTACCGATAAAGGTAGAGAGCTAATGAGCATGAGTAGCGAGTTAGAAGAAGCGACTGAAGCCAACGAAACCAGAGCCAAGGAAGCCAAAGATGCAGCCTATAGTAAGGTAACCAGACAGCTAGATACCAAAGATATTGATAAGAAACTGCTGTCATCTTTTGAAGACCAAGACTTCTGGGAAGGAATAGCCGCCAAGTGCCTAAGTTGTGGCGTCTGTACCCTCCTTTGCCCCACCTGCTATTGCTTTGATATTAATGATGAACTGATTAAGGACAGGGGAACAAGATTTAGGAGTTGGGATAGCTGTAGCTTTCCTGTCTATACCAAGATGCCTGTGGAAAACCCAAGGATAGAGAAATGGCGAAGGGTTAGGAACAAGGTATGCCACAAATATGAGTTTTATCCAATGAACTTTGGTGTTATTGCCTGCACTGGCTGTGGAAGGTGTATACGCCTATGTCCGGTGAACTGGGATATTACCCAAACGCTGGAGAGGGTGCAAGCCCAAGCGTAGTCTTAGTTAAATGCTGATGATAGACCTTATGAGTGGAGAAGGAGAAAAATGACAGTTGCTGATATTAGTCACCGAAGAAGATTTCTAGCCCAAGGCAATGTCTACCTGCCACACATAGCCATAATAGAGAAGATAATTGACGAAACCTATGATACCAAAACCTTTCATTTCAATTTTAAGGATGAGAAGCTACGGGAAGAGTTCACCTTTGACTCAGGACAATTCGGCGAATATTCTGTTCTTGGCATAGGTGAAGCCCCCTTCTGCATTTCATCCAGCCCGACTAGACGCAGTCACCTAGAATTCGCTGCACAGCGGGTAGGACGGTTAACTAATGCTCTGCATAGGCTCAGTGTTGGCGCTGAGTTCGGTTTCAGAGGACCCTACGGCAATAGCTTTCCCCTTGATTTTTTGCAAGGTAAGAACCTCATTTTTATTGGCGGTGGCATTGGCTTAGCCCCACTAAGGTCTCTAATCTGGAATGTCATAGACAACCGGGATAAATATAAAAGTATAGATATTATCTATGGTGCCCGTAGCCCGGTTGACCTTTGTTTCAAGTATGACTTAGATGCATGGGACAAAGATAAAACGGTAAGTATGGCAATCACTGTTGACAAAGGTGACGAGAGCTGGACAGGAAGAGAGGGCTTTGTGCCTCAAGTGCTGGAGCAGGTGGCTCCTTCACCAGATAATGCAGTAGCCATTGTTTGTGGGCCACCAGTTATGATACGATTCACCTTCCCCGTTTTGGAAAAATTAGGCTTTACCCCAGAACAAATGATAACCACCTTAGAAAAGAGGATGAAGTGCGGCATAGGCAAATGTGGACGATGCAATATTGGTAATCTCTATGTATGCCGTGATGGACCAGTATTCACCTATACCCAGATTAAGGACTTTATCTCTAGCGAGTATTAAAGGGCGTTGCTATACTAGCATTCCCTCCATCTCAGCCAGGATTTGCTCATTAGTAAAGTGATTAAGGCTTATAGCATCATTAGGGCAACCACCAACGCAGGCACCACAACCCTTACATAGAGCCTCATTAACCCGGCATAGCTGCTTCTCCTCATCAAAAGAGACAGCACTAAAGGGGCAAACAAGCTTACAAATCTGGCAGCCAGAGCAAATTCCTTCATCAATAACGGCAATAGCTGCCTCAATCTCTACGCTGCCTTTACTAATCATAGCCAGAACTCGGGCAGCCGCCGCCGAGGCTTGAGCTACAGTATCAGGAATATCCTTGGGACCCTGACAGCAGCCGACTATAAAGACTCCGTCAGTGGTAGTAGCTGTTGGGTCAAGTTTGGGGTGCTTTTCCAGGAAAAAGCCATCAGCGCTTTGGCTAATATTAAATAAACGGGCAACAGCCTCGGCGTCTGGTTGTGCCTCCAAAGCTATACTCAGGATAACCATATCTACCGGCACCTTTATCATACTACCGAGCAAGGTATCCTCACAGGAGACAACTAACCTTCCTTCCCCTTCATTTGTGGTATTTTCAGTAACTTCGGCTACCTTCCCCCGTATAAAATTAACTCCCTCCTCTGAGAGACGGTCATAAAATTCCTCATAGCCCTTGCCAAAGCAGCGCATATCTATATACATCTGGTACACTTCAGCACCGATTTTCTCCTTTATTAAGTGAGCATACTTTAAGGAATACATACAACACACCCGAGAGCAATATTCATGATAGTTTTTATCACGGCTGCCTACGCAGTGAATAATAGCTATGCTCTGAGGAGTTGAGCCGTCTTTAAGCACTATATTGCCGCCGGTTGGTCCATCGGCATTAACCAGCCGCTCAAACTCAAGGCTGGTGATAACATTATCCAGCCGCTTATAACCATATTGAGAAACGGGGGTGGGGTCAAAGACATCAAAACCAGTGGCTAAAATTATAGAACCTACTTCAACCTCAACAAATTTATCCACCTGCTCAAAATCAATAGCCTCTGCCTCACAGAACTTCTCACAAGCACGGCAGGTGCCCTTTAGAAAGTAGGCACAGTGTTCCCGGTCAATAACCGGTACATTAGGCACTGCCTGGTCGAATGGAATATAAATAGCCTTCCGTTTAGCCATACCGACATCAAACTCGCTATCTGCCTTCCACGGGCACTTTGTCTGACACACACCACAGCCAGTACACTTTTCTTCATCCACAGACCTTGCCTTCTTCCTAATTTTAACCTTGAAATTGCCGATAAAACCTGAAACTTCTTCTACCTCACTATAGGTCATCAGCTCAATAAAGGGGTGAGCGCCTACTAGCGTCATCTTTGGAGTGAGGATACAGGCTGAGCAGTCCAGAGTAGGGAATGTTTTGTCAAGCTGTATCATATGCCCCCCAATGCTAGGGGTCCTCTCCACCAGATAGACCTTATGCTCAGAATCAGCAATCTCCAGAGCAGCCTGAATGCCAGCAATGCCTCCGCCTACTACCAGAGTATTAGGATTCATCGGTACCTGTCTAGCCTCTAGAGGCTGCTGATAATAAACTCGCCTTACTGCGGCACTTACCAGCGCTTTGGCTTTCTCCGTAGCTAGCTGCTTATCCTCAGTTACCCATGAGCAGTGCTCACGAATATTTGCCATCTGAAACAAATATGGGTTTATTCCCACCTCCTGACAAACGCGGCGAAAAGTAAGCTCATGCATTGTTGGTGAGCAGGCAGCAACAACTATACGATTAAGCCCTACCTCCTGAATATCCTGCTTAATTAAGTTTTGACCTGGGTCAGAGCACATGAAGCGATAGTCACGAGCTATTACTACCGAATCCAAACTGCGGGCAAACTGAGCGACCTGCTCTACATCAACCGTGCCAGCGATATTGCTTCCACAGTGGCAGACATACACCCCAATCCTTGGTTCTCTGCCCATATTAAAAAAACCCCCTAACCTTGCTAGATAACCTCTTGAACCAATTCGGCAATGTCCTTAATCTCAATAATATCACCCTTATTTAGGGACAATACGCTATCTTCAAACATGGACATACAAAAGGGGCAGGCAACTGCCAGCGTGCTGGCGCCTGTTTCTATAGCCTCCTCCAGTCTTATGTCAGCGAACCTCTCACCTTTCTTGGTCTCCATCCAGATTCCACCGCCGCCACCACCACAGCATAGGCTATTTTCCCGAAAACGTGGCATCTCAATCAGCTCTATGCCAGGTATGCTATGTAGAACCTCACGAGGCTCATCATAAATACCGTTATGCCGACCTAGATAACAAGGGTCGTGGTAAGTAACCTTCTTATTCAACTCCTTGGTTGGTTTTAGCCTACCCTCTTTGATAAGCTCGGTCAAAAGTTGAGAATAGTGAATTACTTCAAAATTACCGTCCAGCTCAGGATATTCGTTCTTGATGGTGTGATAGCTATGAGGAGATGTGGTTACTATCTTCTTAACACCAAGCTCTTTAAAAGTATCAATATTGGTCTGGGCCAGAGTTTGGAAAAGTTGCTCATCCCCCGCCTTGCGAACGCTCTCACCGGAGCAGGTTTCCCGGCTACCCAGGATACCGAAATCCACCTGAGCCTTTTTGAATAAATTTACTATGGCTCGGGGAATCCTCTGAAGTTTTGGGTCATAGGCGGCCATACATCCAGTAAAATAGAGCCACTCTGTTCCCTCAGTATATTCTTTTATGTCCAGGTCTTTAGCCCAATTGGCTCGGTTTTCTGGCGGCTCACCCAATGGATTACCTGTGCCCGAAATGTTCTTAATTGTAATCCGGAGCGAGTCGGGAACCTTGGCTATGCCTAACTCGGTGATGCCTCTCCGTAAAGCTTTCACAACATCTATTATGCCCACACTGCGAGGGCAGCGCTCAACACAAGCCCGACAGGTAACACAAAGCCACATGTCTTCATCCTCAAAATTAACTAAGCCCAATTGTGCCTGATGCATTATTCGGCGAACTAGAAAGCTTCTCACTATATTCCAAGGACAAATACCAGTACAAAGACCACATTGATAACATAATTTAAGTTCTTCCCCTCCAGCCTCTTTTATAATGTCTACTACTTCTTTAAGTGGCGCTAACGCTGGCATAGTGAATCCCTCTCTTTGATTCTTGGCTGGTTAAATATTATCACAAATTCAGTATAAAGCCTCTTGCGTCTGGCTAACATCATAGTGTTCCAATTATACTGTAGCTTTACCAAAGATTCTAGTTACTGCTATAGGCTCAGAATAGTTTCGCACATCCCTAGTTAATCCACCAAAGCTATTGACAAACTGGTATTAGTTTTATATAGTTAAAGTTGATAGTAAGTTACTAGCCATCGACCGGTTAGGCGGTGAGTTCCTTAAAATAAGTACTATTAACAAACCTAGTCGCTTGGATCAGATATGACCGAGACGGCAAAATTTAGGACTGTATTTTGAATGCCCTCTTTGGCTGTATCGGAGAGGGCATTTTTTATATGAATTTGGTTCAGGGGAAGGGATAAAATGCTCAAATTAGGATTTATTGGGGCTGGAACTGTAGGTACTGCCCTATCGGTTAGACTGAGCAATAAGGGCTATCAGGTGATAGCCGTATCCAGCCGAAGCCAGACCTCAGCCAGAAAACTGGCACAGGCAGTTAGTGGTTGCCAAGCTTTCAATAATAACCAGGATGTAGCTGATACTGCTGAGCTTATTTTTATTACTACTCCTGATGATGTTATTGCTTCTGTAGCCTCTGAAATACAGTGGCACAGGGGACAGAGTGTAGTTCACTGTAGCGGTGCTCTGTCAACTGATATTCTGGAATCAGCCAAAAAACTAGGTGCCCAGGTTGGCGCTTTCCATCCCTTGCAGACCTTCGCCAGTGTAAAACAGGCTATAGAAAATATACCAGGCTCAACCTTTGCCGCGGAGGCTGAGGAGCCCTTACTAAGCACGCTTAAGGATATGGCTACCGCCCTTGATGGTCAATGGATAGAGCTTAAAGCAAACGATAAGGTAGCTTATCATGCTGCCGCTGTCATTGCCTGTAACTACCTGGTAACCTTAGTCAAGCTAGCTGCTGACCTGTGGCAAAGCTTCAACATCCCACAATCTCAAGCTACCCAGGCACTACTCCCGCTGATACGGGGTACGATTCACAATATTGCAACTGTTGGCATACCTCAATGTCTCACCGGACCAATTGCTCGTGGTGATATTGAGACTATTAAGAAGCATCTTGATGCTTTACAAAAAGTAGCTCCTGCCTTGCTCTCCACCTATCAGGAACTTGGTCTCCAGACTATCCCTGTTGCTCTGGCAAAGGGGAAAATAAATCAACACCAGGCTGAGGAGTTACAAGCTATACTAAAGTAACCCAGGTAAATAAGAATCGAGGGGGAGTCTAATGAGAACTATGCTTAAAAGTAAAATCCACCGAGCCCATGTTACCGAAACCAACATCAACTACGAAGGCAGCATCACTATTGACAAGAAACTCATGGAAGAAGCTGACATCCTTCCCTACGAACGAGTGGAAATGCTAAATCTTAATAACGGTGCTCGTTTTGATACCTATGCCATTGAGGGTGACAAAGGCGAAATCTGCATAAATGGAGCTGCGGCTAGATTAGCCCTCAAAGGAGATATTATTATCATACTCTCCTACTGCTATGTTAATGATGACGAAGCCCGCAATTTTATACCTAAGCTGGTATATGTTGATGCCAACAACGCTATCACTGAAATTAAACAAGCAGTTGAGTCTATATCTTTTTAAGGAGGAGACAAATGCGCATCACTATAAACCAAATAAAAGCTATGAAGCAAAAGGGTGAGAAAATTACCATGCTCACCGCTTACGACTACTCTACAGCTAAGATAGTTGATGAGGTAGGAATACCACTAATTCTGGTCGGAGATAGCCTGGGTATGGTAGTCCTTGGCTACGAATCACCCATATCGGTAACTATAGAGGATATGCTCCACCATACCAAAGCCGTGGTTAGAGGGACAAAACAGGCGATGGTAGTTGGTGATATGCCATTTATGACCTACCACATTAGCATTGATGAAGCCCTCAGGAATGCTGCTCGTTTTATTCAGGAGGGTGGCGCTCAAGCAATTAAGCTTGAAGGCGGTGTAACCGTAGCTGAAAAGGTAAGGCGGATTGTAGAATGCGGCATCCCGGTTATGGGTCATATTGGACTTACCCCCCAGTCAATTCACCAGTTTGGCGGCTTTAAGGTGCAGGGTAGAACTCCCGAGGCAGCAGTCAAGATACTTAAAGATGCTCAAGCTCTGGAAGAAGCTGGAGCCTTTGCCATCGTTCTGGAAACCGTCCCTGCCCCACTAGCCACCCTTATTACCCAAAAAATAGGCGTCCCTACTATCGGCATCGGGGCTGGTATAGGCTGTGATGGTCAGGTTCAGGTCATCAACGACATTCTGGGTTCATTTGCTGACTTTGTCCCCAAGCACGCCAAGCAATATGCCAAGCTAACTGATATTATGTCAAGTGCCGTTACTGAGTATTATAACGAGGTAAAAGCCGGCAGCTTCCCTACCGCGAAGCAGAGCTTCTCTATGGATGAAAGCATATTAGCTGAGTTGAAATAAGTAATCTCCTGTCCCCTACTTCACGAGAGACCACCTATGAAAGTTGTTGAAAAAATAAATGACATGAAGTGGCTGAGACAGCAGATTGCTGAACCAGTTGGCCTTGTTCCCACTATGGGCTATCTCCACGAAGGGCACCTGGCTCTAGTCAGACAAGCCAGAGCCGAAAACCCATCGGTAGTAGTCAGCATATTTGTTAATCCAACACAATTCGGTCCACAGGAAGATTTCAAACAGTATCCCCGTGACCTTCAGCGCGACCTGGCTCTACTAGAAAAGGAAAAAACTGATATTGTCTTTATGCCTTCGGTAACCGAGATGTATCCGGCGCAGTTCAATAGCTGGGTAGAGGTTGGCAAGGTTACTGAACGCTTGGAAGGTGCCTCCCGCCCTGGTCATTTCAGGGGTGTAGCTACGGTTGTTGCCAAGCTATTTGATATTGTCCAGCCAACCAGAGCCTACTTCGGGCAGAAAGATGCTCAGCAGGCAATAGTTATCAAGAAAATGGTAGCTGACCTGAATATGAACCTGGAAATAGTTACCGTCCCCACGGTGCGTGAGCCTGACGGTCTAGCTATGAGCAGCCGCAATATCTATCTCAATCCTCAAGAGCGTCAGGCGGCATTAGTCCTCTATCAGGCACTCAGCCTGGCTCAGCAATTATGGTCACAGAGCGAGAAGGATGCTGAGCACATGCGCCAAGAGATGATAGCCCTTATTAAGAAACAGCCGCTGGCAGATATTGATTATGTCAGCATAGCTGATACTGAGACCCTGGACGAGCTAGATACAGTAAAATCATCAGCACTGATATCTCTGGCAGTGAGGATTGGTAAAACTAGACTGATAGATAATGTAGTGGTGGGGTAACGATGGCTAGAACTGAACAAGATAGAGAAGAAGAGTGGGAAAGGAATAAATAAAATGACCGAGCTTTTTGTCAGATGCTACATAGGGAATATATCACTTAGTACTTTGAGAAGTGTTCAACGAGAAAGTGGGAAGTTTGATGAGTGGGAATTGTTTCAAGGGTCAAAATTTGACCGTAAACAGCATTACGGATATAAAAAACATCTTGACCAAGATGAATTGCTATTGGATGGATTAGCAAAACGCTCTGTCATTGCAGAAGCTAAACAACCTGAGAGAGTAAAACTGTCATTAATATGGAAGAAAGTGTTAGATTTAGCTGATGTAATCACACTTCTATCACTTGCTCGTGCTTGTCACTATCCAACTTTAGCTGTTGAGAGAGGTAAAGAGAATGGATACAGCATAGCTTGGGGAGTAATGACACGAGAAGAAGCGGGTAATAGGGATATCGTTTCAATCAGTAATCTTGGTAAATTCATATCTGAAGCATTAACATATATTGAGAATAATAGTAGTTGGTTAATAGAGAGTGGATTTAATCCTAGCATATTTTGGTATCAACAAGCGCAACAAGCATACAGCACTGCTCCAACGATTATGGAAATAGCTCTTTACTGGGTTAGTCTGGAAATAGTCGCAAGCATCTATATAAAAAATAGCAAAATCAACGCAAGTGGTAAAGAGCAGAAAGTTAGAAGATTTCTTAAGGATAGGGGTTATACAGGACAGCAATGGAGATTCTTGTCTAAAGTAATAAGAGATTGTTACGCAATAAGAAATAATGCATTTCACGAAGGGATAGGAACACTACCACCAGAAGTGATGCTAACCAGACGTGGACAGATACGTGAACTCGTAAGTTTAGTTCTTGTAGAGATGTTGCAAGAGCAGAGTCAGGCAAGAAAGAGGGAAATCGCCACCCGAATGCAAAACTACTAGTTGGTGAAATTTTTGTGTAGATTACAGGACATGTCGACTAGGGCGTAGTCAAAATTCTTTACTCCCTAATCAGCGCCATCATACCCAGCATAGCCAGAAAGGCAAGTCCGGCGCCAAGGTAAAAGGGAGCGGCCGGGCTAAAAGTCTGCCAGAGCCAGCCAGCGAGCAGGCTAGCCGGCAGAAGGGTGATGCCAACTACACCGTGATACAGTCCGTAGGCGGTGCCTCTCTTTTCCTCAATTACTAAGTCAGCGACAAAAGCCCTAGCCACCCCTTCTACTACCCCGTAGTAGATTCCATAGCCGGCAAAAAGCAGCCATATCTGCCACGGACTTGATGCCAAGGCGAATCCCAGATATACCAGCGCATAAATAAACCAGCCCAGGGTGATAACTCGCTTTCTACCCAGTCTATCTGATAGCAAACCAGCCGGCAAGGAGACAGCTGCCTCGATAACATTAAGCAGGACAAGCATTAATACCACTTGAATAAGGGATACCTCCAGATTCTGTGCCCGCAGTATTATAAAGAAATCGCTGGAATTACCCAGGGTAAATATAGCCATAAGACCTAGAAATACCTTAAACCGAGCATCAAAGCCCGTCGTTAGTCCACTTAAGTTTAATCCAAGGCGAGAACTACTAGCCGGTGAGAGGTTTCTCCTCTTCTCATGCACAAAAATTAGCAATACCAATACTGCCAGCACCGCCGGCGCAACGCCTACTAATACTATCCATTGATAGGTTCTTAGACTAAGTTGCCAACCTCCACCCTGGACAAGATATATAATAATGGCGGCTATAGCCAACCCCAGAACAGCACCAAGGGTATCCATAGCCCGGTGCAAGCCAAAGCCCTTGCCCCTCTCCTCAGCGGAGACAGAATCGGCAATCAGGGCATCGCGTGATGAACTGCGGAATCCCTTGCCTACCCTATCGCTGAATCTCACTCCCAGCACTGCCCCCCAGCTAGTAGCCAGATACATAAAGGGTTTGGCTATAGTAGAAATGCTGTAGCCTAATACTGCCAGAGGCTTACGCTTACCCACTTTGTCGCTAATCCAGCCACTAAATATCCTGAAGATAGCGTCAACGCTCTCCGATAACCCTCCAATAAGACCTATGATAGTGAATGGTGCCTTCAGCACATTGGCTAAAAAGAGGGGGACAAGGGTAAAAATCATCTCACTTGAGACATCAGTCAGCAGGCTGACTATACCCAGGAAGAACACATTAGGGTTAAGACCCCAGATTCTCTTGCCGCTCGTATCAGCGTTTAATGGTTTCATCAATATTTGGTCAGTATATCACCTTTCTGGCTAACAAGATAAGCCTATAAAGATTGCTTATTCGCCTTTGGTGAGCGGATAGGAGGGGTGGGGTTGCTTGACACCTATATTACTAACAGCTACAATATTTTTGGTGCCGAGGTAGCTCAGTCGGTAGAGCAGCGGACTGAAAATTCTAGGCTAAGTATGCTGTCCTGTGCCATTAGATACAATTTAGAACTTTTGTGTCAGTTGCCAAACCCCGTTTTGAAGCTGAAGTGCCTTTTGGTGATATCCTGTCCTTTTTAGTTTGTCGGCAATTTGTCGCCAAAAATGTTAGAGGATATCTACTGGTGATGGGCTTACTGTCAGTAAGGAAGCCAGGGGTGGGACTGAATACGGGATATACCTAAATCTTCTAACTTGGGTAGTGCTAATGTTTCATCGTGTAACATTATCTTTTTATCAGTTTCGCCTTTATCACGTCTATCCATCTTAGCCAGCATCTCGCCTGCTCTACGCTCAGCTCTCATCCTTGAAGCCCCAGACGTTGTAACTGTCAACCCATTCCCAGCCTCACAAGGCTTGACAAACAAGGTTGCTATAAGTCTACCTGAGGATATCCTAGAGGCTGTGGAAATGGAGCGTAAAGCCAAGGGAGAAAGTCGTAGCGAGTTCTTTCGACGGGCTATTGAAAGGTTTCTGAAACAAGAACGGGAGTCCTCAGCTGTAAAGGATTATGTGCGTAGCTATCAAGAAGTTCCAGAGTCAGCTGAAGAGGTTGAAGCAGCTCACCGGATGGGGAGTACCGTGCTGGCTGAGGAGCCCTGGGCGTGAGGCAAGGCGAGATATGGTGGGCAGAATTGACACCGCCTGCTGGGCGGCACCCTGTGTTACTCCTATCCCGCAATGAGGCTTATGCGGTTCGAGAACTGGTAACTGTGGCACCAGTGACGACACGTATGCGTCATATTCTCTCGGAGGTCCCCTTGGGACCAGAGGATGGTCTTCCCAGACTATGCGTGGTCAACCTGAATACTATTACTACTATTGCTAAAAGAAGCCTGCAAGAAAGATTGACTATCCTTAGCTCCAAAAAGCTAAAAGCAGTAGAAGCTGCCCTCCACTTTGCCCTTGATCTGGAAGAGTAGAGACGAGCGATTTATTATGAATGTACATTCTGGTGGGAGCCATTTTTACCTGCTTATGACGAAAGTTGAAGGAGGGAAATATGCCTCGATGGAAGAAGACAGATGATTACTTGAAACAGCTTGAACATAAAGGCTACAGCCAATACGATAAGCTCCGCAGTCTCTATGATAGGTGGAGGAGGGAGTTGACTATTAAGGCATTATCGGATTTTTAGATATTCTTTGGAAAGAAAAGGATAATATTAAGCCCAAGTATCTAGGTGAGAACACTTATATGAATTTTAGAGGGACTGCCTTTGAAGAATTCTGTTTTTATTTGGTGGAGAAGATTATCAACGAGTGTAAAGCTGGCAATTTATTTCGAGTGTCTTGGAACAAAAAGGTCGTAACAGAAGAATTTTATATATTTCAAGATGGAGAGTTCAAAAAATATCCAAAGAGTAAGGCTGTAGATATTGTTATAGGTCAGTCTCGCGACCTTTTTCACCCGCTAATCATTATAAGTTGTAAGATTTGGCAACAGACGAACTGGCTAGATGACGACAGAGCCATTTTGATAGTGTAAGAAATAGATACCCTAATGTCGTAGGATACAGCCTGTGCATGAATCTATCTGTGCCACCGGTTTCTTTAATAAGTAGCCAAAGAACTGGGTTGAAGGTATTTGATTTATCTAAAGAAAACCAATTTAGTGAGTTCATTAGGGATATTAAGGGCATAATACAAGGAGTTAGTCTTCGCTTATGAATGAGGCAGAGAAAAGGCTCAGAATCTACAGGGCGCTTATCACCAACCCTGAGTGGGTTGAGATTCTCCAGGATGCGCTGGCCCTTCAGGAAAGGGAAGAAGCGGACCGAGCAAGAGGGTACTCCTGGCTCGGCTTTGAATGGTTTGAGGTGTACGCTAACCCACAGACACTAAGGAAGATGGTAACCTCTAGGGTCCTTAATATTACTTTTTCTAGCCACAGTTCTACCAATTATAAAATTGCCGACCCGGCTCTGGTTAGAGAGGCAATTCAGGCCATGTCTGAACCCACCGCCCAACCAGAGCGTGGAATGCCAGATGACCTATTCGACTCCATTGTCGGCTACCCCGATGTAAAGACCTTAGAAGGTGTGTTGAATGAAAATGTCAAGAACGGTAGTAAATCGAAGGGGCTAGATGTAGTAACACTTTCTAGCCTAAAGATACTAATTATGAGGTATTGTTATCGATAGCCACTGGTGGTAACCTTTGATTTAGGGATAGAGAAAAAGTCTTAATAAGTTAAAGGAGGGTAAAATGTGAGACTAAACAAAGTTAACGGTAGGTATTGCTTATTAAAAACAGGAAGAGGTGAGAAAAAATGAAAAAGAGCATCTTGTGGCTAGGGATGAGCTTCCTATTGGTGGCGGCTTTAGTGCTGGCCTCTTGTGCTCCAGCAGTACCAGGTGAGCAAGAGGAGGAAGAGGAAGAGGAAGAGGAAGAGGAGGAAGAGGAAGAGGAAGAGGAAGAGGAGGAGGAAGAGGAAGAGGAAGAGGAGGAGAAGGTCGGGCCACAATATGGTGGGACGATCACTGTTTTCAGAGAGAGACAAACTGTCGACCCACCAAGTCCGGACATAATGGATGGTAATAATTTCCAAAACTATATGCTCACGATGATACAAGAGAGGACAGTCATTGGCGACCTTGAGAAGTATGGGCCCAGGGGCACCGGTGCATTTTCATTTCAGTTGAAAGGGTATATCCCCGAGCAGTTCTTGAGAGGCGGCTGGATCGAAAGTTGGGATGTTAGTCCCACAAAGCTAGTCTGGTACGTACGGCCGGGAGTTATGTGGCAAGGCCAAGACGTAATGGAAAGCAGGGAACTTACTGCCGATGATGCTGTAGCTGACCTACTCTATTTCAGGGACGCCCCAGGGGGGAAAAAATTCAGGACCTATTCAGGAGCCATATACGCCGAGGATAAATACACTGTTGTTATTGAACTGACGAGGTACGATGCGATTTGGTTGTTTGAGCTTGGCTATGAAGACCGCTCCTTAATATCTCCACCTGAAACCCAAGGTAATAAGAACTGGGAAGATGAGGTTGGCAGCGGACCATGGATGGTCAAGGAGTATGTTGTTGGTTCTCACATGAGCTTCGAAAGGAACCCTATTTGGTGGGAGACGACGACCATCGACGGCGTGGAATATGAACTACCGTTTATAGACGAGATGATATGCCCCATCATTCCCGATATGGCTACCCAGATGGCTGCCCTGCGGACGGGGACGATTGATCACTATTTCCGCCCCCCCGCCCCGCAGTGGGACCAAATAGACAGAACAGCTCCTGGGATAGTAAGCGACAAGTTTGCCGGGGCATCGATCTTTAGCATACATCTTAGGTGTAATGAGCCACCTTTCGATGACGTAAAAGCTCGGCGAGCTATGCATATTGGCACCGACATAAAAGCCTTCGGTGATCTCCTAGGGCTAGGGCCAATGCCAATGCACATTCAGCCAATATGGTCTGGGCATCCCGAGACCCTTTACACCCCACTGGAAAAACTGCCTCCGGGAACCCGAATGCTATTTGACTATAACCCGGAACTGGCCAGGCAGATGCTGGATGAATGTGGTGTCCCCGATCCCTTTGTGACGGACCTTATAATCACCGGTACCGAGCCCGACCACGTAGAGATAGGATCTCTACTTCAAGAGCAGTGGGCTAAGATTGGCATTGACCTCCAAATAGTAGCTTACGATCATGTTATCTTTTGGGAGAAAACGTCGACTTGCACATACCGCAGTTTCGCCATAGGCGGCTCCGGGACAGCCAATCCATCTGATGCAATCGTCCGTTTCTGCGTGTCGGATCAGCCCCTTAACTTTAGTCGTTACGCGAGCGCGCGTGTTGATGAACTGTGTGCCTTGGCAGGGGCAGAGATGGATCCCGCTAAGCGAGACGCCTTCTATAAGGAGGCAGGCATAATTATAACTGATGAGGTTCAGACTATATCTATCCGCCCTCAACCGGCAAGTGTCTATTACTGGCCGTGGGTGAAGAATTACTATAATGAGACTGCCCTTGGAGACAATGATAGCTATACTCCGCTAGCCTACGCGTGGATTGACCAGGATCTGAAGGCAGAGATGGGATATTAGGTAGCAGCACTGGTTGGGAGGAAAAAGAAGGGGGCCAAGCATCTTTTGCGGCCCCCTTTCCTTTGTTTGAGACTACAGTTAATCAGTAACTAGGATGGTTCCTAATGTAGGTAGCGGGTAGTCAATAGAGATAGTATACTACTCAACCTCACCCCCTTATGCGAGGCGAAGCATTTAACCGAGTGGCTATATCGGCCGATAAAAAGGAAATATGGTTAACCCCGCTGGCATTGTTGCTAGCTGTGAGCTTGATTGCCTGTGCAGCCCCAGCTCCAGCGCCAGCAGGGATACAGGTAAATCTGAGATGAAAGATAGGGGGGGATATGTATAACAATATATTTTCCAATATCCCGATAGACAAACGGGGAGAAAAACCCAGAGAATCCGGAGTAACTGTTATTCTCGATCGAGGATTAGGACTGCAAGCTGAGAAAGACTTTTTGGACTTGGCGGCAGACTATGTAGACTTAGCAAAGAATGTGCTTGGAACAGCTGCCCTAATTGACTCCCAAACAATGAGGGCAAAAATTGATTTATACCAACAACATAATGTTCAAGCCTTTCCTGGGGGGCAGTTTCTCGAATATGTAATAGCCAAAGATAAGGTACGGGAATACTTCTCGGATGTTATTAAAGCTGGCTTTGCTTGGGTTGAAGTATCAGATAACCGTATCGATATTTCTTCTGATAAAAAGTGCAGCCTCATTAAGATGGCTTCTCAGGAATATGGCTTAAAAGTTTTGGGGGAGACGGGTAGCAAGAAAGTGTCATCAGATCTGAGGAAATTAATTAAAGATGTTAAAGATTGTTTAGACTGTGGTGCCTGGAAAGTTATGTTTGAGGCTGCTGAGTTATTTGAAAACGGTAGATTTAGGAATGAGGTGGCTGAGGCAATTTCCCAGGAGCTGGATACTACGAAAATTATTTTTGAA
>JABUBP010000121.1_pt1 | contig 17164 bp, 15 predicted proteins | sample 7240331 | NCBI WGS metagenome assembly JABUBP01 (sample SAMN07256347, study PRJNA390944) | subsurface metagenome | isolation source: Methane hydrate marine sediment | place: Pacific Ocean: Eastern North Pacific, ODP site 1244 | collected 2002 | reverse complement strand
AACACACTTTCATTTCGCAGCTCATGTCGCATGGGCATCTGTGGGTCCTGTGGCATGCTCATCAATAATTTTCCTATGCTAGCCTGTCATACCCCGGTTGAGGAACTGGGCACGGATAGAATAGAAGTGAGGTCTTTGCCCAACTTTCCTATTATTAGGGATTTGGTGGCTGATCTCGACTCCCTCTTTGAAAAGCATAAGTCCATAAAGCCTTATATAGTTAGTTCAGACACAGAAGAGGCTGAGGAACCAACAGCTGAATTCTTGCAATCTGGCCAGGAGCTAGAGGGATATGTACAATTTGCATATTGCGTGAAATGTGGACTATGTATGGCAGCCTGTCCCACTGTGGCCACGGACGCCCTCTTTCTGGGCCCCCAGACACTAGGCCAAGCCTACAGGTATTGTACTGACCGCCGGGACGCAGGAGTCGAAGAAAGATTTCACCAGGCCGACTCTCGTCATGGGGTCTGGCTTTGCCATCTCGCTGGTGCTTGCTCAGAGGCTTGTCCCAAAGGGGTTGATCCTGCACTGGCTATACAACTTCTTAAGAGAGCCATGATTTTCGACAGCCTACGGCTAAGAAAGAAGAAGAAACCTGCCTCCATAGCTCAGCCCCTAGCAGAGAGCAAGCCAAAAATAGCTGTACCCGAGTTCACTGTAAAATAACCATGGGATCGAGCTGAAGTTTAATCTGACTGGAGGATTTAATGCAGAAGATCACATCGCCAATAAGCGCTGATGTTATAGAGGAACTCAGGGCCGGGGACCAGGTCCTCATCAGCGGGGTCATCTATACCGCCCGTGATGCCGCCCATAAGAGGCTCACTGAAGCTCTAGATCGCGGCGAGGAGCCGCCCTTCGACTTCCGCGGTCAGACCATTTATTATATGGGTCCCTCCCCGGCAAAGCCGGGGCAGGTTATCGGTGCTGCGGGACCCACCACCAGCGGGCGCATGGACACGTATTCCCCTGGCCTCATCGCCTCAGGGCTCAAGGGGATGATCGGGAAGGGCAGCCGCTCCCCGGAGGTGAAGGAGGCCATTAAGAAGCACAAGGCGATTTACTTCGCCGCCATCGGGGGGGCCGGTGCCCTCATTGCTAGGTCGATAAAGAAGGCGGAGGTGGTGGCCTACGAGGATCTTGGGGCTGAGGCGATCATGCGCCTTGAGGTGGAGGACTTCCCCGCTACCGTAGTGAACGATGCCCGCGGGGGAGATTTATATGAGGAGGGGATGGCCAAGTACCAAAAAAAAGCGGGAGAGACAAAAGGTGACGAACTTTAGAGGGGCCCGCAAGAATAGGGTTGCCCGTGTCATTATGATGTTGTTGTTCCTTGCAATAATAATTGCTCTAATAATTATGCCCCTGGCATCTATTTGGTAGTATGATTTTATGCTGGCATCTGAATGGCGGGGTACCTTTTATGAAGAAACTCAGCCTGTTATGAAGCCTTATCTGGAGGACAAATGGAGCTGAAGGTTGACCTGGAGTGGGGCGATGAGGGGGTCGTCCCGGAAACGGTCCACCCCGATACCGCCTTTATCTTTGACAGGATGGCTGAGATAATCAAGGAAATGATTGCTCCCCATAGCGGGGAGAGAGTCCTGGATGTCGGATGTGGCCGGGCAGCGGATGTCCTGGAGCTAGGCAAACAGGGTGTCAAGGCAATAGGTATCGACTGCTCCGATAAGATGATGAGGGCGGCTAAAAGCCATCTCAGCGACAGCGAGGTCGCCCTGGTGCGCGGGATCGGCGAGGCGCTTCCCTTTAAAAAGCGCTCTCTGGATAAGATCATATGCAAAGGTGCCTTGGACCACTTCGCCGATCCACTAAAAACGATGGCGGATATGTCTCAGGCGCTTAAGCCGGAGGGCGCCGCAATAATTGCTATCGCCAACTTCGAAAGCCTTAGCTGCCGGCTGGGGAGGAACTGGTTCCTCATCGTTAAAAGGCTTTACCGCAAACAGGGTGACATCCATCCCTGGATACCTCCTTCCGACCACAACTACAGGTTCGACTGCCCGATACTGAAAAAGACGGTTGCGGATGATTTCGAGATAGAAAAAATAAGAGGCATGTCCATGCTCTGGACTGCCCCTTACTGGGGAAAGTTTCTCTCCCTGCTGCCCCGTTGGACCTCGTCAGCCATCCTGGCATTGCTCGATAAGATCGCCTGCCGGCTCCCTTCGCTGAGCGATGTAATCATTATCAAGCTTACCCCAAGGGGCGATCAGGCCTGCGGACCTCTTCATATACATCGATAATCTGTCTTGCGGTTTGCTCCCAGGAGAAGCACCGTGTCACCCTCCTCCTCCCCTCACCACCCAGCCTGCGGCGCAACGGTTCATCACCCAGGAGCCGCTTGATTGCCTTAGCCAGAGCATGAGGATCTTGCGGGGGCACCAGAATACCGCTTTTCCCATCCTCCACCACCTCAGGGAGCGCCCCTGCCCTGGCAGCGATCACCGGAACCTCGCAGGCCATAGCCTCCGCGGCGGGAAGACCAAACCCTTCGTAAACTGAGGGGGTGATGGCGATCTGGGCTGCGGAATACTCTCTCACCAGCTCCTCCGTGGTCACCCTCCCGGTAAAGGTAACCAAATCCTCAAGCCCATACTTCCTGATCAAGTCGAGGGCGAAGCCATCACCGTGGTTCACTTCGTCCACAAGAGTCAATTTCAGTGCTACATTATCCCTCTTCAGTAGCCGCAACGCCTGAAGTAGGAAAAGGATGCCCTTCTTGCGGTCGCTCGTTCTGCCGACCACGATGAGGCGGCCCGGCCCCCTTTCCAACGCCACACCAAGCCCATCCACATTTCGGAACAAATCGGTATCGATGCCGGGGTAAACCATCCTTATTTTGTGCTCAGGTATCTTGAATTCCTGGCTAACCTCAAGCGCCGAGCTATTCGAGTCCGTGATGACCATATCCAGGTGTCGGGCGACAATCCCCTGCATCAGCGGGGGATAGAGAAGGAGCTGCCTGAGCTTCTTCCAAACGCTTGTTTCCTGGGCAAGGTTAGCCCTAGTATCAATGGGCAGGGGGTGATGAATGGTGGCGATTACTGGAATCTGCAGAGTCTTAATCAGCAGCAGTCCATAGGCCAGGCATTGGTTATCGTGAATGACATCGTAGCGATGCGTGGAGAGAAGCTCCCTTATCTTGAGATGGGCTTTAAGGCTGAAGGTGAGCATTTCTGGGAACATACCCAGCTTATTCCCGGCGAACTCGCAGATGTTAAACGGGGTCAGCAAGTGGAATGGTTTTTCATGGAACAGGGGGCTTTTCCCATTATGCCTGCGATCGTAGAGGTTCAGGCTTTCCAGATAGTGCACCCTGACTCCTTCAGGAACATCGGGATAGGGTGGGCCGACGATTATGTCAACCTCATGACCCAGCCGGCGAAGCTCGCGAGACAGGTAATAGAGGTAAATTCCCTGCCCGCCACAGTATTTATTCCCCCGATAGCACAGGAGACATATTTTCACCCCTATCTCCTCCTGTTATACTAAATCTTTCTGGTATAGATGACTATGCTCTTAGGAAAGAAGAAGTTTAAGATGCGTTCCACCCACGAAACAAACCTGGATTTAGTAACTATCTGCATCTCCAGGAACCTTAAATAAATCGCGGGAACCCTGGCCTCCTCATTCTTAAGCCCGAAGATGCAGCGCAGTGTCCAGTAGATAGAATGGAAGGCATGCTCATAGCGGATGGCGTAAACTCTCAGGTTATGGCGACGCAGCATCTTCACCAGCCCCTGTGCGGTGAATATCCTAACGTGCCCACCAGGATGGTTGTAGTAGTCTGAATCCAGTATCCAGCAGGTCTTTTCGGGCACATAGGTGGGCACCGTGACCGCCAGCAGCCCCCCCGGCTTGAGTACTCGCACCATCTCCTCAATACCCTGATCGGGATCATCAACGTGTTCCATAACCTCAGCGCAGAGAATCTTATCGAAGGAGGCGTCTTTGAAGGGCAGATTCAAGGCGTCGCCACACAGCACATTCCGGTTCCCATTAGACCCGCTCTGTTGATCCATGTGGTCCAGTACATATTTGGTCTTCCTGAGGCACAAATCATCTAGGTCCATGGCGCATGTCACGCCACTGCCATTGTTCAGGCGGTATGCTTCGTAGCTGTGCCTCCCTTCACCGCAGCCCACATCTAAAAACCTGTCGCCGTCTCTTATCTCGAAAAGGTTGAAGTTAACGGTAAGCACTAAAGTACCTCCCGATATACTGCCAGGGTCTTCCGTGCCGCCTCTTCCCAGGTGAAGTGCCGTTCTACCCTTTCCCTCCCCTCTTTCCCCATCGCCTGGCGCAAGGGCTCGTCGGAAAGAAGGCGCTTGAGCGCCCCGGCCAGGGCATAGTGATCTCGTGGCGGCACCAAAATGCCGCACTTCCCATCCTCTACCACCTCAGGGAGCGCTCCGGCTGTGGTGGCGACCACAGGAAGGCCACAGGCCATCGCTTCCGCGGCGGGAAGACAAAAGCCCTCATACAAGGAGGGAACCACCGCTACCTCGGCCCTGGCGTAGCACCCAACCAGTTCCTCCACACACACCCTCCCGGTAAATTCGACGCTGCCATCAAGCCCGAATCTCTCCACCAGAACCGGGGTATACTCGTTATCAGGGGCCCCACGGTCTACTATAGTTAGTTTCACGTCCATCTCTTCACGAAGTAGCTGAAGGGCGTGAAGCAGGTATATGACCCCCTTTTTGCGATCCTGGGTGTTGGCGACGACGAGGAGGCGACCTGGCTCCTTCCGCTTGCTATCCAACCCCCGAAACATCCTGGTATCGATGCCATTGTGAACCACCCTTATCTTTTCCCGAGGAACCTTGAAGGCGTTCCTGGTCTCCTCCGCAGCGCTCTCTGAGACTGTGATCACCCGATCCATCCTCCTGGTCACCAGGTGCTGCATTACGAAGGGATAGAACATTATCCGGCCGAATCTCTCCCACGCTCTGTCTATATAAGTAATATCGGTCTTTCTATCGATGGGCAGGGGGTGGTGCACTGTGGCCACGATGGGGATTTTAAAGGACTTCATCAGCAGTATGCCATAGCCCAGGGTCTGATTGTCATGAATGATGTCGAAGCGGTAATGGCGGAGGAGCTGGCGTAATTTCTGGTAGGCCCTGAAGCTGAATGAGAACATCTCGGGGAACATCCCCAGCCTGATTGCCGCCAACTCGTAGAGGTTGAGCGGGGTGAAAACCTGGAAGGGATCTTTCTTGGGGAATCCGAACTCAAACAGGTTCAGGTTTTCTACCCGGTGTTCTGTGATCCCCTCAGCAATATTGGGATAAGGAGGACCGACGATTACATGAACCTCGTGCCCCAATTTTTGGAGCTCTCGGGACAGGTAATATAGGTAAACCCCCTGACCCCCACTGTACATATTCCCCCTATTGCAAAGGAGGCAAATTCTCATGCTTCGCTCTTCCCCAGGTGCAGAGATAGGGCGAAAAGGCCGGCGATGCTCTTGGCATCCCGGAGCTCACCAGATGTAATCAGGCTACGAACCTGTTTCAAAGGGATAGGTACCACCTCGATAATCTCATCATCTTGGGCCCGGCTCGGGCCAGGCTCAAGCTCGGTGGCGAGGAAGAGGTGCAGAAACTCAGTGGAGTATCCCGGGCTACTGTAGAACCCGCCAAGCCGCTCCATCCTCCCGGCGACATACCCGATTTCCTCCTCAAGCTCCCTGAGGGCACCCTGGAGAGGCTCCTCACCGGGTTCAATGCCACCGGCAGGGATCTCTAAAAGCTCCCGCGCCACCGCGTGGCGAAACTGGCGCACCAGGATGACATTATCCTCGGCGTCGATTGCCACAATGGCAACGCAATCTGGATGCTCCACCACCTCCCTCTCGGTCTCCCTGCCCCCAGGCAGCACCACCTTATCGACGCGAAGGTTCACCCGACGCCCCTCATATACTTGCCTGCTCTCTAAGGTTCGCTCCTCCATCAGCGTGAAGATTCCGGCTTATATATTAGTGCCACCTCATCGCAGTCAGGGAACTTGGGACAACGCAAACACTCTCCCCAGATCTTGCGCGGCAGTTCCATTTTATCCACCTGGCGAAATCCAAACTGCTCAAAGAAATCGGGCATATAGGTGAGACAGAAGATGGTTTCGATGCCCATACCCCTCGCCTCTTCAAGGCAGGCCTGAATTACCAAGGCACCGGCCCCCTGGTCCTGCATCTCCTCAGCTACTGACACAGCCCGGATCTCGGCGAGATCGGACCAGAATACATGAAGCGCGGCACAGGCAACTAATTGCTCGCCATGGCGGACCACGAAAAAGTCCCGCATGTTCTCATAGAGTTCGCTCAGGGCGCGGGGTAACATCTCTCCCTTATCGGCAAAGTAGTTGACCAGCTTGTGAATTTGAGCTATGTCATTAATGCGCGACTTTTCAGCCTTCATTTTGACACCAGCCTCTCCATTAAGGTGCTGTAGAAGAAGGCTGGAGGCTGTGCTCTTAGAAAACGGGCCGCGTGAGGGCTGAGGCTGACCCTAATGGTGTCCCCGCTCTCCAGCGCCAGGTTAATCTGTCCATCGATGCTCAGCATCGCCTGGTGGTCGGTGCGCACTCTCAGCTCCACAATGGCGGTGGGTGGAAGCACCAGGGCATTGGCGAAGGTAAGGTGGGGGGAAATGGGGTTTAATAGGATCTCTTTGGACTGGGGATAAAGGATGGGACCACCAGCGGCCAGTGAGTACCCCGTGCTCCCCGTTGCGGTAGCGATGATCACGCCATCCGCTTTATAGGTGGTTAAAGGAGTACCATCGATAGTAGTTTCTACATAAATAACCCTGGATATGGTACCTCGTCCCAAGACGACGTCGTTCAAGGCATGATAGGTCCGTTTGCCTGCCAGCTCCGCCTGAAGCATAGCACGTTCGTCAACCCAACCCTCTCCTGCTAATAAGGCAGCAAGATTATCGCGAGCCTCATCAATACTCAGCTCGGTCATAAACCCGAGCCTACCCAGATTTATCCCCACAATGGGAATTGACTGAGGGGCCACAGCGCGCGCCGCCCGCAATATGGTGCCATCGCCACCAACGCTAATGATCAGTTCCGTACTCCCAACCTGAGTCCTGGCATCCTCCTCATCCCATGCAGAACAAAGCCAAACAACTGCATTTAGGGAGGGCAAATAGCCAGCCAGCTCCTCGGCGAAAGCCTTAGCAGCAGCGATTTTTGGGTGATAGAGAATCCCTACCCTCTTCAAGAGTCGCTCTCAAAACCTAATCAAATCAACAAAGACTCAAAGGCTAAGTTGCAGTGGGAAGTCTATCATTGCTTAAAAGTGCTGTCAAGGGAGAAAGATACTAGCGGCTGTCTCTGCAAATTTCAGCAGCATCCAGGGGTAAATACCGAGCAACAACACCCCGAGGCAGGAGATGGAGAGTGCAACGCGGAGCCCACTTGAGGCATGCACACCCTCCTTCGATAGCGGCTCTCCCAGAAACATCACACGCACTACCCTCAAATAGTAGTATGCGGAGATCACCGAGTTAATCACGGCGATGATAACCAGCCATAGTAGCTCGGCGTTTACGCCAGCGCTGAATATGTAAATCTTAGCCATGAACCCGGCTGTGGGCGGGATACCGGTAAGTGAGATTAGGCAGAGCGCTAGGGCCAAGGCGTATAACGGTGCGCGCCGCACCATTCCAGAGTAGTCGGAGATCTCATCGCTATTGATCTTGTTGGAGATGGCAATGATAGCGATAAATGCTCCTAGATTGGTGAGGGCGTAGCATGCCAGGAAGAAGATTAATGCGCTGCTGGCCTCGGTGGTAACCGCCGCCAGCCCTATCATCAGGTAGCCTGCCATGGCGATGCTAGAGTATCCCAGCATGCGCTTGATGTTTTTCTGGGCGATGGCGACTATATTGCCCACGGTCATAGTGATGGCGGCGAGCACCGCGAAGATCATACCCCAGTCCAGGCTTGCCGGTCCCAGGGCCTCATAGAAAACCCTTAATATTACCGCAAAGCCCGCCGCCTTACTGGCTACGGAGAGATAAGCGGTAATAGGTGTCGGTGCCCCTTCATAAACATCGGGGACCCACATCTGGAAGGGGACAGCGGCGATCTTGAAGCCAAATCCGGCCACCAGTAACACTATGCCCATGAGGAGCGCCGGACTATCCAACAGCCCCTCAGCGGAAATAGCTGCGGCGATTCCCTCAAGATAGGTGGTGCCGGTAAGCCCGAAAACCAGCGCCATGCCATAGAGAAACACTGCGCTGGCCACCGCACCGAGGAGCAGGTATTTCAATCCAGCCTCGCTGGACTTAGGGTCCTTGAGAAAGCCGGTTAGGACATAAAGAGAGATCCCCGTTAACTCTAAAGCGACGAAGATGGAGATCAGCTCCCTAGTGGATGCCAACAGCATCATCCCCGTAGCGGCCAAGAGAATCAGGGCATAGTATTCCGCGCGAAAGGCGGCGAACTTGCGGGCATACTCGGTGGAAGAGAGGAGCACCAGTGCCGTTACCCCCAGGAAAAAGAGGTGGAAGAAGAGTGAGAAATAGTCAACAGCCAACGCGCCGCCGAAGGAGGTCTCATTTCTACCCCACAGGGATAAGGTGAAGATGACGGGCACGGTGAGCCCGATAATGCTCACCCACCCTAGGATCCACTTTCGCCCGATGAACAGGTCCAGGAGAATGACCACCAGAGCCAGGGCCAAGAGGCTTATCACAGGTGACAGAAGATAAAGATCCAACTCTCGCTCCTTTTTCGAACTCTACGTTACGTCAGAATGAACCCTTAGCTATGCTCCATAAATACAGACCCCAACGAGTAGAGCCTACCGAATAGTACGAAAAACCTCCGCTAAATTTAGTAGCTTCTGGGTATCCTGGTGAAGCTCATGCCATATCTTGGGGAGGTCTTCTCGGGAAACCCAGATGCCTTCACCCACGTCGCTACCCGGTCGGAACTCACCGCTCACCAACTGCGCCAAAAAGTCGATATAGATAACGTGAAGCGTCGTCTTGCCATCCGATTTCACGATCCGCTCGAAGGGAGTGAGAGGGGTGATGAGATGTATCTGGAGATTGGTTTCTTCCATTATCTCCCTGGCGACCCCTTGCTCCATGCTCTCCCCCAATTCTAATTTACCTCCAGGACAGATCCATTTCCCCTGCCAGAAACCATTCCTCTCTGGTACATGCTTCACCAGCAGGACTCGCCCCGCCTCATTAATGATCACGGCTCCAACCGCTACCATTATCTCATCCATAGAACACCCCTAGAATCGGCTGAATGCCCATACTCATAATACTGGCGACTATCCTTGGATAGATGCCGAATTTCATCCACTATAACCCCCCCGTAATGGTCTGGATGCCTACTTTTATGATATCGGTGAGTATTCGCGGATAGAGGCCGATGAGCATGATCACCGCGACAAAGGCGAATATATACACCTTTTCCAGCTTGTCAGCGTCGGGTACACCATTATATTCATCCCTTGGCGGGCCATAGAACACTCGCCGCAGCATCCACAGGATGTACCCTGCACCAAGCACTACCCCAGTAATCGCCAGAATGGTATAGATGTGAATGCCGGGAACCATGGTGCTACCGAAGCTGCCAAGGAATGTTATTACCTCGGCGGCGAAACCGCTGGTGCCGGGGAGCCCCAGAGCGGCGAGACCAGCAATGCTGAAGACCACCGCGATTACGGGCATCTGGCGCACCAGCCCGCCAAGCTTGGGGATGCTACGTTCATGCGTTTTGCTGTAGACCAGCCCAACCATGGCAAATAGGAGGCCGGTTATGATGCCATGGCTGACCATCTGCAGCACAGCACCGGTCATACTCACCTGCGACAGGGCGAAAATGCCGAGCAGGACAAAGCCCATATGGCTCACGCTGCTGTAAGCGATCAGTTTCTTTAGATCTGTCTGCCGCAGCGTCATCCCCGCACCGTAAATCACACCGATAACCGCTACAACAACGAAGAGCGGCGCATAGCTATGCGCAGTCTCAGGGAATATGCCCACCGCAACCCGTATCATACCATAGCCCCCCATCTTGAGGAGCACCCCGGCGAGGACCACGCTCACCGCGGTGGGGGCATCGGTATGGGCGTCGGGGAGCCATGTATGGAACGGGAATATGGGCAGCTTGATCGCGTAGGCAATGATAATGAGGAAGAATATCGCTGCTGCCATCATTGAGCTGAGGATGGAATCGAGACCCATCCCCGCTAGCGCAATCATGTCGAAGGTTCCCGCCTGGAAATAGAGCAGCAGGATACCGACGAGCATGAAGGCGCTGCCGAAGAGGGTATAGAGGACGAACTTAATCGCCGAATACTCTTTCCTCCCCGTGCCCCAGATGGAGATGAGCATATACATCGGTATCAGCTCCACCTCCCAGAAAATAAAGAACAGAATCAAGTCCAGGGAGCAGAACACTCCTAGGATGCCTGTTTCCAGTACCAGAAGCCAGGCGAAGTATTCCCTGACCCTGAGGTCTATATTCCACGATACAAGTACTGCAATGAAGCCGATAAAGGTGGTGAGGAGTACCAGTGGCAGGCTCAGCCCATCGACGCCCATAAAGTACTGGACATTGATCGCTGGGATCCACGACAACTGTTCCACAAACTGAGGCCCGTCAAGCGAGCGGTCGAACATAGAGAAGAGGGCTAGAGAGAGGAAGAAAGATACCGCGGTGAAAGCAGCGGCGGCAAGCTTTATCCGCCTGGGGTTAGCCCCGGGGAGCAGGGCGATAACGATCGCCCCGATAACGGGGAGGAAGACGATTGTCGATAGATAGGGAAAATCCAACCTTTCCTCCTATTTTCTAGCTAAATATGAATAGGAAAGCTACGATTGCCAGGATGCCAATAAATATGGCCAGTCCATAGACCTGTAGCTGTCCCGTTTCTAGCCTCCGCATAACTTTCCCGCCCGCCACTGTGATCGTAGCGATGCCGTTCACCGAACCGTCGACAATGTAGGTATCGACCCATTGAAAGGCGGCGAAAATGCCGTCCACTAAGAATCTCATCACGAAGAATCTCTCGTAAAGCTCATCGAAGAAGTATTTGCGGATAAGTAAAGTATAGACAGGGCCAAGGCTCTGCCCGATAGATTTCGCTGACAGTAACTTCCTTACGTATATGATATAGGCCAGCAAGATACCAGCGATTCCAAAACTGAGTGACGCCCAGGCTAGCCAGCTTGTCAGGGCGCCAAAGAAGCTGAAGTGGACATCCGCCCCCAGAAATTCTCCAACCGGCAGCCACCCCGCAATCACTGCAAATATAGCCAGGATAACCAGTGGGATGATTATGATCTTGGGCGACTCGTGCAGGCCATGGCTGTGGCTGCCTTCCTTACCACCCCGGTACTCCCCGTGGAAGGTGAGGAATACCGCGCGGAACATATAGAAGGCGGTCATGAAGACGGTGATCATCGCTAACCAGAATAAAACTGGAGTATACGCGTGTGCCTCATGCAGGATGCCCTCTTTACTCCAGAACCCCGCCAGCGGCCAGATGCCGGCAAGGCTCAATGAGCCTATGACGAAGGTGACGTATGTCCAGGGTTGTACTTTCCTGAGCCCGCCCATCTTTCTCATATCGAAGGTTCCCGTGGCATGGCTGGTGCTCCCCGAACCCAGAAAGAGGAGTGACTTGAAGAAGGCGTGGGTGAACAGGTGGAAGATTGCCACCGCTACCCCCAGCGTTAGGGCATGATGCCCATCGAGATGACCGCTGGCATAGCCTATCCCGACTGCCCCTAGGCCCAGCATCATGTAGCCGAGCTGGCTGATGGTGGAGTATGCCAGAACGCGCTTAATATCGGTTGCTACCAGACCCATCGTGGCGGCGAATATTGCGGTGAAGCCCCCGATAATGGCCACTACGGTGATCGCCGTCAAGGAGGAGGCGATCATTGGGAACATACGTGCTACTAAGTAGACACCAGCGGTGACCATGGTAGCAGCATGGATCAGGGCGCTGACCGGTGTCGGGCCCTCCATGGCATCGGGGAGCCAGGTATGTAGTGGGAACTGACCCGACTTGCCCACTGCCCCGGAGAATATGCCGATAGCCGCCAAGGTGAGCGTTGAACCGCCTAACACCCCCGCAAGGGCGAACTCATGAAGCTCCCCAATATCAAATGTGCCGGTTTTGACATAGAGGAAGATGATTGCCACCAGAAAGCCGAAGTCGCCGAGGCGGGTCACCACAAAGGCCTTCATCGCCGCCCTGGCCGCCTCGGGTTTATGGAACCAGAAGCCGATGAGCAGGTAGGAGCAGAGCCCCACCCCCTCCCAGAATAGGAAGAGGAAAAGCAGGTTATCCGCCAGTACCAGCCCCAGCATCGAAGCGGTGAACAGCGACATGAAGGCGAAGTAACGCGCAAATCCCCCGTCTCCCTTCATGTAGCCAATGGAGTATATCTGTACCAGGAGGCTTATGGTGCTAACCGTAACTACCATTATCGCTGCCAGCGAGTCCATCGTTATACCTATATTGATTACAGTGTCGCCGATAGCCAGCCACTGGTAGCTGGTGCTGGTCAGGACATGATTCTCCGCTCCATTAACTGCGATTAGTGCCCAGATAGAAAGGATGAGAGAGCCTACGATGGCACAAATGGTGGTATACGCGCTGAGCTGGGGACGATTGTTGAAGAAGGGTCTCAATACAAATGAAATAACGAGAAAGGAGAACAAGGGCAACAGTATTATGGCGAAAATCATTCCAGTTGGCATTGTACTACCACTTCATCAGATCGAACTTCTCCGCATCCACCGTCTTCCTGCTTCGATAAATAGCGATTATGAGCGCCAGGCCCACCGCCGCCTCAGCAGCAGCGACCACCATAATGAAGATGACAAAGACCTGCCCGGAAATAACATGGCTATATCGGGAGAAGGCCACCATGGTGATATTGACCGCAGTGAGCATGATCTCGATGCTCATCAGGATGACCACCGCGTTTCGCTTCGCCAGAACGCCGTAGAGCCCGATAGCGAAAAGCACCGCCGAAAGGATTAGGAAATGTTCAAGGCCAACAGCCATCCTTTATTTCTCCCTCACCAATACGATAGCACCGATTATCGCTGCCAGGAGAAGCGCTGCCGCTATTTCAAAGGCAAGGACAAAGCCATCCTCCCCACTAAATAGGGCCTGCGCAATCGCCGTAGTGGTGGGCTCGGTGGGAAGCTCAGCGATGACGTGCCAATCGGTACTCACCACCACAAAGACCATGGTAACCAGAAATAAAAGTCCTATTAATAAGGCGGGGAGCCGTAACCTCCCGGAGGGACTGCCCCGCCGGCTCTCCCTGGTGAGCATGATGGCGAAGATGATCAGCACCCCGATCGCTCCTACATAGATGAGCACCTGCGCTCCGGCGAGGAAATCGGCGCTAAGGGTGATGTATATCCCGGCTACGGTAAAGAAGCAGAGTACCAGGAAGAGGGCAGCGCGGAATATATCGCGTATTAATACCACCGCCATGGCTGCACCCACGCTCACCACTGCCAAAACCCAGAAGGCAATATCTAAACCCATCACTTCACCTTTTCCTTCTCCTCTTCCTCCTCCTCTACCACTCGGTTGCGGTCTAAAAGAAGGGCCTGTTTGGGCAAGGCCGGCTCAATCTCAGGACGGGCATAGGCACTCGGCTGCTTTTTGGGTGATGGTTTCAGCCCCTCCTTATCCAGTGCCATGTCTCCCCTGCGGTAACAGGCTGCCTCGTAGATTCTGGATAAATAGAGCCGGTGGGCGGGACATGCCTCGATGCACAGGCCACAGAATATGCATTCTCCGAGGTCAATATCAAACCTATCCACACCGGTCATGCCTTCCGGGGTCTCCTGGGGCACTATCCTGATAACCCCGTAGGGACATGCATCTTCGCACTGCCGGCACCAGGCGCAGAAACCGCAGTTAAGGCATCTGTTGGCTTCCTCTATAGCCGTCTCCTCTGAAAAGCCGAGTGCTGCCTCCTCGAATCCGCGGATCCTAGCCTTAACCGGTAAGTGGGGCATCTTTGCTCTATCTTTACTCTCGACGTCACTGATATCCAGATCCTCGAAAGCTACCTCCTTTAGCGGCAGCACTGGCTCTAGCTCTTCGAATTTTTCGCCGCGTAGGTAACAGTCGACGGCGAGGGCAGCCCTAGTCCCGGCCCCGATAGCCTCAACCACTGTAGCTGGCCCACTCACCGCATCCCCGCAGGCGAAGATGCCGGGTATGTTGGTAGCCATGCTGAGGGGATCTACCTCGAATGTCCCCCTCTTTGTGATGTTTAACTCATGATCCTGGGGCAGGCAGGAGAGGTCGATGGCCTGACCGATGGCAGGGATGAGCATGTCAATGTCGAGGACAAACTCCGATCCCTCGACAGGTATCGGGCGCCTTCTGCCGCTGGCATCAGGTTCACCCAGCTCCATCCGAATACACTCCAGGCCTGCCATCTTACCGCTATCCTCAAGGACCCTGACCGGTGCCGCCAGGTAATGGATCTTGATCCCCTCTGCCTCGGCATCCTCTATCTCCTCCTCATCGGCGGGCATCTCCTGCCTCGACCTGCGGTAAACAATAGTTACGTCCTTGGCGCCGAGGCGGAGGGCGGTTCGCGCAGCGTCGATGGCCACATTGCCCCCGCCGACTATGGCCACCCTATTCCCTACCGTGACATCTTTGCCCAGGAGTCCATCCCTGAGGAAGAAAACCCCGTGATACACCCCCTCAACGTCTTCGCCGGGAATGTCCAGTTTCATGCTGTCATGGGCACCCACAGCTATGATAATTGCTTTATATCCCTGTCCTTTGAGCGACTCCAGGGTCAGGCCATTTTTGCCTACCGGACTGTTCAGTTTAAGCTCGACGCCTAGCTGCAGGATACCATCGATCTCCTTTTGCAGCACTGCCTTGGGCAAGCGATACTCCGGAATGCCTATCGCCATCATCCCGCCGGCGACGGGGAGCGCTTCAAATACGGTCACGCCGTAGCCCATCCTTACCAGGTTGCGGGCGGCGGTTAACCCTCCAGGCCCCGAGCCAATAACCGCTACCCGCTCGTCTCTGGTTCGGGGGTACGGGGTTATCTCTCCCCTCCCTGCACTCATTTCGTAGTCGGTCACGAAACGCTTGAGGTCTCGGATGGCGACAGCTTTATCCATGGATTTCCGGTTGCATGCTGTTTCGCAGGGGTGGGTGCAGACCCGCCCGCAGACGACGGGGAAGGGATTGGTCTGTCTGATGAGCTCAACCGCTTCAACAAATCGACCCTGGGTGATAAGGGCGACATATCCCTGGGCATCCACGCTGGCGGGGCATGCTAGTACACAGGGGGCTCGCTTTAGCTCATCCCGCACAAATCGTTGACCCCGCGCCCGTTTGGAGACGCTGAGCCGCTGCTCAGGATACTGCACCGTGATCGGGTGGCGGAAAAGATGCCTGAAGGTCAGCGCCATCCCTTTAGCAACACCCCGACCGAAATGCCTGAGGCTGACCCTCTCGCCGTACACCCTGAACATGCTTGACCAGAGGACAATGAGTATGGCGGCGATGGTGATATTGATGAACATGAGCCACCAGGGGAACTCGGGCCAGACAACCACCTCAATCGCGGTAATGAAGATGTTTACCACCGCCAGGGGGAAGAGGAACTTCCAGGCAAACTCCATCAGTTGGTCCACCCTGAGCCGGGGCATGGTGGCTCGTATCCATACTAGAGCGAGGAACACCAGGAGCACTTTGATCATGAACCATAGTGCCGCCGGCAGCAGTGGCCCGTTGCCTCCACCGAGGAAAAGGGTGGTCAGGATGGCGGAAACCGCGAAGGCATGAGCGTATTCCCCTAACATAATGAGGCCATACTTCATCCCGGAGTATTCTGTGTGGAATCCGGCGACGATCTCCGAATCTGCCTCTAGAAGGTCGAAGGGGCTGCGGTTGATCTCCGCGGCTGCTGCCAGGAAAAATATTATTAACCCCAGGGGCTGGAGCAGGAGGAAGGGCACGGTTTGCGCCTCCACGATGCTCACCATGGACATGGAGCCGGTAATCATGATCACACCGATAATGGAAAGCACCAGCGGGATCTCATAGCTTACCATCTGGGCTACAGCGCGCATGGCACCGAGGAGGGAATACTTATTGCTTGAGCCCCACCCCGCCATGAAAATGCCGACGACGCCCAGAGAGGATATAGCAATTATGTAAAGTATGCCGATATTGAGATCGGCGATGAAGGCGCCATGGCCCCAGGGTATGATAGCGAAGATCATTAACACGGGGGCGAATATGATGACGGGGGCCAGCCAGTGAACCCAGCGGTCCCCCAGGGCGGGGATGATGTCCTCCTTCAGCAGTATCTTGATAGCATCGGCTATCGGTTGAAGGACGCCCTGCGGCCCGGCGCGATTGGGCCCCTGGCGAACCTGGAATCTTCCTATGCCTCTCCGCTCAATGTAGATAAAGGCCATTACCACCATCAATATAAAGGTGGAGAGGATGGCGAAGGCGATGACTACGGGTATGAGATATGCTGCCCAATCAGGCAAGTAGTTGAGCAACCAATCCTGGAACTGCTCAAGAACTCCCACTAGCGATCCACCTCGCCCATACAAATATCAATGCTACCAAAGGTGATTATGGCGTCGGCGAGCTTCCATCCGATGATCATGTCGCGGAGTACGGTGAGGTTTATCAGTGTTGGGGCACGTACCTTGAAGCGATAGGGTTTCGCCGAGCCATCGCTCACCAGATAAAAGCCCAGCTCACCCTTGGGGCCCTCGATATGGCAGTATGCTTCCCCTTTAGGCGGCTTGAGCGGGAGCGGCACCTTAGTGCGTACCTCCCCTTGGGGAAGCTGCTCTATAGCTTGCTCGATGATGCGCACGCTCTGCCGCATCTCCTCAATCTTTACCCGGTAGCGATCGTAGTTATCGCCATTGGTGCCGGTGGGGATATCGAAATCGAACCGGTCATAGATAGAGTAGGGGTCGGCCTTGCGCAGGTCCCACTTTACCCCGCTGGCCCGCAGCACCGGGCCGGCTACCGAGGCATTGATGGCCTTATCCGCGGCTAGAATGCCCACCCCCTTAGCGCGGGCAAGTACAACCTCGTTCTCGGCATACT
>JABUBP010000120.1_pt1 | contig 17196 bp, 15 predicted proteins | sample 7240331 | NCBI WGS metagenome assembly JABUBP01 (sample SAMN07256347, study PRJNA390944) | subsurface metagenome | isolation source: Methane hydrate marine sediment | place: Pacific Ocean: Eastern North Pacific, ODP site 1244 | collected 2002 | reverse complement strand
TCGGGAGAAAACTGATAAGAAAAGCTTGGAAGTTTCCATTTTAATAAAGAGGTAATAGAAAATGAAAGCTCAAGACCGTGCAGTAAGAGACTGGTTAGCAAAAATTCGAACAAGGCAGATTCTTTTACCTAGATTCCAGCGTTATGAAGCATGGGGTTCAAATATAGTAGCAGACTTTCTCACAAGTGTAATGAGAAGTCTGCCTGTTGGGTCTGCTCTTATTTTGCAAGTTGGGGGAGAAAAACTCCCATTTTATTGTCGTGAGATATTTGGCGCACCTAGAGAAGGGGAGAGAGTTACTGAACTACTTTTAGATGGACAGCAGCGTTTGACAGCTTTATGGCGATCCTTGACTGACAATTATTCTGATAAGACATACTTAGTGAAAATAGAAGATCAGAAAAATCCTGAAGTAATTGGGATCACTCGTTGGAAAAGAAACGGAAAGAAATTTCCATTGTGGGTTGATCAACCAAGAGAATGTTGGGAAAGACAGTTACTCCCCCTTAAACTTCTTAATCCTAGTCCTTTGGACCAAACTAATGATGAAACAATATATCAAAAATGGGCGGACATTGCTTCTGATGGTGAGGTCGCTTTGGCAAGAAAAATTGACAATGTGATTACACATTTGAGAGAGCGGATGGCCTATTTTAATCTTCCCTATCTTTATTTGCCATCAGAAACTCCAAAAGATGTTGCAATTGAAGTTTTTGTGAAGTTAAATACAACTCTTGTAAGATTAACAGCTTTCGATATTATTGTGGCACAGCTTGAAGCAGCTACTGGCGAACCACTCCATGATTTAATTACTTCTTTAAACTCGTCTGTTCCTGAAATTATCTGTTATACAGAACCATCCAATCTAGTGCTCTCTGTTGATGCTCTTTTACAAGATAAACCACCTAACCAGAGAGGTTATTTCGATTTGAATTTAAATAAATTTGTTGAAGATTGGTCTAAGATTGTCAAAGGAACGAAAGAGTGCGTGCAGTTTCTAAGAGACGAGATGATTATTGATAGGGACCGCTTACCTATAGAAACTGTATTAGCGCCACTAATTGCGCTCTGGGCAGAAGCTCCAGAAACACCTAATGAGAGAGGAAATACTAGAATTTTGCTTAGAAAGTATTTGTGGAGAGCCTTCTTTGCTGAACGGTATGATCGAGCTGTGCCTACTGCTATTCTACAGGATTATCGAGTGCTGAAAAAAGTTATTTTAGGGGAGGCAGAAGAAATTGAAGTTCCATGTTTTGATGAAAAGGAGTTCCCTCTACCCAATGTAGAAGAGATAATCCGAAGCAGGTGGCCAAGATATAAGGATAGACTAGCACGTGCTCTTTTACTATTAACTATGAGAGGGGGAGCAGAGGATATAGGAAATGGCGCTTCTTTATCAGTGAGAAATGTTCAAGAGCGACACTATCATCACCTCTTCCCGATAGCTTGGCTTAGAGAAAAAGACCCTGATGCTGATCCTAATAGTGCGCTAAACTGCATTTTAATCAATCGAAGAACTAACTCAGAAATATTAGCTAAAGAACCTATTAAATATCTATTAGAAATTTGTGAAGCTAGTGATTTAGGCGAGAGTGAAATTAGAAGACGTTTACAAACCCATTTTGTTGTTTTTGACTTATTAGCACGGGGGGATTATGCCAAATTTTTAGACGAAAGAGCAAAAGCATGTGAATCTGCAATAAAATCTCTTTGTGATGGTAATGCCTGGAGACCTTAATTTAAAAAAGACTTGGGGGTATATTGACCTGGCCCCCATTAATAGTACCACTTGTTAAGTTAGAGTCAACGGAATGATGGCCTCGGGAGCAGGTCAATACTCTTCGGAAATTCACAGAATGCAGCAGTTTCAAAAGAGCATATTAAAATCAAATTTAAAAAGCATTAATGATTTCCGACTTAGCAATGAATTCTTCTATTTCAAATTGTGTCCAGCAAAGATTAAAGAGCCACTCTCAACCAAAATGATCTCAGGAATGTATTTACCTCTCTCATATTCGAAAAGTGATAAGATGTAAGTGTGGGAGTAAGAAATATAATTGGGAGAAGTGAAAAAGAGGGGGAAGCACCTTGACTCAGCCAAACCGACAGAGGCTCTTCGTATGATGATCGAAGGAGGAGAAGTAAGAATCGAGACCGTTAGTCGTGATGAATATGCAAGAGCCGTATCCAGAGTACACCAGGGACCAGAGTCAATCAGTAAAAAAATGAAGAAACAGATAAAATGAAACTTACAACTCAGAATATTTATGATTTATACTCACCGTCTCTATGTGAAAGGCGTCTATTTTATCGTTTTATTAGAGAGGAAGAAACTCCCCCGGGGCCATTTGAAGAGGTAATATTCATGCTGGGCCATAGACATGAAAAAAATCATATCGATTCTCTAGGGGAATATGTCGACCTGTCTAAGGTATCGCGTGATCAACAGCCAGAGAAGACAAAACAGCTGATTCAGAATAATACGCCTGTCATTTATCAAGGAGTACTTGCGGGGAATGAAACAATCAATGGCTCTCAGGTTCAAATCATAGGTATTCCAGATATTATGATCTATGAAAATTCCTCTTATATCATCAGAGATTGCAAACTCGCCCGACATGCTGATGAGAAGAAGCATCCTGAGATTCTTGCCCAATTACAGGTATATGCATACTTATTTGAAAGAAACACTGGAAAGAAACCTGCCAAACTTGAGGCATTCTTAGGAGATAGCTCGATCGTTGAAATTCCCTATGATGACGGCGATTCGGCAATGATAATCCTAAACAAATTACTGGATACAGTTTTATTGGCCGGTGTTCCCTATTCCCCGGTAGGTTGGTCAAAATGCCAGGGCTGTGGTTTCAGGGAGATATGCTGGGACGTTTCTGTGAGGCATAATGATGTAGCTGTTGTGTACGGTGTTAACCAAAACCTTGCCAGAGTTCTTAAGAGTGAAGGTATCCTAACCATTGAGCATCTGCTTAACAACCACGATGAAGTTTCACTTAGCGAACTAAATAAACCTCACGGAAAATCACATAGGAAAGTTGGTAAGAAGGCCCGAGTGATCCTCCTCCATGCCAAGGCGATGAAGCAAAGAAAGAATATTCTGTTAGGTAAAGTTGACCTCCCAGATAATCCCAGTCTTGTAATGTTTGATATTGAAGGGTTTCCGCCTTATCTGCATGAAATAGAGAAAATATACCTTTGGGGAACACAGGTTTATGGAGAAAAACCAGGGCCTTTTACTCCCGCTGTGTCACCTATTGCACCCGATGGGGACCAAAAAGGCTGGGAGAGCTTCTTATTAAATTGCCAGAGGATATTTGACGAATACGGAGATATTCCTTTTGTCCACTGGCATCACTACGAAAAAACAAAAATGAAGCTGTATATGGAAAGACATGGTGACGCTGATGGAATAGCTCAGCGGGTTTTGGACAATCTTGTGGACTTACTTCCTCTGACCAAAAAAGCAATAATATTGGCAGAGCCAAGTTATAGTCTGAAAGTGGTGGAACAGGTTGCTAATTTCAAGCGTACTCAGGATGAATATGGTGGAAAATGGGCTATGGCCAAGTATATTGAGGCAGTGGAAACTGAAGATCGCAATGTTAGAAAAGGAATTATTGATCAGATACTAAAGTACAACGAAGAAGACCTTGCAGCTACCTGGGCAGTTTTCCAATGGTTAAAGAAGCAAATAGGTCAGTAAGATAGTATTGAACAAATGTTTTTCGAGTTCCAAAAGGGAGTTATAGTTCCTGCCTGGAAAGATTCGAAGGAGGAGAGTTCTCTTTCAAGAAAAAAGTCTTCCTGGCGAATCAACGGAAAAAGAAATAGTAAAGAAGATGCAAAGATTTACTAAGTGTTTACTATTCAAGTACAGGTAAGGTGTGAAAAAGGTAAAGAAGTAGAGGATAAAAGAGGGTCAAGATTGCGATACAATAGTTCGGGAATGAAGACCTGAGCTCATCTAGTATTATGAAACCATTATATGTCAGCGCTTGTTGCAGGTGAAAAAACTGAGAGTTCTGCTAGAGCCTTATGGGACTAAAGGTTAGTTTTGGGTTACATTGAAAAATAATTAACAATACTATTCTGTGAATCTTTGAATCTAGCTCTAGTTTGACATGTTCTTGCTGTGGATTTGTGACTGTCAAAGAAAGAAAGGGAATGAATGACTACAGATTTAGATATTTGTTTCTTGCCGGTCTTCCAGGAAAACCTGAACAAGCATTTTCCAGAAACAGATGATGAAGAACTAAAAAGATACGTCAAAGAAAGGATTTGCTGTGCAGTGAATGCGTTGAATTCTATAGGAAATACCATCAAAATAGAAAAGATCTTCCTTACCGTGCATTGCAATAATATACCAATAAGCATAGACTTCGATGACAATAAACTAAAATACGGGATTGCCTGTTTGGAAGTACCACCTCAGATAATTGTTCCATTACCTAATGATTCCTTTTCTCGCAAAGATTTAATTGAAACATTTGATAGTCTGAAAAATTATTGCAATAGGAACCCTTTTTCTCATGATATTCTTTGCCACGAATTCGGGCATTTGCAGGATGCGCAAAGGAGCGGATTCGATTATGAGAAACCAAAGGAGGAACTCCTTCCTTATATCGATATGATCTGGAATGTCCTATTAGAGAGCAAATTCTCAAAGCATGGAATAGCACTAAAAACCAAAGATGAAAACCGTAAATATTTTCTTAAACATCTCGAACCGCAATGGTTTAAACCGCCGCCAAAGGATTTCGAAGACTTATGGGGGGTAGGGAATTATACTTACAAAGAAATAAGAGAACGGGCGCAGAAATATTATAGTTCCCCCAGTAACCTAAACCAAATTCGAGGTTGAATGTAAGTTAGTTTAGGGAGCTTGGGAGATCAAGTCTTGATTTGTGAAAATTCCGGATTTAAGGAAGAATTCAGGTTTTTGCTATTTGATTCTTCAATTCTGGGAAGATTCGAGAAGCGGAGTTCTGCCAAGAGAGAGGCCTTCGCGGCAAATCAGTGGAAAGCAGAAATAGTAGAGAAGATGAAAAAATTTCCTAAGTCTTCAATGCTCAACTACAGGTAATGTGTGGAAAAGGCAAAAGAATAGAGGCACGAAGAAGACCGAGACTACGACACAATAATTCAAAAATCAAGACCTGACCCCATCTAGTTGCACTCAGGAGAGGTTACTAATGGATAACGATAAAGGAATAGCTCGTATCAGTATTGAATCAAGGCAACGGAAGACATGTTATGTGCTCAAAATGTTTGGCGGTCTGAGAAACATCCTTATACATAGTACAAATTTGTGGTGGTAACATGCTATTGAATTCCCCATCAAACACTAATAAAAATATATGGCGTGATCACTTCAACGTATGTGATTTATTAGGTAGACTTTATTTCCTGTATTATGAACAGCTACCAAGAATTGGTTATATTATTGATGGAGTTCATAATGATTGTATTAATTATTTTTTGAACAAAGCTCTATTTTCAAAGCCACCACAATGGATTATAATTTCAAACAATCTAGTTGAAAAAATATTCAAATATAAAGGGGGAGACTATGAAATTTGTCATGATAATCTTGATTGGGATGAGATTAAACACGCAGAGCCTATTGAAATAACAAAGTATTGCGCTGAGAAAATTGTAAAAAAGATATACAATGATAATAAGAAATGGCTGAACAATTCAAAATCAAAAAGAGCAATACAAGCAATACCCAGAATATTTGCAGAACCAACAGCCCTAATATATGAACTAGTTCAAAATGCTTTGCTTTTGATGCTAATACAACGAAGGTGAAAATAGAACTGAATAAAAAAATGTTGAGATTTTATCATGATGGTCATAATTTTACAGAATCTGATGTGAATTCGATATCTTTTATAAATCTATCAAATAAAGACAAGGATAAAGTTGGTTTCATGGGTATTGGTTTTAAATCTGCTTTTGAAGCTACTGAGAAACCAGAAATACATTCCCCTCCTTTCTCATTTTTGTTTAATAATTCTGTTGAAGGGGGATTTATATTACCTCAAAATACGAAACCTAAACAAATTAAAAATTCCTACACAACATTAATTTGTGTGGCTTTTAAGAATCAGAATATTTATGAGTTGATAAATAGAGAATTAATTCCTGAAGAACAAATAGATGATGGGGTAGGCTTTTCCAGAAAAACATTTCTCCACCTATTGAAAGAAAATAATAATAAGTTATCAGGAATTACAGATGTTGAAACTCCTTATGTTAAATTCAATATCACAAAAGGAGAGAGTTCTTGTACTTATAAAATAAACGATATAACAAATGAAGAAGAAGCTAGATCTGAAATCTGGTTAAGACTTGAAAAACAATTCAAGCCTAATCAAACACAAATCGCAGACTTTTTAGCATCTAGGAATATCAAAAATGAAGAACTTGAGAAGGTTGGATGGGAAGAAATCATATCAACAATAATTCCTTTAACAAAAAAGGGCTCTATATATTCTCCAGACACAGAATACAACGGTATATTGAACGTCTATCTTCCCACAAAAATTAAAATTGGATTAAATTTTGATATTCAGGGAAATTTTATAGTAGATGCGACGAGAAAAAACATAAAAAATATACATGGAGAATGGAATAAAGGACTTTTCAACAATGTAAGTAATTTACTAATAGATATTTTCAAGTGGTGTAAATTGTTTAGCAACCCAGAGTTAATAGACTTACCTAATTTTTATTCTTTGATTCCAGAGTGGGATAAAATAGAATTTATTCCTCCAAATATTTTAGAAAACATTAAATCAAATTTTATCAAGTTATTCAATTCAAACCAACTAATACCAATAGAAACAAATAGTTCAAAAAAGATACATTACAAATACCCTTACGAATGTATTGTTGTAGACAATGTGATATTGGATTTATTTGGGAAAAGAACGATTGAGAAATTATCAAAGAAAAAGGTTGTCTTAATAGTTGGTTCCAAAACAGGAACTTCTATTTTGTTTAGTAAATTTCTGCTACTTTGTACTGTTTGCTTATCTAAACCGCAATTTTCCAGAATATATTTATAGCGATGATTATAGAGATTTAATAGCTAAAATATTGAAATGTTACATATTCCCAATAGAATGGTCAAATGCTGAGAAAAAATATAGATTTACTAGGTTTTTATTCAGAAAAAAGAAATTATATAGGTTCCCTCGAGAAGAGGCTAAACTGCCTTTAAAAGTATTTCGACATAAAATAAATGTATTAAATCAAGCCTTTGAGGATTACATACGAGGGAGAACCGGAAGATTGACGGAAGAAGAAAAGCAAACAGTACAAAGTAGCAGAAATTTACTAAACAAAATAGAAGTTCCTGTTTTGGAACCAACTACAATAATTAAGGATTTTATCATTCCCCTATTCAAAAAAGTGACTGAATATGACAGAGATATTCTAATTGATTATACCTCTTTTATTTGCAATCATTTAACAGAGGTAAAAAAAGAAAGGATTAACCTAGACATTCTCTTACTAAATAGAGAAGGAGAATTTTGCAAGGCGGCAGATTTATCTTTCGGTGAAGAATATGGTTTCTCTGAGATCCAAAAATTCTTTGGTACAAATAACAAAATATTTTTATCCAAGGAATATTTAGAGAAAAAGTCAATAAATACCGATGATTGGGTTAAAGTTTTTCTTCTTATCTATCCAAGTAAATAATTGTTTGCCTTGTGAAGTAGTAAAAGAGAAGTTGTCCCCATATGAACTAAAAGAGAAATTATGTGAGTGCTTTAAAGATTTTGAAAACATAAATTTAAGAAAGAGTTGGATAAATAATGATTTTCCAGGGGGAAAGTTGCTTCTATTTGAGACTGATTTCTCTAAGCAGATAAAAGATAGACTTCGAGAAATTAGAAACTTACCCTTAAAATCTAAAAAAGACTCCATGCGTGCATTTTTAAAGATACTTGATGAACATTGGGAGACAAATTATTCAGAAAAACTAAGGATTAAGGTTCAATACTATGAATTAGGTGAATACGGCTCTTGGAAACCAAATGAGAGAATGTTGTCCAGAAATACTAAATTTGCAGAATTTCTTCTCAATGAGAACTGGGTTCCAGCTACTAATTCTGATAATTTGAAAAACCCCAAGGAAGTTGTAAAGTTAACCGAAGAAAATATATCTTTATCCGATGAAGGAGTAATTCTATGCGAGGAATTTATCAGTAGCACAGAATTATTAAAATTCTTACCTTTCAAACCACTTCCTGAGAGTATTACCAACTTACATAGGCTTATGGATTTTAAAAATAGGGGTATTACAAATCTGGAGAAATATAGGGAGATATACTCCCTAATTTACACTGACATTCAAAACAATATTCTGATGGAGAGCGATGTGCGTAGCGAGTTTACAGAAAACAAACTAATATTTACGAACAATAATTTTTTGTCTCCAAAAGAAGTCATTTATTCGCCCCCATCACAATTACAATTATGGTTACCACAGTTGAATGAGATTTATCCTGATTTAGGGGTTTTCTTCTGTGATATTCTTGGATGTGCAAAAGAAGAGCCTAATATCGAGCACATTCTCGAATATTTTTTGAATTTCGTATGGAAAGCAGAAAAAGGAATGAGCGATGAGTTTCGTGCAACGATATTATATGGATATAGAAAAATATTGGATTTTATTACGGATAAAGAAAACAGGGATTTCCTTAAGACTCCACTATGGCAACAATTTATGACTGGGGCTAAGATATTCTGTAAAAATGTGGGTTGGGTAGAAATAAAATCTACTAAACCAATTATATATCTAGATAACATTAAGTATGAAAAATGGTACTCTACCACTGATAAAATCTATATTGAAAGCCATTTAAGTCAATTGAAAAAAGATACCGATGATTTGTTGCCTTTACTAGATCTTTTCAATATCTTGCCTATTTCAAAGAATACAAGAGAAATGCCTGAAATGCTGGGCGAGAAGAAAATTTATCGAAACATTGACAAGATAGAAAGAAATATAGAATTATTAATAGATACTATGATTAAAGTTTTGGAATCAAAAGGAGAAGATTTAACCCCAACAGAAAAAAATCAAACAAAGAGGTTCATTCAAGTAATCAACGATTTTAGATCAACGAGAATGATAATATACAGAGTATCTAATATAAAAACCACCGTATATTTGAACGATGAAGAATTGTTTAGTATGAATAAGTCATGCCATATAGAGAATACATCTCAGCAAGTGAAGATATATATAAGTGATGATATTAGAACGATTTATGGTGCTTTTAAAGATGAGTTAATTATGGAACTTAAAATAAGTATCTTGTCTGGACAATTAAGAGAATTGGTTCAAAATATGGTTACTAACACTGTTGCAAATATAGAGGATAATTTTGATAAAAGTATGAATAGCTTTTTAATTGAAAATGGTTTTATATTACGGAAGGAAATCGAAGATAGCTCGGAAAAAGAGAAAGAAAGCGATATAAGAGAAACAAAATCAGAAGAGAAAGTAAAAGAAATTGGTGATGAAGGAGGATTCTCAACAGAAAAAGAAGAAAGAAAGTCATACGATAAGATTGTAGAAAACATTGATATTGATTATGATAATGTGAATTTCAAAACAATCGATGAACATGACTTAGATTATAGAAATAATGCTGGAAAAGAAAAAGGTAGAATAGAATTGAAAAGAGGAGGGGGTAAAGGATCTTATCATCACAATCCGTATAGCACAGAAGATGGTATGAGGGGTGAAAAGACAGCTCTTGAGAAAGAAAAAGACCGATTGAAGGAAATAGGATTAGATAGTTGTATTTCTCAAATACATCATATTTCTGAGGAAATTCCTGATAATCCATGGGATATTGAATCGTTTGACATACAAGACGGAGAAGTTGTTCCCATTAGGATAGAAGTGAAAGCTACACCAGGGATCGATAATTATATTTTTCCGATGTCAGAACCAGAATTACGGGCCGCTCTTGATGAAAATCATCCAAAAGGAAGATATTTTGTATACAGAGTTTTTAATGTTAGAAGTGCAACACCAGATATTAAAAGATTTGATTTTAACAAATTGTTTTCAAAAAAGTTGATTAATTTTAAGAGTAAAGATTTCTATATAGAATTAATTGTGAAAGAGAATAAGGAAATCGAAGAAATAGATTCAAGTAACATGAATTAATTGACCTGCCCCCATTAATTGTACCACTTGTTAAGTTAGAGTCACCTGCATGATAGCCTCGGGAGCAGGTGGTCGGTACTTCACGTATTCTGCAGGCCTCTTCTTTGACTCCGCACCGTGGACAACGTTAGAACCATACTTCAACGACAAACCGAGTATATTTATATACCAGATTTAAGTCCACAAGCTCAACTTATCAGATTTTACCCCACCCCTCAACTCACTATTTCTTCACTCTGATTCTTCATCGAATGTTTTTATGGTTTCCAATGATTCCTGTTGCCTCTCTTGTAGTGAGGCGTCACCCATAATACGGTAGGTACGGGCTTGCTTTCTAAAGCCAAATCTCAGAACTTGTCAATCTGTTCGGAGGGCTCTCGTGGAGATTGGTTTTTTTTGACGGATGAGAGGACAGACAATCGAGACCAACTAAAAAGGAGCACAGCCTCAAAGCGGAACGACTCGACTGCTCCAAAAGGCGAGATGCGTTACAGGGTTTCGTCCGCAAATACATGCTAATCTCTAGGAGGCCTCTGCTCCAAGAGTTAATTTAACAAAAGAGAGTTATCGGTCAACTCTCACCCAAACCCCTGAGACTTTTTGACACAAGCCACTTTTCCGCTAAGATTGAATAGACTACCACGTTCCTATCTTCAGAACTACTAATGTGAAGGAGATAACAGATGGCTAAGAAAACCATAGAAATGATTGTGGCAAAGCGGCTAAAGTGGCATAAAGCTGAGGTAGCCATACTTTGGCTCATCATCGCTATTGGAGCTGTCCTGATAATAACTGGAGCAGGTGTGTATTTCTACGTTGGAAGGCTGGCCATTGTAGAGCAAACTTCTCTAGTTTCCAATGAATACTTCCTGATAGCTCAAGTGAAGATGCTGTGGGATTTTGCTAGGGCTTTGGGTATTGTTTTTGCTCTCACTGGTATGGCCGTCATAATCCTCGCATTGGATAGATTATCTTTTAGCAAAGCTGCATATAGAATGGCCTCCTTTATCAGGAAAGGAGAAGGTTAGCTACTTTCCAAATGAAGAAATTTGAGCTCACCGAGAAAACCAAAATAAAACCAAATAATAGGCGTAAATAAAAGGAGGAGAGGGAATGAACAAAGCAGAATTAGTAGAAGAGGTGGTAGGCAAGGTTGGTCTGACGAAGAAGGAAACTAGCAATGTAGTGGATGTCATGACGTCAGCCATTACTGATACTCTAGCAATGAACGAAAGAGTAACATTGGTTGGTTTCGGCACATTTGAAGTAAGAAGGCGAAAAGCTCGGACAGGAGTTAACCCTCAAACTAGAGAAAGGTTAGATATTCCTGCCAAGAATGTGGTCAGATTCAAAGCGGGAAAAGGATTAAGAGAAAGGGTGGGTAGGTAACGTTGATATCGGAAGTGTAGAGGAATAACGGACGAAGTTCTATGGATATAAATAGACGTAAACTATTAAGAACGCTAATCACAGAGGATTTATGGAAAAGGCTATCTCCAGAAGAAATTAGGCTCTATCTTCTTCTCATAATTTCTATTGATGAGACAAAGGACATAAGGAAACTAAAAGAACGGGATATAGAGAAATGTCTGGGATATAGTCTAATTGTTGGGCAATTAGAAAAAATTGCCTATACTTTCCGAGAACTTAACTTAGCGGAGATAGAATTTGCACTTTTGCCAAGATAAGAGATAAAAATTGTTTGGAGCGTGAAGTATGCGAGATAAATCGGATAAGTACCTACATTGGCAGGTATCCAAAATAGTTCGGACATATTATCAATCGGGGGCGTGTCAGAGCTGGTTGTGATAGGGACAAGCCAAGTAAAGTCGCCTTTGAGAAAGGAGATCGAAAATGTTTGGACTAGGAGAGTTGAAAAAGAAAACTGAGATACGAGAACGCACAGTTGTATGCCCCGTTATCCGGTGCAAAACCCAAGTTAAAAAGATGACAAAAGGAATGCCCCAGTCGGTAGATGCTTATCTTGGAAAAGGAAGACGCAAGAGAGGAGAGTTCGACCAGTATCTCTGTAAGGAACAGAATAATGAAGGTTAAGAGAGTTAAGGCACAATTGTACCATGACAATAGTGAAGACGCTGTTGCTTGGAACATTTTTAGATTCTTGGAAAGGAGCAAGCTACTATCTGGATTTCTCTCAAAACTACACAGTTCACCAGTAACAAATCCCGAAATAATTTATTGGTCATACTCTCAATCTCAACGGCAGGAGTGGAATGAGCTAAAACGGGCAAGAAAAGAATTTGGGGAAAGCCAACAAAGAAGCTCTGAGCCGGACATAATCATTAGAAGTGATGATAGTCTATTTCTCGTTGAGGTGAAACTAAAAGCCCGAAATAAAGTTGATTTCAATAAAACCCATACGCAAAAAGGTAAAGAAGACAGGGTACGGAGGTATAGCAAGAGCGACTGTTTCTTGGAGCAACCAGTCGAAGATATTATTGATGCCGGTTACTATCAATTAATGAGATTCTGGTTGATTGGGGCTTGGATAGCAGAGAACCAAAATTTGAATTTCTACTTGCTGAATCTTGTCAGAGAAAATGATGAAAAACGTATTGTGATGGAATTTGGAAAGTACATTAGGCAAAATGAAAAGAGGAAATTTGTGAGATTCACTTGGGAGGACATTTATAAATATATTTCAACGGCTGACCTATTCAGTGAAGATAAGGATAAGATATTAGCATACTTTGAGAATAAAACCACTGGGTATTATAGAAATGAACTACGGAAGGCATTTTCAATACCATAAGTGGTCGATTTTAGATGGCGCAGCATATACGCCACATTACTCGGCGGACGTACTTAGGATAAGGCAACCAACATCACCTAGTTAAAATGAAAACTCCTCTATTAAGAGATTTTTATCAAGCCAGTTGTGGGATAGAGGGATTTTTAGAAATAAGGCGAAATTAGAGAGGACGAAGGAGATAGGATGGCACAATACGAAATAAAATCTTGTAAGGCTATCGAAAAATTTGGTTCGAAGCTCGGTATTAACGACGTGAAAGGATACCAGTTTAAACTATTAATAGATTTTGAGGACTGTTGGATTACCATTGGTGCTCCTGAAGGATTCCTACCCAGTGTTAAAGTCACTAATGTACCGCAATATAGAGAATTTTGTGAGAAAGTAGTACCGAAAACAATGGATGATAGTGTCTATAATAAAATCAAAGACCCTTGGAAAGAAAACAACAAGGAGTGTTTTGCTCTTGTACACAGTGGAAGAATAACTTATAAGGCTAGCTGGGAAGGACAGGTATGGTTTGAGGCGCTGCTTAACACTCAAAAAGCAGAGGATACATTTTACCCCTGACAAAAGAACTGGTCAAGGTTACATATACATTGACCTATACATATTAAGATGTATACTAAAATTGTGAGAGATGCGGCAAGAAAATAAAGATGGGAAGATACTGCTACTACTGCGGAAAGTACAAAGGCTTATGGTAAGGGAACAACGAATATCGGTTAAATAATAACTGAAAGGAGAGGCAAATGGCAGAAAAACTTACAGGTGGACTGGAAATGTTGAGGGTGAGGAGAGATTAACTCAACTCGGAGAATTGCAGCTCACCAGTAAGAGGTTAGTTTATACCGGGAGAGTGAGAAGAGAAAGTCTAACAACTGCGGCGATGATAAAGGATGTGGATTCAGCGACACTACAGAAAGCCGCACCAGGCGTTGCTCTGATAGTGGTTGGGTTTTTCTTGGTTATCCTAGGTTTAGCTATGTCAACCGTGTATTATCTGGCGCAATATAGTTGGTCCGCGATTATCAGTGGTGCAATTATCGTAGTTCTCTTCCTCTTACTGGGGAGAAGAGTTGTACAGTTTACAATAGGTGGCGCAAATTGGTTAACTCTTTCTGTACGTAAGCTGGGAACACGAGAGAAAGTTCAAGATTTCATCAACAAATTCTTTGAACTAAAAGACAGAATCTCTAAAGCATAAAACCAACTACATGGTGCCCAAAATACGAAGGCTCGTGGTAGTAAAATGCTATAATAAAAGAGATGAAAATGGTTTATGAAACACAACAGCAAACCTTCTTTGGAACTGAGAGTCCCGAACGAGAATACTCTCAGCTTCTTAATACGCAATATGACTTCCCTGATGCTATCAAACTTTTAGATAAGATCGACTGGGATTTTAAGGATTTTAGAACACAATACCTTACGCACACACTTCATTCGTATCCAGCCAGATTCATCCCCCAAATACCACTAACTTTCATAAAGTTATTCACGGAAGAAGAAGACACCATTTTAGATCCGCTTTGTGGCTGTGGCACGACACTAGTAGAAGCGTTCTTAAATAATCGGAATTCCATTGGTAGTGATTTTAATCCGCTCGCTGCCCTAATAACTAAGGTGAAGACAACCTTAATCGAGTTGAAGGAGAAATTTAGATATTTTAATAAAAAGTTAATGGCGATGAAACGATACATAGATTTGGATTATAAAACAATTGACAAGAGAGTTAGCAATTTACCTAACAGGAAGATAAGTAAAATATTCAACAGGGTTATTATTTCGAAATTGGAGACTATCCGGGAAACTTTACTGGATATAGGAGACAAGGGTCACCATGATTTATTCGATTTTGGGAGAGTTGCTTTATCATCAACAATCTGGTCATTGGTGGAAAATGGAGGCGGAATCAATGTTGATAATTTATTTCTGAAGAAAGTCAAATCTATGCAGAACGAACTAACCAAGATGGCTCCAATCATTAAAAAAAGTCCAAAAGTGACAATAACTTGTGCCGACTCAAGAAAGTTAAGGGTCGAAACCGATTCAATAGACCTAATAGTAACTTCTCCTCCCTATGTAAACGCATTAGATTACTATAGGGCCCATATGTACAATATGCTTTGGCTTGGAATGGATTTTGACCTATTTAGAAAACACGAAATAGGAGGACATTCTCATTTTATTGCGAACAGATTTAGGCTACTATCCGAGTACTTAGGAGATATGCTTCGTTCAATGATGGAAATGAATAGAGTTCTGGGGAAAGGAAAACTGTGTGTTGTAGTAGTTGGCAACTCCAGCCTTGAATACGAATTAATTGAAAGCCATAAATTTTTTGCAGAGATGGGTAATAAGATAGGGTTCAAGCCGATCAGGACAATCTTTAGAAATATTGACAAAACAAAGAAATACACAAGTGCGGATATAGGAAAAATTGATGATGAATATATACTTGTAATGCAAAAAGCGCAGAACACGAATAACTCTCCTGATGACGATAACTTTATCTCTCGGCTTGTAACGGAAGAGATGGTTAAATTCAGGGAACAAATAAGACGTATTCAAGGCACATCAATCAGAGGTAGAAGACCCACAAAGGAAAGGTTGCTGAAAAATATTGATAAGATAAGCGAGGCGATGGAGACTATACCTCAGGACATTAAAATAAAGAAATGAAAGAGCTAATTAGCAAAATAATATCCTCAATTCTGAAAGGTGAAGATCACAGGACTTATGTCCTTGCTACAATAAACAAAAGATTTGTCGACAAAGCGCAAGAATTAATTTCTCAAATTTTTGAGTATAAAAGAAAAGGAGATAATTGGCTTAAAATGCTCCTAAATGATACTTACAAAAAGAAAGGCAAAGAGAATAAATTTAAACTTTTATGGTTCGGTGGTTTAAACGAAAAGACCGTGAAAAACATGACTGGCGGGACGTCCAAAAAAGAGGTGTGTTTGGATTTAGCAAAGAAAAATATAGAAGCATTTAACCTATTATTAAAAGAGTTCGAGAGCGGTCAAAACTTATACCAGATTAACATAATAATCAAGAGAGATACCGAACAGGTTCAGTTAGATAACCTAGAAAGTTTGTTTTTTGCCAATATCATCTCAGCAATGAAGCTAACAATTCAAGGAGGAGCATGGAGCGAGGTAGGAAAAAAGACCGAAAAGGGTTTACTGTTCACAATATTCAGGCTGCTAAAAATCCCAGAAGTCGACTACCTTCTAATACCTGAGCAAATGAAGAAGAAAGGAGTAGTTGAAAACAGGGAAATTGACGCAATAGTTTTTAACAAAGAGAAGAAACCTTTAACTATCGAGTTGAAACTTCTAGGAATTGGGAATCCGGAGATTGGTGATGAGGCTCTCGCCAGAAGAGTGGATTTGTTTCTCATTGATAGGTTAACAGATATGATGATTGAAGAATTCAAGAAGATAGGAGCCAGGGTAATTGAATTTAGACAAAAGAACTCCCTTCTCCAAATTTATAAATTCTTCAGTTCAAAAAATGTAAACTGTAACCCACCCGAGAAAATGGCACCAAAACAACTTCAGGATAAGATAGATGAGATAATAGATGAGTGGAGACAGTCACAAGAGGAATTAACACTCCTTAAAAAGTTGAAAGACTTAACAAAAAAATAGCCTACCCCCCATACGCTCGCAAAATCTTCTCACTTTTCCCATTTTAGCCAGCACCCCAATTAGTCAAGGTCTTAATTTATAATTTCTAATGTATCAGCCCTTACGGGCTTCCACCTTGAGCAATTGGGGGATCTGCTGGCTCTTTTTCTTTTAGGTGAGAAAATTAAAGGCCGCTCACCAAAAGAAATAAACCAAAAAATCATGTCTTACCTTCAAAACATAGTCCTTGATATGAAAGAGAGAATCATGCTTATCTTTTATCGCTTAAGAGGCGCCAGAACGGAAAAAGAAGCCGCCAGACAGATAGAGAGATTAGAGAACCTAATTGTGTCCTTCAAGGATGGCATTGAGAACGGCAAAAAACCATGGACAGACAAAGATTAAACTTTTTCCTTACCTGCCCTTCCTGTAAGAGAAAGTTCGGAGTGAAACCAGAAGTGGTATTCAAATATGTTGACCGATTGCTCGAGGAGACCAAGAAGCAATTGAACGAGGAAGTGGAAAAAGTGAGAAAGAGGGAGTCCTAAGGGCTCTCTCTTTTTTTGCTCCCCCGA
>JABUBP010000119.1_pt1 | contig 17271 bp, 16 predicted proteins | sample 7240331 | NCBI WGS metagenome assembly JABUBP01 (sample SAMN07256347, study PRJNA390944) | subsurface metagenome | isolation source: Methane hydrate marine sediment | place: Pacific Ocean: Eastern North Pacific, ODP site 1244 | collected 2002 | reverse complement strand
TGACGCCGAGCGCGGCGAGGGGGCGGTAGGACGGAAGGGAACACCCGGCCCGGCGCCGGCATCACGCGTCGGGCTGATCAAGCTGCGTCCTGTGCGTCCGTTCAACTTCAACACTTCCGCCGAACTGTTTCCCGCCGCCATCCGCAAGAAGAAGCGCGCTGGCTTTGCGTATCGCCGTTTCGGCACCGCGGCGGAAGCTGTCCAATTCGCGATCGAGGAGTTGCCGGCGGATTCGCTGAATGGCGCGTATCTGCAGGTTGAGGAAGCGCGCTTTGATCAGAACGGCATCCGCACGCTCTATGACAGCGAGGCGTTCCCGCTGCCGCGCCGTCCGCGCAAGCCCGAGCCTGCGCCGGCCTCCGAAAAGGACGCGGCCTGATCTCTGCTGACGTTTAAAGTCGCGGCTGCTTCTCCATCCACCGGCGAAGCAGCCGTACGTTTTTGACGTTGGCGCGGAACATGACGTCGAAGGCGTCGCCGACCAACGGCACCAGTCCCACCACTCCGTCGACGGCCACATTGGCCAGCATGCGCGCCGTGATGTGCCAGGGAGCGCCGAGCGCGCGCGCCTCGCGCACCAGCCACAGCGAGATCGCCGTCGTGATGATGTCCCCGACCACGGGGATCAGCCCGATCAGCCCGTCGATGCCGTAGCGGATCTTGGTCCCCGGCACGATGAAGGCAACGTCGAGCAGTTTTGCGAGCGCTTCCAGCCGCGCCAGCCGCTGCTCGCGGGTGAGCGGCGTAAAGGTCGCTCCGCCAAAGTCGAACCGAAAGCCCTGGAATTGCGAGTGCAGGTTTTCCGACGGGATTTCCCGCCCTTCCTGATCGATGACCGGCCCACGTGCCTCGCTGCGGGAAAATCCCGCCTGCGGTCCCTGGCCCCGCCGGGTTTTCCTCGGCGTAGTGATGTCCTCGTCCTGCATGATCATCAGATGGTAACGCGGGCGCGAGGCACAAGTTGCGTCACGCTGCCGCTTATCGGCCGTCGCCGTCAGAGACATCTTGGCGACGAACGGCCGACGTATGACCTCGATTGCGTTGAACCCAACCCCGGTGTTCTCCGCCCGTAGTTCTCCGGGCGCGCATGAGTTGTATTTCACGAACCAACCGGGGACAAACGAGGAAGGCAGCGCCAACAGGGCGGCCGGCCCAGGCGGCAATTCGAGCCCAAGCTGGCTGCCCTGAGACTGAACGATCCCAAATCTCTTCGCCACAGGAACGCGGCGGTAGAAGCGGGATGAAACAGTCCCCTCAATCTCCGTAGCTTGCAGACGCAGATGTTTACGCCGACGGTTATCTTTCTGACGATTGCAAATACCATGGCCGCATCCGGAGCCATCTTCGCAGCATGGCAGATTTCGTCCCTTGGTTTGCATCGAAAGCAGCAACCAACCGAAGCGACGAGACCGGAAAGCGCGGCCGAAGAGAGCGGTCCTGTCGAAGATGGCAGGCTTCGGCAAGCAGCTTGATCAGCCCGACGCGTGATGCCGGCGCCGGGCCGGGTGTTCCCTTCCGTCCTACCGCCCCCTCGCCGCGCTCGGCGTCAGCCCGAAGCGGCGGCGGAAGCAGCGGTTGAAATAGGACAGGTCATTGAAGCCGCAGCCGAAGGCCACGTCGCTGATGCGGCGCTCGCCGTCGCGGGCCAAAAGCTCGGCCGCCTTGCGCAGCCGCAATTCGTTGAGGCGCAGGGTGAAGCTGGCGCCCGCCTCATAGAGCAATTCGTTGACATAGCGTTCGGATAGGCCGGCGGCAGCGGCGAGTTTCTGCGCCGAGAAGTCCGGCTCGGCAAAACGCTTCTCCAGGATCATCAGCACCGACTTCAGCCGCACGGCGCGCAGGCCGCCGCGCTGTGCCTGCACCGCAAGATCGCCGCGGGCGCCAAGACCGAGGGCTGCGAGGTCCATCAAATGCGCCGCAATGGCGAAACCGGCTTCGTCGACGGCATCGGTGTGCTTCAACAGCAGATCGCTGTAGTCCATGGCCAGCGACAGCGCGCCGCCCGGCGCCAGCTCGCGGCCAACGAGATCATCGACATCAGAGACCATCGACTTCAGCGTCGCCATCGGCAGATGCACATTGGTGAAGCGCTTGGTGTTGGCGCCGTCGGCGGAGAAGAACGGCTCATCGAGCTTGAGCAGCACCATCGAGCCCGGCCGCAGCACGAACTCGCGACCGCGAACTACCATGCGCGACTCGCGATCACCCGTGTTGCGCGCCAGGCAATAGCGATCGTCGTTGGTGGCAAGCACCTGGCGCTGCTCGCGCCGCACCGTGGTGAAGGTGCCGTCGCAGCGGCCGAGCATGGTGGTTCCTACATGGATCGAATTCATCGCGGCATGGAACGGCACGTCCTCGGCCGGATCGAGCTCGCCAGTGTTGGAAAAATGCTCGAACAATTCGGCAAAGAACATGAAGCGCTGCCGCTCGTTCAGACCCGGCGGCAGCATGTCGGTCGAGAGGCGCTTCTTGATGACGGACATGCTGAACTTGCTGACCTGCGGGGCGGGACGGCAATCTGGCCGCCGCCGCATGAACGGCGGCTGAAGCCGGGTAAAGGCTAGCAACACTGCAAGATGAATGAAACAGCGCCGATGGGTCCAAAAACGTGCCATCCCCGGCGCTTGTCAGTCCAAGACGGCCCGATGGGGCGGCATTACCGATGTCCCGGCAGCGGCTGCCGGGAGGTGCCGCGGCCCGGTACAACCCCCGACTGCACTGCGAACGATTGCCTCCCTGGGAGAACGAACATGATGAACTCTTCTACCCGCAAGATCCTGCTCGGGGCGGCGCTCGCCGCCAGCATGGGCATCGGCTACGCCATCGGCGCCCAGCCGCACATGGAAGCCAGCATCGGCCTGCTGCAGAATGCACGCGCCGAACTCGCCGCCGCAACGCCGAATAAGGGCGGTCATCGGGAAAAGGGACTTAGCCTGATCGACGCCGCGATCGCCGAGGTACGCGCCGGCATTGCGTTCGCGGCCACGCACTGAGACTGGCTTTCCGCTTCCGGAGATGGGCTCATGAAGAAAATCGTTACCGCTTCCATCCTTAGCCTGGCGCTGTTTGCCGCCGGCAGCGTTTCGGCCATGCCGCTGGCGCCGCTTGCGCCCACACCTGCCGACCTCATCGAGGTTGCCGGCGGCTGCGGCGCGGGCTGGCACCGCGGTCCCTATGGCGGCTGCCGCCGCAACTACGCCCAGCCGTGGCTGCATCCCTGCCCGCGCGGCTGGTATCTCGGCCCCTACGGCCGCTGCCGCGCCAACGGGACCTGAACGTCCCGACGCGGCTTTCGATCAGGTAACGCTACTGCATCATGCGCGGCGGGCCGAAAGGTCCGCCGTTCGCTTTGAGCAATCATTGTCTTCACCCCGATGGTGCCTAATTGCGCACTGCCCCAGAAGTGTCCGCCAGAGGCCGACGGCCGACAACCGAAAGCCATTCGCGATGGTCCCTACGCTTTCCGCGCGTAGTGCTTCATCGAAGGCCGCCTGGTCGCGTGCAAATCACCGAGGAGCTGCTATCGCAGTTGCGAATCCGACCAGGGTTTGATGAGGTGACTGCCATGGGAAGCACCGTTGCCATCGCTGAAGAGCGACTGCCGCTCGAGCCGAAGGGACGCGATTTTCCTTACTATCGCGGCGGCCCACCCACAATTTCGACCACCGGCTGGTTGCCGGTTCTCGCAGGAGTGGCCGCCGGCTTCCTGGCGCTGACAACGCCCTTGCCTCTTGCCGATAACCTTCCCACCGGCTGGCCAAATGCGCTTCTGTTCGTTTGCCTCCCGCTACTGGGGCTATGGATCGCCTCGCCACGTGGCTGGACGGCCATCTTCGCGCGGATCGGCTCTCGCGAAGTGAAGCTGATGTTCGTGTTTGCTCTCCTGAACATCATCATCACGTCGGCGATCGGGGGCGTTATCAAATTCTACGGCACGACGACCTCGAACACTGCCATTGTGGACGCGGCACTCCTCGGCGGAGTGCAACTTCTGAACTTCTTCGCCAAGGTCGCCTTGCAATTGCTGGGCGAGGAACTGATCACGATCCTCCCCTTCCTCGCGGTACTGGCATTCGCTCATGCCCATGCCGGGATTGGCCGCAACGCCTCGGTGATTGTCGCCTGGCTGGTGTCGGCCGTCGCATTCGGCCTGATCCATCTTCCAACCTACGACTGGAACTTGATGCAATGCCTGGTCGTGATCGGCAGCGCACGGCTGATCCTGACCTGGGCCTACATCTGGTCCAAGAACGTCTGGGTGAGCACCGGAGCACACATTATCAACGACTGGACGCTCACGGCCTTGACGATTTTCCTCACCTCCCTGGCAGCGCCGGTGTGAGCCACCGACAACGAAGGCGCGCAGTGGACGGATTCCTCGGCCCGTGCACATTTTCATTTCCGCGTTTGTGAACTCGCAGCAAGAGCTGAGCTATCTTGCGCGGATTCTCGAGGTGCGCGATTGCGTCCTATCTCGCGCGCCTCTGAAAGACGAAAGGAGACGGCGGCCGGCCTACACCTTGCCCTTGCCGCAAATGCCCTTCAGCGCCTGCCATTCCACGTCGGTCAATAGCGGCGGGCCCTTCACGGTCTGGTCTTCCTTGCTCATGCGGGCAAGACGGTCTTCGGTCAGCGGATGGGTGGAGATGATGGTGAGACCCTTGCCGCCTTCCTTGCCGGTGACACGCATCATCAATTCGCCCATCGCTTTCGGCGGACGGCCGAGCTTTTGCATGATTTCAATCGAGAAAGTGTCGGCGGCGGTCTCGGCTTCGCGCGAATAGGACGAGGTGACCAGCGCTCGCGAGGCGAAGATCACCGCGCTGGAGCCGGTGATATCGCCGAACAGCAGGCCGATCAGGAAGGACGTGCCGCCGTTGTAGATCAGGCCGCGCATGTTGTCGCGATGCTTGAGATGGCCGAGTTCGTGCGCGATCACGCCGGCGATCTCGTCAGGATTGTTGGCCTTGGCGATCAGGCTGTCGAACACGATGACCTTGCCGCCGGGCAGCGCCAGCGCATTGGGAATGTCGCTCGACAGCACCATCGACTCGACGGAAGTGTCGAATCCGGCCGCATCGCGCAGCCTGGTGACGAGCTTGTCGAACGCCGCCTGGCCTGCGCGACTGCTATTGCAGACTTTCCCGCCGAACACGACCTTGACCTGCTGTTCGGTGACGTCGCCGATCCGCCGCTCGAAAGCCGGCGGCACCAGCGGCGCAAGGCGGTCGGCGGCGAGCGGCAGGCCGAACAGCACGACCAGAACGATCGAGGCGGCGGCGGCCAGTGACCAGCCGACGATCTTCGCAATGCCGCGACGGCCGAGGTGATGTTCGTCGAGATTGAAGGTGCGGGAAGTGAGTTCGGCCGCCAGCGCGGCGTCGCGAATTTCCAGGCGCGCCAGCGGCGGCGCGCTCTGGCAGAAAACGCGCAGCGTGCCGGGGGCACTGTCGGCGCGGCGGATGTCGGCATAGGCCCACCGCGCCCTGGTCTCGCCGTCGACGGCGATTTCGAGCGTGTCGGTGAAAGCGAGCGTCGCGGCATGGCGCCGGTTCGAGGTGCCGTCGAAATAAACGACGGGATCGCTGCCGGCGCCGGTCATGGCTCAGAACCCCGCTACGTCGAGGCCGTCGGCGATGCCCTCGCCGACCGCAGTAGCGAGATCGCCCCTGGCCGTGACATTGGCAGCCGCCGCAAGATTGGTGACGGTGGTGGTCTGCAACATCCGTTCCCAGAGATCGCGGGTGAGATAAAGCCGGGCGACGACGCCGAGCGCCAGCGCCAGCGCCATGTAGCCGATCACGCTCACGACAAGCAGCGGGATGTTCTGCACCATGGCATCCGCTCCGACCGCGGCGCTGGTGCCGGCGCCCGCGCCCATGCCGCCGAGCTTGGTGAACAGCGAGGCGGCGACGCCGACGACCATTGCAAATGCCATCGACAGCAGCACGTACCAGCCGATCACGCTCCAGTAGAGACCGTGCAGGGCATTGGGCGCGAGCCGGGATTCGAGCGTGACGCCGCCGAAGCGGATGCCGGAGATCCACCAGCGCCATTCCTCGGCCTTGTAGCGGGAGTAGAGAAAGGGCAACGCCGGAAACAGGACCAGGGCGAAGGGCATCAAGACGCCGATCCACCAGACCCGCTTGAACAGATCCCAGCCCCGCCCCTCAAAGGCGCCCTGCAGGTCGCCATACCAGGAATGCTCCATCTTGTAGCGTTCGAGCGCGGCGGCACGCCATGGCAGCGCGATGCCTGCCGTGAAGATTGCAAGCACCGCCCATAACGAGGCGCGCAAGGCATAGGCCCAGCCCGATCCGTCCATCCAGAACCGCACGCCGCGCCACACCGTGCGGGTCAGCCGGTAGCGCCGCGCGCGATAGATCGCGAACTGGCCGAACACATAGAAGGAAGCGATGAGGGGAATCGAGGCCCATGACCGCAAATGCTCGGCTTCGACGCTGATCAGGAAATAGGCCAGATAAATCGGCATCAGGATTGCCAGCGCGATCAGAAAGCCAATCAGGAGTTCGCGGGCGCGGCCGGTATACTCCGCCGCATCGCCGTCGATCACCGTGTTGGACCACAGATGCCGGCGGATGTCGGTGACCAGCCAGAACCGGTAGAAGCCGAGCGTGATCAGTTCGAGGCCCGCGCCGCGCGCGACCAGATGCAGGAAGGCGTTGCGATCGCCGGTGAAATCGAGCGTCGCCGGCAGCGGCGGCGGCACCGGCAGCGGCGGTACGGGCTCTGACGGCGGCGGCACGATCGGCGGCCGGGAAAACTGGTTCACGGGAGGGCTCCAGGCGGAATCACGGGCGGATTACAGCACGGATTAGTCGCCGGAAGTGTGATGGAGGTTTCAGAGGAACGCCAGAGGTCTCGTCATTCCGGGGCGCGCGGAGCGCGAGCCCGGAATCCATAACCACGAGCGTGAGTATGGATTCCGGGCCCGCGCCTGATGGCGCGTCCCGGAATGACGATCGTGGAAAGGCCGTCGCGCCTACGCCGTCTTGTCGAACAGCTCGCGGCCGATCAGCATGCGGCGGATCTCGCTGGTTCCGGCGCCGATCTCGTACAGCTTGGCGTCGCGCAGCAGGCGGCCGGTCGGGTATTCGTTGATGTAGCCGTTGCCGCCCAGAAGCTGGATCGCATCCAGCGCGCATTGTGTGGCCTTCTCGGCGGCATAGAGAATCGCGCCGGCGGCGTCCTCGCGGGTGGTCTCGCCGCGGTCGCAGGCCTTCGCCACCGCATACACATAGGCGCGCGAGGCGTTCATCGTGGTGTACATGTCGGCGAGCTTGCCTTGCACCAGCTGGAAGGCGCCGATCGGCTGGTCGAACTGCTTGCGCTCGTGGACGTAAGGCAGCACCACGTCCATGCAGGCCTGCATGATGCCGATCGGGCCTGCCGCCAGTACCGCGCGCTCATAATCGAGGCCGCTCATCAGCACATAGACGCCCTTGCCGACGTCGCTGAGCACGTTCTCCGCCGGCACCTCGCAATCCTGAAACACCAGCTCGCAGGTGTCGGAGCCGCGCATGCCGAGCTTGTCGAGTTTTTGCGCGGTGGAAAAACCCTTCATGCCTTTTTCGATGATGAAGGCGGTGATGCCGCGCGGGCCGGCATTGGGATCCGTCTTGGCATAGACCACCAGTGTGTCGGCGACCGGGCCGTTGGTGATCCACATCTTGTTGCCGTTGAGCACGAAGCGGTCGCCCTTCTTGTCGGCGCGGGTCTTCATCGAGACCACGTCGCTGCCGGCGCCGGGTTCGGACATCGCCAGTGAACCCACATGCTCGCCGGAGATCAGCTTCGGCAGATATTTGCGCTTCTGCGCCTCGTTGCCGTTGCGGCGGATCTGGTTGACGCAGAGGTTGGAATGCGCGCCGTAGGACAGGCCGACCGCGGCTGAGGCGCGCGACATCTCCTCCACAGCAAGGCAATGTTCGAGATAGCCGAGGCCCGCGCCGCCATATTCCTCCTCGACCGTGATACCGTGCAGGCCGAGCGCGCCGATTTTCGGCCACAGGTCGCGCGGAAACTGGTTGGAGCGGTCGATCTCGGCGGCGCGCGGAGCGATCTCGTTGGAGGAGAAGTCGTGCACGGTCTCGCGGATCGCGTCCGCGGTCTCGCCGAGGTCGAAATTGAACATTTTGTGCGCGTTGGCGATCATGGCGGGCCTCCCGGCAAAACAGGCGTTGTTGCCAAGCATTTAGCCCGGACCCGTGCGATTGTCACGGGGAAATGATACGGTACCGTATCAATTTCTGGAGTGCACCGCGTAAACTCCGGCCTTGCGGCTGAAGGCGGCCGGGGGTGTAATAGGGTAAAACATTGCCGCGCCGGCATGTCCCGGCGAAGGCTGCTCACGGGAGAAGCCACATGCACGGAACCATCGAGAACACCGGCGAAGCCCATCTGCGCGAAGCGCGGGAAAAGGCCTATTCGACAAAGCTCGAGGATCTCGATCCGAGCCATCCCGAACTGTTTCGGACCGATACGTTCTGGCCCTATTTCGACCGGCTCCGCAAGGAAGACCCGGTGCATTACTGCAAGGATTCGCTGTTCGGCCCGTACTGGTCGGTGACCAAGTACAACGACATCATGTCGGTCGATACCAATCACGGCGTGTTCTCTTCCGCGGCATCGCTCGGCGGCATCACCATCCGCGACGTCGACCCTGACCTGCGCCGCGAGAGCTTCATCTCCATGGACCAGCCGCGCCATTCCGCGCAGCGCAAGACCGTGGCGCCGATGTTCACGCCGAACAATCTCGACGAGCTTGCCGTCAACATCCGCAAACGCTCGGCGAGCTGCCTCGACAATCTCCCGGTCAACGAAGTGTTCGACTTCGTCGACACGGTTTCGATCGAACTGACCACGCAGATGCTGGCGGTGCTGTTCGACTTTCCCTGGGAGGACCGCCGCAAGCTGACGCGCTGGTCGGACGTCGCCACCACCTTGCCCGGCCCCAACGGCCTGGTCTCCACCGACGAGGAGCGGATCGCCGAGCTGAACGAATGCGCCAGCTATTTTGCCAGACTCTGGAAGGAGCGCGCCAGCGGACCGCCGAAGAACGACCTGCTGTCGCTGATGGTGCATAACCCGGCCACGCGCGACATGGACCCGAAGAATTTCCTCGGCAATCTGATCCTGCTGATCGTCGGCGGCAACGACACCACCCGCAACACCATGTCGGGCAGCCTCTATGCCCTGCACAAGAACCCCGACCAGTACAAGAAGCTGCGCGAGAACCCGGCACTGCTCGACACCTTCGTGCCCGAGGTGATCCGCTGGCAGACGCCGCTGGCGCATATGCGCCGCACGGCGCTGGCCGACATCGAGCTTGGCGGCAAGCAGATCAAGAAGGGTGACAAGGTCGTGATGTGGTACGTCTCGGGCAACCGTGACGAGGAAGTGATCGATCGCCCCTACGAGTTCATCATTGATCGTGCGCGGCCGCGGACTCATATCTCGTTCGGCTTCGGCATCCACCGCTGCATCGGCATGCGGCTTGCTGAGCTGCAATTGAAGATCATCTGGGAAGAGATCTTCAAGCGATTCGACAGGATCGATGTGGTCGGCGAACCGAAGCGGGTTTATTCCAGCTTCATCAAGGGCTACGAGACCCTGCCGGTACGCATCGCCGCATAGCGAATGAAGCCAAGACCCCGGCCGTCCTTCCCGGTAGGATGACGGCCAAATCGACTCACATCCGGGAACGCCCACGATGAACGTCCACACCGCCGTCCCCTCCGACAAGGCCGAGCGCCTCGCGCAAGCACGCGAGGAAGCCTATGCGACGCCCTTGAAGGATTTCCATCCGGGCGCGCCAAGATTATTCCGGGACGACACGTTGTGGCCGTGGTTCGAGCGGCTGCGCAAGGAAGAGCCGGTACATTACTGCACCAATGCGCCGATCGAACCGTACTGGTCGGTCGTCAAATACAACGACATCATGACGGTCGATACCGGCCATCATCTGTTCTCGTCGGATGCGGCGCTCGGCGGCATCAATATCCGCGACGCCCCTGTCGGCTATGACTGGCCGAGCTTCATCGCGATGGATCAGCCGAAGCATGCGAACCAGCGCAAGACCGTGTCGCCGATGTTCACGCCGACGCATCTCGACGAACTGGCGAAACTGATCCGACAGCGCTCGGCCACCGTGCTCGACAATCTGCCGCGCAACGAGACCTTCAATTTCGTCGAGCGCGTCTCGATCGAGCTGACGACGCAGATGCTGGCGACCCTGTTCGACTTCCCGTTCGAGGAGCGGCGCAAGCTGACGCGCTGGTCGGACGTCTCGACCGCGCTGCCCAAGAGCGGCGTGGTCTCCTCGCCAGAAGAGCGCCGCCGCGAGATGGATGAATGCCGGGCCTATTTCGCCAATCTGTGGAACGACCGCGTCAACGCGCCGCCGAAGAACGACCTGCTGTCGATGATGGCGCACAGCGACGCCACACGGCACATGGATCCTGACAATCTGATGGGCAACATCATCCTGCTCATCGTCGGCGGCAACGACACCACCCGCAACACCATGAGCGGTTCGGTGCTGGCGCTGAACGAGCACCCCGAGCAATACAAGAAGCTGCGCGAGAATCCCGATTTGATCGACACCATGGTGCCGGAAGTGATCCGCTGGCAGACCCCGCTGGCGCATATGCGCCGCACCGCTCTGCAGGACACCGAGCTCGGCGGGAAGCAGATCAAGAAGGGCGACCGCGTCGTGATGTGGTACGTCTCGGGCAACCGCGACGAGGAAGCGATCGAGCGGCCGGAAGAATTCCTGATCGACCGCGCCCGCCCGCGCACGCATCTGTCGTTCGGCTTCGGCATCCACCGCTGCGTCGGCATGCGCCTTGCCGAATTGCAGCTGCGCATCGTCTGGCAGGAGATGCTGAAGCGCTTCGAGAAGATCGAGGTCGTCGGCGAGCCGAAGCGGGTCTATTCGAGCTTCGTGCGCGGCATCGAGCAGCTGCCTGTTCGGATCCCCGGCTGAGGTAACTTCGCATGAGCGGCGCGGAGCGGATGAAGCAACTCGCCGGGATCATGGATATGCCCGGCTTGCCGAAATCGTCGGGCATGCGCGTCGTGTCGGCCGAACCGGGCAAGGTGACGATGGCGCTCGCGAAGAAGCCTGAGCTCTGCCAGTTCTTCGGCCATTTCCATGGCGGCGTGATCTCGGCGCTGGCCGACCATGCGGCCGGCGCCTGCGCGACGTCGTCGATGCCCGAGGGCAAGATCGCGGTGACGGTCGAGATCAAGATCAACTTCCTGGCCCCCGCCGACGGCGAGGAAATGATCGCGCGGGCGGAGACGATCCAGGCCGGCTCCAGCATCGGCGTGGTCAAGGTCGAAGTCGCCTCGCTGAAAGCCGGCACCGAGCGGACTTGCGCCTTCGCCACCGCCACCATGCGCGCGATGGACATGCCGGCCGGCTTTCGCTGAGGGGCCCCGCCGACTGGCGGACGGCGGAGAAGTCATGGCCCCATGCGGGCCAGGCGCCAGGATAGGCGTTGCAAAGGCCGGGACGATCTCCCAAGACAGGACCGCCGAACGCGTCATTTTTGCGTTCGCCACCGCGATATCAGCGGTCTATCCTTCCTGGCCCACATGATCAGCCGAGCCCGATGACCCAGAGCGAACTCGACCACGACTATTCCGACATCCGCGACGCCGTCGCCAAACTCTGCGCCCAGTTCCCCGGCGAATACTGGCGCAAATGCGACCGGGCGATGGCCTACCCTTCCGACTTCGTCAACGCGCTGACGGAAGCCGGCTACCTCTCGGTGCTGATCCCGGAAGAATATGGCGGCGCGGGCCTGAAACTGTCGGCGGCGACCGCGATCCTGGAAGAGATCCATCGCGCCGGCTGCAACGCCGGCGCCTGCCACGCCCAGATGTACACGATGGGCACGGTGCTGCGGCACGGCAGCAAGGAGCAGAAGGAAAAATGGCTGCCGCAGATCGCGAGCGGCAAGCTCCGCCTGCAGGCGTTCGGCGTTACCGAGCCGACCAGCGGCACGGATACGTCGTCGCTGAAGACGGTGGCGCGCAAGGACGGCAATGACGGCTATATCGTCAACGGCCAGAAGATCTGGACCAGCCGCGCCGAATATTCCGACCTGATGGTGCTGCTGGCGCGCACCACACCGAAGGAACAGGCGAAGAAGCGCACCGAGGGTCTCTCCGTGTTCCTCGTCGACATGCGGGAGGCCCGCAAGGCCGGGCTCTCCATCCGACCGATCCGCACCATGATGAATCATTCCACCACCGAAGTGTTCTTCACCGACATGAAGGTGCCCGCCGAAAACCTTGTCGGTGATGAGGGCAAGGGCTTTCGCTACATCCTGTCCGGCATGAACGCCGAGCGCATCCTGATCGCCTCCGAATGCATCGGCGACGCCAAATGGTTCATCGAGAAGGCCTCGAACTACGCCAAGGAGCGCGCGGTGTTCGGCCGGCCGATCGGCCAGAACCAGGGCATTCAGTTCCCGATCGCCAAGGCCTACGCCTCGATGCGCGCGGCCGAGCTGATGGTGAAGGAAGCCACGCGCAAATACGAGGCCGGGCTCGATTGCGGCGCCGAGGCCAACATGTCGAAGATGCTGGCGGCGGATGCTTCCTGGGAGGCGGCCAATGCCGCGATCCAGACCCATGGCGGCTTTGGTTTCGCCGAGGAATACGACGTCGAGCGTAAATTCCGCGAGACGCGGCTCTATCAGGTGGCGCCGATCTCGACCAATCTCGTATTGTCATTCATCGCCGAGCACGTGCTCGGCATGCCCCGCTCCTACTGAGAGACCATCATGCTGCCTTTGGAAGGACTCGTCGTCATTGCCGTGGAGCAGGCGGTGGCGGCGCCGTTCTGCTCGTCGCGCCTGGCGGATGCCGGCGCGCATGTCATCAAGGTCGAGCGGCCGGAGGGCGATTTCGCCCGCGGTTATGACGCCGCTGCCAAGGGGCAGAGCAGCTATTTCGTCTGGCTCAACCGCGGCAAGGATTCCGTCGTCATCGATCTCGCGACCAAGGAAGGCCGGCAATCGCTGGAGGATCTGATCGCCAGCGCCGACGTGCTGCTGCAAAACCTCAAGCCGGGCTCGATGGACAAGCTCGGCTTCTCGCTGGAGCGGCTGCGCAAGGATTATCCGGCGCTGATCACCTGCACCATCACCGGCTATGGCGACGAAGGCCCCTACGCCCACCGCAAGGCCTATGATCTCCTGATCCAGGCCGAGAGCGGACTTGCCTCGATCACCGGCGGGCCGGAGGGGCCGTCGCGGGTCGGCATTTCCGTCGTCGATATCGCGACCGGCGCTACCGCCCACGCCTCCATCCTCGAAGCCCTGATCGGACGGGGACGCACAGGCAAGGGCGCCGATATCAGGATTTCCATGTTCGACGTGATGGCCGACTGGATGGCGGTGCCGCTGATCAACTCGGAAGCCGGCAATCCGCCGAAGCGCATGGCGCTCGCGCATCCCTCGATCGCGCCCTACGGCGTGTTCAATTCCAGGGACGGCAAGGGCATCCTGATCTCGATCCAGAGCGAGCGTGAGTGGAAAAAGCTCTGCGCCGACGTGCTGGGCCAGCCGGAACTGCCTGACGACCCGCGCCTTGCCAACATGGTCGAGCGCGTGAAAAACCGTTCGCTCACAGACAAGACCGTCGGCGACAGCTTTGCCAAACTCTCGCGCGATGAGCTCCTGAAGAAGCTGGCGGACGCCGACATTGCGTTTGCCGAAGTCAACACGATGGCCGATCTTGCGACCCACCCTCATCTGCGCCGCATCGAGGTCGACACGCCGAACGGCAAGGTGAGCTACGCTGCACCGGCCGCGATCGTCGTCGGCCAGCCGCGCAGCTATGGCGGAGTTCCGGCGATCGGCGAGCATCGCGAATTGCCCAAGAAGCAACCTGTCAGGAAATCGTCATGAGCGCTCCCGCTATCGCGGGCGAAAAGCCCGACCTCGATCACCTCAGGCAATGGATCGGCCGCAGCCAGGAGGCGACCGACATCGTCACCGCTCAGCTCGTGAAGGCCCTGCGCGCCACGCTGTTCCAGGACATCGGCGATCCGAAGCCGGGCGATGCCGCGCCGTTTACGACGCACTGGTGCCTGGCGCAGCCGGTGTTTCCGATGTCGGAGCTCAGCCAGGACGGTCACCCGACCCGCGGCGGCTTCCTGCCGCCGGTGCCGCTGCCACGCCGCATGTGGGCCGGGGGCGAACTGGAGTTCATCGAGCCGCTGCGTGTCGGCGATGGATCGACGCGCACCTCGCGCATATCGGATGTGAGCTTGAAGACCGGATCGACCGGCACGCTGTGCTTTGTCGCTGTTCATCACGAGATCACGAGCCCGCGCGGCGTCGCCATCAGGGAACGCCATGACATCGTCTACCGCGAGGCGACCAGCGGGCCGCAGGCGGCGCCGAAGGCCCCACCGGTTCCGCCGCCCGCGAAACATCGCGAGACCCACGTCTCCGATCCCGTGCTGCTGTTTCGTTACTCCGCGCTGACCTTCAACGGCCACCGCATCCACTACGATCGCGATTACGTGACGAAGGTCGAGGGCTATCCGGGCCTCGTGTTCCACGGGCCGCTGCAATGCTCGTTCATGGTCGAGTTCGCGGCGAAACTACATGGCGGCAAGGCGCCGAAGAAGCTGGTCTATCGCGGCGTACAACCGCTGTTCGAAGGCAGCGAGTTCTCGATCAACGCCAGCGACAACGGCACCGGCGGCATGGACGTCTGGGTGGCGAACGCCGAGGGCCAGCCAACCATGAAGGGCGTGGCGACGTGGTGAATTTTTTCCACCGTCATTGCGAGGAGCGCAGCGACGAAGCAATGACGGTTGAGGCAGCAGAGGACTAATTCCCATGTCGTCCCGCAAGCCAACCAAGGCCACCAGCAAATCCGTCAGCGTCCGCGACGCCACCTTCGGCCTGCTCCGTGCCTTCGGCATCAAGAAGGTGTTCGGCAATCCCGGCTCGACCGAATTGCCGTTCCTCGCCGACTGGCCCGACGACATCGACTATGTGCTGGGCCTGCAGGAGGCTTCCTGCATCGGCATGGCCGATGGGTATGCGCAGGCCACCCGCAATGCCGGCTTCATCAATCTGCATTCAGCGGCCGGCGTCGGCAATGCGCTCGGCAATATCTACACCGCGCACCGCAACCAGACGCCGCTGGTCATCACCGCAGGCCAACAGGCGCGCTCGATCCTGCCGCTGCAGGCGTTTCTGCAAGCCGAGCGTGCCTCGGAGTTTCCGCGGCCCTACGTGAAATACAGCGTCGAGCCGGCGCGCCCCGAGGACGTGCCGGCCGCGATCGCGCGTGCCTATTACACGGCGATGCAGCCGCCCTGCGGGCCGACCTTTGTTTCCGTGCCGATCGACGACTGGGCGCATGCGACTTCGCCGGTCGAAGCGCGGCAGGTCAGCCGCGAGTTCGGCCCCGATCTCGACGCGATGAAGGCGCTGGCGGCCGCGATTGCCGAGAGCAAGCGCCCGGCGCTGGTGGTCGGCCCCGGTGTCGATCGCGCAGCAGCGGTCGATCTCATCGTGAAAGTCGCCGAGAAGGCCAAGGCCGCGGTCTGGGTCAGCCCGTTCTCGGCGCGCTGCTCCTTCCCGGAGCGACATCCGCAATTCGCGGGCTTCCTGCACGCCTCGCCCGGACAGCTTTCCGACGCGCTGCGCGAGCACGACCTCGTCGTCGTGGTCGGCGCGCCCGTGTTCACCTTCCATGTCGAAGGCCATGCCTCGATCTTCGACGGCGGCACGGCCATCTTCCAGATCACCGACGATCCGACCGCAGCCGCTGTGACGCCACGTGGCACCAGCATCGTCGCTACCATGAAGCCGGCGCTTACCGAGTTGCTGAAATTGTTGCCGGAGAGCAAGCGCGCCGCTCCGGCAGGCCGCACGTTGCTGCCGGCGCCGAAGGCGGGCGAACCCATTCCGGTCGAATACCTCCTGCATACGTTGTCGAACGTCATGCCCGGCGACGCCGTGCTGGTGGAGGAAGCGCCCTCGCATCGCCCGGCGATGCAGAAATTCATGCCGATGCGCGGGCAGGACAGTTTTTACACCATGGCGAGCGGCGGCCTCGGCTGGAGCCTGCCCGCCGCTGTCGGCATGGCGCTCGGCCGCGGCGATGTCCGCACCGTGTGCCTCGTCGGTGATGGATCTGCGATGTATTCGATCCAGGCGCTGTGGACCGCGGCGCAGCGCAAACTGCCGCTCACCGTCGTCGTGATCAACAATTCAGGCTATGGCGCGATGCGCTCGTTCAGCCAGGTGATGCAGGTGCGAAATGTACCGGGCCTCGAACTTCCCGGCCTCGACTTCGTCAAGATCGCGCAGGGTCAAGGCTGCGAGGCGGTACGGGTGACGAAATCGTCGGAGCTGGCGGGCGCGCTGGAGCATGCGCTGGCTTATAACGGCACGAGTCTCGTCGAGGTGATGGTCGATTCCGCCGTGCCGCTGCTCTACGCGCAGAAGCGGTAGATCGACCTACTGCCGCGCCGCGTGGCGCGCTGCAACCTCCGTCGCCATCCGGCCGTACTCGCTCCAGACGAGATTGAGGAACAACGGCGGCGCCTCGCCCGCCTGCAGCATCTCGGCGCAGCGCTGCTTCGCATCGTCAGCGGCCCACCACTTCTGCGCTGATGATGCGATCCTGCGGAAATTGCGCAACGCGCCGTAGAACTCCTTGGGATCGGCGCCGCCTGCGAGCACCGCACAGTGAACCAGCCAGTTGAAGCCGGCGATGATGGCGATGGCAAGATCGGCATTGGTGACGCCGGTGAATTCGATGACCATCTGGTCGTGCGGAATTTGCCGCAAGTAACCGTCGATGATCTCGACTTGCGAATCCGGCTCGGCCAGCAGGCGATATTCGCCGCGTGGCACTTCCAGCAGATAACGGAAGGCTTCGAGCTGGGTATGGTCGGCAATGGTGGCCTGATCGCTGGCCGGGTCGGACGCGGTGCGCTTGCAGGCGGGCGTGATGAATTTGCCGTTGTCGAGGTCGTCGCGATATCGCTTGCCGCGCTTCTCGATATCAGCGAGCAGCGCGTGAGGGCCGTCCAGCGTCGCCGTCCCCGTATCCTTCCCGAAGGGCCACCAGTTCATGGGCACCCCAATGTGCGGTTGGCTTAAAGCATCGCGAGGTCATTAGGCAGCATTCTCCCGAATGTGGCAAGAAGCAGGCGGGCGCCTCGCCACGAGGGACGGCTACTTCCCGTACGTCTCTCTCATC
>JABUBP010000118.1_pt1 | contig 17299 bp, 22 predicted proteins | sample 7240331 | NCBI WGS metagenome assembly JABUBP01 (sample SAMN07256347, study PRJNA390944) | subsurface metagenome | isolation source: Methane hydrate marine sediment | place: Pacific Ocean: Eastern North Pacific, ODP site 1244 | collected 2002 | reverse complement strand
TAGGGGGGTGAGACCGGTTCGAGCACCACATCGTTTGGGGATTTCGGAGGCGGCGGCGACACCCCTGGCGGTGACCCCGGCGGCGGCGACCCCGGCGGCGGCGGCGGAGATCCTGGCGGGGGAGATCCTGGCCCGAGCGGCGGCGGCGGTATAACCTCGGGCGGCGAGCCATGCGACCCGGCCAGCGACGACGATTGCACGCCGGTCATGAAGCCTTCGGACGATACGCGAATTGTATCGGAGACCCTGGGGCGCGTTCTCGACTCGATGTCGAACCTGCAGGGATTGGATACCGCGGCACTGTCAGGTCAGACACTCGACGCCATTCGCCGCCACGTCAGGGCGCCTGCCCTTCCGCCCGGTCGCGGCGCCGAACGAAATCCGCCCATCATCATTTCGATCGGTCCGGATGAGGCACAAGCGATTGAAAGAAGGCTGGGCTCGAACTATTCCGCCGGTTCAACCGAGGCCCAGGCCCACGCCGCCTATGTTGCGGCCCTTGTCGCGGCGATCGCACAGCTGCGTTCGGCAAGCTCGGTCAATCTAAGCCGGGAAATTCTTTCGACCAGGAAATTCGCTGCGCGGGTAAAGGGGATCGACGCGGTCAGATAGCTTCCGATGGTGCCCGCGAATGCAAATGCGATGCGCCGTATTGGCGCCGCCCCCTCTGCAGTTCCGCGTTTGCATGATGTCGTTTCCCGTATAGGCTGATGCGGCTCGAAGGGCTTCCCCGACAATCTCCAACAGACGTCTGGCATCCGCTGCACACATCGCATGCGAACCGTGGCTTGGCCGCAGTGCAGACGAAGGAAGAGAACGACATGAGCGCGACCAACCGCACCTGCATCTGTGATGCCATCTATTGCCACACGGAAGCACTGGCCGCTTCCCGGGAGATGGAGAGTTTCGAGTGCTCGGCATGCGGCGTGACCATGGAGTCGTGGAATTCAGCCTGGGTGCCCCGTTATCGGCTAATCGTCGGGCCGGTCAGGAAGCCGGACGGTGGCTGAGCGCAGCCATTCCGGGTCTTAGTTGCGCGGGCTTCCCAACAGCGCATCGAACTCCGCCCTGAGTTGATGGGGCGCATATGGCTTTGACACAAATCGCGTCCCCGCCGGCATGGCTGACACCGGCGGATGAACCTGTCCCGACGTAAGGAACAGGGCGACAGGTGGCCAGCGGTCGCGAATGGCCGCGATAAGCGCCAGTCCGTCCATCGAGCCCGGCATCTGCACGTCGGAAAACACTGCGGCAATATCGAGGTTCGTCTCCAGCAAGGCGATGGCCTGATCTGCATTGGCGGCCTCGAGGACCTTGAAGCCGAGATCGCGGATCATGTCCGCGGCATCCATACGGATCAGCTGTTCGTCCTCCACGATCAGTATCACCACTTCGCCGCGGGAGGATTGGGTCACTTCAACTCCAGGACAACAAAGCTTAAGTAAGTGGGGGCCAATTCGTTCCCGCGAACATATTCCCGCTTTTGGCGTTAGCTCCGCGGCTGAAGGGCAAGGGTTCCCGTTGACATGACGACCGACATACGGGCCGATATCGACGCTGTGCAGCAGATCGGTGCGGTCCCGAAGATTCTTGACGTCGTCAGCCGAATAACGGGGATGGGCTTCGTCGCCATCGCCCGCGTAACCTCGACGCAATGGGTCTGTTGCGCCGTTCGGGACAACATCAACTTTGGCCTCAAACCCGGTGGCGAACTTCAGGTCGAGACGACGATCTGCAACGAAATCCGCAGGCATGGCAAGCTGGTCGTCTTCGATGATGCGAAGGAAGACGACGTTTTCTGCAATCACCCCACGCCGAAGATGTACGGCTTTCGCAGCTACATTTCCTCCCCCATTGTTCTCACTGACGGCAGCGTGTGGGGGACGTTGTGCGCGATCGATCCGGCTCCTCACGAACTGGACAAGGCCGAGATCGTCGACTCCTTCACGTTGTTTAGCGATCTGATCGCCGCCCAGCTCGAGCTTCAGGGCCGCTTCGAGAAGAGCCAGGCAGACCTGAAATCCAGCCTGGCCGATCTGCTGGACGAACGAAAGACCGCCGAGCTTCGCGAACAGTTCATCGGCGTGCTCGGCCACGACCTGCGCAATCCGCTGGCGTCAGTCGACGCCGGGATGCGTTTCCTGCTCAGGAACGCCGGCACAGATCGCACGCCGGAAATCGTTGCAGGCGTTCAGAAGTCGGTCATGCGCATGGCCGGCCTGGTCGACAACGTCCTGGATTTCGCCAGAGGACGCCTGGGCGGCGGCCTGACGATTCAGCGAGACGCGAAGCAGCCGCTCACGCCAACTCTTGCCCATGTCGTTTCGGAGTTGCAAGCCGTCTGGCCCGACAGCGTGGTCGAGACGCGATTCGACATCGACGAGCCCGTCAACTGCGATCGGGGCAAGATCGGTCAATTGCTGTCGAATCTGGTGGGCAACGCCATCACCTACGGCGATCAGGGGCGGCCGATCCGGGTATCGGCGAAAACTGTTGATGGGAAATTCGTGCTTGAGGTGGCGAACTTCGGCGAACCGATTTCCGGCAAGGCCATGGAGCATCTGTTCAAGCCGTACACGCGAGGCGACCGTCCAAGCCAACAGGGTCTTGGCCTCGGTCTATACATTGCCTCGCAGATCGCCAAAGCACATGGCGGCACGCTCATCGCAACCTCGGACAATGATGTCACGAGATTCGTGTTCGAGATGCCGCAACAGCGGGCATGAGGGCGGAGAGAGCTACGCCTTGCTCTTGCGCTTCTTCTTTTCGGGCGCCGGCGGCGGATTTGCCAAAGCCTCGCTCGCCTGCTCCGCCTCTTTGGCGAGCCTCAGTGCGCGCAGACGGTCCATGTTCTTGCGAATCCATGCCGCATCTCGTGCAACGTCTTCCATGGCTTTTACGCCTTCTTCCTGGGCAAGGCGCTGACGGTTGGAGCGAGCAATGCTCTCAGGGGAGGGCTCCGTCGGTTTCTTGCCGGCCATCGTCGTAACCCTCCTCAAAAGACAAAGCCCGCTCAATCGGAGATCGAGCGGGCAACATCACCATTTCAGTACATCCGTGAAATGGTGCGGTCGGATCAAGCCAGCGACAGGTTTTCCGCGCTGCTCTTGCCCCGCATCTTGTCGGCCTTGATTTCGAAGTTGACCTTCTGGCCTTCCGCGAGGCCGGTGAGGCCCGCGCGCTCGACGGCGCTGATGTGCACGAACACATCCTGTCCACCATCGTTCGGCTGGATAAAGCCAAAGCCCTTCGTGCCATTGAACCACTTGACTGTACCGGTCGGCATATTTTGCTCCAAAGCATCACGCGCGTGACCATTCACGCGCTTAAAATTCAACTGGTCGGATGTCTTTGGGAAATAGCCCGCGGGCACATTCAGAAAGGCACAGCGGCTAATCGAACGAGGCACACAGCTATAGCTTATTACCGCGGATTGCAAGCGCAGCGGGGGGACACGCACTGCTGGTGGCCGGAGCATCCACCTGAATCACCAACGATTACAATTGGTTAACGGGAAGACATCGCCGGATGCGCGTCAGGCCTTTTGCAGCGCCAGCGTGACGCCGCCGAGCGTCAGCACCATCGCGGCGGCCTCGCGCAGGCCGAGCGGCTCGCCGAGAATGAAGGCGGCGGAGACGACGCCGATCACCGGCACCAGCAGCATGCCTGTCGAGGCCGATGTCGGCGGCAGCCGGCGCAGCGTCTCGAACCAGGTGAGATAGCACAGGCCCATCGGCACCAGCGTCATGTAGACGAAGCAGGCGATGCCCTGCGGCGTGATAGCGCCGACGTTCGGGTGCTCGAAGGCGATGCCGAGCACCAGCATGACGGCGCAGCCGAGGCCTACCTGCCAGGCGACCACCACCAGCGGAGGCATCGGCAAGGGTTTGCCGTTCAGCACATTGCCGAGCGCAAACAGGATGGCGCAGGACAGCGCCAGCGCGATGCCGATCAATTTGCCTTCCGTGAAGGCGAAGCCGTCGGCGCCGAGCAATAGCGCAACGCCGAGAATGCCGAGCACGAGCGCTGCGACATCGCGCAAGGTCGGGCGCACATGCAGGAACGGCCAGGCAAACAGCATCGCCCAGATCGGCATGGTGTAGGCGATCAGCGCGCCCTCGCCAACCGTGACGTATTTCATCGCCATGGTGCCGAAGCCCATCCAGGCAAAGACATTGGTGAAGGAAGCGAAAAGAAGCCGCAGGATCGCCTCGCGCGGCACCTTCAGCGATTGACCGCGGCCGAGCGCCAGCGCCGCAAGGATCACGCCCGCGAGCACGCCGGCAAGCCCGCGCGCAAACAAGGGCGGCCATTGCAGCAGCAACAGCTTCATCAAGGGCCAGTTCAGCGCCCAGCCGAAGGCGGTCACCACAAGGCAGAGGAAGCCGATCGAGCGGTCGCGGCGGGGAGAATCCATGGCGACCGATTAGCAGCCGCGGAAGACGGGCTCTACAGCGGCGAGTGCATGCAGACATGAAAACGGCGCGCCATGGACGGCGCGCCGTTTTGTCAGGGTCGCGTTACGCAGCTTTTACGCGGAAGCGGCCTTTATGCTGACGCAGCCTTTACGCCGACGCAGCCTTGGGCGCGCGGTTGCGCGAGTTGCGCTGGAAGAACAGCGCCTGGCTCGCCACCGCCGACACCATGGCGGGCTGGAACGGCTTCGAGATCAGGAACGCCGGCTCCGGACGCTCGCCGGTGAGGAAGCGCTCGGGATAGGCGGTGATGAACACCACCGGCACCTCGAAGGTGCGCAGCAGTTCGTTCACCGCATCGAGGCCCGAAGAGCCGTCGGCAAGCTGAATATCGGCGAGGATCAGGCCGGGCTTGCGGTTCTTGGCCAGCGCCACCGCATCGGTGTGGGTGCGCGCGACGCCAATGACATTGTGGCCGAGATTCTTCACGAGGCTCTCGAGGTCCATCGCGATGAAGGTCTCGTCCTCGATGATCAGGACGTCGGTGGCGATCTCGGCGGCCATCTCGCGGCCGGCGGTATCGGCAAGCCGGCGCGTCTCGGCGATATCGGCGCCGAGGATGAAGGCGACCTCCTCCTCCGAAAAGCCTTCCAGGGACAGCAGCAGGAAGGCCTGTCGCGGCAGCGGCGTAATGTTGGAAAGCCGCCGCTCCGAAGGCAGCGGCAGCGGCGTCACGTCGCTCTTGTCGTTGATCGAGACCGAATTCCAGATCTGGGTGAACAGCCGGAACAGGCCGGCGCGCGGGCCGTGGCGCTCGTCGAGCAGCGAGGCATCCTGGAGCAGCGCTTCCAGCATCGCAGCCACATAGGCATCGCCCGAGGACTGGTTTCCGGTCAGCGCACGGGCATAGCGCCGCAACAGCGGCAGGTGTTCGGCAACAACCTGTGAACGGGACATCCCCACTCCATTCTTTGTATTTGGGTCAGCGTCCTTGACGGGGTGACCCGGTTCCCCTGTTCGCGCCCGACAACGCCGGGCACCATAAAAAGTTCCAAATAAAAGTTCCTCCTATCGGGAACCAATGGCCGAACTTCGCATTAGTCCTCCTCAATGCGGCCGGAACCCAGGGTTTCTGTCGGAATAAAAATTCCGAGAATTCAGAGACTTAACTCTCGGGGAGCGTGGATCGGATCATGAAAGAAGTAAAGTCACAAGCAAGCCAACCGGGCGCCTCCCGCAAGCAGGGAGGCCTCAACGCGGAAATCCAGGCCCGGATCGGCCATCAGCTCCGCGCCATGTATGACGACGTGGTGCGGCAAGGCGTGCCGGACCGCTTCGCGGACCTTGTCCGCAAGCTGGATGAACCCGGGGCACAGAGCGGGGGCGACACCGACAAAAACAACGGGAGGGACTGATGCCTCTCACCAACCAACTCCGCGACGACATCTTGGCGTCGGTCCCCAGCCTGCGCGCGTTCGCGATTTCGCTTTCGGGCAATGGTGATCGTGCCGACGATCTCGTGCAGGAGACGCTGTTGCGGGCGATCGCCAATATCGACTCGTTCCAGCCCGGCTCGAACCTGCCGGCCTGGCTGTTCACCATCCTGCGCAACCTGTTCCGCTCCGACTATCGCAAGCGCCGGCGCGAGGTGGAGGACAGCGAGGGCAACTATGCCAAGACGCTGAAGACGCAGCCGTCGCAAAGCGCGCATCTGGAATTCGAGGAATTCCGCGTCGCGCTCGACAAGCTGCCGCAGGACCAGCGCGAGGCGCTAATCCTGGTCGGCGCCTCCGGGTTTAGTTACGAAGATGCGGCCGCGATCTGCGGCTGCGCCGTCGGCACCATCAAGAGCCGCGTCAACCGCGCGCGCTCAAAGCTTTCCGCGCTGCTCTACGTCGACGGCGCGGAGGATTTCGGACCCGACAATACCGTGCGCGCCGTGATCGGCGGCAACGGGTAGAGCCAGCCCCGAAGAGTTCAGAAAAGGCGGCCGCAAATGGCCGCCTTTTTTGTTTGTGCGATTTTTGTCGCGGAATGATTTGGCTTTGTCGAAGGAGAAAAGCAAAAGGGGGGCCCGCCGCCGCGAGCCCGCCTCACGCCGGCTCCTCCGGCAAGATCAGTGCAGGCCGCCGAACGCCCAGATCAGAGCCAGAATCGGAATCGGCACGCCGAGCAGCCACAGCAACACGTATCGTCCCATCAGCCATCTCCTCAGTTTGATGGCCGATAAATGCGCAGCGGGCGACGTTGGTTCCATGCTGCCGCGCGCCGCATTCGTGCGAGCGGAGTACCGTGAAGGCTACGGCCGCACCGGCGCCGTGATCTGCTCGGTGCGGTCGCGCTCGGTCATGTCGACGACCGTCGCCATCGGCGCAGTCAGTTCGTACACGTAGCTGACATCGGTGAAGTAGCGTTTGGCGTTGCCGCCGAGCGCTTCGGGCGCGACGCGATCGAGCAGGATCACGCCGAAATCGCTGTCGGCACGGCGCGTCGCCTGCGAGGTGTTGAACTCCTCCCAGCGGAAATGGAAGACACCGCCGTTTTCCTCGCCGCTGACCTCCCAATGCGCGACGATATGCGGATGCTTGCCGACCAGCGACAGGCCCTCGTCGGAATGCGAAGCAAGCTCGAAGAACAGCAGCGACAGGCTCTGCGCGGCGCGGGCGCTGACCGTGATGTCGGGCCCATTGACCGCGATACGGTCGGAATGCGGAATCGAGCGCGACTCGAATAGGCCCTTGAGCTGCACGCCCTGCCACTGGCTCTCGCTGAGCAGCGTGACGACGTTCGACATGGCGTGGATGCGGCCGATCAGGAGATCGCGCGCGACATCTATGTCGGACCCATGGCGCAGCGTGCGCGTGATGATCGACTGGATCACCGCCAGGATGTTTTTGACCCGGTGATTTAGCTCGTCGATCACGGCGGTCAGCCGCCGCTCGAAGCCGATACGCACCTCGATCTCTCGACTAAGCCGCAGATTGTTGTAGACGACATAGCCGAACAGGCCGCAGATGATGCCGGTGATGGCCAACCCAATGGCGGCGACGATCGCCGCGGTCTGCTGCGCGCGCTGCACGGCGTTGTTCTTGGCGTAATAGGCGAGCGACCAGTCGCGCCCGCCAAAGCTGACGGTGCGCATGATCGAGGGCGCCGGATGCTCCTCCGAGATCGTGCGCTCGGAGACGACGCCCTGGTCGCTGGCGATCAGCTCGCGATCAGCCTCGCGCGGATCGCGCAGCGCGACCGCGAACAGCGACGAATCGTCATTGGACAGCATCAGCGAACCGATTTCGTAGGAGAAGGTGACGAAGCCGGCCGGCTCGGCGCCGTCGAGCACCGGGGCCGCGAGCACGAAGCCGATCCGGTCCTTGTTGCCGAGCAGCGGCATCGGATCGGAGGCAATCGGCTTGCCTTCCGCCTTGGCCTTTTCCAGCGTGGGACCCACGATGGAATGGCGATCGAGCACGCGGCCGGGGATGGTGATGGTGTCGGGCGCGCGCGGCTCGAGATCCATCACGACGTTGACCGGCTTGTCGACCGCCTTGAGGTCGAGCGGCCGGTCCTCGTAATCCCGGATCGTGGGGTTGGAAAAGCTCTCGTTCTTCAGCTCGCGTTGGGCGGCTTCGAGTTCGCTCGGCTTCAGCCGCGCGATCCAGGCGGCGACGACGAAATCGGTCTTGAAGGCATAGATCGCCGAGCGCAGCGGCTGCAGCATGTTGGCCTTCACGGTGGCCGGTGCGCGGAAGAGCCCGGACGCGACGCGGGCGAGCAGCTCGCGCTCGGTGAGACGGTCCTGCACGAGGCTCGCATTGACGTCGACGGCGCGCGCCAGCGCAATGCCGTCGATCACGAGTTCCTGCTGGTGCACGCGCCATGCCGCTGCGCCGGAGAGCAGCACCCCGATCAGCCCGATCAGACCGACGATGAAACCCAGCCGAACCACTCGCTTACTCGGGAATGAAAGGTTGATAACGAATCAAGCGACGCTTGCTAAAGGTGCCGCCATGACGGCGGCAGTGAAATGCCCGCCGGCAAATCGCGCGGGATATTGGCGAAGTGGTCATCGGGACGCAACTGAAGTTGGCGTAATGCGGACAGGCACACCGGGCGCCACACCTTGGTCACCGCGAGGCCGGAAGTCCTTAACGGCGCTGGCGGAATTTGGTTCCCGCAGACGTTTAGAACCGCGCTGAACCTGCACCGGTGGTGTGTCGGCAATGAGGATTGGTTAACGGTTAGCCGGCTCTGGCCCTGGGCGCGCTGCGCAAGCCGCCCTTGGCCTCGATGAAAGCGACGATGCGGTCGAGGCCATCGCTCTTCTTCAGGTTGGTCATCACGAAGGGCCGCTCGCCGCGCATCCGCCTGGCATCCGTGTCCATCTTCTCCAGCGAGGCACCGACATGCGGCGCGAGATCGATCTTGTTGATGACGAGAAGATCGGACCTGACGATGCCGGGACCGCCCTTGGACGGGATCTTGTCACCGGCGGCGACGTCGATGACGTAGATGGTGAGGTCGGCAAGCTCGGGCGAGAAAGTCGCCGCAAGGTTGTCGCCTCCGGATTCAATCAACACCAGGTCGAGTGCGGGAAACTTCGCCCGCATGTCGGCGACCGCGGCGAGATTCATCGAGGCGTCCTCGCGGATCGCGGTGTGCGGACAGCCGCCGGTCTCGACACCAGCGATGCGGTCCGGCGTCAGCGAACCCGAGCGCACCAGGAATTCGGCATCCCATTTGGTGTAGATGTCGTTGGTGATCGCGGCGATGTCGTAGCGCTCGCGCATGTTCTTGCAGAGCAGGTCCATCAACGCGGTCTTGCCCGATCCGACGGGCCCGCCGACGCCGACCCGCAGGGGACCGTGGGATTTAGCCATTTGCTGCTTCCTTGCGTTGGGCGCTCATGACCTGAACAGCCGCGTGTATTGCGTCTCGTGGCGAAGGGAGGCGAGATCGGCGCGGAAGGTGGCGCTGCCGAGATCATCGAGGGAAGCCGCGATGGCGCGTTTGGCGGTCGCGACGACATCCGCCTCAAGCTGCGCCAGCGCGCGCTGGCTGTCGGTCTGGCCGAGCGGGATCAAGCGGGCCCCGGCCGAAATCCAGTTGGAGACGACAGCGTGCAGGAAAGCATGCAGCGCAGGCTGCAGTGGAATGCCATGCGCCGCGCTGACGAGGCCGACCGCGACGGGATAGACAATCGGACCGCCGCAAGCCGCGATGACTTCGTCGAGACCCTCGCAGGCCCAGGCCGCGCGCGAGATGTCAATGAAAGCGCGGCCTTGCGTCGTCGTCTCGAGCTGGCGCTCGCGCGAGGGCACGAAGGCGGCGGCAAGCTCGGCAATGTCGCGCAAGGCAGCATCGTCGTGCGACGAGACGGCGCGGTGGATCTGCGCAAGAAGCACGGCGTCGCAAAACCCGGCGCCATCGGTCAGCATCGCCGACAGCCAGTCGCGCAAGGTAGCGGCATCGGTGACGTCGCCGGCTTCGACGGCCCATTCGATGCCGCTGGAATAAGAGAAGGCGCCGACCGGGAAGGAAGGCGACAGCCAGGTCATCAGCCGGTAGAGCGCCGCGGCTTCGGCTTCGCTCATGGTGCGCGCCTCCGGCGGCGGCGCACTATTTGTGGTCATGAGCATGGGTGTCGCCGTGGTGATGCTCGTGGTCGCAATGCTCATCATGGTGATGGTGATCATGGCCATGATGATGCGCGTGGTCATGGTGATGACCGTGGTCATGATGATGACCGTGATCATGGTGATGGTCGTGCGCATGGTCATGGCCGCTATGGCCGTGACCGTGATCATGCGCGGCATGGGCAGCGGCATAGGCGCCGCCCTCGGGGTCGAACGGCGCCTCGATCTCGATGACGCGCGCGCCGAGCCCCTTCACCATCTCCTCGATGACGTGATCCCTGCGGATGCGCAGGCCCTTGGCCATGATCTGCGTCGGCAGATGCCGGTTGCCGAGATGCCAGGCGATCCGCACCAGATGGCCGGGATCCAGCCCCCGGATTTCCGCCAGCGGCTCGGGAGCCGCCACCACCTCGATCAGCCGGCCGTCCTCCAGCACCAGCGCATCGCCGCCGCGCAAGGCGACAGCGTTTTCGAGGTCGAGCAGGAATTCGAGGCCGCGCGTGCCCGTCATCGCCATCCGCCGCCGGTGGCGGTCGTCGAAATCGAGCACAACGGTATCGGCGGGCGCTTCCGCCCACCGGTATTGCCCGCGAACCTGCGTCGCCCTTATCATACCTTGACCGTATCTACCTTGTCGGCGCTGATGATCTCGATCACGGTCTGACCGGCCTTTAGCGGCGCGGAATATTCCCGCCAGACCTTCATGTGCGGCGCCTTGCCGTGTGCGTTGAGATCATCGCGGGTTTCCCAGCGCTCCACCACCACATAGGTGTTGGGATCGTGGATGGTGGTGTGCCCCTCATAGGCAAGGCAGCCTTTTTCCTTCAGCGTCTCGGCGATGCACTTCTTGTGCCCGGCGACGAAGGAATCGATCTGTCCCGGTTTCACGGGGGTGGTGGCGATCACATAGATCATCGTTCTCTCTCCCTTGTTTTTTCTTGTTAGCGGACGGTGACATTGGCTGGCGTGATGACTTCGATCTTCGGCTTGTCGGTGATGCACTTCACCACAACACGGCCGAAGGCCTTCATGTGCTCGGCGCCACGATGCGGCACCAGCGCCTCCTCGTTCTCCCACTGCTCCACGAACACCATTTTCGCAGGGTCGGTGACGCTCTCATGCAAGTCATAGGCGACGCAGCCCTTCTCCTTGCGCGTCTCCTTGATGCAGGCAGTGGCGGCAGCGATGAATTCGGCGCGCGTCTCGGGTTTCACCATCAGCGTGGCTACGACATAAATCACGGAAATCCTCCCGGCCTTCTTGCTTTGGGCTATGTGCCGGGGGCGGTTTTAGAACATGAAATAGCGCTGCGCCATAGGCAGCACCTCGGCGGGTTCGCAGGTCAGAAGCTCGCCGTCTGCGCGCACCTCATAGGTCTCCGGATCAACCTCGATTTTCGGGGTGGCGTCATTGTGGATCATGCTCTTCTTGGAGATGCCGCCGCGGGTGTTTTTCACCGGGTACAGCGTCTTGGCGATGCCGAGCTTCTTCGCCAGCCCGCCGGTAATGGCGGCTTTCGAGGTGAACACCACCGATGAGGCCGTCAGCGACTTGCCGAACGCTGCGAACATCGGCTGGTAATGCACGGGCTGCGGCGTGGGAATGGAGGCGTTGGGATCGCCCATCGGCGCGGCCACGATCGAGCCGCCCTTGATGATGCAATCGGGCTTGACGCCGAAGAACGCCGGCGACCACAGCACGAGGTCGGCGAGCTTGCCCTTCTCCACCGAGCCGATCAGCTTTGACACGCCATGCGCGATCGCGGGATTGATGGTGTATTTGGCGATGTAACGCTTGACGCGGAAATTGTCGTTGTCCTTGCCCTTATCCTGAGGCAGCGAACCGCGCTGCTTCTTCATCTTGTCGGCGGTCTGCCAGGTACGGATGATGACTTCGCCGAGCCGGCCCATGGCCTGCGAGTCCGACGACATCATCGAGAGCGCGCCGAGATCGTGCAGTATGTCTTCCGCCGCGATGGTCTCCTTGCGGATACGGCTCTCGGCAAAGGCAAGGTCTTCCGCAATCGAGGGATCGAGATGGTGGCACACCATCAGCATGTCCAGATGCTCGTCGATGGTGTTGCGGGTGAACGGCCGGGTCGGGTTGGTCGAGGACGGCAGCACGTTCTTTAGCCCCGCGATCTTGATGATGTCAGGCGCATGGCCGCCGCCGGCGCCTTCGGTGTGGAACGCATGGATGGTGCGGCCCTTGAACGCCTTCACCGTGTCCTCGACAAAGCCAGATTCGTTCAGCGTGTCCGAATGCAGCATCACCTGGATGTCGTAATCGTCGGCAACCGCAAGACAGTTGTCGATCGCCGCCGGCGTGGTGCCCCAGTCCTCGTGCAGCTTCAGGGCACAGGCGCCGGCCTTGATCATCTCGACCAGCGAGGCCGGCCGCGCCGCATTGCCCTTGCCGGAGATGCCGAGATTGACCGGGAAGGCGTCGAACGACTGGATCATCCGCGCCATATGCCAGGGGCCGGGCGTGCAGGTGGTCGCAAACGTGCCGTGCGACGGACCGGTGCCGCCGCCCAGCATCGAGGTCACGCCGCTCATCAGCGCATGCTCGATCTGCTGCGGACAGATGAAATGGATGTGGCTGTCGAAACCGCCGGCCGTGAGGATTTTTCCCTCACCCGCAATCACGTCGGTGCCGGGGCCGATCACGATGGTGACGCCGGGCTGGATGTCGGGATTGCCGGCCTTGCCGATCGCGGCGATCATGCCTTCCTTGATCGCGACGTCGGCCTTCACGATGCCCCAGTGATCGACGATCAGCGCGTTGGTAATGACGGTGTCCGCCGCACCCTGCTTGTTGGTGACCTGCGACTGGCCCATGCCGTCGCGGATCACCTTGCCGCCGCCGAACTTCACCTCCTCGCCATAAATGGTGAAATCCTTTTCCACTTCAATGATGAGATCGGTGTCGGCGAGCCGCACCCTGTCGCCGGTGGTGGGGCCGAACATGTCGGCATAGACGGAACGCTTGATCTTCGTGCTCACGGACGGCTCCTTGCAAGCTTGACGGCGTCGTCGAACAGGCGGTCGAGCGCGGCATTGCCGCCGCGGCAACCCGCGACGACTTTCTCGGCCCAGTCGACGTAATCGGTGAGGTCGGCGCGCTCCTCCACGGTCGGATCCGCGTGGATGCGCGCCCGGATATTGCTGATCTTGTCGGCGATCTTGATCAGTTTCGCGCCGGGCGATTTGTGCGGGGCGTCCTCGATCTGTCTTTGCCGGCGTTTTGTCTTGGGAAGCGACATGTCGTCGGTCACCTCCACGACGAGCGCGGCGACACGTTCGCCGAACTTCTGCGCAAGCTCCTCGCGCGTCGTTTCTGTATCCTCGACAGTGTCGTGCAACCAAGCGGCTGCAACCAGCCCGGCATCGCTGCCGTCGGTGACTTCAGCCAGGATGTTCGCGACTTCCGCAAGGTGATTAACGTAGGGCTCGTTGCCCCGCCCCTTGCGTGCCATGCCATTGTGCCGCCGCGCCGCGAGATCGGCGGCTTCCGAGATGAGGCGGATTGAGGAAAGCATGATGTCACGGAGCCTCCCCGGCAGAGGCACATCGCGCCAGTGGCTTGCCTCTTTCCCTCACGCCGCACTCTCCTTCGAATTTGCGAAGAGGCGACGTGCCCAGACAAAAACTTCACGGCTGGCCAGCGCGCAAGCAATCGGCGCAAGAAAGAACTCAATCTCACCCATGGCATCGAGCCGCGGGACAACTTTCAGCGGCGAGAACGCGGGTATGAACGAGTAGACGATCGGAATGATGAAGATGGCGATCACCAGTGCAAGAGCGATCCATCGCCTGGCAAAGCCATAGGAGACGACCAGCACAATCGCGGATACTGCAACCAGAATGATCGACGTCCGCAGCAGGAACGCCCCTGGATCCGGACCGGCACTCTGCCCGGCAAGCATCGGCGCGAAACCGATTGCAAGACCTGCCACTAGCCCCGCCGCGGCGGCCCATTCGCGACGCAATGCGGCTCGCACCGTCAATGCAAGCACCAGGAGTACCTGAGCCGCCCAGAGCGTCAGGATGAAAGCCTCGGGTCCCACTAGAGTTTGCCCATCACGTCGCCGCGGAAGCCGTAGATCGTGCGCTTGCCTGCGAGCGCAACCAGCTGCACGTCGCGGGTCTGGCCGGGCTCGAAGCGCACGGCCGTGCCGGCGGCGATGTCGAGCCGCATGCCGCGGGCTTTCTTGCGCTCGAATTTCAGCGCCGGGTTGGTTTCGAAGAAATGGTAGTGGGAGCCGACCTGGATCGGACGGTCGCCGGTGTTGGCCACTGTCAACGTCACGGTCTTGCGGCCGGCATTGAGCTCGATCTCGCCGCCCTTGATGAAGAGTTCGCCGGGGATCATGTCAGGCACCTCGTATTTCTCCGCGTCACGCCCGGGCATGACGACGTTAATGGTTTTGCCCACCTCACCGGATCGGCTCGTGGACGGTGACGAGCTTCGTCCCGTCCGGGAACGTCGCCTCGACCTGGATGTCGTGGATCATCTCGGGAATGCCCGGCATTACCTGGTCGCGCCGCAGCACCTGCGCGCCGGCCTGCATCAGGTCGGCCACGGTGCGGCCGTCGCGCGCGCCCTCGACGATGAAATCGGAAATAATCGCGATCGCCTCGGGATGGTTGAGCTTGACGCCGCGCTCGAGCCGGCGGCGCGCCACCATCGCGGCCATCGAGATCAGCAGCTTGTCCTTTTCGCGGGGAGAGAGATTCATGCGAGCACTCTGTTAGTGAAAAATTAGTTCAGCCATAGCCGGGGCAATGCGGCGGTGGAGGCGCGGCCGAGCACAGTCATCATGTCGGCGCGCAGCCGGGCGGCATCTTGGGCACAGAAACGCGCCATTGCAAAGCCGTTCCAGCAGGAGATACCGACCTCGCCGCCGAACACACCGGCAGCTTCCCGGATGCCCTCCACGAGCGCCTCATCCCCGGGCACAATCAGGGCAGTGGCTATGGCGACGCCGCCGTTTGCAACCGCCGGCCGCGACAGTTTCGCAGCGATGTCGCCATCGAGCCGGACGGTTTCGGCGAATACCAGCTTTCCGCCACGGCGCAGGCGCCAGCGGTCGATGAACTCGCCGCCCTGCATGCGTTCGCCCATGGCGGCGCGGCCGAACACGACGATTTCGCAGAGCAGGAGCGAAGCGCTTTCCGCGAGATCAAGATCGATGCGCCGGGAAATTCTGGCACGGTCGAACAGGATGGTCTCCTGCGGCAGCCACGCCAGATGGGCGCCTGCTTCGGCCTTCAGGGCAATGTCGAGGCGGGCGGGTGCGGCAGGCGCGCGGTAGACCTTCTCCGCCGCCGCGGTTGTCAGGGTCAGCCGCGCGCCCTCGCCCGCCGCGATCGCGATGTCGAAATGGTCGCCACCGGCGACGCCGCCGGCGGTGTTGACGAACACGGCCGAGAGGCCTTCATCCTCCGGCGAGGGAAAGCGCACGCGGAGCGAACCGGATTCATGCAAGGTGCCGCGTCGGGTCACGCCGTCGTCGCAGCGGACGTCGAAACGCACGGCGCCTTGCGCGCGGTTGGCGGCGAAGATTGCAGAAGCCTCGCGCGTCTCGGTCCGCATCCATCCCCCTGGAAGCGGCCGGGCGCGGCCGCTTCAGAATCCGATCATAGAGCCATCTGGCGGCTGATCTCGCCGGGATCGAGTTTCTCGCGGTCGCAGGTGTACTTCACCGCGCCCCGGTCCATGACCGCGAAATTGTCGCCGAGCTCGCAGGCAAAGTCGAGATATTGTTCGACCAGCACGATCGCGATGTTGCCGAGGTTGCGCAGATAGGAGATCGCGCGGCCGATGTCCTTGATGATCGAGGGCTGGATGCCTTCGGTCGGCTCGTCCAGCAGCAACAGTTTCGGCCGCATCACCAGTGCGCGGCCGATGGCGAGTTGTTGCTGCTGGCCGCCGGAGAGGTCGCCACCGCGGCGGCCGAGCATGCTTTCCAGCACGGGGAATAGCGAGAACACGTCGTCGGGAATGCTGCGCTGGTCGCGCTTGAGCGGACCGAATCCGGTTTTCAAATTCTCTTCCACCGTCAGCAGCGGAAAAATCTCGCGGCCCTGCGGCACGAAGCCGATACCCCGGCGGGCGCGCTCGTAGGATTTCAGCGGATTGAGGTCCGCTCCGTCGAAGGAGATGCTGCCCGAGGCGATCGGGTATTGCCCGACGAGGGCGCGCAGCAGCGAAGTCTTGCCGACGCCGTTGCGGCCGAGCACGCAGGTGACCTTGCCGGGCTCGGCCTTCAGCGACACGCCGCGCAATGCCTGCGCCGCGCCGTAATAGAGGGAGATATTGTCGACCTGCAGCATGGCTCAGCGTCCCAGATACACTTCGATCACGCGCTCGTTCGACGACACGTCGTCGATGGTGCCTTCCGCCAGCACCGAGCCTTCGTGCAGGCAGGTGACCTTGACGCCGAGCTCGCGCACGAAGGTCATGTCGTGCTCGACCACCATAATGGTGTGGTTGCGGTTGATTTCCTTGAGCAGCTCCGCCGTCAGATGCGTCTCGACGTCGGTCATGCCCGCCACGGGCTCGTCGACCAGCAGCACCTTGGGGTCCTGCGCCAGCAGCATGCCGATTTCGAGCCACTGTTTCTGACCATGCGACAGGCTGCCGGCGAGCCGGTCGCGCGCGTCGGTGAGGCGGATGGTTTCGAGCACCTTGTCGATGCGCTCGGATTCATCGGTATTGCCGCGCCAGAACAGCGTGCCACGGACCGAATGGTCGACATTGAGCGCGAGCAGGAGGTTGTCCTGCACGGTCTGGCTCTCGAACACCGTAGGTTTCTGGAACTTGCGGCCGATACCGAGCTCGGCGATACGGGTCTCGTCGAGGCGCGTGAGATCGACGATGCCGTCGAACAGCACCACGCCCTCGTCCGGCTTGGTCTTGCCGGTGATGATGTCCATCATGGTGGTCTTGCCGGCGCCGTTCGGGCCGATGATGGCGTGCAGCTCGCCGGACGCGACGTCGAGCGAGACGTTGTCGGTCGCGATGATGCCGCCGAAGCGGCGCACCAGCTTTTCGACGCGGAGCAAGGGTTCAGCCACGGCCGGCCCTCCCCAGCGCGCCCATGATGCCGCCGCGGCCGAACAGCACGATCAGCAGCAGCAGCGGGCCCAGGATCAGCGCCCAATATTCGGTGATCTGCGACAGCAGCTCTTCCAGCAGCAGGAACACCACCGAGCCCATCACCGGTCCGAACAGCGTGCCCATGCC
>JABUBP010000117.1_pt1 | contig 17335 bp, 17 predicted proteins | sample 7240331 | NCBI WGS metagenome assembly JABUBP01 (sample SAMN07256347, study PRJNA390944) | subsurface metagenome | isolation source: Methane hydrate marine sediment | place: Pacific Ocean: Eastern North Pacific, ODP site 1244 | collected 2002 | reverse complement strand
AAGACTTGCTCGTCACTGTAAGCGGGTAAAAGCAGATATGGTCGAAGTATCCCAATTCCCCCACCTGGGCAACAAATATGGCGTGCAGGGAGTTCCCCGGACGATAATCAATGAGAACGTAAGCCAGGAAGGTGCAGCTCCGGAGCAGATGCTCCTGGAAAAGATCAAAAGCGCTGTAAACTGAATTTAGAGCGGATACTGAAATACCCGGGATTCACTGCCCTGCCTAAGTTAACACGCCCAAATTAACTCTTGATAAATTCCTGCCGAAAATTTATGCTTTTATAAATGGCCAACGATAAGCTAGCTACCATTAATGTTCTGTTAATTGAAAATGATATCGGCGATGCTTTTCTTATTGAAGAGCTTTTAACTGAGATCCAGCAGTTTTATAATTCACGCACTTCATTCCAGGTTAAACATGTAAGGAGTATGGCCGAAGGCCTGAAAATAATCGATGCCAGGGATTTTCAGGTTGCTGTTATGGACCTCTCCCTGCCCGACAGCCAGAACCTTGACTCTTTAGAAAAACTGCGCACACAGGCCCCTGATGTGCCGCTGGTTGTATTCACCAGTCTGGATGATGAAGATCTGGCAGTAAAAGCCGTGGAAAAGGGCGCCCAGGATTATATTTTAAAGAATGAGCTGGTAGGGAACATTCTTGCCCGATCACTCCGCTACGCTATAGAAAGACACCGCCTGCACCGTGAACTTCATCATCGCGCCATTATGGATGACCTTACCGGGCTTTACAACCGTAGAGGTTTCTTCACCCTTGGAGATCAGGAATTCAAGCGGGCCAAACGAATGAACAACGCATTCCTGATTATCTTTGCCGACCTCGACGGCCTGAAGCGGGTAAACGACACCTTCGGCCATGAGCAGGGGGACCAGCTTATTATCGAGGCAGCCAAATTTCTTAAAGAAACCTTTCGTGATTCGGATATTATTGCCCGGATCGGCGGCGATGAGTTTGCAATCCTGGCTTATGAAACCGCACAAGATTCTTCAACAGCTCTCAAACAGCGTCTGGAGGAGGAGCTTAATCATTACAACCGGCAGAAAAACCTGAAAAACAAGCTATCCTTAAGCCTGGGAATTACCTCTTTTTCTCCTGAAACCACAGCCACCCTTGATCAGCTTCTGTCCACAGCGGATTCACTCATGTATCTTCATAAAAAAGAGAAGCAGAGATAAGTATCCCCCTTTATTCGCTGCCTTCGATCTCCAGGATCTCTATAAGATCCCTCGGCTCCAGGCGGAAGGGCGAACCCTTTCCTTCATAGAAGCCGTGCTCACCGATAAGGTGGCTGTTCAGCATGGTATAGGTAATCTCCCGGCCCAGTTTTAGATTGCGCACAGTAGTATTGACCTTGGCAAATATTCCCGGGTGGCCAAAGGGACAGGGCAGTTTGCCCCGCACTGAATCAACCTTAACCTCAAAACCGGATTCGCTGCCAATAAACTCTCCCAGGCCTTTAAGCCCCTCTCTGCTTAACTCCTCCATACGTGCGGCAATCTGCTCATGGGTTAACCCCAACCTCATCACCGCAGCATTATCTGCATCTATTATTGTGATCAGGTCACGTTCATCTCTACCCAGAAAACCGTGCAGGGTTATCACTCCGGGCTGCATGTCCGCTTCTATTTTTTTCATCTGGGGAGTCAGTTTCATGATATTCTCCTAGGCAAACTTATCATAATAGATAAATTCTTCCGGCACACCGCCCGTTTTCAAAACTTTGATACAGGCATCTATCATACCGGGACTGCCGCAAAGATAAGCCTCTACATTATCTCCGGAAGAGAGGTGTTTAGCCAAAGTCTCGGTGATAAGTCCCGTTTCTCCTTTCCAATTATCATCCTCTTCCGGAGCTGAAAGAGCGGGGACAAACGAGAAATTTGCCAGCTTCTCTTCCAGGGCCTCCATCTCGGCCACCAGAAAAAGATCAGCCCGAGTTCTGGCCCCGAAATAATAGGTAATTTTGCGGGTATTACCTCTTTCCACCATGTCGGAAAGAATTGATTTAATGGGCGCCATACCGGAACCGCCGGCGATAAAAATAATATCACGATCCGTATCCCGCAGGAAGAAATCTCCATAGGGACCATTTATTATTACCTTCTCGCCCTCTTTTAAATACTTGTGCACATAGGTCGTGCAAATTCCATTCGGCACCAACCTGATCTCCAGTTCCACTTCACCCTCGCTAACCGGTCCCGAGGCAATGGAGTAGGCGCGGTACACCGGTTCATCGCTAAGCGAATAGGCCGGAACTTCAAACTGGATGAACTGGCCCGCTCTAAAGCTTATTTTTTCAGAACCGGCCAGCTTCAGAGTAACTTCCTTGATGTCATAGGTGAGATCACGAAGCTTTGATACCTGTGTCCTGTATTCTCTTACATTGAAAAGTTCTTCCGGGATCGATATTTCCAGGTCATTCTTAACCTTTATCTGGCAGGAGAGCCTGATATTCTGCTCCCTCTCCTCCGGGCTGATCCAGGGGAGCTCGGTGGGCAGATACTGCCCGAATCCATTTACACCTTTTACCTTGCATAAACCGCAGGAGCCCCGGCCGCCGCAGGCCGAAGGGATGAATATTCCTTCACTCATCAAAGTAGATAGCAATGGACGGCCTCCCTGTGCGGTCAGCTTTTTCTGCTCATTAATGGTAATTGTTACCTCGCCGTAATTACCAATCGTGGCATCGGCAATTACCATCAGGACAGCTAAAAAGGCGGCCAATCCGGAAATAGCGCCAACGCTGATCAACAGGGTCGTAATCGGAAACATACCTCTCCTTCTTTGATAACTAGAGCTTGATCATGCCGGTGAAGCCCATAAAAGCCAGGGCCATCATACCGGTAATTATCAGGGTAATACCTGCTCCTTCCAGACCCCTGGGAACCCTGGCCCTGGCCAGTTTCTGGCGGATTCCAGCCATAGCCAGAATGGCTAAAAACCAGCCTACCCCGCTTCCCAGCCCAAAGGTGAAGGATGACAGGAGGTCGTAATCCCTGATAACCATAAACAAACAAACCCCCAAAATAGCACAGTTCACGGTAATCAGGGGCAGAAAAATTCCCAGCGCCGCATAGAGGGTTTCTGAAACCCGCTCGATGATCATCTCCACCAGCTGCACAAAGGCTGCTATGACCACAATAAACACAATGAAACGGAGGTAATCAAGATCAAGGGGTAAAAGTATATATTGATATACAATCCAGTTGAGCAGGCTGGTAGTAGCCATTACAAAGGTTACTGCCGCGCCCAGGCCCACGGAAGTTTTCAATTCACGAGAAACAGAGAGGAAGGAGCACATTCCCAGATAATTGGAGAGCAGGATATTGTTGGTAAAAACCGCGGCAAAAAAAACGGCGAAAGGATAAACGGTGCTGTTCATGCCTTTTTCTCCTCATCAGCCAGCAGCAGGCCCTTAACAATCCAGATAAAAACAGCCAGCATGAAGAAGGCTCCCGGCGGCATTACCATGATCGACCAGTTTGTCCACCAGCTGCCCATTACCTGGTAACCCCAGATGGTGCCGGAGCCCAAAAGCTCACGGAAAAAGGCGATTGCCAGTAATACGTAGGCATAGCCGATACCCGAAGCCAGGCCGTCGACTAACGAGATTCCCGGTGGATTGGATAGAGCAAAAGCTTCGGCCCTGCCCATAATAATACAGTTGGTAATGATCAACCCCACGTAGGGCCCGAGCTGCCGCCAGATATCGGGAACAAAAGCCTTTAGGGCTATCTCAACAATTATTACATACGAAGCGATTATCAGGGTTTCAACCATCATCCGCACCCGTGAAGGGATTACCTTTCTCAAAATGGAAACGGTGAAATTAGAGAGTGCTGTAACAAAAATCACCCCCATAGTCATTACCAGCGTGTTTTTCAAAACATTGGTTACTGCCAGGGTGGAACAGATGCCCAGGACCTGGGCAAATACCGGGTTTTGTTTTCCAAGTGGATCGAGAAAGACCTTCCTTACCTTTGCTTTGGCCATTCCCCCTCCTTAACGTCTTCAAGACTCTGATTAATAATATCCAGTACGAAATTTGAAGTCCAGGTTGCCCCGGTTATAGCATCCAGTTCCCTTTCAGCTACGGCAGTGCCCTCGGGCACCAGTACGAAGGGACCCTTTTTTCCCCGGAATTGCACTTTGAACCATTCTTCCGCTATCCTGGCTCCCAATCCCGGGGTTTCATTCTGCTTGATAAACTCCACCCCGGTCAGCTGGTCCCGGGTCTCGGTAAAACCGATAACCGCTTCAATTTTACCCCAGAGTCCCGGCCCGCCGGCGAATACCACATAACCTCTGATCTCATTATCTTCCAGGATTTCAAAGTGATCGATCAAACCCTCACTACCCAACCTCTCCCGGACCCTGGATCTGTATACCTGATCAGCAGCCTCCCCTTGTCCCGGGACGGTAATATCGGCAGCATAGAGTACTGCTCTTTTCAGGAAGAGCGATTCGTTAAGCTTGATCATTTCCCTGGTAGAGAGGTAGATGCCGGACACAACTGAAATAAATACTACGGTAACGGCCACCATAAATACAACGGGGAAGATGCGCTCTTTCCAGAATTGGGATTTCATGGTTACTTCGCCCCCTGCGGGGACTTCGCCTGCGAGGACTTCGCCCTGCCTGCTGCCTGCTTCAACAAATGATCCAGAAGCGGGGCAAACATATTGGCCAACAGTATGGCAAAGGTAATGCCCTCCGGCCAGATGGAAAAGGTTCTGATCAATACAGTCAGCATACCAACAGCGGCGCCGTATACCCATCTGCCCCGATCCGTTGTCTGCGAAGCGGAAATGGGATCCGTGGCCATAAACATTATCCCGAAGAGGAAACTGCCGCTGAGGAGAGCGCTCAGGGGATCGGCGGCTCCCGCAACTCCGGTGAGCCGGAATACGAGCTGAAAAACAACAAAGGCTGCCACTCCACCCAGCACAATCCTGAAACTGGCTGTTTTTTTAATCAGCAGATACATACCGCAGATCAATATGAGCAGCGCACTGGTCTCGCCCAGAGAACCGGCTGTATTGCCTAAAAAGAGTTTCAATAGGGAGACCGGCTCCCCGGAAGAGATCATCGCCAGGGGAGTCGCCCCGGAGAGAACATCGGCCTGAAAAGAGCTGAACCCGCCGAAAACACCCTTGATCGGTTCAACCCAGCCGGAGGTCAGGGGTACGCCGAAACTTACATAAATAAAGGCCCTGCCGCTGAGAGCGGGATTAAAAATATTCCGCCCAAAGCCGCCGAAAACCATCTTACCGAAAATTACACCAAAAACTATACCCACCACCGCAATCCAGAGAGGAACATTCGGAGGCAGTATCAGGGTAAAGAGAAAGTTGGTGACAAAAACAGCGGCGGTAACCTGCTGCCTGTAAACCCTGGCAAATAGGAACTCTGCTAAAAACCCGGCTGCATTCACAACCGCGAGCAATACCAGGGTTCGCCAGCCGAAAAAATAGACTGCGGCTGCAACCAGCGGAATCAGGGATAACACTACCCTGTGCATGGGCCGCTGCCGCATAATTAATGGTTTTTTATTCTGCTTTGAAGAAGCCATGCATAACATTCTAATAGCATTAGTAAGAAAGTCAAATAGTCCGTACATTGTTTCTGCCGGCCAATAAAGCAGATTCGCTACATTGTCTGGAGTTGCCCGGTTATTCAAAATTGACTATCTTTTCCAAAATAGAGGATATATGCTGAGCAGCTTGAAATTATAATCGGAGTCCATGATGGTTCATGATCGCTACAGGCAAAATAATGCGGCCTTTTCTTTCCGCAGGGACCAGCCGCAGCGCCGCTTCTACATGTTTTTAATCGAGCCGCTCTTAATCAAAGCCAAGAATAGTGTTACCCGCAGGGTCCTGGGGCTGAAACCAAAGCAGGTTCTTGAGGTTGGCTGCGGCACCTGCCTGCAGTCGCTGAAAATCGCTCAATCAGGAGTAAAGGTGGTTGGGGTCGATATATCCGATAAGATGTTTCCATCTGCACCTGATATACCTGAGGAGCTCACCATACAGGTAGCGGACGGCACTAACCTTCCTTTCCCGGATGATTCTTTTGACCTTACCCTTATCTCTCTCGCCCTTCACGAAATGGCAGCAGGGAAGCGCCTGCCCATAATAAAAGAGCTTATAAGAACTCTCCGTCCGGGAGGCACAATGCTTATACTCGATTACGATACCGGTATAAAAAACAGCAGCAGTCTTACCTCATGGCTGATCAAGGCAATCGAATGGTTGGCCGGTAAGGAGCATCATGCCAACTTCCGGGATTTTCTGCGCAATGGCGGGGTGCCCGGTCTTTTAGCTGTACTGGGATATCGTGTGAGCAGGCGTTTCGCCGTTCTGAATGGTATGGCCGCCATCTTTGAGGTTACTATCTGAGGCGGCCGGGACAGCCGCGGCTCTGCCTGACGAGTTTATCACCTCGGTACTGAGGACTGCGCAACCCGCTTTTCAAGCGTGATCAAATATTGCTATATTGGCTAGAAGGAGAAAATGAAGTGGAAAAAGCAGAACTTTATGATCTGGTAATAATCGGCTCCGGCCCCGGCGGTTATGTAGCCGCTATCAGAGCCGCACAGCTTGGTTTGAAAGCCTGTGTCATTGAAAAAGACGAGCCCGGGGGAGTCTGTCTCAACATCGGCTGTATCCCCTCCAAGGCCCTGCTCCACCAGGCGGAGATATTCAGCTCTCACAAAGAACTGGAAGCCATGGGTGTAAAGGTTGATGTGAGCACTCTTGATTACAGCCGGGTACTGGCAAAATCACGGCAGGCGGCAGAAACTCTCTCCAAAGGGGTCCTCTACCTGTTGAAAAAAAACAAGGTAACCCTGGTCAAGGGACGCGCGGAGATAACAGCGCCCGGAGTGGTTACGGTAGATCAGGCACAGGTAATCAAGGGGAAAAATATTATCATAGCCTGCGGATCGCGGCCCCGCCGGATTCCCGGATTTGACTTTGACCAAGAAACGGTACTCTCTTCCAACGAGGCTCTGCTGCTTGAAGAGCTGCCCGGCGAAATCCTGATACTCGGCGGCGGCGCCATCGGCTGCGAATTTGCTCAAATCATGAATGGGTTCGGTGTCAAGGTGCATCTGGTGGAGATGCTCGATCACCTGCTGCCCGCCGAAGACAGAGAGATAGTAGCCATATTGGAAAGGTCTTTCCGCAAGAGGGGAATCAAAACATATACCGCGACTAAAGCCCTTTCGATGGCCAGAACGGATGGCAGGATTACCGTTGCTCTGGCAAAACAGGGCAAAGCCGCTGAACAAAGCACGGATGTGCAGGTTGATAAGGTTTTGGTGGTGGTAGGCCGTCAACCCAACACTGAAAAATTGGGCTTGGAAAAACTGGCTATCGAACTGGAGCGTGGCTTCATTAAAGTGGGAGATTACTATCAAACCTCGGTGCCGGGCATCTTTGCTATCGGTGATGTGGTTGACTCACCCCTGCTGGCCCACGTAGCCTCCAAAGAGGGGGAGATTGTGGCTGAATACCTGGCAGGCCGGAAACCGCAGCCTGCCATAGATCCTCTATCGATTCCCATGGCCGTATATACTGAACCGCAGGTAGCCGCTTTCGGCCTGAATGAAGAACAGGCCGCCAAAGAAGGGCTCGACTATGTGAAGGCGTCCTTTCCCTTTCGCGGGGTGGGCAAGGCCATGGCCACCGGCAGGTATGAGGGCATGGTCAAAATTATCAGCCACAGGGAGAGCAGGGAGATCCTGGGCGCTCAGATTGTCGGCCCTGAAGCTACCGAGCTTATACACGAGCTGTTGCTGGCGCGCAACTCGGAACTGCTGACCGCTGACATTGCCGCCATGATCCATGGCCACCCCACCCTATCCGAGGGGGTTATGGAAGCGGCCCGCGCCGTAGAGGGCTGGGCAATCCATATATAAGGCGGTTGGTCCTTTTCAAAACCGCCGAAACCGGACGTATATCTGCGGATATACTCGTTTGACGGCTATAAAAATGTCGTGCTATAGTATTGCTGCTTAGCAGGAGGAGACCCTCCAGGTTCATTGACGGCGAGTTCATCAACGAGATCATCCCCTTTATCACGGTATCGAAAAACAAGAGCTTCGTTTACCGTTAGCCGCCGCCGAAGAGTTCCAGGCAACCCCGGGCGCCGCTGCCGGAAAGTCTTTTTTTGAGCGTTTTTCATCGTTTTTGTCTGTTTTTCCCTCTAAAAGGCTTGCCAAGCATTAAAAGTTTTCATATTATTCACTTACTGAATGGAGCAGCACGAAATGTATGATGTAGCAGTAATCGGCGCCGGTATTATCGGAACCTCAGTGGCCAGGGAATTATCCAGGTATTCATTGAGGATTGCCCTGATTGAAAAGGATAATGACGCGGCAAACGGTACAACCAAGGCGAACAGCGGCATTATTCATGCCGGGTATGACGCCAGACCGGGAAGCAATAAGGCGAAATACAATGCCCTGGGAAACCCCATGTTTGATAAGCTTTGTGAAGAATTAGCCGTGCCTTTCAAGCGGATCGGCTCACTGGTTATCGCCTTAGAGAATCAGGATATGGAGAATATTGAAGAGCTTTACAACAGAGGCCTGGCCAATGGAGTTCCTGAAATGCGTATTCTCAACGGCGGCGAAGTGAGAAAAATGGAACCCAATCTCAATGAGAAGATCATTGGCGCACTGCACGCACCCACGGCGGGCATAATCGATCCCTGGGACCTGGCCTTAGCTTTAGCTGAAAATGCGGTGGAAAACGGGGTGGAGCTGCTGCTCAATCACCGGGTTACCGCTATAGATAAATTAACCGACCGATTCAAAATCCGCACCTCCGCCTCGGGTATTGAAACCCGGTATGTGATCAACTGTGCAGGTTTATATGCTGATCAGGTAAATAATATGGCGGCAGCCCCCTATTTTAAAATCACACCTCGAAGAGGGCAGTACTTTGTGCTGGATAAGAATACCGGAAGCCTGGTCAACAACGTTGTATTCCAATGTCCCGGTAAAATGGGCAAGGGTGTATTGCTGACTTCGTCGATACATGGCAACCTGCTCATCGGCCCGGATTCTGAAGTCATAGACGATAAGGAAAACCTGGAAACCACTGCGGCTAGATTGCTCTTTGTCAAGGAATCTGCGGCAAAAACAGCGTTTAGGATTCCCTTCAATACCATGATCAAGACCTTCGCCGGCTTAAGAGCAACTCCGAGCACCGGGGATTTTATTGTAGAAGAGTCAAAAGATGCCTCAGGTTTTATCAATGTTGCCGGCATTGAATCACCGGGACTCACGGCTGCGCCTGCAATTGCTGAAGAGGTTGCCCGGCTCCTAAAGGCAACAGCGGGGGAACTGATAAAAAGAGATGATTTCAATCCCCTCAGGAGAAAAGTGATCAGGTTCATGGAATTGAAGGATCAGGAAAAGTCAGAGTTGGTCAGGAAAAATCCCGCATATGGCAGAGTTGTCTGCAGATGCGAAAATGTTACCGAAGGTGAGGTTGTGGATGCCATCAGCAGGAAGGCCGGAGCCACTACGGTAAACGGCATCAAAAGAAGGGTAAGGCCGGGCATGGGCCGGTGCCAGGGAGGATTCTGTGCCCCTAAAGTCATGGAACTCCTGGCCAGAGAGCTGGGCAGGGATATGCAGGAGATTGTGAAGGAGGGGAAGGAATCCTATATTCTTGCCGACATGACCAAGGGCGAACAGCATTATAAGGGGAAAGAGCGTGGTAACTAGTTACGATGTGGTGGTAATAGGAGGAGGTCCTGCCGGTTTGGCCGCGGCTATTGAAGCCAAAAAACATGGGGCGGAGAGTGTATGCGTTATCGAGAGGGACAAAGAGCTGGGCGGCATACTTCAGCAATGCATTCATAATGGCTTCGGCCTTCATATATTCAAAGAGGACCTGACCGGGCCTGAATATGCAGAGAGGTTTATAGATGAACTAAAGGAATCGGCCATAACCTGTAAGCTGGATACCATGGTGCTGGATATGAGTGAAGACAGGCATCTGCAGATACTCAATACCTATGACGGCTTTATGAGCCTTAAAGCGCAAGCGATTGTACTGGCTATGGGCTGCAGGGAGAGAACAAGGGAAGCTGTGAATATACCGGGAACCCGGCCTGCAGGTGTTTTTACCGCCGGAACCGCACAACGTTTTCTGAATATGGAAGGTTACCTGGTTGGAAAAAAAATCATGATGCTCGGCACGGGAGATATCGGCCTGATTATGGCCAGGCGGCTGACATTAGAGGGTGCAGAAGTCAAGGCCGTGCTGGCCAGGAGAGGGTATCCGGGAGGCCTGATGAGGAATGTGTCCCAATGTCTCCATGATTATGACATCCCCTTAATGCTGAGACATACAATAGTCAAAATTATCGGCAAAGAGAGGATTGAGGGAGTGCTCGTTGCCAGAACCGATGAAGAGAGTAAACAACCCATTCCGGGCAGTGAAGAGCTCTATGAATGCGATACCCTGCTGCTATCTGTGGGATTGATCCCTGAGAATGAATTATCCAGGAGCGCAGGCGTGAAGCTTGACCCGGCAACCGGGGGGCCGGTGGTAAATGAGTCCATGGAAACCAGTGTTAAGGGAATATTTGCCTGCGGCAATGTGGTGCATGTGCATGATCTGGTAGATTATGTGACTGATGAAAGCAGGAGAGCCGGAAAAAGCGCAGCTTATTTTGTGCAGAAAAAGCTTAAAGAGAATGGCTCCTTGATCAATACTGAACCGGGTAAAGGTATCAAATATATCGTTCCTCAGCTGATCAGAGTGGATAACCTGGACAAAAGCCTGCAATTATTCATGCGGGTAAACCAAGTATATACAAATTCCAGATTTATAGTGAAAGCTGACAATGTGACTGTTAAGAAAAGCAGGAAGATGCATATGACACCGGGGGAAATGGATAATATACGGATAGATCCCAAAATCCTGCAGCAGGGAAAGCCGGCTGTTCTATCCGTTAAGGTAAAGAGGAAAGAAGAATGAGTTCTGAAGCAAAAGAAACAATCTGCATTATCTGCCCCGTGGGCTGCCGCATGACAGTTAAAAGGGATAAGAGCTCTACTTCAGGTTTCCTGGTTTCAGGAAACGAATGCAAGAAAGGGGAGGCCTACGGGATAAAGGAGATGACCGATCCCACCAGGATGCTGACCACTACCGTGAAGATCAGCCTTGGCATTTATAACAGGCTGCCGGTCAGAATCAACGGTGCTATTCCAAAAAAAATGATCTTCCCCTGTATGAAGGTAATAAATAAAGTGGAAGTGCGGGCACCGATAAAAATCGGAAGTGTTATTGTTGAAAATATTCTGGAAACCGGCTGCGATCTGATCGCTTCCAGGAGCATGAAGGCTTCATGACGCTCTATCAGATTGCTCGGAGGGTGCAACCCATAGTATAAAGAATAATCTTTAAGTATTAAGGGAGGAAAGAATGGCAGCCGTACAGATAAAGCCTGATATCTACTGGATAGGGGTAAACGACCGGACCACCGATCTCTTTGAAGGTCTCTGGCCCATCTCCCGGGACGGGGTTTCCTACAATTCCTATCTGATAAAAGATCAAAAGAATGTGATTATCGATCTTTCCAAGGCAATTAAAAGCGATGTTTTTTTTGACCATATTGCCGAAGTTATCAATCTTTCGCAAATAGATTACGTAATTATAAACCACATGGAGCCCGATCATACCGGGGTTCTGCGTACACTAAAAAGACTGGCGCCTGATCTAACCATTCTCTGTAGCGAAAAAGCAAAGGCTATGCTGAAGGATTACTACGCTATAACCACAAATATAGAAGTTGTCAGGGACGGCCAGAGCCTTTCCCTGGGCAACAAAGAGCTTAAATTTTTCGAAACCCCTTTTGTTCACTGGCCCGAGACCATGGTAACCTTTGAGACCAGTCAGAATATTCTTTTTTCCTGCGATGCCTTCGGCGGCTACGGCGCTCTCCGCGGCACCATATTTGATGACCAGTGTGATGATCTTGATTTCTATATTAACGAATCACTGCGTTACTATGTAAATATCGTGGCGAAATTCTCTCGTCCAACGCTCAATGCCATCGAGAAACTCAAGCGTGTACCGGTGGAGATTATTGCTCCCTCCCACGGCCTGATCTGGCGTAAACAGCCGGAGCTTATAGTGGAACTCTATAAAAAATGGGCCGGGTACGCCACAGGAGAGGCTGAGAAGGGAGTAACCCTGATATATGGCTCCATGTACGGCAATACTGAAACGATGATGAACTCCGTAGCCCTGGGGCTTTCGCAGGGGGGTATACCGGTTGATATCTTTGATGCGGCCCGCACCCATACCAGCTACATCCTTCCCTCCCTGTGGACGAAATCCGCAGTGGTCATCGGAGCACCGACCTACGAAGTGGGACTATTTCCGCCAGTGGCTTCAGTCCTGGAAATGGCCGCTTTAAAAAAGGTACTAAATAAAAAAGCAGCCATGTTCGGCAGCTTCGGCTGGAGCGGCGGCGCTTTAAGAGCAATCAAGAAGATCGTTGAGCCCCTCAAATGGGATCTGGCCGATGTCTTCGAATTCCAGGGCGGACCCACACCTGAAGATTTGAAGAAAGGACATGAGTTCGGTGTTGAGTTTGCTAAAAAAGTTCTGAAGTGAAAGTCCGGCAGCCTAAACCACCCGGAAGTTGTTGAAAAAAACCACCTCATCTCTGGGTTTACGGTTGCGCTCAGAGTGTTCTGAAGTCAGGTGTTTGGAGTTAAGGGAAGACTCATCCCCGGGATATGCTATAATCACTATCACAATCAGGGTATAATCATCCGGAATGCCAAAGGCTTTCTTGATCGGCACCGGCCTGTAGCCGGCAATCGGATGGGCAACAAGCCCCTCTTTAACCGCCTGCAGGATCATATTCTCCACGGCCAGCCCTATATCGAAGAAGGCATAATCCCGCTTGTCATCGAGCTGGCAGTCAAGCTCCGGTTTGGTTGCCACCAGCACCATGAGCGGGCTTTTCTTTGCCCAGTAGTTGGCATCGGGCATATTTAATTTTATCTTTTCCAGCTCTTTATCCTGGTCAACAACCAGGAATCTATAAGGCTGGTTATTAAAACATGAAGGAGCGTAAGTGGCAGCGGTCATAATTCTATCCACCACATCCGGCGGTATCTTTTTTTCGCTTAGAGCCCTTTTAGCCCTGCGCGCTTCAATTTCTTTAAGAAGTTCCATAATTTTACACTCCTTTTCAAATACTCTAACAGAGAAGCAGCAGTTTGTCACTTAATTTTTGGCTGAGAAGTATCTTTATCTACCGGTTTTATTTGCACCAGCGGCTCTAGCCGCCTGCCCCCGGAAGGATGAAACCGGTGAACTTCACCTGGCCATGATCTTGAGTACCACCTCCTCCGGCTCTTTCACATCCTTAAGTTCACCGATCATCCCCAGCAGCGCACCGGAGATTATCCGGCCGGCAAAGGGATTAAGATCAACCTCTTCACCATCCACATAAAGCTCAACAATTTTGTTTTCCATATCTTAAAGCTCCTATAGGAAGAGATTACCCGATTTAAATGGCAAAGTAAACAATGACGGAGATTGACAGCTCCATAAAGGGGAAGATACAATAAAACCATCACTATGGATAATGAAAATCAAAAACAGGATAGCGAAACCAGCCAGGATTACGTCAGGCTGATTTCTCATCAGCTGCAATCCCCGATAAATTCAGTCGAGTCGCTGCTGCGCACCATTTCCGAAGGCTTTACCGGTGAGATTAATGCCAAAGCCCTGCACCTTATAGAAAGGGCTGTGGGCCGGGTCGGTGAAGCAAGAGAGATCATCTCCGACCTGCTGGATTACCAGCTCTATTCCCAGGAAGAAGCCGCGGAACAGAAGGAATTCGACCTGGTAGTGCTGCTAAACTCACTGCTGACTGTATACAGTACCAAAGCCTTTGAAAAGAATGTGTCACTGCACATAGATCTACCAATGAAAAACAGGGTATTTATTTTAGGAGACAGCAGGGCTTTAGAGCACGCCATAAGAAATATCATCGAGAATGCCATTAAATATACACCTGATCGCGGACGGATTTCGGCCGCTCTGAATGTATTACCGGCTGATAAAAAATGCAGCGTCCAGATAAAGGACAGCGGCTACGGTATTCCCGGGAGCGAGCTCCCCAAAATATTCACCCCCTTTTACCGTTCCATTAAGCACAAGGCGAATATCTATGGCACCGGATTGGGGCTGGCAATTACGCGAAAGATTATTTCCAATCATAATGGATCCATAGCGGTGGATTCTGAAGAAAACAGGGGCACTACTTTTACGATCACTCTGCCCTATTCAAAGCTGGTTCAAAGCGAGGACTCAGGAGTAAAGCGGAAAAAGGTGGTAATCATCGGCGGGGTCACTGCCGGCCCTAAGGTTGCCGCCCGCTTAAGAAGACTGGCTGAAGATATGGATATTACTATCATAGAAAAAAACGAGTTTCTCTCCTATTCCGCCTGCGGCCTGCCCCATTATATCAGCGGCCAGGTGCGCTCTCCCCAGGAACTGATGTCAACGGCGGATAATAATATCCGTGATGTCCATTTCTTCGAAGCAATAAAGAATATTGCCATTCTCAACAATACAGCTGCGGTTGCCATAGACCGTGAAAAAAAGAGAGTCAAGATTAAGGATCTGCTTAAAGAGACATCCGCCTTTCTTCCCTATGATGTGCTGGTCCTGGCTACCGGTTCAGAATCAGTTATCCCCTCCATACCTGGCATCAAACAGCCCAATATCTTTTCACTGCACAGCCTGGAAGATGCGGAAGAGATCAAGCAGGCTTTTGCCGTGGAAAAAGCCCAGGATGTCTATATAATAGGCGGCGGTTTGATCGGTGTTTCCACAGCCGAATCCCTGATCAACACCGGGGCCCGGGTAACGATACTGGAAAAAGAGAATTTCATTCTCTCAAACCTTATGGACCGGGATATTGCCGCTAAAATCCAGAATGAATTGAACCGTAAAGGGATTAAGATAGTCACCGGAGTAAAAATCACCGAAATAGAAAAAAACAGGAATAATCTCGCTATTCTAACTGATAGGGAAGCATACGCCGCGGATCTGGTAATATTATCCGCCGGTGTAAGGCCGAATACCCTTTTAGCTCAAAAAGCGGGATTGGAAATCGGTAAATCACAGGGCATAAAGGTAAATAAATATCTGCAGACCTCTGATAAGTCCATTTACGCAATCGGCGACTGCGCGGAGAGTATTAACCTGGTTACCGGAAAACATGAGTACTGGCCATTGGGGTCTGTTTCCACAAAAATGGGCAGAGTTGCCGCAGATAATATAGCCGGCATTAAATCTGAGTTCAACGGCTCCATTGGCACAGCCATGTTCAGGATAATAGATTTTAATGCCGCCCGCACCGGGCTGACTCTGGAAATGGCGCGGCAAAACGGTTTTGATGTTGAATCCGTGGTGGTCACCGGCATGGACAAAGCCAATTACTGTGATGGTCAATACATCGTTCTCAAGATTATCGCCAACCGGAAAACAAAGGTTATTCTCGGCGCACAAGGGTACGGAAAAGGCGAAATTGTCCCCAGAATTGAAATACTTGCCTGTGCCGTCACTCAAGGGTTAACCCTGGATGAATGCTTTAAACTCGACTTAGGCTATGCTCCGGCTTTTAACAACCCAATTGATATTGTCCAGAACGCCTGCCTGGTACTGATAAATAAAATCGATAAAACAATTCAAACAATTACCATGGAGCGCTTCATACAGATACAAGATCGGTTTAAAGGCATAGTTGATTTTTGCCCACTTGCTGATCACACTTTCTGTTCCATACCGGGCAGTATAAATATTCCACTGGAAAATCTCAGGCTCGAGGGAATCCCCTTTGATAAAAAGGATAATGTAGTCCTTTACAGCAGGACCTCTTCCGGCGCTTATACGGCTTTTAAATACCTGGAAAGCAGGGGCTACACTAATCTCTTTGTACTGGAGGGTGGTTACGTCTACTGGGAAGGCAGTTCCCTCGCTTCATCATGATTATCCCCTGCCGACCACCACTGCCAGGGCAATAGAATTAAGCTTGGCTTCAGCAGAATCCGCCCGTGATGTCAATACCACCGGTACCCTGGCGCCCACAATAATTCCGGCAGCTTCCGCTTTACCAAATAAGACCAGAGACTTATAGAGAATATTGCCCGCCTCTATATCGGGAACCACCAGAATATCAGCCCGCCCGGCCAACGGGCTGGTTATGCCCTTGTGCCGTGCCGCTTCTACAGAAACGGCATTATCCAAAGCCAGGGGACCCTCTACCCTGCCGCCGCTTATGGAGCCCCTTTGGGCCATTTTAGCCAGAGCTGCTCCATCCAGGGTTGCAGGCATGGCCGGATTCACCAACTCAACGGCACAGAGTATGGCCGCAATAGGTTCCTCGATACCCAGACCGGCAGCCAGATCAATGGCATTCTGAACAATATCCCGCTTCTGCTTCAGGTCCGGGGCAATATTGAGACCGGCATCGGTGACAAAGAGCAGGCGGTCAAAGTCGGAGTGTTTAAATATGCCCACATGGGAGAGAATTCTTCCCTGGTTCAGACCATTTTCTTTGGCCAGCACCTCTTTGAGCAGCTCTCCCGTGGGTATAAGCCCCTTCATAAGCAGCTCCGCTTCACCATTCGCCACCAGCTTCACCGTGTCTCCGGCAATACTCTTCCGGCTCTCGGGAGCAATTAGAGTGTAATGCTTCAGGTCAACACCGGCCTTTTCAGCCTCCCTCTCTACTTCATCCGGGAAACCCACCAGGATAGCTTCGATTATCCCTGCTCTGCGGCCATCTTCAACCGCAGCCAGCACCGTGGCATCGGCTGCCTGGGCAACAGCCAGGCGTCTCTTGCCCATATCCTTAGCCTTTTTAAGAATGTCACTGAAGTTTTTCATTGTTTTCCTCTTAATTAATTGCCGCATCATAGTAAAGGTTTTGCACCTCAACAGCAGCTCCGCCGCAGCTATGCATGGCAATATATTACCAATAATATGGCTGTTGCAAGCCTTTATTTTATATTAGCCTTGCGTTATTCGAATATTTTATAATTTTACTCAAGTCTATATAGGCGAAATGTTCTCTTGACTTTCTTTCGATGTTACTTTATTTTTTATTCTTTAGTAAAACATGATTAAATCGTTGATACCGGAACAGACTCTAAGACGTATTCCCCTCTACCACCAGATCCTTTCCGATCTGGAACAGAGAGGTGAGGAATTTGTATCCTCCGCCCAACTGGCTTATTTCTTCCGATATTGAAGT
>JABUBP010000116.1_pt1 | contig 17360 bp, 16 predicted proteins | sample 7240331 | NCBI WGS metagenome assembly JABUBP01 (sample SAMN07256347, study PRJNA390944) | subsurface metagenome | isolation source: Methane hydrate marine sediment | place: Pacific Ocean: Eastern North Pacific, ODP site 1244 | collected 2002 | reverse complement strand
CTGAGTCAGACCTCAACCCCGGGAAACACCGGCCTTGAGGGAGATTGGTGACTATCCCAGAGTTTTGTGCCAACTATGCCGCTGGTGACTGCTGTGGAAGTCTATATTGGGTCTGTCCATGCCAACTTAAGTTATCCCATCAACCTTCAAGTTAGGAGCGACGATAATGGGTTACCCTCTAGCAGTGTCTTGGCTTCAACCGGTGTTACCGTCTCACAAGTAGCCTGGGGCTGGATAACCTTTGATATACCCGATATTGAGGTAGTCCCGGGTACAAGATACCACCTGGTTCTCTCCAGCACTTCCAACTACCACACCGGGTTGGATTCAACCAATCCCTATCCAGATGGCTACATGGGCTACTCCACGGATGCCGGTAAAACATGGAGGATGCTTAATGACAGCCAAAATTACGATATGGCATTTAAAATCCATGGCTCAGATCTATCTACGACAACGCCACCTACGACAACGCCACCGACTTTTGATATTACCGGAACTTGGAGCGGGAACTGGTGGCGGAGCGATGGGAAAGAAGAAGGTACACTGATAGCTAGTCTCATCCTGAGTGGCAACACGTTGACGGGTGATATGACCTTCACAAGCACTACATTTGAATATAGTGAGGATACGACTATATTAGGAACTGTCGAGGGTAGTGATGTGGTCTTCGGCATGGCTATATCAAGTAACGGGGAAACAGTAACAATTGATTATGAGGGCACAATTTCTGAAGATGGTAACCAGATGAGTGGAACATATTATATTTCCACCGGTTGGACCGGTACTTGGAGTGTGACAAGGGAGTGACAGTTAACGAAAGAAGGAATTATTAGACAGACCAAATATAATACTCCAGGTAGAGGGGCGATAAAGAAATCTTAGGGGCAAGGGAGGTGATACAGGGATGAAGAAGGCAATATTATCCTTTCTGGTTATTGGCATTCTACTGTTAGTAGCTTGTACCGCACCAGCAGTTACCCAGACTGTTACCATTACCACTATAACGACACCGACAGCTACTCCAACGTTAACGGTTACATCAACAACAACTTCAACAGTTACGGTTACAACTACACCTACAGTCACAACGACACCACCAACAACGACACCACCTACAGGAGAAGAAATCGTAGTATTAAGCAGCAATGTCTTCACTACCACGAGTTCAATCCTCCTTGATGGTGAGGCCAGACGGCTGCACATAGTTGCCGAACTGAGAAACGACTCCTCCGTTGATATGGAACTGGATAAGGTTTTCTTCTACTTCTATGATGCCTCTGATGAAGTTGTCTGCAAGCGCTGGACTTATGCGTATGATGATGTTCTTCCCCCAGGCGGTATCACAGTAGCTAAGGAGACAGTACCCAGTCAGATGTACTGGGATAATGAGACCAACAATTTCCCCGAGGATTGGGCAAGGTACGAGATTACTGTTTCTGCCGAGCCATACCAGCCAGCAGAATGGAAGGCAAAGCCGGTTGAAGTTACCATCCAAAACGTAGAGGTGACGGTGACCAGTACCGGAGGTCTCTTGGTGACCGGGAGTATGCTTAACAGTAGCCAGGAAACAGCGACGGATATCACACCATACGCTATTCTTTACGCTTCAGATGGAACAATATTGAATGCAGGCCGGGATTATATTTATGAGGATCTTCAGCCAGGGCAGAGCTCGGACTTTGAAATTTCCTTCTCTTCTAATGAGCCCATTGATTACGACCACTACATCGTCAAAGCTTATGCCGAAGGTTAGTGAGCTTAACATTGCTATTGCACAAATCGTAGAAGAGAGGATGCCCAATGAAAAAGTTTACCATCGGTTGCCTAGCCGCAATAGGTGTTTTTGCTGTGGTGTTAGTAGGCATTGCCCTTGTCACCACCATCTTGGATTTTGATGATACAACCGATACAACCTCCACCCAGACCATAACTGTAACCACGACACCAACAACAGCAATGACAACACCGCCAACACCAACAACAACACAGCCACCGACGACTACAACAATGACAGAGACTACCGAACAGCCAGCGATTGAATTAATACTTTTAGAGGCACAATTTATGGAACTTATTGAGGTGAGTGCTTACGGCACTGGTAGCCTTGAGAGTATAAAATTAACTATTACTTCACAGAGCAATGAACGCTTGGATATTGCCATTTTGCCAGGGACAATCTTTGATTCACAGCCAGCCGGCCTTTTTAGCAGTATGGTAGTGATAAAAGAGAAAATGATATTGCTGGACCCACATGAGACAGTCGAGTCACTCAACGTTGCTGCCGCCGGTATCAATATGCGGTTGGACGAGCCCGGTGACAGTGACTTTCTGACGCTGAGCACGACATCAGTCAGCGGGAATTTAAAGAAACTAATAGACCTACCCGATTTTCAGGACCAAGATTTTCGCATCCAGCAGTTTGCCATCTGGACTATCACCGATAATCCTGAGCGCGGTGATTATGTGGGTATAGGCTACTTTGGATTAGGAACCGGCCCTGATGATGGGGAAATAGAGATAATCCGAAGCCTTTTTGAAGTGGCCGGCATCCCGGTTGACAATTATCGGGCGCTACGGGCAGCAGTTTATGTAGAGCTGATAGAGGCAAGTAACATGGGCCTTATTGAAGTCAGTGCCTGTGGTACAGGCTCCATTAACCGTATCCAGATGAGCCTGACATCAAACAGTGATGATACCCTGGAAGTCGCCATCTTGCCCGGGACGATATTTACCTCATCGGCAGCCGGCATTCAGAGCATGGTAGTTACAGCAGAGAAACTGATATTGCTGTACCCATATGAGACGGCTGAGTCAGTTAGCATTGACGCCGCCTGTGCCAATATGGAGCTAGATGCGCCTGAAGAGAGTAACATCCTTGCGCTAAGCACTGAAGTGCCTCCCGAAGACCTGGTGAAGCTGCTTTATCTACCTGATTTCCACGAAGAGACTCTTCGTGTCCAGCAGTTTGCCATCTGGACCATCACCGATAATCCTGAGCGCGGTGGATACATGAGTATTGCCACTGGCTTCCAGATATTCGGGACCGGCCCCAGCGATGACGAGATAGAGAGGATTCGGGTTCTTTTTGAAAAGGCAGGCATATCAACTTATAAATATAAGGCACTAGGCTAGCGTGACTCAGGGGGCAGTGCGTAGAAAGCAAGCCCCAGCGTGCCTCGGCCGGTGGCATAGCCCATTACCGGGCTGAATTCGGTAAGAAACAGTTCCACACAATTGAACTCGGATGAGGCAAGTTTCTTTAGTTTCTCACCCTCATCAAGAGTATCAGCGTGCATTACTGCTACATGAACAGGTTCGGTGCCCACCCTTTGTCTCATAATTTCAATAATCCGTTTGACACCGTTCTCTTTGGTCCTGGTGATACCGGCAAAATGCACCAAACCATCATAGATAGTTAGTATCGGCTTGACCCCTAGCTTGGAGCCTACCTGGGCGGCAATCTTGGGTATTCGTCCTGTCCGGTATACATAACGGATGGTCTCAAGGGCGACAGCTGCATAGACCTGCTCTCTAACTAGTCGTGCTGTTTCGGTAACCTCCTTTAGCTCCTTGCCTTGAGCTGCTGCTCGGGCTGCGGCTAAGGCAATAAGGGCTTGGGTTGCGGTGACAGTTTTAGCATCCATTATCTCAATAGCCGTTTGGGGCAGCTCATCCTTGATCTGCTCTTTGGCCACGGTTGCCATGTTGAACGCTGTGCTGAGCTTGGAGGAGAGGGTGAGGCAAAGGATGCCCGATGCTTGAGCACCCGTTTCGCGGAAAGCGCTGGCGTAATCGGCTGGAGAGGATGGCGAGGTTAAAAATTTCTCTGGAGCTCTATCTAGAAACTGATAAGCTTCAGATGCGGTAAGGTCTACCCCATCATGGTAAATCTTGTCTTCAAAGACGATTTTTATGGGGACAACTCGGATTCCATACTGCTCAATCTGCTCCTTGGTAATACAGGCGATACTATCAGTGACGATGGCAACATTACCCATGAATTTCTCCCCTATGGTATTAAATTTCCTAAATTATAGCATATCCATCATTAACTGTGGGTTCCTTTATTAGCCCATTGACATGGCTGGGTTAAATTGGTATATTTAAAAAAGCACTGATAAAGTTTTGTACCTTAACTCACGAAGTCAGAGATGGTCCTCCGAGTTACCGGCGCCTAAGGGCTTTTGCCTAGGGACGGCAACCGATTAAGGTGTAACGGGAAACCTTTACGCCGCCCGTATTTGGAAAGGAGGTCTAGGAAGGCAGCCTGTGCCTTCTAGTCTTTTGTGCCTCCTTCGGGAGGCATTTCAGTTTACCATCGGGCACAGAAGGGCCAGTAGCTTAGTCCTAGCCTGTATGGTAGAATAGGTAAAGAAAATGACCGGTCTTATAGATTCTTTTCATCGTCAGATAGACTACATACGCGTCTCAGTCACTGACCGCTGTGACCTGCGCTGTATCTATTGCACGGCCAAGCTGGTGCCCCGTCTGACTCATGATGATATTCTTCGCTACGAGGAAATACACCAGGTGGTTCAGGCAGCAGCCGGGTTGGGTGTTAAGAAAATACGTCTCACCGGTGGTGAACCCCTAGTCAGGCCTGAACTGAACAAACTGGTTGAGTTGCTTTCCCAGGTAGAAGGCATTGACGAAATCTCGCTTACCACCAACGCCATACTTCTCGGCAAATATGCTGCCCAGCTTAAAGCGGCCGGTCTTAAGCGAGTCAATATCAGCCTGGATACATTTAAGGCAGATAAGTTCAGGTACATTACCAGCCAGGATAAGCTAAAGGACGTGCTTGGCGGTATTGAGGCAGCCAGAAATGCCGGACTAAATCCGGTGAAGATAAACATGGTGGTTATCAGGGGTGTAAATGATGACGAGCTTTTAGACTTTGCCCGGGCTAGTGTTAGTGATGGCTGGCATGTAAGGTTTATTGAGGAAATGCCCCTGGTAACCTCAAGGATTAAAGAAAGCAAGCTGGTAGCCGTTCAGGAAATGATGGCCACCATTCAGGAGTCCCTTGGCCAGCTTGAGCCCTTCTGTCCGACATCGGGTAATGGCCCAGCCAAGTATTACCAGCTGTCGGGAGCCAGTGGCACCATAGGTTTCATCGGGCCGGTAACGGACTGCTTCTGTTCCCAATGTAACCGCTTCCGTCTCACTGCCGATGGTCGGCTGCGGCCCTGCCTATTGGAAGACAGTGAGGTGGATTTGAAAGGGCCGTTACGCCGTGGTGCCTCTACCCAAGAGCTGGAGGGGCTAATGCGACAGGCAGCTGCCCTAAAGAGAGAAAGGCATCGTCTATCCGAAGACTTTGTTCCGGGTAAACGGCAGATGTGGCAAATAGGCGGCTGAGACAAGCAGAGGAGAGGCCATGACAGAGTTAACCCATGTCAATGAAAAGGGCGAAGCCCGCATGGTAGATGTCACCCAGAAGGGTGAAACGGTGCGCCAAGCTATAGCTATAGGTGGTGTCAGGATGAAGCCGGCCACTCTGGATAAAATCAAACAGCAAGGGCTTAAAAAGGGTGATGTTCTGGCCGTGGCCAGGTTGGCCGGGATTATGGCCGCCAAGAGGACACCTGACCTGATTCCCCTGTGCCATCCGATACTTTTAAGCAATGTTGCTGTCGACTTTGAGCTTACCCCACCTGATTTTATCAAGATAACAGCCACTGTAAAAAGCAGTGGCAAGACCGGGGTTGAAATGGAGGCTCTGGTTGCTGCCTCAGCTAGTGCCTTAACCATCTACGATATGTGCAAGTCAATTGACCGTGGCATGACCATCGAGAATATTTACCTTGAAAGCAAGCAGGGTGGCAAGAGCGGCACCTACCAGAGAGGAGAAAACGGCTGACGAGATGGCCAGTATAATAGCAGTCTGTACCAGCACAAAAAAAGGAACTAAAAAGAAAGACATAAAAGAAGGGCTTATTAAAGAAGACTACGGGCTAGTCGGTGATGCCCACGCCGGCTCTGATGGCCATCGTCAGGTAAGCCTGCTGGCACTGGCCAGCATTGATAAGATACGCCGTCTGGGTGCTGAGGTAGGCCCCGGCGATTTTGCCGAGAACCTGACCACGGAAGGCCTGGAGCTTTTCTCCCTGCCCATCGGCACACAGTTCAGCGTCGGCCAGGATGTTATCCTGGAAATGACCCAGATAGGTAAGGAATGCCACGACCGCTGCGCCATATTCAAACAGGTGGGCACCTGCGTAATGCCCACTGAGGGAGTATTCACCCGGGTACTTAAAGGCGGCACAGTAAAGGCAGGGGACAAGCTTAGGGTGATTTAGAAGAGTGTTACCGTGACCGGCTCACCCTTCTCCAGTATGTCAGTATTCTCAGCTATCACAATATAGCCGTCAGCTGTGGCGGTGCTGGTTATTGCCCCCGATTCCTTAAATATGGGCATAGCAGTATCGGCCTCAAGCCTAACCGGCAAAAACTGCCTCCGGCCAAGACTCCCCGGGACTCTTTCACCAAGTCTGGCGGCAACAGTTACCCTTCTTTTTGGCAGTAAGCGGGCCATCTTTCTCAGCGCCGGTAAAAGAAGTAGATAGGCGTTAAGCAAGCAGGAAGTGGGATAGCCAGGCATACCCAAGACTGGTTTCCCGCTCACCAGAGCAAACAGGGTTGGCTTGCCCGGCTTTATCTGAATGCCATGAAAGAGAACTTCACCCATTTCCTTAAGGATACCAAACAGCAGGTCTTTCTCACCCACAGAGGAGCCGCCAGAGAAAACCACTAGGTCAGCTTCAAGCGCCTCCTTAATGGTGGCTTTGATTTCTTGAGGGTTATCACCAACAATACCGAACTTGATGGGGGCACAGCCGTTTTCTTCTACTACGGCACTGACGGTATAAGAGTTAATATCATATATCTGACCCTGCCTTAACCGTTTGCCCACTTCGCCTATCTCTTCACCGGTAGGGATGACGGCTATTTTGGGCTTTTCATATACCCTAACCCGGCTTATCCCTTGAGAGGCAAGGACTCCTATCTTAGCCGGGTTCAAAACAAAGCCCTCCTTTAGCACCAGCTCCCCCTTTTTGATATCTTCTCCCTTTAGTGCTAGGTTTGCCTTTGGGTAGACCGACTTGAATACCTTTATCCGGTCGTCTTCCAGGCTAACATCCTCAACCATAACCACGGCATCGGCGCCCTGGGGCATTCTGGCTCCGGTAGCAATCTGGATACTCTCTCCTCGGGCTAGCCTTCTCTGTGGTCTTGCTCCGGCGTACAGAACATCAACTACATCAAGCATCCTAGGATTCTGCCGGGAGACACCGAAGGTGTCCCTGGCCTTAAGCGCATAGCCGTCCATAGCCGCCCTATCAAAAGGCGGTGTGCTCCGGGTGGCGATTATAGCTTCTGCCAGAACCCGGCCCAAGCAGCCATCAATGCTGATAGTCTCAACCCTGGCAATTGGCTCTATATCGGTGGCTATTATTCTTTCGGCTTCCTCAAAAGGGAGCAGTGTGCCAAATGGTCTCATCTTGTTGCTTCCCTTACCAGGTGCCCAATTTCTGGCAGGATTATCTTCTCCATGGCTAATTTTACGGCCCCGACCGAGCCCGGAAGGCAGATGATAACCTTTCCCCGGGCGACACCGGCCATTGCCCGGCTCATAATACTAGGAGTGCCTACTTCCCGGTAGGTTAAAAAGCGAAACAGCTCGCCAAAACCATCCAGTTTTTTCTCCAGAATTGAGAACACTACCTCTACGGTAATATCCAGGTGGCTTGCCCCGGTGCCACCACTGGTGATGATTACCTGAAGCCCCTCTTCTCCCAGGAGTTCATCAAGCTTGTTGCCGATTAGGGCGGCATCATTCTTTAAAATAGAGTACGACACTACCCGATGACCGCTGCTCGTGAGAGCCTGCATAATAAGTTTACCCGACTCATCGGTTTTCTCCGTCCTGGTACCGGAGATGATGACAACAGCGCAGTCTACACTTTTAGGTGCCTGATGTTTGTGCTCTTGGTATCCCATTTAACCATCTCGTCATCTTGATTAGTGCCCTGTGGTAGAGCTTATTATACCTCTACTTATGACGCCATGCAACGAAATGGCAGAAAGTTGAGTTTCCCAGCTATGCAGTGTATTATTAAATTGATGACTAGAGGTATGACAATGTATAAGAGGATGCTGGTGCCCCTAGACGGCTCAGAGCTTGCTGAGATAGCCCTTGATTATGTAAAGCAGCTGGCCTATAGGCTGGGTATTGAGGTAATTCTGCTCTATGTTTACAGCCCAGAGGAGCACGAATTGGCTCATATGCACCGGGCTTATATTGAGCGGGCAGCCGATATTATCAGGAGTCAGCCAGAGGAGGCTAGGCAAACAACCGGCACCAAATCAAAGGGCTGGACAGTAAACGTGCAAGGGGAACTGGCTGTGGGCGACTCCCCTGCCGAGGAAATCCTCCGTTATGCAGATAAAAATGATATCGACTTTATACTCATGGCAACCCATGGTCGCTCAGGAATCAGCCGCTGGGCTATGGGCAGTATCGCCTATAAGGTTCTGCGGGCCTCAATAGTTCCTGTCTGGCTTGTCTGTGCCGGGATAAATGAGGAAATTGTTCAAGATAAATTACCCACCAGAACAATACTGGTGCCACTGGACGGTTCCAAGCTGGCCGAAGCAGTGCTGCCCCATGTTGAAGCCCTAGCCAAACAGTGGGCCGATGGACAAATAGAAGTAGTTCTACTCAGAGTCTGTGAGCCACCGGTTATCTCATCAGACTACCCTCGCGCTATGCCCTTGAGCTGGGAGAAACACGTGGAGCTGGAAACAGCTAAGTGTAAACTGGTAGCTGGGCCCTACCTGGCCAAAATAGAGAAGCAGCTTAAAGATGCCGGTCTCAAGGTGCGCTCAGAGGTGCCACTGGGCAAACGGGACGACGAGATTATTGACTATGCCCTCAAAAATCGCGTCAGCCTCATTGCCATGGTAACTCATGGCCGCTCCGGAATCAGCCGCTGGGCTTACGGCAGTGTTGCCGAGAAGGTCATGCTGGCAGCCTTTACCCCGATTCTTCTGGTACGGTCACAGTAGTCCGCATTCGGTTTCCAATACTCTTGTATTTCCCCGGTTATCTCACCTAACTTTTTTGCCTTGTTTTCGTTATACACATTAGACAACCAAACCAGATACTTACGTTAGAGGAAAGGACCATGGCAACGAAAGCGTTTACCACCATAATCCTTATTCTTGTTTTGACTCTTTTAATATCAATTATGCCCAGCTGCCAGCCCGTTGAGGCAGCCGAAAGCTACCTAGCGGTAATCCCCAAAGTCTTACATAGTGGCGGCACAGAAGCACTTTCTGTAACCCTTTTTAAAGGCGAAGGGTTGATGTCGGGTGAGGTTGAAGTGGCCCTGTTAAAAGAAGGAGAGGAAATTCTCAAGGTTAAAAAGGACATCGAGGGCAAAGGCACCATAGAACTTAATATCCCTGAAATCGAGGAGGGTGAGTATGATATTCGGGTCAAGGGTGCCGGTTTTGAGGGCACAGCGTTGGTCAGGGTAGAAAAAAGTTTCCTTGCCTTCCTTGAGACGGACAAGCCAATCTATAAACCAGGTCAAACCATCCACATGAGAATAATTACCCTGAATGCCGAACTAAGGCCGGTAAGTGAACCGGTTGTGGTTGAAATCCTGGATGCCAAAGGCATAAAGATCTTCCGCCGCCAGATAGACACAGACGAATACGGCATGGCTAGCCTAGATTTACCCGTCTCCGAAGAGCCAAACCTGGGGGTATGGAAGATAACCGCGGTAACCGATAAGGCAAAGACTCAGCTGGACGTAAGGGTGGAGAAGTATGTGTTACCCAAATACGAGGTCAAGATAGAACTGCCCAGGATATGGTTCCTGGTAGACGAACCCATTGTCGGTAAGGTTTGGGCAGAATACAGTTTTGGCAAGCCGGTTAAGGGTGAGCTGGAAATTAAAGCCTCCAGATATGTAGGTGAGTGGCAGGAATATGCCACCCTGTCCAAGGAGATTGACGGCGAGACCGAATTTGAACTGCCGGCGGTAGGCTATGTAGCCGGGGTGCCCGCAGCCGGCGGCATGGGTAATATCATGCTTGATGTCACCATCAGAGAAAGAGCCACCGGCTATGAGGAAAAAACAAGCCAACTGCTCACCATCTCTGAGACGCCGCTTAATATCCAGATAATCCCTGAGGGCTCGGTATTCAAGCCCGGTCTGCCCTTCACCTTCCTGATAATCACTGAGACCCCAGATAATGAGCCGGTAGATACCCAACTGGAAGTAACAATAACCTACCTCAACAGTAAGTATGAGGAAATAGATATCGAGCAGAAACAGATTGACACCACCAAGGGCAAGGCGCTGATAGAGATAACCCCGCCGGAAGAAAGCGCCGCCCTGATAATCGAAGCCTTTGAGCTAACACCCGTATCCTCAGTGGAGCCCGCCCAGGCTTCTAAAGTCTTAGAGGCCTCCTATTCTCCATCGGGCAACTTCATTCACGTGGAGCAGATAAGTGAAGGTATCCCCCAGATAGGCGAGGAGGTTATATTCAGGGTCTACTCCACCAAGCAGGCAGCCAATTTCTATTACGAGGTTGTTTCCCGGGGCAAGGTGGTCTTTACCGATTTTACCGAGAGCCGTGAAATCTCCTTCAATGCTACCCCGCTGATGACCCCTTCCTCCAGGCTCCTGGTCTATCAAATCCTGCCCAATAGCGAGGTGGCCGCCGACTACATACCCTTTAAGGTTGAGGCTGAGTACCCGCACAGCGTGAAAGTAGACTTTAGCCAGGAAGAAGCCAGGCCCGGTGAAGAGCTTGATATTAACATTGAGACAGAGGGGGAGGCCAAGGTGGGCATCGCTGTCGTAGACAGGTCAGTCTTTATTCTGGCTGAGAACCGGCTGAATCTACAGCAGGTCTTTGATGAACTGGAAAGGCTATACATGCAACCGCAGATAGAACTGCACGATGTCTCAATCTACCCGGCGATAACCACCAAAGGGGCCAGGGAGGTCTTCCAGGATGCTGGGGTTGTCGTGCTCAGCAATAACAAAATACCGGAGGGCAAAGAGTACAAGTTGAAAGACCAGCCCGGTTTATGGGACCGATTATGGCAGTTTCTTAATGGCGGAATAGTTATGTTAGAGGAAGCCGGCGCACTGCCGCCAAAGGCTTCTCAGGGGGATGGAGACCAGACGTCAGGTCTGGCTGAGATAGAGAGAATAAGGCAGTTTTTCCCTGAGACCTGGCTCTGGGAAGAGGTAATTGTTGACTCCAGTGGCAGAGCCTCCCTAGCGGTTGAAGTGCCGGATACTATTACCACCTGGATGCTTCGGGCTGTTGCCATATCCAAGGAGAAAGGGCTGGGGATAGCCCAGGATGAACTCAGAGCATTCCAGCCCTTCTTCCTCAAGGTTGACCTGCCCTACTCAGCAATAAGGGGTGAGGAGTTCCCGATTAAGGTAGCCATCTATAACTATCTAGACCAACCCCAGAGTGTTCTGGTGCAAATCGAGGAGGCGGGCTGGTTTGACCTGCTAGACGAGTCTCAGAAGGCAGTAGAAATAGGGGCCAATGATATTGGCGGCGTGGAGTTCAAGATAAGGCCCAAAGGGCTGGGCATTAACGAAGTTAAGCTAACCGCTCAGAGCCAGGAAGCAGCAGACGCCGTAATAAAAACGCTCATCATCCAGCCTGAGGGTGTCCCCAGAGAATTTGTGGATAACCTTATTCTATCCGAAGGTAGTTCTAAGACAGTAGAGACCACTATCCCAGCCTTTGCCGTCGCCGATTCAGGCAGGGCCTATATTGCGGTAACTTCAAGCTACCTAACTCAGACCATTGAGGGCTTAGAAGGGCTCATCCAGATGCCCTTCGGCTGTGGAGAACAGAACATGATTGTTTTTGCCCCCGATGTTTTCATCACCAAATACCTTAAGGAGAGTGGACAGCTTAAATCCGAGATAATGGCCAAGGCAGAGAAGCTGATGATAACCGGCTATCAGCGGGAGCTCATCTATCGAAGGAGTGACGGTAGCTTCTCCGCTTTCGGAGAAAGCGATGACATAGGTAGCCTCTGGCTCACCGCCTTTGTCCTCAAATCATTCTCCCAGGCCAAAGACCTTATCTTTATTGATGAAACTATCTTAGATGAAGCCAAAACCTGGATTACATCACATCAAAACGAAGACGGCTCCTTTGACGCCATTGGCTTTGTCCACCATCAGGAGATGCTGGGTGGCCTTACCGGAAAAACAGCCCTGACCGCCTATACCGCCATCGCTTTGCTGGAGGCCGGGGAAAGGGCCAGCTCAACCAGGGCGGTGGAGTACCTGGAAGAAAAACTTAACGAGATGGATGACCCATATACCGTGGCCATTACCGCCTACGCCCTTGAGCTTGCCCAAAGTGATAAACGCGACCTTGCCTACCAGATACTGATGGAACTGGCTCAGGAAGACGAGGACGGACTGCACTGGGGCGGCGGTAACGTTATCGAGCCACAGTATCCAATGGGATATAACCAGAGTGCCGATATTGAGGCCACCGCCTATGCCACCCTAGCTCTAACAAAACATGGCGATCCATTTAATGCCTCCCGGGCAGCCAAGTGGCTGGTATCACAAAGAAACGCCTACGGCGGCTTCGGCTCAACACAGGATACAGTGGTTGCCTTGCAGGCGCTTACCGAGTACTCCACAGGTACCAGGGCTGATGTTGACCTGACCATAAACATAAAAGCAGAAGGAGTTGACAAGGAACTCAAGATAACCCAAGAGAACTTTGATATTCTTCAGGTGGTAGAAGTTCCCATAAATGAGAAGATCGAGATAGAGGCAACGGGCAAGGGCGAGGCTATTGCCCAGGTAGTCAGGCGGTTCAACCTGCCCCAGGCAGAGGACACCGGCGAGCAAATCCTGAGCATAACCGTTGACTATGATGCTACTCAGGTTGAGGTCAACGACCTGGTTACCATCTCAGTTAAGGTAGAGTTCTCCCCACCAATACCCATGGAGGCTGGCATGGTAGTCCTCGATGTCTCAATACCCACCGGTTTTGCCCCGGTCACTGAATCTATTGCAGATGTGGTGGAGAAAGATAAGAGGATTAAGCGTTACGAGATTGCCGGCCGGAAGGTCATCTTCTACATTGAGAATATGCTCCCCGGCGACACAATAGCCTTCAACTTCAAAGTGATAGCCATGCATCCGGTTAAGGCTAAGGGCGTAAGCTCCCAGGCCTACTCCTACTACAAACCGGAGATAAAAGGCGAAACCCTGAGCCAAGCTATTACCGTGGACTAAGAGTCACACCATCTGTGGCTCTCTGGGCATGGTGATATCAACACCCAGTTTATTACTGAGCAACTTCTGGAGACATCTGTTTCAGGCCACTCCACTTTACAGCTAGCCGTTTTTGGGCTAAAATAGCTATGTTTTGGCGGGTGTAACTCAGCGGTAGAGTGCTTGCTTCCCAAGCAAGACGTCGTGGGTTCGAATCCCATCAATTTATCCTATGTTGACTCTACTAGAGGTAAACACGCAGAGCAACTCAGGTGGTGGGCTTCGTGGGCGAAGGGGTCAAGGCAGGCAAGGTTGGGGCTGAGGATGACTTGTGACTTCAGCTATTATTTATAGCTGTCTATAATTATCTACATGTTTCGTGGGATAGCAGTAACCTACAGCAGGTCATCCCTGCATTTAAGAGGCATTGACAATCGAATACGAGGGGACTACACTCAAATTCCGAGATGTAGAATAACCTTACAATAGCATACTGGTTTAGAGGTAGAGGAGATGAAAATGGGCACTAGAACCGCTTAGAAATATGGCGGTGACTGGTGCCGTGTTTGTTTATGTTATCCCATTTTAAATAAAGGAGGAGCAAAATGGCTAAGGATCTTACTGTTATATTGGGAGATCGACCGGGTAAGCTAGCTGACATGGGCGAGGCTCTAGGAAAGGCTGGCATCAACATTGAAGGATGCTGTGGATTCCGTAGTGAGGGCAAGGGAGTTATACATATTTTGGTAGAGGATGTTGCTACTGCCCGACGAGAGCTACAACAGGCCGGCCTTGAGGTGCGTGATGAGCGCCAAGTCTTAATCCTAAAGGTTGAGGACCGCCCAGGGGTGTTAGGAGATGTTACACGCCGCATAGCCAAAGCGGGGGTTAATATCGACCTAATCTACGTAGCCGCGAATACCCAGTTGGTAATCGGTGCTGATGACCTAGACAAAGCTCGCGCCGCCATCTAGCGCGGTAACGCAGCGCCAAAACAGGCCCATATAGGGATCAATTGATTGTAATGACATGGGCATCGAGCCTTGTGACTGCCTCATTGGTGAATTTGCTGTCAAGACAGTAACGTGGGGGTTATGGGTTCAAGTCCCGCCTGGTGGGCACACTTGACAATATAGAACAATCATGCTGCATTATTGTTAGCAGGCTGGTTATTCTCTGAGCTGAGAGTAACCCCAAAACAAACGAGCTGGAAGACACAGGGCAAGGTCTCCAGCTTGTTTGTTTTTATGCCTTGACACCAACTACTTTAGTAGTATAATCCGCATTAAAGGGGTGATATTATGGCTGATACTCCAGAAATTAAATGGACTGGTGGCTCAGGCACAGAATATACCTATCGGCTTTATAAAATTGGCACTAGCTTTGGCGCAACACCCGCCAATTATATTTTCTGCAAGGAAACAACGCCAAATACGTGGCGTGCAATTTATATAGGTCAAGCTGGGGATTTGAATGAACGCTTTGACAATCATCACAAAATGCCATGCATTAAACGACATGAGGCTACCCACATATGTGCCCACAAGAGTAACCCTAGCGAAGACGAACGAAAGGCCGAAGAGGGTGATCTAATTGCTAACTATAACCCTATTTGCAACCAGGCAGGAACTTAGCCAATTCGCCTATTTTCTCTGCCACTCTTTTGGGTATATGAGTGCCGGTTACTAAGGGAATGTAAGCGAAAATATTGGGAACTCCCGCCCGGCAATAAGAAATTGCCTCGAAGATGACCAGTGATTTAGACTATTATCTTGGGTTATCTTAGACTATCTGCTTTTTTAGAAATAGAACGAGACCAAGCATTGACAACAAAGCTACCAACTCAATCCACCACTATCCTAAATACTGACACAACCTGTCTTAAGCCTCGTCTTCGCTTTCTAAGTCGTTTTCTTCAGGCTCGTCTGCTTGTTGCTTTGCTGCTCCTTTACTCCAATCCGGCTTACCTTTAGCTATCCAATCTTCATACCTTGTTCCATCTGGCATAGTAGCATTCTTAAGTGACCTGGCCTCAGCTAACTGTTCAGGAGAAACCTGAGCATCTCTGAGGTTTGCCCCTTGCAGATTGGCCCCCCAGAGGATTGCCCCTTGCAGATTGGCCCCAATGAGGATTGCCTTTTGCAGTTTGGCCCCTTGGAGGTTTGTCCCTTGCAGTTTGGCCACCCAGAGGCTTGCCCCTTGGAGGTCAGCTCCTCGGAGGTCTACCTTCTGTAGGTCGGCCTCTAATAACTCAATTGTGAGTAGTTTCTCACCACCCAGGCTGGACTCCGTGAGGAACTGTATCACTTGTGCTATACGCTTCCCATCGAGGTTTCGCAATGCGGACACAGTTCGAGCCTTTGCAACGGTGCGTACCTCACTACCTTCTTCGAGCTCACGCAATCGATTATTAATGAGCAAGTCTGACATTCGGTCAAAGTATGTTGCCAGTGTGGCTTGACGTTGTCTATCACTTTCAATCTCAAGGCCACGCTCTATGGCAGCTTCTTTAATTGCTTCGTCACGCTCTCTGGCAGCTTTTTCAATTGCTTTGTCACGCTTTGCCACTGTTCTCTGGAACCAAAAGGCAGCTATACCTATCACAAGAGGGATAATAAGTATCTCCAAATATTCCCAAAGGGTTTTACCTGCCGCTTGGGCTGCCCAGAAGAGCAAAAGCAGTATCGCTATTACAACCAGATAAACTATTATAGTGTTGCGGTGTGTGTGGAGTATTTGGCTAAGTCTTGTGAACATTAATTCCCCCGTAAGCAGTTGTCTTAGCTTTCAAATTGGGACGCTTTACCTGCCCTGAATAATTGTATCACATCTTGAGTTAGAGTTAACTACTAATCACTGTGGACTACAAAAACATTACCAGCCACAACAAACATCACTATTTAATTAGATGAAGTTTGATTAGAGTATGCGAATTACTAATATGGATAAATATAAAATGTTAATTGAAGTAGGGTTGCTATATGAAGCGCCCCCATTTATTATATAAACTGAATTCCTTTCCCGACTTAGGTCTACATTCAAAGACAGATTATGAATCAACAGGAACAAAAACAGACAGTTAACAGTAAAAGCATCTTACAGCTTGCCCTCTGGGGAGCTTTAGGCTTTGGCATTGGCGGGGTTATTGCTGGAGCCCTACTTATTGCTTTTAGAGGGGTGAGCTTGTGGATTATTATCGGTGGGCTCATAATCATGGGGGCCATTGGTGGGGCGTCACTGGGTTTGGTGTTGTATGGCTGGAAAAGGATTTGGTTCCTGGCACTGGCAGGCGCCATTGGGTTTGTTTTAGCATGGCTAATACAATGGGGGTTGCGTGAATGGATCCCGATTGAGACATGGGCAGCCAGAGATATGATGACATTTGTTACTTGGGGTATGGTCCCTGGCGCCTCATTAGGAGCAGCCTTGGGTTACCTGGAGAAGAGAAGGCAAATCGATTAGGGTTAGTATGAATCAAGAAAGGAGGCTAGCGGCCGGCGTCGGTACCTGAATCTCGGTCACTATCTCGTTATCAGCCAGTGCTGTTATATTTACTCATCCTCCCACTGCCACTCCTCCCATTGCCACCCCGACGGTGATGTGAATGGTAGTTCAATTCTGCTTATCTCTTGGAAACTGCTCTTAAGACTGTCGGCTAAAAACAGGGTGTTCAGCGACAACTTCCCAGTTCCTTTGCAGGTTTTATCTGGGACCTCACCAATTAACACTTCTGCATTAACCTCGGTTTTCAATGGCTCATCTAGTCCGGTTTCAAACCAAACATTATAGGCGATGTCTAATGTTGATTCCCCAGCGATTTCTATGACCGTATATTGCGTAGCCAGTGCCTCGCCTTCTGAGAAATCTATGAGGACCAGTTTTACAAATCCTACTACTGTGTCGGAACCTTCATTGGTAAGCGATAGTATTATGTCATAGTTGTACATGAGGTACATGCTGCAGGCATCTCTTAGAATGTCCTTCTCATTGCTCTGTATGCGAGTAAGCTTCACATTCTCCATACCCGGCATACTGCTCAGAAATCCATCCCCCCTC
>JABUBP010000115.1_pt1 | contig 17396 bp, 25 predicted proteins | sample 7240331 | NCBI WGS metagenome assembly JABUBP01 (sample SAMN07256347, study PRJNA390944) | subsurface metagenome | isolation source: Methane hydrate marine sediment | place: Pacific Ocean: Eastern North Pacific, ODP site 1244 | collected 2002 | reverse complement strand
TAAAAACCTTGTATAATGTAAAAAAGGTAAATAATTTATAAAAGGTAGATACTGTAAATGGGGCAAGCAATAGCGGTAGCCAACCAGAAAGGAGGGGTAGGGAAGACGACTATGACCATCAACCTCGGCGCTGCCCTAGCTGAAAAGGGGAAGGGAGTACTGCTGATCGACCTTGACCCTCAGGGGCACCTCACTGAGGGATGTGGTTTAACATCAAGATACACTGATTCGGGAAATAACCTGGCTGATTTTCTCACCAACAGGGTAAATGAGGGTCTTTCCTCCATTATCTTCCCCGCCGAGAACTTTGAGGTTATACCCGCTCACATAACCCTCTTCACCGCCGAGCGTGAGCTCATCTTGCAGAGGGCGGGGGAGAAGAGGCTAAAGAGAGTCCTGGGACCGGTAATATCGGGCTATGATTTTGTCTTAATAGACTGCCCTCCCACCCTGGGTCAGCTCACCGATAACGCCCTGGTGGCCGCGGAGAGGGTGTTGGTACCTATCCAGGCTGAGGACACCTCGATTCGCGCCCTGGAGATGCTGTTCGATGAGCTGACCACCCTTGAGGAGGCGGTAGAGGTCCATGTTGAAATTGTAGCTATAGTGCCCAACCTGGTGAGCAGCAACCTTGTCTCTAGACGAATACTCAGCGACCTGCGGGAGGCCTTCCCCGATAAGGTAACCGACTTTGAAATCCGCCGCCGGGTTGATCTGGCCAAGGCGTGGCATGAAGGCAAATCCATCTTCACTTACAACCCCCGCTGCGATGTGGTTGATACTTTCCAGCGATTGGCCGAGCTGGTAATGGAGGTAAGCTAATGACCAAGGAAAGGACCCGAATAGAAGCCCTTAAGCAAAGACTGGAAACAGGTAAACCGGCCAAGAAGGCAACCCAGACCCGGCTCACCGTTTACCTAACACCGGAGACGAGAGAACGGATAGAGGAGTTATATGCCGAGGTCTACCACCAGACAAGGGCAAGGAAGATAGCCTTCCTGGAGGAGGTCATCAAGGCCGGGCTGGAGGAAAAGGATAGGGTGATCTCAGCCCTGCAGAAAGGGAGTAAACATAATGTATAATCGAAGAAAAGGCAGGCGTAGCCACCCCTTCACGGTGAGCCGGCTCCAGGCATTGCGCCTCTGCCCCTACCGATACCACCTTCAGTATGAGCTGGGCATCCGTGTCGGCGGACGTGCCTCGCGTCAGGGGATAGCGTTGCACGCCGCGGTAGCCGGGTTCCTGCTGCGCTGGGGGAAAACTACCATGGAGACAGAGGTGGCCAGGGCGGTTGCCCAGAAGCCAATTGATGCCAGAGACAGAGCCCGTGTGCTAGAGTTGGCTAAGGGCTTCCAAGCGCTGATGGCCCCACGCATCAAACAGGTGCTGGCAGTGGAGAAACCCATAACCGTCGCCATTGAGCATATAGCGGTGGTAGGACGAGTGGATACCGTGGTCGAGACGGATAGGGGGCTGGAACTGTGGGACCTGAAAACGGCAAGACGGAGGGGATATCTGGACGCCTTCCCCTTAGGGATTTATGCCCTGGGTGTAAAGGGGATGCTGGGACGGGTACCGGACCGATGGGCCTATATCAACTTAGGCCAGGGTAACGCGGAGGTATACATGGGCGGTGAGGAGATGGCAGCCGGCGTTATCGATGAGGCAAGGCAAACAGCTAGAAGACTCCTCCTCATTGCGCCCCAACACCCTAATCCCGGAGCCTGGTGCCGGAGCTGCCCTTATCGCAGGTGGTGCCCAGTGACACACCCTCAGCCAGAGCCACTTCCTACTCACCAGCCCTGGCTCTGGTCGGGACTGACTACAAATAAAGGAGGGGACCATGGACAAAAAGGAGGGAATAGCGGAGCGGAAACCACCAGAGAGATGGTCTCCCTGGGATCATTGGAAACCTAGTGTCCAGATCAAAAAGGGGATGCTGGTAAGATGCAAAGCTAGATTCAGACCCGTTGCTTTTGCTACTACCGATGAATACCAGAACGAAGACCTATTTAGGCAACAAGAGGATTACTGGAAGGATTACTGGAAGGATTCTGTCCACCCCCCTGGTCATACCTTAAAGCGTAGGCGGACTTTAGTTGATGTTGCCTACGTTTGGTTTGGGAAAGATGGTATCAAACCAATATCAAAAAAGATCTATACTTACCCCAGGGAACAACTATCGCCGCTCTCTCAAACTGAAACGGAGAGATTCTATGCCCTGTTAGAGCAGGGAAATGGAAACATTAAAGTATCCCCGATTGAGGAGGAAAGTGCATAGATTATGACAATGTCCCAAGCTGAAATAGATGCCCTAAAATATGCTACCAGAGACCGAGATTTTATTGCTACGGCTGGACTTCATACAAGAATTGAAGCCCTACCTTTGAAATCTGGGAAGTGGAGAGCATATCTCGGGGATTTTGTCACCCCTTGGTCTCCGAGAGGGCAAGCCGATGAAAGCAAAGAGGTTGTTCGTGATGGCTACGGCTACATAATCACAGGAGCCTCTAGGGAAGAACTCATTACGAAGCTAAAGCAGGAATATCCGAACTGGAAGTGGGGCTGACATAATGCTTGCACTTCCCTCCGATTGAGGAGGCAATTCACTAGAGCATGCGCTGGCACCCCTTTTTCACCCCCTAGCCTGAATTACCCGGGGTATCAGCTTTGGCTCTTTCCAATCCGGAACATCTTTGTCCCACACTGGGGACATATGCCCTGGGTTGCCGGCCTCCCATTCTTCATGGTTATCGCCTTAGCATCCTTCATTTCCCTTTTGGCGCGGCACTTCAAACAATAAGCTTGCATTTGCCTCCCCCTTCTATTTTTGTAGTAAGGCTACAGCCTTTATCGTATTGAAGTCAAGCACACCAACACCCGCATAATGAAGCAGCACCCAATTCAGGCATTTTGTCAGCCATAGCTCACCCCTTTATTCTTCAGCTGTCCGATTTGCCTCAGTCAGCTTGTCAACAAGAGTGCCTATCTCTTCACGACCAACAGCAAAATCAGCGATGTCAGCTTCTATCATAAGCCGGTAGAGCCGACCGATGAGAAACGCCAACAAGACCAACTCACCCTTAGTCAGCTTCAAAGTAACCTCAGCCATCATTCACCCCTTTTTACAATTGACCAGAAACCTAGCGAACTCTTCAACCAACCGCAGACCCTCTTCACTCATCCCCTCCAGAGCAGCCTTCAGCTCCGCCAATTTATCGGCCATAATTCACCATCCTTTAGTTCTCACTCAGCAGGATACAAAGGACATCTCAAGCCCTTTTCTAATTCAGCAATGGACTTCGGCCAGTGCTTCAAATCGTTATCCCTTGCCCAATCATCCCAAATGTAAATGTCAACATTAAAGCCAGCACCATCGCAGTCCTCAAAAGCACACCCCTGCTTACCACCTACAACATCAGCTCGCAAATCTTTCACCTGGAAAAACCGCTCACAATGCAAGCACCAAAGCCACTGCTCTTTGTCTACCAGCTCAGCCAGTTTGTCAGCCATAGCTCACCCCCTATCCTTTTTATTCCTCTGTCGCAGCATCACGAAGAAATACCAGATAACACCAGCTATTGTGGCAGCTCCCAGCCCCACAACGAGCTCCCGCTCAGCGTCAATTATGCCAGCGGCAAGAGTAAGCACCCCAAGCCCCACGACCCCAAGCAATACAATGCCAGCCAGACTCATAGCAGCTCACCCCCTTTTATAGTGTTAACGCTTTTTGTGGCGATGAGCCCAGCCACCCGGTAGGGTTACTTCGCTGAGGATATTCTTACACAGCTCAGAAACTGTCAGCCCTTGCCTATCAGCCAGATTTTTAATCCTGGCAGCCACCGGGTCCGGGACTCTAACCCCGATAACCTTTGTATTCCTACCTTTACCCATAGTGTTAACACTCCCTACCTGGCATTTTATCAGAGTTGTTTACACTACGCAACCCCTTGCCCACGCCTGAGAGGGCAGGAGCTACAGTATTCGGCAAGGAGTTTACCCCCCTAGAATTCAATCCTAGAGGCAGAACAGTTGTGCTAGTCAGGTAAAAGCAGGTGTTTACACTATAAAAACCACTTGACGACAAGTCCACAAAGTAGTATAGTATAGGTAAAGCCACAAAAAGGAGGAGACAATGCCAAGAATAGACTGGAAAGGAATAATCATCCCAAAGGTCAAAGAGCTACTGGACAGCTTCAGCTACCGGCCCACCTTGAGGCAGATATTTTATAGGTTGGTGGCAGCCCTCTTAATACCGAATACCGAAGTAACCTACAAGAGCCTGAGCCGAGCCACAGTAGTCGCCAGGGAAGAAGCTACCATTGACCCCCTATGCTTTCAGGACAGGGTAAGAACCCACACCGATGGCGACTATGGCTTTGACAGCCCCGATGAGTTTATTGACGATATGCTTGACCAGCTCAGAGACTCACCAGAGAACTACACCCGACCAATGTGGACTACTCAGCAAGTAATGCCGATAATCTGGCTAGAAAAAGACGCCCTCTTTACACCGGTAACCGAAATCGCCAGCCGATACAGGGTAAAAGTCTACGCAGCCAGAGGCTACTCTAGCTTTACCTCAGTCTATGAGGCAGCCCAGGACATTCAGCATCTTATGATACCGGTCAAGGTGCTCCAGCTCACCGACTTTGACCCTAGTGGTGAGGATATGGTGAGAGACCTTGAGGATAGGCTAACCAGGTATGGTAGGCTAATTCAATTTGAGCTAACCAAGATAGCCCTCACCAGCGACCAGGTAAGCACTCTTGGCTTGCCACCAATGCCGGCTAAGAAATCGGACCCCCGCTATGAGAGGTTTGCTCAGAGCTATGGCGACCAGGTTGTTGAGCTCGATGCCTTGCCCCCCGACGAGCTGGAAAGGATAGTCAGCGCAGCCATTGAGGGGCTTATTGACCAGGACGCCTGGAACTCCGAGATAGAGAAGGCAAAGCAGGAGAGAGAGGAAGCCCAACGCCGGATTGAGGAGCTGCTAGACCAGCTAGAGTAGCCTAGTAAGAGGTTTCGGCACACCGGTGTGCCGAAGTAGACATAATAAAAGTAGTGCATCCCAAAATCGCTTACCCCTGGAAAAGCCCTACCCACTCTAGCTTGACAAATTACCCAAAAGGGTATACCCTATGTCCAGACCTATGAAAAATAACGAAGGGTTGACCCTTACCCAGGCTGCCAAAGCTATGCGTCTAACCCCGAAAACAGTCAGGCGCCATATCAAGCAAGGGAAAATCCCCTATAAGCTAGTGCCGGGCAAATATGGAGACGAATACCGAATCCTCGAGCTGCCTCCCGACAAGGTAAGAGGGGAAGCTATGGACAAAACCCCTACCTTAGCTCTGGACATTATACACAGGTTAGAGCTGGAGAATCGAAACCTTGCCGGCCAGCTTGGAGCAACCCAGGAGAGAGTCCGAACCCTGGAGAACCAGGTTAAATTGTTGACTACTACTCCACACTTGCCCTGGTGGAGACGGCTACTCAGGAGAGCAACCCCATGACCTGGACTAGAATACATCCGCCGACTACCTGCTCCAAGTGTGGCAAGGCAATTAAGCCAGGAGAACTGCTTGGCTGCCAGGGTGGACAAGGTTACTGCTACCGGTGTGGCACCACCCTCGACCGGTAAAAAGAAGCTAAGACAGGGGTAGCATACTATGCAACCTCATTTTAAACACCCAGATCCCAATCCTGGTGCGCGCTTTTTTAGAACAGGTGTGCTAAAGTGTGGTTATGGCGCTTAGATATCCCAAACTGGCCACGGCCCGCTTCACCAGGATATGCCCGGCCTGCGGCCAGCTCATCGATGCCGGCGGCTCTATTGCCTGGCAGTCCTCACTCTGGTCCTGGGTCCACCCCAGCTGCTACTTTAACCCGAGGCTGAAAAGAGAATCGCTGCAGCTCGAAGCAGCCTTTCTAGCCACGGTCCGTTAATTAAAGAATTTATTTCTCAAGAAATAATTGAACCTGAGGCGCAAGAGGCAGCCGGCCATCGCTGGCCTAGCAGCTGGTGGCCATAGCCGAGAATCCCTAACCCACAGCCTCAATCAAATGAGTGCTATCCGGCTACACCGTCCCGGGTACCTGCCAGGATTTTGACTACAGAGCCTCATTTACTGTAAAGTGGCGTAGAGGTAGCCAATGGAAGATTATACGGAGCTTATCGAGGGGGTAGATTACTTTCCCTTATCAGCGCTGATTGCCCAGACACCCCCAGAGGATTTATGTTTGCCAAACGAGGGAATGACCATCCGCCAAGCAGCCAGGAAAAAGGGAGTATCACCAGGAACCCTGAGACGCCACTTGCGCGCTGGCAAAATTCCTTTCAAGATAACCATAGTTAATGAAGCCCCTGAATACAGAATTTTTAACCACTAGCGTCCCTGTTAAAACAAAAAAATCGGCCGCTTTTTAAGCCTCATAGAGGTGGTATCTACCTACCTCTTTATTATCCCTTTTTTAAAAGAGAAAGGCCACCCCCACCCCACTCACCCAGGTCTTTGGACATCCAAAGCATTATTTACTTTATCCTGAAGTGTGGGTGTCATTTTTGAGAATAGGCACTAATTAAGCAACGCACCACTCCATTCGCCCCCTGATAAGCCTATCCCTCATCCTGACCAGGAGAAAGGCTTCTTCGTGCCTCTCAGGGCATTTGATAAGGGCTCCAGGGGTGAGGAAGAAACGGCTTGGCACACACGACGCCTTATCCTGATTTAAAGACCGCTGCCTAAAACATTCGTTTATCCTCTTGATCATACCCCTATGAGCCTTCGTTGCCCTGGAGTGGTAGGTATTACCCAGGCGTCTATCCTTCAGCCACTGCTGAGACTTACCCTGGACCAAGTGTCGGATAGGAGTCAACCGGCCCTGGCCATCTTGCTGGAAGGCGAAGTTGGCCACCCTCTTTATGCCGGCTTCTTTGTCGTACCTTCGCTGCTGCCGGCGTTTAACACCGGTGGCCACCTCAATGCTAGCCCTGGCTATCGGCTTTGCCCTGGAGCCTTCAGGCTTGAAGAAAGACGCATAAAGCCAGGCAGTCTTGATACCTCTTGACCTCTTCCAAACCTTAACCGGAACTTCAACAGGACGACTGAGGTGCGAGGTATTAAAGTATTCAGCCACCTCAAGAAGTCCCTTGATTTTGATTTGAGCGCTTGGTATCTTTGTCTTATTATTAGCTTGCCCCCCACTTAGGCAACCGGTCCAAAAAGAAGGACGATATCGCCTTTTGCGTAGCGCCTCGTGAGTGCCAAGTGGGGGGTCTTTAATATCCCACAGCCTACCATCGCCAGCTCTGAGCAAACGATAGGCTGTACTTTGAGTATAGCCGAAATGATTGACCAGAGCAGCCACCGCATCATTAAGGACTAGCCTACTACTACTCAGTTGTTGGCTAGGGTTAGAACTACCACTTGAATTGATAGCCCGAAGCTCATACCATAGAGCCAGCTCCTTCTTGTCCCGTCCAGCCTTGAGAGCAGCACAGCTCAGCTCGGATATGGGCTTAATAGTTCGAGGAGTAGAAGTCATCATCCTTCAGCTCCCACCTCATCTAATGCGCTTGCCATCTGCTCTAGCTCCTTTTCACTAAAGGGAACGACAACATACCCAGTCCCCGAAAAGGGGCTATCAATATCGCAGTGCGCTATACGATGCCCCGGCTCCCCCAGCCATCCATGCTGGTGGTACTTTCTACAGAAGGGGCACCATACAAAAATCTGGCCGTCCTTAACGATTCCTTTTAAGACAGGAAACTTCTGTTTCACCCCTCACCCCCTTCCCCCAGGGGCAGTAATTGTGCCGGGTTTCACCCATTGCCCCCGGGGGCGATTAGATTCAGGATCCGGACCGCTGCCGTTTTTCTCGATATGGCCAACTGGGGTCCGAAACAAAGTGCACCCATAAAAATCACAGACCAATAGCCAAAACCGCTCACCCCATGACAGCAAGAAGAGATCTTGTCCACATTTTGAACAGACCCTAGCAGCAGCAATAGCCAAATCACTCATTTTCTTTTCCTTGTGAATTATTAGGATTTGGATGACAAACAGAACAGACAAACTCCCCGGGTCCGCCCAGGGATGAGGGTTGGCGCCACCACCAGCCTGTAGAGCCACAGGTAGGGCAAGGCTTGCGTGGTTTGCTATGGCTTTTGTCTGGAAGGGGCGTAGAAACTGATTGTGGTGCGTCCTGAGCAACAAAAAAGGGACCACCCGCTACTTGGCAGTCCCTTAAATTAGAAAACCTCTGTTGTGATGAAACGCAAGCTCGCGTCTCAGTCAACAGAGGCTTAGTTTTGCCTGTTTAGTAGAAGTGTTGGAATTTGTTTTAATGACTTGCGAACTCATCACGCCATTAAGCTAGCATAGATAATTAACGCTGTCAAGTGCTAAAAAAGGAAAGGCTGGCTTGTGATGAGTACGCTAGCTTCGTTACCCAACCAGCCAGTCCTTTTTTGCCTACAGAATAGGCGATTTTGTAGGAAAATCTGTCTATCTTTCCCTAAAGAGCTAGTTCTCCAAAAGCCTAACTCCTAGCCAAACTTCCTACTACTAGATATTATGTCACCATATGGTGCAGTTTGTCAAGTCGGGCTGTCTTCTCCTTCCATCTTTCTCACAGGATTTAACTAATTGAAGGCTACATCCTCACAACACTTTCTATCTGTCGTGGTGACGACAGCACATAGAGGGGGATTCCTAATCCATAATCGTTAGGGCAAGGGGGCTGTCTTTAAAAGTTGACAAAAGAATTGTCCCGCGAGTCTGAGTCGGGCTGTGCCTGCCACCCTGTAATAGTTCTGCTGTTTCAGGGTTTACTGGGAAGACGAGCCTCAATCAGTGTATACAAAGAAACCATAAAGGTGTGCCTCCGAGTAGAAAATAAGGAGCGGTCTTCACAGTCTGGGTTAGCACACGCAACCTTAATTTGACCAGTTCTTAGTAGCTGTTCAATCTCTCCGGCTGTAAGTTCAGCATTAGAGCTTGTGCCGCACTGTTTGCAGGTAAACATCCACGGCCCCATTAGGAGCTGAAGGGCACCGGTGTTTATCTTGATTTCAAGCTCGGCAATCTTGGGTTCGACATTTATTTGAGACCACTCTGGCCATTCAATGGTAGTCAATTCCTTAAGCCTTTGTTGAGCTCTTGTTATCGCTGCAGTTTCTACTCTGGCATTGAATTCCTGGTTTAGCCCAGCGCTGACCTTCTTCTCAACCTCTCCTCCGTAAAGTTCCCTAAACCACGGTGGCCAATTATCCGGGTCACGTAGGATAGCATCCGCCTTCTTCTTAGCCTCAGTATCTATCGGCTTGGCTATCTCCTTGGGCAACCCAGGCTGCTTAAGAATGTCTCGGAGCCTCTGGTAAACCAATTGGGGCATTTTGGACTCGTAATCAGCCTTTAACTTCTGAAATCTTTCGGCTGTTCTCCCTTCAATCTCGGCATCTTGTACCCGAATGAAATCGAGCCTTGCCTCCTCCAGGGTCATTTTGGTGCCATCTAGTTTTGCTTTTGAGCCTTTTAGGGAGGAAACCTCTTTTAGGGTGTTGTCAAGGCTAACCTTAAGCTCCTCAACCTTTTGAGAAAGCTTTTCTTTATCTCGCTTGACCTGGGGATAGTTCTTGATAGCCTCTAGCTCTTGGATATGCCTCTCCGCAGTCTCTATACTCATTGGCTTACCCCCGCAAGACCAGCTTCAGCCCAAGCAATAATCTCAAGGAGAGTCACCTCACTAGCTCCGTAAACGACAGGGAATTTATTCCTGACACCGTCGGGCATCTTTACCACAGGGTTTAGTCCATTTAGCTTACAATAGATCGCTGCCCTCTCGAGGAATACTAAAACCAGCTCCTTGGGGAGTTCTTTAAGTACTGCCTGGTCACCGGTAGTAAAGAATCTAGCGTATCTTAGTTCCTTTTCCAGCTTGCCTGCTTCAGACTTAAGGTCAGCCAGCCTCTTCGTTTCAACCCTTATCTCAGCCAAAAGGGCCTTTATCTCGGCTATAGCTTTGTCACTAACCTTAGTGACCTCCTTACCCCCGTCATTGGACAGAGACTTTAACACGGCCATAGCCTTATCGCTAACCTCGGTAATCTTCTTCAAGCCGCTGGTGGAGAGCGACTTTATTGCCCCCTCTATTTCCACTTTGTGTTCGTTAAGCGCCTTTATCTGAGCACCCAACTCTGTTACCTTCTTATCACAGTTCTCCATTTCTGTCTTCTTGGCATCGAGGAGTTCAGACATTGATTTATACTGCCCCAGCTGGTCTCGAAGCTCTTCAGGACCACCAAGCTTGCTGACGATTCCATTCCAGCTGATAATCTGCTCTGTTTTAACTCCGTGCTTTATAAGGCTTTGGACCGCAGTAATAGCTTCGCTCAAGTCTTTGTGACGCCTTTCCAAGCTGTCAGCCTCAGCCTGCCACTTTTCCGCTTCCAGTTTTTTGGTCTCAGTGATAGTCTCTAGTCTCTTGATCTCCTGCTCAAAGCCAGTCTTGGCATCATAGTCCAGCAAATCGCTAAAGAATTTTGTGATTGCCTCTTTCCACTTAAGCCCGTGTTTTGCCCCAATCTCGGTGAGGGCATCCTTCAACTGTCTGAGTCTTTCAGTATCGAAGCCAAGCTTTCCCAGCTCCCCAGCATGCTTGAGGAGCTCACTTTTTTCGGTAAGTTTTGTCTCTAGTATCTCAATTCCTTCATTCAAGGCATTTTGGGTTTCCTCTAGGGGCGCAAGATTACTCTCTGCCTCTTTTATTCTCTGGTCCAAGGAGCCCAACTTAAGTCCAGCCTCATCCAATTTCCCTTGGACTTCATTGAGTTCCTGTACTTTCGGTCCCATATCGTGAAAGAATCGGTCTATGGCATTATATAAAGCCCCCTTACTGGCACTGTGCTTAGCTATAAAGGCTGTCCATTCCGACTTGCCGGCCAATTCGCCCGTTTTCAGCCCATCTACCAATGCCTGGTAAATTTCATCAGTGAGTGCTATGTCTTTGTTATTCATTGCACCTCTCTCCAGCCTTAGTCCACCCTGTTGACGCGTCCTTGACGCTGTCAATCCCCCAAGCTACTTCAACCTGTAATACCTACGCACAGGCCGCCACCCCATATTTTCAAACATAGGGTTATCCGACTCCTCTTCTCTACCACTGAACTCTATAACACCCTCTCGGGTTAGAAGGTTCATCTTTTTATTAAAGCTTGAGTAACTCGCTCTGTGATACCGGTATCGTCGACCTCTCTCTTGAGCTAGTCGTTTCAGCTCCTCTTTATATGCTCGGTGTATCTGAGCACCATAAGCCTCGCCGTTACTTGAGAGATAATCTATTATGAACTGTGTCGTGGCCAGGGGGTGGTGATTGCCGCCTCTTTGCCTGGTTATCTTTAGTTCAGTTACCATTTACTTCTCCTCCTTTACTTGCCAAACTTTATCAAAATGGCTAACTCCATATTGTCAGTGTATCTTACCACACTAGGGGCCGGGTGTCAAATGGCATAATGGTGATATGAACAGGATTGCTGAGAGCATCATTAAATATATCGAGCTAAATAAACTCCATATTCACTCGGGGCGGTATCCCTACAAGTGGGCTGACCTGGTCAGAAAGAAAGGGGGGAGCCGCTAGTGGTCATGACAGGTTGAGTGCCCCCATCCGTGCTCCTTCATGTAGCCTATCATTGCCTTATGACCATTGCCGTTGGGAGACATGTCTATCCGCTTCCCGCATACAGCACAATAATACCAAATTGCGTAGTCCTCTTCGGCCTGATTGTAACCTTCACCCCTCGCTTCGTCGATATCGGGCATTTTGAGCTGTAGTAGCCCCAGCGAATCCTTAACAAAGTCGGCAAATGATACCCCCCCCAGATCCTCAAGGCGCTGCTTCAACAGGTTATGAGTGTCTTTATCAAGCCTACAGGTCACATTGGGATGGCTCTGCTCATACCTTATCCGGGATGGTGGTTTGTGGATAGCCTTTGCCTTATGGTTTGCCATACAGTTTACCCCCTGGATTGCTCTACCGCTTACCCCATGGATTACTCTACCGCTTACCCCATGATTACCCTACCGCTTACCCCATGATTACCCTACCGCTTACCATATAGTTTACCACGGTGGATTACCATAGTGCAAAATGCTCTTCTTTTCTCTCCGAGACAGTCTTAAAACACGGCTAAATAACAGCGTCTTCAGCAGGGTAAAGCCTTGGTGTATTAGCCTTATGTGTTTCCTGTGGCACACCAGCCCCGAGGGTCTCAGAGGGGCTTCACCCCGGTAGACCCCCAAGAAATGCGAGGTGCGTTGGACTATACACCCAAATTGAACGTAGTCCAACTCCGGTCCACCTTGTTGACGCGTCATTGGCTCCGCTAATAATTCTAGGTGTGTAGGCGTCATTGTCGCTGGCAAGCTGGCCAGCGGTGCCAGCACTGCCAGCAGGATAGTTACCAACAAGTGCTGCCCCAGTGTATCCCTCAATGTTCCCCACGATGTTGCCAACGATGTTGCCTACGATGTTCCAAACGAAGTCCAATCTCTCGGCTGGTTTGCCTGCCAGCAATTTTATATCTAATTTATCAGCGGCTAATAAAAAATATGTAAAAAAAATATTTTCAAAAATAATTCCAAAAACACTTGACAAATAGGATTATGCTATAATATAATGTAAGTGTAGCTACATAGACTACATTTACTCTAGCGAGAAAAGTATAATTGTAGCTATAAATTGAACCTTAAAAAATACCACTTACCCGATACGAAAAGCGATACGGGATTGGCTCGTGAGCCAATGTTTTTGGACATTTATAATGTATCGGGGCAAACCTAGAGAGTGAATAGGGTAACACTCAACCCCTGCTGACAACGCTTGACACTAAAGGCAGGGGGGCAAGGTTACAGAGTGAATAGCAAACTACCCGAAAGCGTTTAGGCTAGTGGTCATAGCGTTTCAGAGCCTAGTTAGGGGGGGCTATCCCTTGAGAGGTGATAATGAGCAAACTCAAAGACAGCCCCCAATACATCAAAAACCTGCTTCTGCCTAGCCCCAAAAGCCCTAGAGGGCGTAGGGTATGGTCAATAGACCTAGAAACCACTTGGCTTCCTTTCTTTATGGCGACTAACACTATGGGCGATACCGCTATCCCTGCTGACGCTTTAGGCTCACCAATACGCCTAGCCTATGACAAAGATGGAAGCGTCAGGTTCTCCAAAAGTGGGCGACCTGTGTCCAGAGTAGCCAAGCCCATATCTGAAAGTGTAACCCTCATTAGGCAGAACTTCGTTGCTAACCTTGAGCAATATGCCGAGCAAGTCGCCACCGATAGGCAAGAGGATTATGCCAAACAGATAGAGCAAGCTACTATTGCGGGCAAGCCCATTATAGCCCACGACAAGGTTGAGCTTGACAAGGCTATTCAGCTTCAGCTAGAGGAAGCTATCAGAGAAGCCCAAGAGGAAGCCAGAAAAGAAGCCCAAGTGGAAGCCCCCGAAAAAACCGCAGAAAGCGAAAAGGAACTGGTAACAGCCCAGTAAATAGGGAACTAGCCCCCCCTATCTAGGCTCTGAAACAAAACGAGAGGGGGGCTACACAATGGCAAAAACCCAAACTTTGCCGAAGTGGGCAACCCTTGACCGCAGAAATGTTTTAGTTCAAATGTTTCTGAATAGTGGGGGCTTTTGTGTCTATGGACATAAAAAGTGCTTAATTCCAGAGCATCACTACTCCCTACACTCCGAGTTGCTCATCAAAGACTGGAAGCACCTAGACATAGAGCAAAGACTTGCCGAGTGGGAAGCTGAACGCAAGGCGTTACACTCATTAGGTCAAAGGACTTACCCCATTAGAGGGCAGTTTTCTGCTGTATCAAGGGACATTTACGCTGAAAACCAGCCCCTTTACTACCTAGAGGGGCAAGCGGTAAGCGGTATCACTCTCAAGCCTTTTGTTAGAGTGCGTATAGCTTCAAGCTACATTAGATTATATGTAGATTTAGGCGAAGCGTTAAGGCAAGTTAGCAAGTCAAAAAGGCGAAAGGCTATCCGATACGGCAAGCCGTTACCACCAACGATAAGAGTGGCTATTATGCGTATGATTATGGAAGCGGTCAAGGATTATCAAGCCCACTAGAGCATAAAAAACGAAGTGAAAGGACACTCCGTTACTGGGGTGTCTTTTTGCTATTATACCGATAATTTACACAGAGGACACTTCCGTTAAGGGGGTGTCCTTTGCTATTTTACCGCTAATTTATTAAACGAAAGGCACTTCCGTTTAAGGGGGTGTCTTTTGCCTTTTAGCCCCCCCTAATCTTTTGTTTCTGAGCCACTCCAGTTTGGAGTGTCTTTTTGTTTCAGAGAGCGGAGTTAAAACCTAGAGGGGCGTCGCCCCTCTTAAGCCCCCACAGTTTGGGGGCTTTTTACTTTGGAGAGGACTTATGAGGATAGGCTACGACGAAGGAAAGCTAGAGGGAGACTGGGCTGTCTTTGTCAAAATAGCCGGCTACTTCGTGAATAAAGTGCCATCCGAGGACAGAGAAGACTTCCGTCAGAATCTGCTGGTAGAGATGGCCAAGGTAAAGGCAAAGTATGCGATAAAGGGGAAGCCCCTGACCGAAGCATCATTGATGATGGTAGCCGAATATGAACGGAGGGACTACTATATTAAACGAAGGTATCGGCACTTTGGATTTAACTGCACCCGCTGCTCAATTGAGCAGCGCCGGGAATGTCAAGCGACAAAACTGCCTTCCGATTGTCCTAAAAAGAAAGCTCATCGCATCGTGAGCCTGAATACGATACTGAAAGACAAGCACGGAGACGGACATAAACCCACTGAACTTATTGACCTAATAGCCGACACAAAAACAATAGACCTTGCTGCCAAGCTAGACGCTCGGAGCATTCTCAAAAGCCTGCCCAAAAGGGTGGTTCAAATTGGCTATAAGATATATGCAGGCATACCACTGGAAACGGAAGAGAAAAAGTATCTTAAACGTTGGCAAAAAACATATCCCTCAGTCTTCTACTGGAGCCAGAGACGAAATCATCTGCGTGAGCACATACTAGAGCTCCTTCGCAAGAACACCCAGGGAATGACCAGGTCCGACCTCTCCACGTATCTCCAAGTTCCGGTCGGGGAACTCAAACCGCACCTTAATCAACTCATAGAGAGGCAGCAGGTCATCGCGGTGAGGAGAGAGAACACCTACGGCAAGTCCCGGAGTTCACTTTTGCTTATAGCTGGTGCTGAAATACCGGAAAAGAAGGCGGTTAAAGATGAGAGCATACTAGAACTCCTGCGTGAGAACACCCAGGGAGTTAGCAGGCGCGACCTCTCCACGCGTCTCCAAGTTCCTATCGAGGAGCTCAAAGCGCACCTTAATCAACTCATAGAGAGGCAGCAGGTCATCGCGGTAAGGAGAGAGAACACCCGCGGCCGGCCCCCGAGTCCGCTTTTGTTTATAGCCGGCACTGAAATACCGGAAGAGCAGAAGGTTAAAACACCACGGGATGAGCGCATCAGGCAAGCCCACTTTATAGAAGGGTGGAGCATCAAGCGAATAAACAGGGAGCTACACCATGACAAGAGAACCATCCGCAGGGCAATTCAAAAGGCAGAGCAGCCGGCACTACTGGCGGTATATGACTAAGGGGTCGGGGGTTCGAATCCTCAGACACCTTTTTTTGTTTATTAACCTCACCCCGGTTGTCCCCCTCTCCTTCAAAGGAGAGGGCAAGGTAGGAAACCATTAACCTACCCCAAAGACCGCCTATTTTTTGACTACAGGGGCTGCCAGGAGCACTTCCCACAGTCCCTCTCTTGTTAGCCCACCCCCTTGCCTATCTATGAGGTTTCCTCTTTTTCAAGAGCGCTGCCCTCTTTTATCTCTTGCCTACCACCATCCCACTTCACGGCTACAGCTCCATACTTGCCAAGCCTCACTACTGTGCCTTTCCTACCAAAAAGAGTCACCCGGTCCCCGACCTTTAGTTGTTTCTCTTTTTTAGCCATAGCTCACCCCCTTTAGAATAGGAACTTACCGAGACAGAATCCAATAGCGAACAGCCCCCACCCCCAAAGGAAGAATAGGATTTTAGTCCATTTACCCATAACTCACCCCTTTTATTTGTGCCGCCTTGCACGAGCGGTCCTCACCTTGGCCCGATACTCAGGGTCTTGCCACCGCTTCTTCATATCTGCGCTCACCTTGGCCCGATACTCGGTGTCCGATCCCCGCTGTGTTTCAATTAGAAAGTCCACGGACTGCCTAGCAACTGCGCAGTATCCTTTAACCCGACCGTCTGTAGCCACGGCTTGAACTTGCTGTCCGCAAGCAGGGCAGACGATCTGGACTCGCTCCAGCTTCAGCACTCCTTCGCTAATCGGTCCCGGCACGACCAGGACCCCCTTCAGCTTCTTTACAATAGCAACTACATCTGGGGCATCCATCTTATTCCACTCTATCTCTTTTTATCCCACTCCCGCTGCTGTAGCTTATACTCCCGGAAAAGCCATAACCCTGATACAAGAAAGGCTAGGGTATCTGAAATCGGTAGTGATAACCAAACACCGATTATTCCCAAAAGTCGGGGCAGAAGCAAAAGTAACGGAACAAGGAAGATGAATTGGCGGACCAGTGAAAGGATTAAGGCATCCTTCCCCTTGGACAAACCTTGAAAAGTGGTGATAAACAATATCGACGGGCCAGCAATAACCAGCGCTGATAGCCCAATACGGAGAGCCGGTACAGCGATAGCCATCAGCTCCGGGTCATCACTAAAGATGCCAATAAGCTGAGGGGCGAAGATTAGCAGCATCACCAAGGCTGGGACCGAGTACAATGCTAGACCAACTGAAGCTATTTTAACCGCCCGCCACAACCGTTTCCAGAGTCGAGCCCCAAAATTAAAACCAACGATAGGTAAAAGCCCTTGAGAAGCACCTTGCATTGGAAAGTAGACCAAGCCGGCAATACGAAAACAAAGACCAACGGCAGCGATAGCCAGAGACCCAAATGCCGAAAGAACGTTGTTGAACAGAGCAAAGATTACACTTTCCGTAATCATCATTATCATTGAGGGAAAGCCAACACGGTAAATATCACGTAGTATCGACAGACTAGGCCTAAGATACGCTAGTTTTACTCGATAGGCAGACTTGCGGGCGACAATATAATAAAAACACAGCCCAGCAGAGAGCAGTTGAGAAATCACTGTAGCTAATGCGGCTCCACGAACACCCATTTCCGGAAAAGGACCAATGCCAAAAATGAGAAACGGGTCAAGGATAATATTAGTCACCGTGCCAGCAATCATAAATATCATTGGCCTGAGCGCATCCCCTGAGCCACGCAACAGATTGTTGGCCACTACCATAAA
>JABUBP010000114.1_pt1 | contig 17407 bp, 22 predicted proteins | sample 7240331 | NCBI WGS metagenome assembly JABUBP01 (sample SAMN07256347, study PRJNA390944) | subsurface metagenome | isolation source: Methane hydrate marine sediment | place: Pacific Ocean: Eastern North Pacific, ODP site 1244 | collected 2002 | reverse complement strand
TCTCCTCGTCGGAACCCGCGGCGAGTTCCAGTTTCTCCACCTTGAAAAGGCTCCAATTGGGCTCATCTGATACCGTGTAAGATGAGGAACCCGGGATAACAATGTAGTCGCGATCTCCGCCCCGAAGGAAGTCAACTGTATCCCGTCTGTCGTTGAAGAATCGGTATAGGGATGTTTTGAGGTGTGGGCTCTCGGGCAACTTTAGCATGAAGACGCGCCGGGTTTCCGCTGATAGCTGGATAAGCTCTGTGCCCCGCCACCAGGGCATATCGATCATGTAGAATACCGGTTGATCATCGGCCTTAGAGAGAAACGTCATCTAGGTTCGTAGCTGTTGGCAATGGGAAGCCCGTGAGGGGACTGAGTTTATATTCAGGCTGCTTCATCGAGAGGTCCTTCTTCGGGATCGCCCAAAGCTCATATCCGGGAATATAGGGTCCTGTGGGGCCGACCTTCGACCATATGATGCTGTGCTTATCCCTCAGCTCCAGAGGCATCGTACTGAGATAGTTATCATCCCATACGCCTACTCCGCCCTTGCGGAAAACTACATCCACGTCCCGGGGTGCCTGCTTATCAGATACGGAGCTTCCGACGTATTCAATGAATTCAGGATCAATCAGGAAGGCCCTTCGGCTCTTAAGGACCTCCTTGAAGGTTGGGCTCATCAGCTGCATGACGCTGAATTCAAGGGGGCTCTGATGATCGAAACCACGCCGATTAAATTCCTCTACATAGATTTCATGGAGTTTCTCTAGTTGTTCACGCGTCAGAAAGAGCTTCTTCTTGTCCGCGAGAGCCTTTGCCCACCAGTGGATCCACCGGTGATCGTCGATGACGGCCGAATCCGGATCTTTTCTGATCAACTTCGGGGTCTTCAGGATCGCGCTTGCATGCTGTTTGGTAAGCAACCTCAGGACGGGCATGAGCGCTGACGAGCCAAATTTAAGTGGAGAATTGTGTTTGAAGCCGCGTCTCTTGAATTCCCTGACGTAAATGCTATGAAGGCTTCTCAATTGGCTCCTCGAGAGCGGAAATTTCTCGGTTTTGACCCACGCATGGATCCACCTGTGATCATCGACGACTTTGTCTCTCGAATCACTTTTCACGAGCTCGGGATTATCGAGGATATTCAACGCATGTTCCTCGGTAAGAAGACTCATGATTCCTGTCGTCTCACCAAGATAGAGGGCGAAGAGAACTTCCTCGTTGCCCGCAAACATGGAGATTGAGGGATCCCCACCCTCGATCTTCTCCTCAAGCCACTTGCAATAGGCATGCGGATCTCTGGGAGGATTCTTCCTGTGGCTAACCACTCTAACGCAGTGTGAATGACTCTTATACGGTCCAAACGGCATTATCATACCTCCATATTATTCGAATTTGAATCCAGGACGACCCGCTTGATGTATACTCGAACGCCTTCGGGGATGTTGTAGTTTAACGGGGGGTCGAATCTCTTCACGATTTTAGGCTGCCAGATCCAGAATTGGGTTGCCTCTGGCCACCAGGCCTCCCATTCTGATGAGGAGATCCTGTGAAGGTTACGATATTTTTCCTGCACGCGGCTGGTGAGGGGACCCTCCACCTCGCCTTCGACCATGATTCCGTGGATTCCATCCTCGCCCACTATGTAGATTTCCTGATCGCTGTATTTTCCGTAGGGCTTAGTCCCAACGATGATCTTCTTATACCCACTTGCCAGCCATTCCGCGTGTTTACCGGCTAGGTATCGGCCTGGTAGCGGGGCCATCATTTTTTTGATCTCCCTCAAGGGGAAGCCGAGTTCATCTCTTATCCAAGTCTCATCCGGTGAGACGATCCCCTTGTCTATGGAATCCATTATCGTGCCCCGGATCGCTGCCATGTCCATGGTAGTTAGAGGTGCGAAGGTGAGCTTAGGGGGGATTTCAAGCTCCCAGTTTAATTCGGCCACGAATGCGAGCATCTGGTTGATCACGTCGGTCAGCTCAAGTCTGAAATCCTCGAAGCGCATGAGGATTATGTCGAAAGGCACTTTGGGTCCATAGACCCCTCCGCCGCCCTCGAAGAGCTTCTGGCCTATGAGCATGCGCCGCAAGATCATTTCGTCCTGGTATCGGATGTAGGCGTCATAGGGCATTTGTCTGCGCCTCGATTCGATGACCTCGATTGCGGTGGGATCTTTATCGTGTCGTTTCAGGAGGACGCCCTGGCTCCGGGCGTAGAGATGCTCTATCGTCTCAAGCACGTTATCCATATCGCCCGGCGTGGGCGCGATTCCCAAGAGAATGGGGCTTCCAAATCTCTCATATCCAATGTTGGCGAATTTGAGCATGGCGTCTTTAATGAACCAGTTTTTGTAAGCCGCGTTCAGGAGCGATTCGCCATACCAATTACCGAATTCGCGGTTGTGGCTCCAAATCAACATCCGATCTAGGGGTAGCTCTATGCTGCTTCCGCCTATGCGTTCCTCTATTTTCTTCAAGTTTCCATATTGATCGCTGAAAAATTTGATATATTGTGGATTGAGCGTCTTCAAACCATTTGAGGTACGAATGAGCCATTTCCCTTTATAATCCTCGAAGATAATCTCGGTCACGCTGAATCCATAGGAAATGGCGCTGAGCATCCCCTTCATGGCTCCTCTGAAGCTTGGATAGATGAGTCCGTCAAGATTTCTTGTGAGCGTGTCCACGACTTCTTTGTCAGGATGCCGGATCTTCCATGGCTTCATAAGCACGCCCATCACTATAAGATCGAAGCCAGCTCTTACCTGGGCGTCCTTCAACATCTTCGTGTATTCTGAGAAATCGATGAGATCTGGGTTCAGGTCTCCGACCGCTAGGTAAGCCCATTGGTCGCCCTTGTAGAGCCCCACATCCTGGCTCAGTTGGTCTCGTTGCTGTGTGATACGCTGAAGTCTGAGAACTAAACTATCGTAATTATCCAGCGTCTCGGCCATGCCGGGAAACAGAAGCCTGGCTGCCTTTTCCCTCGCTGATCGAAGGATGGATCTCCTCGGCTGATCTATCTCTCCCATGGTAAACGGGTCAACTCCTCCCTTCTACTCCGCCAGTTGGTCGGCATCCACGCACTACCCTCAGATCGAAAGGATTCCCAATCCGTCGCTGGAGATTTTGGGGTCGTCCTGGGCGCTCGAGTGGCCCTCCTCGATTCCTCATAATAGATCGGATCCCATCCGCCTAGTAGGAGGAGAAAGGCGTCAACTGCGTGATCGAATTTTTTGACGGGCTTCCCGTCCGCGCCTCGGCGATACGCGAGTATCTGTCTTTTAAGAGGTGAGAAATCCGGAGTATCTGGGATTGTGATGATATCATTTTGAAGCCAATAATATGTGACCCCGATCAGCCATTCCTTTCCCTCAGTTTTACTCTGGAAGGCGCGACGCATCACTCGGAGACCGCGGTCTTCAAGTTCCCTGTTTTCAAAAGCTCCGGCGGCGTCGCAGTGCCACTCGAAGATATTATATTTTTTCCAGTCCTCTTCAGCGCGATTAGACCAATCTGTGGCGCTCGTATTATTCTCGAGCAGGAGCTTCATCACGATGATCTTCTTATTGATCCCTCGATAGCCCTCGATCATAGCCGTGTCATGATCGAAACCCCAATCAAACGCTCCCTTGGATTCACCCCTGAACTCTAGATTTTCAGGATCATATGGGGTCCCATCGATGAGGAAGCCCGGATTATTGGGATCGGGGGCCTTGAACGCCCTTCTTATGAAGGTCTTGGGGAAGATTCGTCCCGCTCCGCGGGGAAGTGTTCCCACATATTGAGTGCGAAACATTTCCTCGCTGAGGAAGAGTTGGGCGATCTCTGAGTCCCTCTTGGCGGTGTCGGTCTGTAGGAAGGGACAGTCCTTCGCGAGCCATTCGAACTTCTCGAACCCCCATTTCTCGGCATCGTCTAAAATATCTAGAAAGGATTCGGTGCCCTCTTTTCCTGGCACCGCAGTGCTGAGGAGGAAGCGTCTTGGATCCTCGCTTCCGCGGATCATTGGCCACGCCTCCTCCCTGATCCCCGTGGGGATGAGGACGTATTCATCCATTAGAAGCGCATCCGCGGTCGGAGCGTTGACCTGCTTAGAGCTTGCGGCGCTATACCTTATCCACCCTCCAGCCTTGTATAGGATCCTAGACTTCATTGGCTCTCCAGATAGGAACTGGGAGAAGAAATCCCGCTTGGCTTTTCCCTCATGCCCTGAGGGCCAGAGGATCTTCCTGCAGTAATCGTAGAGCCATTCGGCCTGAATTTGGCTGCCGGAGAGGATGAAGACCCGGTATCGTTGATCCCTCAGCGTGAGCCATACTGCTATGATAGCGACACAGATGGTCTTCCCACCTTTTCGGGGAGCCCTTATAACGAAGTATCTTTTTCCGTCCTGCACCGCTTTGAATAATTTGAGCTGTTGGGGTGAGGCCTTGTCCAAGTCGAAGAGGCGTCTCGGAACGTAATGGCGGACGAAGGAGAGGATGTCCTTGAGGGAATTCTGCCACTGGAGGTCGTTAATCAGGGTCTGACCTTGGATCTTGAACTTGTCGAGTTCCCTGAGAAGCGCTCCTCTTTCCAAGGTCTGTTCGAGTTAACAATAAAGCAACGACAATAAAAAAGAGTTTAGGTTAGCGTAACCGTTTTTACTTGGTGCGACCCTGTTCCACCATGCGCTTGTGGCGTTCCTTGCGCTCCTTCTCCGTGAGCCGATCCTTCGGACCGGTCGGAGTCTTAGCCGTTCCCGTTGTCCGCCCCGTGCCTCTCGCGGGAAGCCCATCTTCTCCGAGCTTCACCTCTCTCTGACCCTGTTTCACAACCTCTGGACCTGATTCGGTCAATAGTGTTCCTCCCGGGATACCTAGGAGACCAAGGTATATTTTAAGGGTGGTTTTCCAGGTGGCTTTGCGCGCGCGTTCAATACTGCTCCCTGATACCCAGAAGATCGAGGTATATTTTGAATATGGCTTTAATATCATCACTGAATTTCTCCGCTTCCACAGCCGTTATGAAATCAGCGAATGAGTATCTCCCGCGCTCAAGGGTCAAATCCATTACTATCTCATTCAACTTATCCCTGTCTTCGATCTCGTCTTCCGCTGTAAGCGCGATCTGCTGTGATATGAGGGACAGGATAATGTACTTGTTTATGAGGCCCTGACGCTCAACCATCTGCGCTACTCCCCAGCGATCTCTAGCCACCTGAAATCGCCTCTTCTGTCACGAACATGCTGATCAATAAAATAGGTTCGGGTTCCAGGACTCCCCTTTTAAAGTTTACCCTGGTTTGGTTCGTAACTGCGAACCAGTAAAATTCTTGCGCAGGCTTCAACCTCGCGTGCGTATCTACACGTCCGCGATTACTCTCTCGTGTTGATTTTTGGCCTCGTATTCGTTGTTTCGAGGGCAGAGATGAAGTCCTATCTTCGCCTCTACGTCGGGCTCAAAATGCTTTGAACACCTGAATTTACAGAGCAATGCATCGCAGACATCGTTTTTGCCAAGAGCGAAACTACAACCGGATAAATCGACGACAGTTCCGAAGCCCGAGATGTGGGTCCTCCATGGCTCTCTTTCCCCCGGCAATTTACACCTCTCCAGTTGCGTCTCCAACACGTAGTATGGAATGCGTTCTATATTATCTTGTCGATTCGCGAAAAATGAGCTATTCAAATAGATGATTCAGCAGGAATTCCACGATCAGAAGCATGATAGGCCCAGATATGCCGGCAACGGCGGCGATGTAGGCATAGAATCTTCGTGTGCCCAACTCCTTGGAGATGGCAACTCCCGCTTTCTTGTTGTTGAGCGTTTTCTCGATTGAGGTGAGACTGGCCTTCATTTCCGAGATATCATGCTGTATTCCGCCTCGTCCATCCCCTCCATAGAGCGCGAGCCCGTGCTTCGCCAGTTCCTCGAAGATCCGACCAGAGGTGGCGGCGCATTCGGCTCTGGTCACGTAGTTGTCACCGTCATCTTGGTTCGACATCTGAATACCTCATTCCGTTGGGGGCAAAGCCCGGTGTCGACTGTTATCGAGAGGTCTGTTGATTATGTGATTCAGCATGAAGCCCAGTGCAAGACTGGATGCGAAAACATAGCCTTGGGATCCGGTGGGCATATTCTGATATAGGGAGGGCAAGGATACTAGACCCACAATGATGGAGATTGCAATAGAAGCTATCATCGTAATGAGGTAGCGCCTATCGAATATATCGGGATCATCTCTTATAGCCCAGAAGAAATCGTAGAGAGTTCTCGCGACAGGGCCGCAGAGAAAACCAATAATCGCGACCGTCTCCGTGGAGGGCATGTACTAACCTTAACACAAGAATTTAAAAAGGATTCCACCCAGATTAACCAATGGAGGTCTTGACCAAAATAACAGCATCCCTGAACCCATCCGAATTCTTTTTAAGCCCATACATACAATTTCTGTATGGGTTTATGTATGGTAGATCTCCACGTCGAAATGACCGTTGAGGAGAGAGAACTCCTAAGGAAGTGGAAGGGGAAAAAAAAATGGAAGGAATGGCTGCTTTCCATTCCGCAACTCCTCAGGGAAGCCGCCGACGCGAGGGAGATTGCGGAATTAAAGCTGGAAAAAGCGACGAGAGAAATCAAGGAGTTGGAGGAGCGATGCCAACATCTTCAAAGGGAGCTGGGGGAGAATGAGCGAGACTCGACTCCCATTTAGCGCGTTCATACCCTTTTTCCCTCCAATGCGGCTCACAAGAGACGCAGACGAAGATCGAGATTTTCAGGAATCCCTGCGGGAACATGGAATTCGCCAACCACTACTCGTCCGCCCGCACCCCATTCACGAAGGAAAATTCGAGGTAGTGGACGGCAATCGGCGCCTGGCACACGGCCAGATAGTTGGACTCGAGGATGCTCCCTGCGAGATCAGGGAGATGAGCGATGAAGAGGCGTTCACGGTCGCCCTGATCTTAAACGTGCAGAGATCGAACGTGCCAAGCGTCGGAATCGGAAACTGGTTACAGCTGATGCAGATGAAGTTCGGTTATTCTCAGGAGAAGTTAGCTGAGAAAGTGGGTAAAAGTCAGTCCTGGGTCTCCAGGCATCTGAAGCTCGTGGAATCGAAGATTGAGGAAACGAACTCTTATGAGAAAATAAGCGATATTCCTGGAGAAATTATGTCCCGGGGCATAATCTTGGAGAGCGAGAGACAAGCGCGCGCCCTCAGATCAGCCTCGGAAGACATCAGAGAGAGCATCCTAGAAGGAGCCAGTGAGACGGGTGAGCTTCCATCAGGTCGCGAAATCGAGCGGAGGGCGAGAGCTGAGATGTCCGCGGGTGAGGTGCTTGAGATATATTCTCCGAATCGTTATGATGAGGGATTCGTCGAGCATCAACTTCAGAAATTGTCCGGCGTTACACTGACGGAGGCGAAGGATATACTCTGGAATTTCGAAAATCGACGCACCAAGCCGCGAGGGAAGAAGGACACCGTGGATAGGAATGACGCGACTGTACGCGTATTTCAGCAGATTACTCGTTATTACCCCACAAACCTGATAGATATCGTAGCGGAGCATACGAGAAGCACGAACCTGGAAACCTTGATCAGGTACTGCAGGATGTTGACGCAGCGAATGTTTGAGATTGCACCTGAAGATTTGAAACAATCTGCCCTGCAGGACTTTATCTGAGATGGAAAACCGATTCATATTTCATTCATGAAGCATTCTTTCTTTCAGGAGGGGAGGAAAATCCCAAAGGAATGGAAGGAGACGAAATGCCCGCTATTTCTTATGGCGTTGATAATACGCGGAGAGGAGATTAAGGATCTCTTGAGAAGGGAAGAATCGCTATGCATCGGCCCCGAATGCCAGATGTACTCTTCCGGAAACAGAGCGTGTGGGCTGAGATTCAGATGAGCGGGATTGAAACGGAGGGAATGATCAGCGAGGACAGTATGAAACGGATAAGAAACCTCGCCGATAACAGGCCAGAGGTAATCCTATTCATTCTTGAGGATCTCATGTCACACCTCCTGAATGAAGAGGAAAAGGGAAAAATAATTCGGGGGGCACTCATTCGATGGAAAGAGGCGGGGAGCGAAGCATAAGCATCGAGGATAGACTCAGGGAGGCTCAGGAACTTGCCGCGAAGCCCATAGACCTCAGCGAACCCGAGAAGGAGCGATTGACCCAGATAATCGAGCTGATGAAGGACAGCTTGGATAAAGTGCTTGAGGATGCGTTGTCGAAACCCAGAGACGAGGCCTTCAAGACCGTCAGCAGATATCTAATTGCGATGCAGGAAGGGGGAGTCGCCGAGATTAAATCGGAAATTAAACCACCGGCCGAACCTATCATCCATCCTAAACTTGAGGATATACTCGCTGTTCTACCCGAGAATGTATGCGCAGGGGCTCGTAGGCACCTCAGCTGCGTGAAGAGCTACATGAAGCTGGAGGAGGAGGGCGAGGATGGGAGCCAGGTTCTCTGCCCCGATTGCAGCCCGGAAAAAATGATCGTCTGCCTCCGCGTTGAGGATCCGAAGATAGTCGATGACTTGGATGAGGAGCTCAGGAAGGCCGGTGTGATACGGTGACAGAGGAGCCCAACCTCTTAGGCTTAGCGACTAAACAGCTGCTTCAAAAAGGTGTGAAATACGAGCGTGAGATAAGGCCCCGCGAGATAGTGCGCGCGCGCGCGTACAGAATCTCCACTAATGTGCGCGCGAAATAAAGATAAACGAGAGCCCGCGTCGCGTATGACACCAATTGGGCGTTGGGCGATCAGATTTGCGTAGAACTGAATAAGTTGGTTGATGTTGTTCTCAATCGTAAACTCGTATCTTTTCTTGATCACAATTTCTTTTATTTCATTACTTTCAAAAAGCTGTTCCCTCATATCGTCAAAACTGTTGATGACAAGACCGACCTTATGGTCCTCAACGAACATGCTGAGGGTCTTATGGGGAAGAGTCAAAACTGGAAGCCCGCATGCAATGTATTCAATAGCCTTGTTGGGCAAGCAAACGTCGAGATGCTCTTTATTCATCACATCGTTGAAGCCAGCCCACCCAAAATCGTATTTCTTTAACTCATCGAGCATCAGAGTCTTCCGGGGGAAATGCCCGTGATAGTGGACAAAATCCTCCTCCTCAGCCAGTAAAGAGTATGCCTCATCTTCCCTAGCTGCATATATATGAATGTGAAAACCTTGCTCCGCTATTTCCCTGAATATCCCTCTTAAATCATAATGATGGCCCTCTACCTGACTCGTAATTGTACCTGCATATACGATGTGTATCTCTCCATCCTTATCCGATAATTTACCGGTCAAGTCCCAGGGCATCATGTCCACGGAGACATAGTTGCGGAAGACCAGTTCGGACTCGTCGACGGTATACCGTTTCCTGATGTAGTCTCCAACTCCTTCAGTGACGTATAACCTACCGTCGCTCTCTTCGTTCGCTATCTTCTCTTCATCAACATATTCCTGTATCCTAGCCTCGTCATCGCCAGCATAGTAACCCATCTTTCGCATGGTAAGCGCATCATGGGTGTCGTGGATGACCGGAATGTTATCCACCGCATTAATCGCTGAAACCGTCAGAAAGTCTGGCGCATTATGGCTGTGGATGATATCAGGCTTGCATCTTTGAACCAGCTCGGAGATGCTCTTCTCGGGATTGCCTAACTTAACAAATTCGTCGAAGAACTCGTCTCCGTAGCCATACAGCTCGGTCAACGTTCTGTCTAGATAGCCGAAGACGAGTGAGACATCTTCGCCCAGTGCCCCCTTCAATCCCTTGGCAAGCTTCAACGCCCGGATACAGGGCTGAGGCTGGAGAAACAACAAACGCATCACAGATCACATCCATTTTTTTATTCTATTCGCGCACACTAAGCCAGAATAGCATGAATCTTCATGACCGTTATCAGTGCGCGGATACATCAAATGGGATTAATGAAATATAAGAGTGATGCAGATCACTGAACTGGCTCCTGCTTCTCGGATATGGCCTCTTTCTCCCTCTCTATCTGATCATTCTTTCTCTGTGCCTCCCAGACCAGTTCAAAGGTGGCATCCTTCCCGAAGAGCTCCTCCCACTGCTGAAGGAAATTAGGATGAAATGCAATCCTATACGGACCCTTATAGTGGTCCGGACTCAGCGGAGGGTCGTGAACCGCCCCACATCCCATGCATCCTAGACAGTTAACCCTAAACGGAAGGGGCCAGCACACTGGATAATAGTCATCCCAGTACTGGCCTGCCACGTCCTCGAAGGTCAACCCTTCACGCTTGAGATACGAGATCATATACCACCTCTTCGGAGGCACGCGTGAACCGTAGGTGTAATAAAAATCCCACCAGGGATCGAAGAGCCTGCTCATTACTCTTCCCAGGGCCTTCCTGATATTATTAGGGAGACGAAAGCTCCCGTCTGACCGAGCCATGTCTACTCTTACCTGCCGCTAGTTGTATAAACATATTATTCGAAGACGGCTTCCTTCCAGACCGCTGTCCCGCTGTCTCCTCCGCGCGCGCGGGGTATACAGCGATCGTCGAGACGCTGTTGAAAGCGATCGTCGGGAAAGCCTGGCCCACCAGCTTCCCCGAACCCTAATTTTTTTCACTTTCCTTCACGCGCGTGCGCACGAGCATCACTTTGTAGAGCCACCCACGCGTATTCATAGTCACCACCCTAGACCCGCTGAGAGTCTGTATTGCATTCCACCAGGCAGCCAATGTCTTGAAGCTACTCTTATCAAGGAAGGGTCGGAGATCCCTCACTTGGAACTTTCCGATCTCCTTAACGTCGACGTCTGCGACCTTGGAACCCCCACGTATATCATTCATCCAAGTATTCCCAGTTTGTGATCTTCGATAAAGTCTGAAGGTGTAGATTTTACCCTCACTCATAAGGTACTCCATGGCCCCTCTATGCGAAAACGAGATAACCAACACCAATAAAATGCCTTATGGCTCTTTAACAGTGTTTTCCTCACTTATCTAAGACGGACTCGCTAATTCAGCTTCGCATGACTCAATCGCCTTCCAAATCTTATCGAATTGCAGCCTTGTATAGTAATCACCATATTTCATATCTTTAGGAGGCATGGCTTCCCTGATTCTATCTAATATTTCCGAAGCTTTCATAATAATTTGTCATCTTTCATCGTATTTAAACGTACAGCGTACGCTGGGCCTCAAAATCTTAAAAATATCTCCCGTACCGTCCGCGCTGTGCGGTTAGTTGGTTCAAATTCAACTCGTACCCGCCGTACCTTCAGTATTTTCTAAATAATGTGGGCTCGTACCGTCGGTCGGCGCCCGGGATACGACAAATTCAACTGACAGGTCTGTTGTTGACCTGTTAACCTGTCCGTTGACCAACTGTTGACCGGTCAACCTCTCTCGGGGAAGGCTTCGGGTATCTTCGCGGCGCGCCCCGGTACGACTGAACGCGGTAATTGGAGCCCCCAGAAGCTTCACATATACCTAAACGTTACTTTTAGGCTCATTTTTTTCGCCGGTACACGCGCAAGTCGGACCGTAGTGCCCAACATCGGTACTAAAAATCGGGATGTCTCATACTGCTCTGGGGTACGGAGCGGTGGTACGGAGGCGACGTACTGGTGTTGGGTATGGATCAGTGGTACTTAACTAAACTTGGTCGGATGTGAGCTTAATCCGCCGTGGCTGAACGATTGTGAAGGGGTTGCACTCGCAGATTCACGGGTGTGGGGACTATGGTGAACGGCGCAACACTATATAGACGAACGGAGAGCGGCGTTCCGTACCCGAGAACAGTATCAGGGATACTGTTTTCAACTAGGGAGGTTGGCTATCTACGCCAGAAACGCCCGGAATCGCCGCATCGCCTCGTTTTCTGCCCCTTTCGGGTTCTGAATCTAACACCAGGCACTGGGATCAGTACCCGGGATCAGGATCCCGGCTCAGGAACTGTGCTCCTTACCCCGGCTCCTTACGTTAGGTAGTCCACTAATCCGTTAATCCGTTAATCCGGCCTGAATCTGGGCACAGGCGCGAGGGCCTGAATCACCGCGATCTGTTTTTTTACGTGTAGTGTACCGCGTCCGCGCGCGGAATTTTCTAACCGCGTATTGGGGGGTTGGGGGGTGATCTAAGTGTTGGCCGTGTTGGTTTTATTGGGATTTAGGAGCTGATCAGAGAAATTAAGACATGTCCTATTTTGAGGATAATTAGATCCAAAAAAAAAATTATTGGGGGTTGTCTATGTTCTGGCGAATCGTCTTTATCCACCATTTAAGCGCGGGCGCGAACATTACAACAGCGGTTATTATTGGGAATAAGTTCATGCAGTGACCGCCTTTAGTTTACGCGCTCGCATTTCCTGTGTGTTGGTTACCGCGTCGGTTCTTAGTTCATGATTGTATTCGGTGACCGTGCTTATTCTGGGGGTTATGGGTTTCTGTTTCTTTAGCGTGTTGGGGGTTACCGCTCGCGAGGTTACGATTTTGTTTCTAAGTTTTTTCAGGTGGGGTGTTAGATCAGAGATTAGGCTTTCATCCTTCAGAGACTTAACTAGGAGCGCGAACCATTTCTTAGATATCCGTTTTTCCGCGCGTGCTAATTGTTTGTAGTCGATAGAGATTTCAGTTTTCGCATGTGTTCTTAGGGGTTGGTTTGTTTCAAAATCCGTGTTTATTTTATATCCCGGTTTAAGCTCTATTTCGTAAATAATGCTTTTTATGGGGGTTAATTGTACGATTTTGTTTAGCGGTAAAAGGATATCTAAGTATCTTACGCCTTTAGTTGTTAGATAAGGTATTTTTCGCGTGGGGTGTTTACGTGCGCGGTTCGTCTTGATATCTCTGATCACCGTCTTACGTGTCGCGTTGTTTCTGAAGTAGAATCGATAACTGAAACCCTCGCATACGTTGAAGGTCTCATAATCTGGGGGTGTTGTATCTACCTCTTTAATTGTCCGTGTTATCAGTCTACCGCGATGTATGATCTCTGATCTCCTCTTAGCGATTATCAGAGATTTTTCATAAGTTCTGATCTTAAAGTCGATGTCATAAGGAAATTTTAAAGGCTCTTCTAAGTTGGTGGATAATTGTTTTTCCTGTTGCGCGGTTAAAATTTCGTTAAGTTCTATGTTCCGATTTGTAGCGTCTTTCAATGTTTCAGGTGTAGGGGTGTATGATTCGATAAACTCAAAATCTCTTATCCGTGTTGGGTGTTTCGTTTCGGGTTGCGCTAGAACTAAGTATTTTCTAGGTTTCGTCTCAGCGATCTTTTTTCCTTTTTTATCGCGCGTAACCTTTTGAGAATAGAATATTTCACTATTCCACCGGGGGCGCGTTTCTCCTATCTTAACAGGTTTCCCTGTGTTTCGTTTCGTTCTCATGTTGACCAACCCTTAGATCAGGGGTGTAGTTTATAAGATATCTGGAGATATACAGGGTTATCTAATCGTCTTATTTTTGGGTTGTTTACTGGAAATAAGCCTTAAAAGGGTTGGATTCATACATTTTTGACCCCCCAAAAACGCCTTTTTTCCTTTAATATGAATCAAAAGGCGTTGATATTTGGGGGGGGCGCGCAACCTACATCTAAACTAACACCCCAGAAATGAGACGCGCGGCGATAAGTGCGCGGGATTTTTCCGATAGGAATTAACCGCTAAAAGGGTTTGTCAATAAATCCGATTAATGTGTTTATACAACTACTTACAATATACGCGAATCCTAACACCCAACCCTAACCGCCAATACTAATCAGTATCAGTGATCAATACTTCTAACCAGTACCTCCGACCAGTATCGCTGATACTGTTTACTGATCCATGATCTACTATATAGCGAAATTTAGCGATGACCACATTATACTAGGCGACGAAATCCATATCGACCAGTTGATACTAGACTACGACAAGGCCCACAGGGCAACCCTCACGCACCCGAAGGCGCGGATAGTAAAACCGCTTTACCTTCGGCTAAAGGGTTTCAGCCCCCTCGAATGGCTTCTATACATGCAAGGCGACGCGATGAAACCCCTCAGCGACGGCAAGAAGGAGCTTCTAGCTAGGCTAATCAAGAAGGCATAGAATAAGGAATATTCCCCTATAGGTCGTCTAGGGAATATTCCCCCCTTTTTTCTATGGGTAAGGTGGCGAAAGCTAGGGCTGGGTACGCGGATCGACAGCACGGAAACCGACCAACGTAGGTGACACCATGCAGAGAGAAACTAGTCCCCAGACTGCTACCCCAGAGTGGGATAGCCTCAGCCCCGTCCTACAGGACAACCTGACACGCCAGCACCGCGAGGGTGGAATCAAGGCTAAGAACATTCCCTTGCTAGAGGGCAAGGTGAAAGACGCCCTGAAGCCACACGCCGACACAGTCGCCGACCTCAGGAAACAGCTAGCCGAAGTCGAGATGGCTTTAGATAAGGCCGAGCTCAAGGCAGACTTCGTCAAGTGCCGCGATGAGAGGAGGGTTCTTATCGCCAAGATCGTGCTAGCCAGCGAAGCCAAGACCAAGGCCCGAAACGCTAACGCGGATTATGGCGAACTCGGCCACTTCAGGGCTACAGCGAGAGCCAGCGAGTGGATGAGAATGCGTCAGGTCACGGGCATCCTAGGGAACCTCAAGTACGAGCAGAGGCAGGAGGACGACGACAAGGAGATAGCGGAGTTTGAGCACGCGCAGAGCGTCGCCACCTCCGCGGCCAAGGTCGTTGGAGTCCTTGACCTCGAACTGTACAAGTAGGTTCACCTTTTTTTTCTCCAACCTTTTTCTGAGTCCCCCAATGGATCACATCCTGAGGGGGGCAAGGGTTGGGGTTCCGCGCCGATTAACCGCGTGGATTCGTGAAGCACAGGGAAACCTCTTGCCCCAGAAAGCGTCAGCTGTGCGTAGCGATGAGGATTCGTGGGTGTACGACTTATACGGCAATACAGCCATACAACAGACATAACTACCCAAGGGGGCCGAAAGGCCTCCTGAGGCTCACGGGAGCAGAAAGGGAGAAGGCACGGTAAGCCAGCGCGGGTCGGATCATGTTGACCGCATAAACCCGACTTTTAGCGCACCCCTGCGATTCCTGCGAGCCTCGAATTTTTTTGGCTAAGACTGCATAAAGGGCTAGCGGAGGTGGACACCCGCTGATCCTCCGAAAAGGAGGGGCTCGTGCACAGGTCGAGGCCAAAGGCTCAGCGTCAAAGCTGACTCGCCAAGAAACGAGGGCGAGAAATATGTCTGACACCGAAAAAGCCCTTAGGCTACTCGATCAGCAGGTCGGGGGCCTGAAGGGGATGCCCAAAGAGATCTCGAAAGACGAGGTCTGGGCTGACTTCCTGAAATATATAACTAGGTAAGCAACGTGAAATGCGGATATACAGGGTGCCAGGGCGACTTAACCGAGCCCAGACCAGCTAGGTCCTACGAAGTTCTAAGGCATAACCCCGAGACGGGGGAGATGTGGGATGAGGAGCTGGTTGGTGAGGGCTTCTACGTCGCCAAGTGCGTCCGGTGTCAACGGGGCTATCGGAGCCTCGACGGTGTGAACTTCTTCTGCGGTGTTGATCAGGTAATCCAAGCTCAGCGTCAAAGCTGATTCGCCAAGTACGAGGGCGAAAAAGATGTCTCAGGAGATAACCGCACATTGACCGTCGATGCCAGAAAGAGGCTTGCAATGTTCAGTTTGATAGCGCTTATCGTTGTCAATCCGTTTTCGAGTCTCTTTAACTCTAGCACCGTCAAGTTGGGGGATCAGTACATCTCGTTCAGGGATAACAGAAATCTATCCTCCAAGATAATGAGGCGGTACCGCGAGAGAAAGCGGTACCTCTCCAAGCATGGGATTAGAGGGTGATAGAGATGCCGTGCCCGGATGTGATGAAATGCGACCGACCGACGACGCCCAGCCACTTCAAGGCCCTCTGCAACGGTGGGGAGGGAGCCGAGCTCAGGTGCATCCACTACTGCAAGGCCCACGAGATAGCTAGAAGGCCGGTCGAGTGGCTTCAACGGATCGCCGTGCTCAGGGACACGCCGAGCTGGAATCGGAGGGCTCTTGAGCAGAAATACGCCATAAAGGAATAGACGCGAGCTCGACACGCGAAAGGGGTGAAATAGGCTAATCGGCAACCTAAATGAGCCGATCTTGTTTATGCCTTGAAGATCCCCGCGAAAGTCGGGAGCGTAACGCCCTTAAAGGGGATCGGTATAGATATCCAGAGGTAATTCAAGATGCCAAAGATTATCTTATCCCTGTCCGAAGACACAAACCAGCGTTTCCGCGCCACCTGCAAAAAGCTCTACGGCGATAAGGTCGGATGCCTGAGCATCGGCGCGGAGCAAGCCATGAAGGAATGGATAGAGAAGAATAATGTTCCCTGAGCCAGACCCTAATCGAGAAGGCCACTGTGGTCACGACTGCAAAATCTGCGAAGGGCCAGAGAACACTCCAGACGAATGCACTGGCCACGTATGTAACTGGTGCATTATCGGAGAGAGTTGCCCCGTGATAGGGAATCCTAGCCACGAGTTCTGCAAATACCAGCCATTCACACCTAAAGAGTAAACCCCGACAGGCTTTGTACGTAGATCTGGAAGTATCGAATGCGCCTGTTAGTTTAGAGTAGCGGCCCCATGGAGCTACACGACCGGGGAGAAGTGGGGGCAACCAAACCACGGAGCAGATCTTTTGTCCGATTTGGGCACGAAAATCTCTGAGTGGGTAGCATCAGCCGACGACTGGGCTAAATGGAAGGTCACTGGCTTTCCTGGGCTCTACGTCGTGAAGATGCCGGCAAAGAAAGAGACTCCAGACCACGGGGCTTTGGAGATCAATCCTGCCGACCAGTTCGGGAACCCAACCAAGAGGAGAGGCATCTACATCCGTTCACTTGCAGAGATGCAGGCGGTCGCCGACTTATTCGGGGGTAAAATCCCGAAGGAGATCAAGACCCTGTGTGATGCAGTGTTCGATGAAAATGCCGCGCCCCAGACGCCCGACCCAGATGCACTGGTTATCGCATAGCTAGAGCATCCGTTTCGGTTCTCCTCTCCCACTTTTTTTTTCTACATATATAAGACCTCGGTTCAAACCCCGAGAGGGTGAAGCACGAGCACCCTAGGTGAAAATATGAGGAAAAGATTTCTGAGATATGGTCGCTATGTCTTTCTGACTAAATGCGATCGCTGTGGTAAATGGAAGGAGCAGACAACCAGAACTCGAGACGTTAGAGGGGCCTGGCTCGAGCTGTGCGACCAGTGTAAGGAGACTGTGGACAGGGAGGTCGAGCGACTATTGCCTCCAGAATTTAGGACACCTCGAAAACGGACCCCTCGAAGGCGAACCCGACTGGCACCTTGGGAGCGCGAGAGACGGTGAACACATGAGACCAACAAGGCAGAGCATCGAGCGGAGGATACGGGGCCT
>JABUBP010000113.1_pt1 | contig 17526 bp, 15 predicted proteins | sample 7240331 | NCBI WGS metagenome assembly JABUBP01 (sample SAMN07256347, study PRJNA390944) | subsurface metagenome | isolation source: Methane hydrate marine sediment | place: Pacific Ocean: Eastern North Pacific, ODP site 1244 | collected 2002 | reverse complement strand
GCGGTGGAGTGAACCACCTCCGTAAGATGGGTTCATTCAGCCGCATGTCAGCGAAAGGCGCAACACCGCAGGTAAGCGCGTCCCCGCTGTTACCGTTGTTCACAGGCAAGTGCAGCGCAGCAGCGATTTAACTTGCGGCGGCGATCTACCGCTCGGGCTTGCGGCACCTTCCAGCTTCCGCGCGGGATTTCATTTGCACGATCGACCGGCTAGTTCCCGGTGCGGACCAAGCGAACGGCAAGCCGAATGCCACGGGTGTTGCCATCGGGCTGGCCGTCGATGAAATCGAAATTCCAGTAGAGATCCAGCGTGCCTACCGGGTTCGTCGTCCAGTATTTGGCGCGTCCTTCCACGTCCGGCCGGATATCCGGAAAGATCGATTGGTCGACGACAGGGCTGCCGCACCCGAGTTGCACGAGGCTTTCGAGTTCGGGCCCCGACGGCACGCGCCAGCCACCTTGCGCCGCTGCTATCGCCTCATCGAGGCCGAGATAGGAAATCTCTCCGGCGCAGCCCGAGCCGTTCCAAATTTTCCCAAGGGAGCAACGCTGCCAGACCAAGCCGGTGCGGCCATCGTGCGCCTCGCCGCCGGCGAGGCGAAATCGCGGCGTGCGTTCGCCGAGATCCGTGTCGTAGCAACCCGCGGCGAGAGCTCCCGAGGCCGCGAGCATCGCGACGAGTGCAATGGCGAACGCAGGACAAGAACGGAGCTTCGTCAGACTCCGACGACCGGCCATCGGGGAAATTTTCTCCGAGCCGCTACGCACCGGTTCGCGGATCAGCTTCCGGGCGTCCAGGCCTGGTAGTCGCCGGTGGCCGCCGGACGCCGGCCCGATGCCAGCGTCGAGCCGGACGGGCGATAGGCCTGTGCGGTACCGGTCATGTTCGGCACATGCGGCTTCTGCCATTCGCGCGGGGTGTAGTTTTCCTGCGTCGGCGGCACATCCACCGTGTGATGCATCCAGCCGTGCCATTCCGGCGGAATGCGCGAGGCCTCGGCATAGCCGTTATAAATTACCCAGCGCCGTTCGAAGCCGAGCGTCGGATCGATCACGCCGCCCTTGGTGCGGTAGTAACGATTGCCCTGATCGTCGGTGCCGACCAGTTCGCCGAACCGCCAGGTCCAGAGCTGAGTGCCAAAGGTCTGGCCGCTCCACCAGGTGAAGAATTTCAGAAAAAACTGTTTCATCCGACCTCGGCCGCCGTTCGAAGAACTCTTGCCCTGATGCCATTGGCAGGGCGAATTGTCCATACGTGCAGCGCTCTCATACCGCTCGAAAAACGGCTGAATCGACAGCGAATGCCGCAGAATCAGCGCAATCCGTTCATCGCGCATACAGCCGCGTCCTGACAGGGTCGCAATCACGCACAAGTGGCGCTGGATCCGGGAACGTCTCCCCGCATTGGGGGTTGGCCTGCATCTGGAGATGGAGCGTAAAATGAACAATCTGAAAGTTTTGAGTATGGCCTCCGCGCTGGTGCTGGCGGTGGCCATGCCGACCGCAAGCTTTGCGCAGTTTAAAGGCGGCCACAGTGGCGGCGGCGGCGCCCGTATGGGCGGTGGCGGCGGTGTTCACATGGGCGGCGGCGGTGGCATGAGGGCCGGCGGTCCGGCCATGGGCGGCAACTTCCGCGGCGGTATGGGCGGCGGTAACTTCCGTGCCGGTCCCGCGGTGGCCGGCGGCGCCGGGTTTACCGGCGCAAGGCCCGGTGGCAGCCCGGCCTTTGTCGGCGGCGCACAGCGTGTCTATGGCGGCGGCGGACAGCGCGTAGCCGGTGGCAACTGGAACGGCGGCAACAACTGGAATGGCGGATATCGTCACCGGCGCGGCGGCTTCTGGCCGGGTGTTGGCGTAGGTGTCGGCCTCGGAATCGCCAGCGGTTATGGCTACGGCGGTGGCTATTACGATCCCTACTACGACAACAGCTACGCCTACTACAACGACGACAGCGGCTATTACGACGACAGCAACACTGTCGCCGTGGTGCCCGGTGGCGGTGGCGATGATGCGGCCTATTGCGCGCAGCGCTATCGCTCCTACGACCCGGCCTCGGGAACCTATCTCGGTTATGACGGCCAGCGGCACCCCTGCCCGTAAAACGTAAGCAGTATCCGGCCAGCGCAAGAGCGGCGCACTTCGGTGCGCCGCTCTTTATTGCGCCCGCAACGCCAGCGCGACACCGCCAAGCGAGACGGCAAGCGCGATGATCTCGCGCAGGCCAAAGGGTTCATGGAGGATCGCTGCGGCCGAGAGCACGCCGACGACAGGAACCAGCAGCGTGCCGATCGAGGCAGTAGCGGCCGGCAGCCGCGCCAGGGCCGCGAACCAGCAGACGTAACACAGGCAGAACTGGATCAGCGTCAGGTAGATCATCGACATCCAGCCGGTCGGCGACAACGCAGCCAGCGCCGGGTGCTCGATCGCAAGCCCGATGATCGCGACCGGCAGGCAGCCGATCCCGATCTGCCAGGCGGCAAGCGGCAGCGGCGCCATCTCGAGCGGAAAATGCTTTGTCAGCACCGTGCCGAGCCCGACGCAGATCGCGCCAGCCAGCGCCATCGCCAATCCCGGCAGCTTTCCGATGCCGGCATCGATGCTGTTGCCGCCGATCAGGATGAAGATGCCTCCCAGAGCGACCAGCAGCGCGATCGCACGAACCGGCGACAGCCGCTCACCGAGGATCGGCCACGCCAGCAGCGCGACCCAGACCGGAATCGAGATCGCCAGCACTGCGGCTTCGCGCGCATCGAGCCACACCAAAGCGAGGCCCATGAATGCAACCCATGAGCTGATCGTGAGCAGCGAAACGAGCACCAGTCGTAGTCGCATCCTGCGCGGCACCGCGAGGCTCTGACGTTGCATCAGCGCAATCAGCGCCAGCGCGGCCGCGCCGACGATTCCGCTCAGCCCGCGCGACGACAGCGGCGGCCACTCCGTCAGAAGCTGCTTCATGATTGGAAAATTGAGCCCCCAGCCGATCGACGTGACCGCGAGGAGCGCAAGACCCAGCGGCGAAATCCGGTGGCGGCTGGTCTTCGGTACGGCGGTCATGATGCGACTGATTTTCATGGCGAGGAATGTGTTCGCAAAAGGCACAGCTACAGGGAAATCGTCCCACCGCAAACAGCAGGAAGCGCGCCCGGCGTCCCGCTGATCGCGGCAACCGCGCGGATCGGCCGCGCCGGCCTCGACCGCATTCGATAAAATTGTCGGTAATCGCCTCAGCGGCCGCAAACCGCGTTAGCAACTGGGCGCCCCGCGTAAACCACACCTTCGCCACAGGCGTGCATGCTTCCCAAAAAACAGGGGGCAACAGGATGTCTGTTCTCAGGGAAACCGCAGCAGCGGTAGCAGGGGTTTGCGCGCTCATCGTCGTCTGTGACGCCTGTTTCGGCGTCGGCGAGGCGCGTTTCGACGACGATTATTACCGGGCGAGCTTCTATGCGCCCCGGCCGCAGAGCGCCGAGTTTCGCTTCGCGGCCGATACGCCGCCCGCCACACGCGTGAGCGATGCCTTCGCGCAGTTCACGCCGGGCGAAGCCAAGCCGGCGAAGGTCCCCGCCAAGCGCTATTCGTCGCTGGCGACGATCGTACGCTGAATAATGTCTTAAGACCGCGTCGCCAGCACGACGGCGGCCAAGGTCAGCACCAGCGCTGCAATCTGCCCCGGCCCCAGCGGCTCGCCGAGCGCGAGCGCCGAGGCCACCACGCCAATGACCGGCACCGCCATGGTGCCGATCGCCGCGATGGAGGCCGGCAGCCGCGCAAGTGCTGCGAACCAGCTGACATAGGCGACGCAGAACTGGATCACCGTCGAATAGAACAGAAGCCACCAGCCCGTCGTCGTCACCTTCGAAAGGCTCGTGGTCTCGATCAGCAGGCCGACCGTCGCGATCGGCAGGCAGCCGATGCCGATCTGCCAGGCCGCGGCCGTGATCGGCGGCAGCTGGATCGGCAGCTTCTTCGCCAGCACGGTGCCGAGCGCAAAGCCGATGGCGCCGCCCAGCGCCATCAGGATACCCGGCAGTTTCGCCACACTGGCGCCAAAGCCGTTACCGCCCATGATCGAGGCGAGGCCTGCGAACGCCATGACCAGCGCGAGCGTGCGCAGAAGGGTCGGCCGCTCGCCCAGCACCGGCCAGGCCAGCAGCGACGCCCATACCGGCATGGTGTAGGCGATCAAGGTCGCCTCGCTCGCCGGCAGCCACAGCAACGCGAACGCCATCAGCACCATCCAGCAGCTGACGTTGAGGAAAGCCGCCAGCACCAGCCGCGGCCATTGCCCTTCGGCCACCGCCAGCGACTGCCCGCGAATGAGCGCCAGGCTCGCAAGGAGGCACGCGCCGATCACGCCGGTGCAGCCGCGCAGGGTCAGCGGCGGCAGTTCCCCCAGCAGGAACTTTGTCACCGGCCAGTTGAAGCCCCAGCCCAGCGAGGTGATGGCAAGGAACAGGTAGCCCGCGGGCGCAATCCGCGTGCCCTGCGGCGCGCCTTGCGCTCCCGGCGGCGCACCTTGCGCTCCCGGCGGCGCGCTTGGCGCTCGCTGCGGCGCGGTCGATTTTGATTCTGTCATGAAGCCCGGCGATTCTCGAAGCGGGCGGCACCATGCCCCCTCTTTTCCGCCGCCACTACGGGTGCGCGGGCATGGCAGCCCCGGGAAACCAGGAGAATCTCCGCAAGGCCCCCTGAGTCTCCAAAACGCAATCCGTTGGGCCTCAAAAATACTTCCCCTGTGAACTCTGGGGGTGACCGCTGTGGAGGGCCCAACCCACAATTTTTTCCGCTTGGGAATCCCTGAGGACTCACTGATACTTGCCCCCATCCAAGGCGTGGCCCGGCCCCCTGGTTTTCCCCCATGTCCACCATATTTAGTATTTGATTCAGGAACTCGTACTAGTGCTTGACGTACGTCACGGACATGGCCTAGCTTTCAACCTGTTCGGCGCGAGTGTGTTTGGGTCCCCGCCGTCGCTCCCAAAAGGGTTCCGAATTGACCACTCCGCCGGCCTTGGAGGCCTCGGGTGAAGGGCTTGTCTGCCCTGAATTTGGGTCTTGCGAGGGCAAGCTAAAAACGGGCCGGCAAACGGTCCTGTTGGTGGCGTTGGGGCGTTGAATGCACGGGGTGCGCACTTCTGGGGAAGTGCGAGCAGCGTGCCGGCCGGCAGACACGGTGAAACCACCGGTTCGCAGGCTCGAGAGAAACAGGCCGGATCCACCGGCTTAGCTGCGGACGATCCGGTCATGGCGGGCGCTATGGCCAGAAGGTTCGCTCAAGGACAACAATGGGCCGGCCGCCTCGTGAGCGGTCCGGCTTCAGAAAAGACGGGGCACGACCAATGCGAATCGAACGCCGCAACACCACCGCCGGCCAGTCACCCTATGCCGGGATTGATTTCAGGCTGACGACATCCGAAATCCGCAACCCCGACGGCTCCGTCGTGTTCTGCGCCGAGAACGTCGAGGTGCCCCAGTTCTGGTCGCAGGTCGCCAGCGACGTGCTGGCCCAGAAATATTTCCGTAAAGCCGGCGTTGCCGCGCAGCTCAAGCGCGTCGAGGAAGAAGGCGTGCCCGCCTGGCTGTGGCGCTCGGTGCCCGACACCGAGGCGATGGCGAACCTGCCCGAGAAAGAGCGCTTCATCGGCGAATCCTCGGCCAAGCAGGTGTTCGATCGCCTGGCCGGCTGCTGGACCTATTGGGGCTGGAAGGGCAAGTACTTCTCCTCCGAAGAAGACGCCCTCGCCTTTTTCGACGAGCTGCGCTGGCAACTGGCAAAACAGATGGTCGCGCCGAACTCGCCGCAATGGTTCAACACCGGTCTGCACTGGGCCTATGGCGTCGACGGTCCCGGCCAGGGCCATTATTACGTCGATCCCTTCACGGCCAAGCTGACCAAGTCCAAGTCGGCCTATGAGCATCCGCAGCCGCATGCCTGCTTCATCCAGGGCGTCGGCGACGACCTCGTCAACGAGGGCGGCATCATGGACCTCTGGGTGCGCGAGGCGCGCCTGTTCAAATACGGCTCCGGCACCGGCTCCAACTTCTCGCGCTTGCGCGGCGAAGGCGAGCGCCTGTCCGGCGGCGGCCGCTCAAGCGGCCTGATGAGCTTCCTCAAGATCGGCGACCGCGCCGCGGGCGCCATCAAGAGCGGCGGCACCACGCGCCGCGCCGCCAAGATGGTCGTGGTCGACATCGATCACCCCGATATCGAGACCTATATCGACTGGAAGGTGAAGGAGGAGCAGAAGGTCGCGGCTCTCGTCACCGGCTCCAAGATCAACCAGAAGCATCTCAAGGCCGTGATGAAGGCCTGCGTTAACTGCGAAGGTTCAGGCGACGACTGCTTCGACCCGGAAAAGAACCCTGCCCTTCGCCGGGAAATTAAGCTCGCGCGCCGTTCGCTTGTCCCTGACAACTACATCAAGCGCGTCATCCAATTTGCAAAACAGGGCTACAAGGACATTTCCTTCGACGTCTACGACACCGACTGGGATTCGGAAGCCTACCTCACGGTATCCGGCCAGAACTCCAACAACTCGGTCTCGCTGAAGGACGACTTCCTGCGCTCGGTGGAAACCGACGGCGACTGGAACCTGATCGGCCGCACCACCAAGAAGATCACCAAGACGGTGAAGGCTAGGGATCTCTGGGAAAAGATCGGCTACGCCGCCTGGGCGTCGGCCGATCCCGGCCTGCACTTCAACACCACCATGAACGACTGGCACACCTGCAAGGCGTCCGGCGACATCCGCGCGTCCAATCCGTGCTCGGAATACATGTTCCTGGACGACACGGCGTGCAACCTCGCCTCCGCCAACCTACTGACCTTCTACAGCAGCACGGCCAAGCGCTTCGACATTGAGTCCTACGAGCACCTCTGCCGGCTCTGGACCATCGTGCTGGAAATCTCCGTCATGATGGCGCAGTTCCCCTCGCGCGCGATCGCCGAACTCTCCTACGAGTTCCGCACGCTCGGCCTCGGCTTCGCCAACATCGGCGGCCTGCTGATGACCATGGGCCTGCCCTATGACTCCAAGGAAGGCCGCGCGCTCTGCGGCGCCCTCACCGCTGTGATGACCGGCATCTCCTACAAGACCTCGGCGGAGATGGCGGCCGAACTCGGCACCTTCCCCGGCTACAAGAAGAACGCCCAGCACATGCTGCGCGTGATCCGAAACCACCGCCGCGCCGCCCATGGCCACTCCAGCGGTTATGAAGCGCTCGCGGTCAACCCGGTCCCGCTCGACCACGCCTCCTGCCCGCAGGCCGACATCGTCACCCACGCGGTCGCGGCGTGGGATGCAGCCCTGGCGCTCGGCGAAACCAACGGCTATCGCAACGCCCAGACCACCGTCGTCGCGCCCACGGGCACGATCGGCCTCGTCATGGATTGCGACACCACCGGCATCGAGCCTGACTTCGCGCTGGTGAAATTCAAGAAGCTCGCCGGCGGCGGCTACTGGAAGATCATCAACCAGGCGGTGCCCGCGGCGCTCCGCGTGCTCGGCTATCGCGAAAGCGAGATCGCCGAGATCGAGGCCTACGCGGTGGGTCACGGCTCGCTGTCGAACTCGCCGGGCATCAACGCCTCGACCCTGAAGGCAAAAGGCTTCACCGACGACGCCATTGCCAAGGTGGAAAAGGCGCTGCCGACCGCCTTCGACATCAAGTTCGCCTTCAACAAGTGGACCTTTGGCGAAGACTTCATTCGCGACGCGCTCGGCATCGGCCCGGAGGCGATCGCGGCTCCCGGCTTCGACCTGCTCGCAGCCCTCGGCTTCACCAAGCGCGAGATCGAGGCGGCCAACGTGCACATCTGCGGCGCGATGACCGTGGAAGGCGCCCCGCATCTGAAGGCCGAGCACTATCCGGTGTTCGACTGCGCCAACCCCTGCGGCAAGATCGGCAAGCGTTATCTGTCGGTCGAGAGCCACATCCGCATGATGGCGGCGAGCCAGCCGTTCATTTCGGGCGCGATCTCCAAGACCATCAATATGCCCCAGGACGCCACGGTCGAGGACTGCAAGTCCGCGTACCTTCTGTCCTGGAAGCTGGCGCTGAAGGCCAACGCGCTCTACCGCGACGGCTCGAAGCTTTCGCAGCCGCTGAACTCGCAGCTCATCAGCGATGATGAGGACGAGGATGATGCGGTCGAGCAGCTCTACGACAAGCCGATGGCGGCGCGCACCGCGCAGCTCTCGGAGAAGGTGGTCGAGAAGCTGGTCGAGCGCATCGTCGTGATGCGCGAGCGCGAGAAGATGCCGGACCGACGCAAGGGCTATACGCAAAAGGCAGTCGTCGGCGGCCACAAGGTTTATCTGCGAACCGGCGAATATGACGACGGCCGTCTCGGCGAGATCTTCATCGACATGCACAAGGAAGGCGCCGCACTTCGCTCCTTCATCAACAACTTCGCGATTGCGGTGTCGCTCGGCCTGCAATACGGCGTGCCGCTGGAGGAATATGTCGACGCCTTCACCTTCACCCGCTTCGAGCCGGCGGGCACCGTGCAGGGCAACGACAGCATCAAGTTCGCGACCTCGATCCTCGACTACGTCTTCCGCGAGCTCGCGGTCAGCTACATGAGCCGGTTCGACCTCGCCCATGTCGATCCCACCGAGAGCAATTTCGACGCGCTCGGCAAGGGCGTCGAGGAAGGCAAGGAGCCGGAGGCGCAGGGCGCGTCGAAGTATCTGTCCAAGGGCCTCACCCGCTCCCGCACCGACAACCTCGTCGTCATGCGCGGCGGCTCGATGCCCCAAGGCGACGGCGACACCGGCGGCCGCGTCACCGCGCTCGCCTCCCACGGCGCCACCTCCCGCGCCAGCGATGCGGTGGAAGGCGCCGTCGCCCTGAAGCAGGAAGTCAGCCACGACCTGTCGCCCACCGAGAAGCTGGAAGCCCTGCAATGGAGCAAGGCCGGCAGCGCCTCAGGCACCCTCGCCCCGTCCAAGGCCGAACGCCGCGCCGAGGCGAAAGCCAAGGGCTACGAAGGCGAGATGTGCTCGGAGTGCGGGAATTTCACGCTGGTGCGGAACGGCACATGCATGAAGTGCGATACGTGCGGAAGCACGACGGGGTGTTCGTGAGAAATCATCCACTGTTTGCGCCGATGTGCACCTTGCCGTCGGTAGAATAGACTAAACACCAGAGTATAATGGGGACAGCCATTGGGCCGTCCCCATTTTGCTTAGCAGGCAAACTATGAAAATCCTCGTACTCCATAGCGGAGGTATGGATTCCACAACGTGTCTTTACCAAGCTCATGCGCTCGGAAATGAGGTTGTGAGTCTTGGCATTGATTACGGACAAGCCCTCTCTGTTGAGATGCTATTTGCTAAGGAACAATGCAAGAAGAAGGGCATTGAGCGACAAGTCGTCAACGTTCAATGGGCAAAACCTATTCGCCAAATTCCCCTCGATCGAAATGCAGACGAAATGCGACGAGAAATATCTCCCGCATTCCTGCCCGGCCGAAATGTTGTTTTTCTCTCTCTAGCGCTTGGGCATGGAGCGGGCATTGGCGCTGACGAGGTTTGGACGGGAATAAATAGCGTCGATTTTTCAGGATATCCTGATTGCACTCCCGAATTCCTTGAGGCGTTCCGCTCTTTACAGAAAGTTGCTGCACCAGACGGTCCTGAGATCAAGGCACCTCTACTTGCTATGAGCAAGCCAGATATCGCCTCACTCGCGCGTTCACTGGGCATAGGGCCTGATGATACATGGAGCTGCTACCGACCTGAACTTTCTCGCGGTACTATCCAGCCGTGCGGACGATGTGATGCTTGCAGATTGCACAAGTACGCTTGGGAACACGAGAAAGCCTAAAGCATGGCTGACATAGCACTCATCTCGTGCACCAAGAGTAAGAGGGGTTCGCCATCTCCAGCCGCTCTGCTGTACACTTCAACCCTGTTCAATAAATCGTTGCTTTATGCCCAAACCATTGCAAAGCGCACCTATATCCTGTCTGCAAAGCACGGATTATTGAGCCTCGAAGATCAAATCGACCCGTATGAACTGTCCATCAAAAGCCTTAGCAGGCCCGAAAGAGAACTTTGGGCGCAAAAGGTCGGAGATCGACTTCGCCAACTGATCCGGCCAAGAGACACCGTCCACATGCTCGCGGGACGAGAGTACTACAATCCTCTCTTGGAACATCTACAGCAAATTCGCTGTAACGTCTCTTACCCCCTCCAGGGAAAGTCGCTGGGTAGCCGCGTAAGTTGGCTTAAAGCACGTAATTGCGAACAAGCCCTGAGTGAAACACACGCGGATTTCTATTCCGCTTTGAAGAGGCTGTATGTCGGTCAAGATGGAGGCCGTCTCTTCTCAACGTGCAATGGGAAGCTCGACTGGCCCGTCCGTGGAGTCTACCTCATTTTCGAACCCGACGAACTCCTTCAAACTAGGAAGTTTCGTCCGTTGAACCAACGAGTTTCACGCGTTGGTACTCATGCCGTATCAAAAGGCTCAAAGGCTACCCTATGGAACAGACTTAGCGCGCACCGAGGAACGAGCCTCGGCGGCGGCAATCATCGCGCATCAATCTTTCGACTGCATCTAGGTGCGGCATTGATTGCCAAATCACCTCGAAAATGGGACCTACCTACGTGGGGCGTGGGTCAGGTCGCCCCCGCTGAGACACAGCGGAAAGAGATGAAACTAGAGGAGAAGGTCTCCGAAGTCATCGGCAAGATGCGCATTCTCTGGCTCAACATTCCAGACGAGCCAGGCCCGCAAAGTGACCGCGCCTTCATCGAACGCAACGCAATCGGGACGCTGTCGAGAGAATATCTTGTAGCCGGACACCGTCATTCATCATGGCTTGGCAACTTCAGCCCCAACATCAACATTCCGCTAAGCGGCCTTTGGAATCTAAATCACCTTAACGAGCAACCTCACGAAGCTTTCGCCGAAATTTTCTCCACTTACGTGGAGGCGACATTGGGGACAATTCCATTACCCGCGAAGTCTCTCGCTCCAGTTGCATGGTATAGTTCCGAACGCCACACTGATTCGCACCAACTATCGCTATTTTCTGATGGTCCCGCAGAAACTCCCCACAACCCAGGGTGATCTGTTAAAGGCTTTCCCAAAGGCCATTGCTCATTTGCGTTCGCAGCTTGACCGAAAACGCCTAGGCCTCGTTTTTGGATCTGGCGCAAGCAAGGATTTGAATTTTCCAGACTGGCAAACGCTCGTCGGGAAGATCGCACGTCATAAACACGTGAACGGAAGGCGTCTCGTCGCAAAGCTATTCGCGCGTCCTGCAAATGCGAACAACAAGCCGCATGCTTCAAAATCACTTTCTTCGGTAACGCAGTTGCTATTTGGGTTGTATCGAGAGAACGCAATCAAACGCAAGAATCTCAAGCAGCCACTCACCTTTATAGACGAACAGCTCATTCGCACGGAGTGGGTGAAGATAATTCACGAGATGCTCTATGAGAAGGTGAACGGAAAACCAAGAGAAAAGGCAATTCGCCGCCACGCGTACATCAATGCGTTCCTTGAGATAATCAAGAAGTCGCCGATGACGGTGAACTACAATTTTGACGATACACTTGAGAAGCTTCTAATGTTTAATCGAACTCAGGAAGAGATCGTTACAACTCGCGGGTACGAGACCACCTATCGTCCAAACTCCCAGTTCCAAAAAGAGAGCGGCGTCATCTATCATCCGAACGGCTTCTTGCCATCTACCTTTGCCGACGGCGCCAGCCCGGATCTGATCTTCTCAGATGAGTCATTTCAAGATCAGCTCATCAGCGCAGCTGCCGGCCAATACATTCTGCTTTCCAACTTCATCTTTCGCAACACATGCCTGCTGATCGGCATTTCGTTAGAAGACACTACGCTGCAGCACATGTTACGGCAAAGCGCTTTGAGCAATCCCGGCCACATCCATTATCTGGTCTACTTTGTGCCGAATGAAGACGAGTACGACCCAGAGACCTTTCAGGCGATTTTCGACTCCAACTTTTCATGCTACAATCTCTACACGCTCTTTCTCGACCGAGCCGGAATAAAAGCCCTCGGCGACTTGATCTCGATGGGTGAAGAAACCCTGCATGTGCAACACACCGGCGTTCAGCGCAAATTCGTTTACTACTTGATCGGCGCCGTTGGCGTTGGAAAGTCAACCGCCCTTTCGAGCTTTCGCAATTTGACGACTTACGACGAATGGATCGATGAGCGTCGGTCAGATATGGCTATCCCAGAGAATCGATTGCCAGCCTCGAAAAAGAAGAAGCAGATCTCCGAAATCAATCAGTGGACGGCTGAACAATTTCGGAAAAAGAACCTTGCGCTAGCCAAGAAGCAAAGTGGAATTCACATAGTCGATCGATGCCCACTTGATCCATTAACGTTCGGCAAGAAGTCTGAGCGTCGCGCCAAGGCTCGCCATCTAGTAAGCACGATCACGACCAATCGATCGCAACCCATCGAGAAAGGGCACCTGATCTATCTTGACGGCGACATCAGCGACATTCAGCAGCGAAACACATATAAACACAAGTATTGGACTGAGCAGGAAATTCGAGACTTAGTTGAGAAGATTAACGACATTTATGGCGGCGTGAAGATGACACATATCTGTACGCGCGGAAGGAGTGTATTCCAAGTATCGCGCGAAGTTGCGAAGGTTATCTTCATCGACAGTTATGCTGAAGTCGACCTACAGAACGAACTAGATGAGTACGGCAAGGGCTCCAAACAATGAACAACTACGACAGAAGGAGAGCATATTTTGCAGCCCCTCTCTTTAACGAAATGGAGCGCAGGTACAATCTGGACTTAGTGAGGCCAATTGAAGAGCACTTAGATGTCTTCTTGCCTCAAAGGGATGGAGGACTCCTCGTAAAGCTTGTCAATGACGGCATGGCCGTCGAGGCCGCCGAGCAGAAGATTTTTGAGAAAGATTTGGCCGCGATTGAAGCCGCCGATCTGGTTATCGCAGTCCTCGACGGCGCTCACGTTGACGAGGGAGTGGCTTTTGAAGTCGGATATGCGTTCGCGCTGGGAAAGCCTTGCATTGGTTTCCAAACTGATGCTCGTCGAGTGCTCCCAACCGGGAACAATCCCATGCTAGGCAGATCGTTGACAGTAATCTGCCAGGATCCGCAGCACTTGATCGGCTGGCTGCGAGACTTCGTTTCGACAGATCGAAGACTTGCGAACCCACCGCAAAAATTTTCCGGCATCCCGTTGATGATACGATGAGCTCCGTTTTTGCGCTTCGCTAAACTTCTATCCTTCGCCACTGACGATTGAGTGCGCGCTACTCTCGCTCAAGCGACTGGTAAATCATTTCGAAGCCACGTCGATTCATGAACTCTCGAAGCTCTTTGCTGCTACAGGACTTAATCGTGGTCTCGTATTGCGCGCAATCTCCTTCGGCAAGCCCTTGAAAACCGTAAGGCCACGTTGCGGGCGCTAGTGCCATCTTGTAGCACATGGCCTCGCCTATGGCCGGTAGCATGGCGACTAGAGCTTGCCGATGCTCTTTTGGCGCAATACGATTTTCCGCCTTCTCGTTGAGCTACGGCGCCCACGCCACCATCGCCCCCACACCTGAAAGGACCACCATGAACGAAAATCGATACTACGGGGTTCGGGTCGAGGGCGCGAAATACGGCGTGGGTTTTGGCTCGGCGCTCGCGATTGCGATCTCCTACACCAACAACCACTCGATTCTCTGGGCGATCATCCACGGCATTTTTGGCTGGCTCTACGTGATCTATATCGCGCTGTTCGGCTGATCAGACCAGGGCGACGGCGGCTTGTCGCGCCGTAGCTCAACGAGCGAAGGCGGATACGGCATGCGCGTAATCTCCATTCAGTCGCAGGTCGCCTACGGCCATGTCGGCAACAGCGCCGCCGTCTTTCCCATGCAGATGCACGGCATCGACGTCATTGCGGTGCCGACCACGCTCCTAAGCAACCGGCCGGGCTATCCGAGCCTCCGCGGCCGCGTGCTGGACGCCCCCCTCGTCGCCGATCTCCTTGTCGGCATCGAGGAACGCGGCGCGGTCGATGGCTGCGACATGATCCTGTCGGGCTATCTCGGCTCGCCCGCGATCGGCGCCGTGGTCGCCGACTTCGTCGCGCGCGCCAAGAACAGCAACAAGGCGCGCAAGCCCGGGCTTGCCTGGTGCTGCGACCCCGTCATCGGCGATCGCGACCGCGGCCTGTTCGTCCCACCCGAGATCCCCCCGCTGGTGCGCGACCGCCTGTGCCCGCTGGCCGATATCATCACGCCCAATCATTTCGAGTTCGAATGGCTCAGCGGGGCAAAGGCCACGACGACAGGCCAGGTGATCGCAGCGGCGCAGGCGCTGATGGCGCGGGGTCCATCTGTTGTCATCGTCACCAGCGCCGAGCTCGACGACACCCCTGCCGGCGAGATCGCGACCGTGGCGATCGAGAACTCCGCCGACGGCGTGCGGGCCTGGCGCGCGGGCACGCCGAAACTCCCGATCAGCCCCTCCGGCACCGGCGACCTCTTCGCCGCGCTGTTCACAGCCGCCCGCGTGCGCGGATCGGACACGCCGGATGCGCTGGGCCACGCCGTCTCCGCGATCTTCGCCGTGCTGGAGCGAACGGCGGCCGCCGGGACGGAAGAGATGCGCATCGTGGAGAGTGCGGGGTCTCTGGTCCGCCCGCCGCGCCGGTTCGACGCCGTCGCGATCAGCCAGGCGTAGGATGGGTAGAGCCGAAGGCGAAACCCATCACTTTGCAGCGAATGAAGATGATGGGTTTCGCTTCGCTCTACCCATCCTACGCGCCGAAAGGCTTCGCGCTGAAAAAAAGGCCGCTGAACGTTCAGCGGCCATCCCGGAAAAATGCTTGGAGATGAAATCGGAGCCTGCCCCGGGTGACCGGATACTTGCGCCAGGATTCGTCGCCCCGCCAGTCGAAAGCGACACTGCAGGCGAAGGAACAATTGCAACGTTGCACCGGAGTCACAAATCGAAGCGCGTTCCCGCAACCTCCATGAGCAGGCAACGCCGCGCCTCACGCTCCCCGCTAAAATCGCGGCCTGCCCACTCGCACGGTCGTTACCGCTTTATCCCGATCCCTGTGAACTGGTTCACATCTGGCCGGACCGGAATTCGCTAGGCTGTGACGGCTGGGAATTTAAGAGACCCGGCTTCAGGCAGGCGCCGCCGGGACGGCTCATTTTGAGCCCGGCGGCGTAGATTTTTTGCATCACCCTGTTGCCCCCAGTGCAACCATCGCGGCGGAAATTTCAGCGGTTCGCGCGCAAGGGAGATTTCATGACCATCGCCAATACGACGTTCTACGCTCTCGGCTTCGGCATGCTGGTCCTGCTCGGAGCCATGCTCTGGACATCCGGCCCGGACCTCGCGCTCGCCCTCTTTGCGTTCCTCCAATAGTTCGTAGGATGGGTAGAGCGAAGCGAAACCGATCAATTGCAGCGACGTGAAGATGATGGGTTTCGCCTCCGGCTCTACCCATCCTACGCGCTACGAGCATTCCCGCCGGCCTATCCAGCCGACAAGCTTCCGAACCCCGACGACAAGTAAGCGGATCGTCGTCCGCGGCCGTAGGATGGGTAGAGCGAAGCGAAACCCATCAACTGCAGCGACGCGAAGATGATGGGTTTCGCCTTCGGCTCTACCCATCCTACGCGCTACGAGCATGTCTTCCCGCCGGCCTATCCAGCCGACAAGCTTCCGAACCCCGACGACAAGTAAGCGGATCGTCGTCCGCGGCCGTAGGATGGGTAGAGCGAAGCGAAACCCATCATCTTCGTGCCGCGGCAATGTGATGGGTTTCGCCTTCGGCTCTACCCATCCTACGCACCACGGCCCGACCCCTACTTCGCGAGCCCCAGCGACTTCAGCGCCGCGCCGTTGTCGGCGTCGTCGGCCTTCATGAACTCGCCGTACTTCGCGGAGTCCATCCAGACCATGTCGAAGCCGCGCCGCGTCATGAATTCCTTGAACTCGTCGCTGTCCCAGGCCTTCTTGATCGCGGCCTCGTATTGCGCGGCGATCTCCTTCGGCATGCCCTTGGGCGCCGCAAAGCCGCGCCACACGCCCTTGTGCCATTTCTGCCCCAGCGCCTCGTCGGTGGTCGGCACGTCAGGGAAATTCGCCGCGCGCTTCGGCGCGAAGAACACGAGGCTGCGCACGCGCCCCGCCTTGATCAGCGCTTCGGCCTCCGGCATCGAGCACGCCACGAAGTCGATGCCGCCCGCGGCGAGATCGGTCAGCGCGGTCGCAGCCCCCGTCGACGGCACCCAGCGGATCGAGCCGGGCGAGACACCGTCGGCCTGCATGAGGCCAGCGAGCGCGACATGCCAGCTGCCGCCCTGCCCGGTGCCCGATGCCGTCATCTTGTTCGGGTTCGCCTTGATCTGCGCGAACAGCTCCTTGACGTTCTTGTAGGGCGCATCCGACTTGACGTGGATCGCCGCGAAATCCTGGTTGACCAGCGCGAGCGGCGTGAACTTCTCGTAGGTGAGATCGGTGAGCCCGACCCAGTGCATCAGTGTGATCTCGAGCGTGATCAGGCCGAACGTGTAGCCGTCGGGAGTGGCAGTGGCGATCGCCTGGTGGCCGACCACGCCCGAGCCGCCGGTGCGGTTGACGACGTTGACCGGCTGCTTGAATTCGCGCTCCAGCATCAGCGCCATCTGCCGCGCCACCGCATCGGTGCCGCCGCCCGCCGCCCACGGCACGATCAGCGTGATCGGGCGGTCCGGGAAGGCGGCGTGGGCGCTGGTGGCGGTGAGCAGGCTGATGGCGGCGAGCGCCGCGAGGGCGAAATGTTTGAGATGACGGGTGACGTGGCGAAACATGCGCAAACCTCCCTTATTGTTTTATTGCGCCGCGTAACCGCGGGCCGCGCTTTTTGCGCTGGCCGCATTCCGGCGGCGGAGCGGGGTCATGTCAAGGGGGCGCAGCCGGTGCGGCAATTCGTCATTGCGAGCGAAGCGAAGCAATCCAGCTACTTGTTTCAACTAGGAAAGCTGGATTGCTTCGTCGCTTGCGCTCCTCGCAATGACGGTCGAGACAGCCCCGCCTGCAACTCCTCGTTGGCGACAAGCCGTAGCGGGATCAACCAGTCCGACCCCAAGACCTACTGTGCATGGGGTTGTTTTCGATGTTTTGGGTTGGCCCCCCTCAGGCGGCGCCCTTCTTCGGCTGCCACCGGTACGCCTTCGCGCACGCACCGCCCATCAGCATGGCCCGCTCGGGCTCGCTCAGGCGGCTCGTGGTGCGGAACGGCGCGACACCCTGCTCGTAGCTGACCACCGCAGCGGCACGCGTCCAGTCGGTGCCCCACAGGCAGCGCTCGATGCCCCAGGCATCGAAGATGCGCGCCAGCGGATCCCAGATGTCGTCAAACGGATACGGCGCCTTCGACAGCGTGCAGGCGCCGCTGATCTTGATCACCGCGTTCTTGCGCCTGGCGAGGTCAAGCACCTTCGGCAAGGCGGCCCACGGCTCAGGCGGCGCGGGCGGCACGCGCGGCTGCAATATGCCCA